>Ga0180217_1000105_pt1 | contig 182293 bp, 70 predicted proteins | sample eDN3rd37CBELigOP_FD_128521 | JGI IMG/M metagenome (GOLD analysis project Ga0180217, IMG submission 128521) | Enriched Organic Plus compost microbial communities from Emeryville, California, USA - eDNA 3rd pass 37_C BE-Lig OP (version 2) (version 2) ... | reverse complement strand
TCGCCCCCAAAATCCCCTCCTCCCTTCTTCTTTTCCTCTTCTCTTTCCCCCCCCCCGTCGCTCTCCCCCCCCCCCCCCCCCCCCCCGAGTGCGGTTCGGCTGAGCCAGAGCTGGCCAGAATCGTTGTGGGCTGGCCTTGAGGGGAGGAATGCCGCTGTGACGACATACAGTGGACGCATTACACTTGTCCACAATCTTTCCCAGCTCGTATGCTACGCAAAGCTGGTCTCTTAATGTGATAGTTGTAGATCACACCCTACAAACTTTGTTTGGAGTTTGGTCATTCGAAGGACACTCTAGGTCAGTTGCGGCTATTTCCGGGGACTCTGGCTCCATGAGGCTTGGCATTGATCGGAGGGACATTGGCTCGTCTACGTGCAAGACATAAGCGCCAGTCCCAGTCTCCTTCGTGTGGACGGCCTCGTGCGGCTTGCCAAAGGATCAGTTTTAGCCGAATCAGGCTAAAATAACGCCAATATCTCCATTGGAAAGGGATACGTCATGAGATGGTGCCGCGAGTGTTGCGCAATATGAATGTTATGGGACAATAGAGGGTGGTAAATGATCCTTATTCGACCTAGTACTATTAAGCAGAGGTCTTTCCTTGTCATGATATCCTTCGAGAGTTCGTACTCGCTCCACCAGTGCTCGCTCCGACCCTGAGTGAATGCGAGCGCGCACAGGGACGGTCGAAATAGCAATGCCGTGCAGGATTCTTCACTGCGTTACGACGTACATATCCCCATCCTGGCCCTGTCTACCCACTCGTCGGCCGTACGGAAAGCGGCAAACTGGGTCTGGAATTACAAACCTTCCAAGTGTCGACTCGCGTTTGCAGCCTTTGGAGTGAGCACGGGGAGATAGGTCAAGCTTCGCATTTTGTCTGGTGATGCGTCTTGTGTCTCTACTTATCCGCCGTCCTCACCACACCAAGGAGTGTCTATTAGGTCTACAACGATTGCTTTCTCTGACTTACTTGGCCACTTACTTCCATTCATTTCCCGCACACTAGGCCAGCCATGTCCTCCGACACGAAGAGCTCGTTGGACAACCTGTGGTTTGTTGGTGTCGCACTGGCCACATTCGCCTCATTCGTGAGTAACCTCGGACTGAATCTGCAGAAGCTCCTGCACCTTCAGAATCAGGGCAAATCCGACGAGGTTCGTGACTCCTACTACAAGTTCGGCCTGTGGTGGATCGGAGTCCTCCTGCTCGCAGTGGGTGCGATTTCCGACATTGCCGCGCTGACTTTCGCGCCCCAGTCCCTGGTCGCGCCACTGGGATCCTTGACACTGGTGTCCAATATTATTCTCTCCCCAATTATTCTGAAGGAAGTTATCACCACTTGGGATGTGCTCTCCACACTCACCATCGTCCTAGGATGCGTGATCTCAGTCATTTTTGCGTCCCACGAGGATGTGGTCTATGCAAACGATGAGCTCTTCCGGTTTTTCCTCCGTTGGCCCTTCCTGATCTACATGATGGGCGTGATCATCTTCATGGCAATGTGCTATGTCTCAATGAAGCACTACGAAGGAATCGAGCACGACCCATTAAGATACTCGACCCATGAGGAGTCATGGCATCGCCTCACCTATCCCGCTCTTTCCGGTACCATCGGTGCGCAGTCTGTTCTATTCGCCAAGTGCTTTGTCGAGATGGTTGTCAACGCCTTCGATAAGCGTGGCAGTATGTTCCTCGCTCGCTGGCAAGCCTACTTCATCATCATTGCCTTGGTTACCTGCGTCGTGCTGCAAGTTAAGTGGCTTAACGATGGCTTGCGACGCTTCGATGCTGCGTTTGAGGTCCCTGTATTCCAAGCCTTCTGGGTTGTTCTGTCCGTCGGCTCCGGCTTGATCTTCTACAATGAGTATCTTGGTATGAACCTACTTCAGAAGTTCCTTTTCGCGTTCGGTGTTGCAATCACCGTGACTGGTGTTATCATGCTTTCGCGCGCGAGAAAGATGCAACGTACGTCATACGTTCATCTTAGCAGAAGCGATGGTAGCGCGTTACAGGACGCAGACGATGATGAAGACGGTCTCGCGCCAGGTCATAAGTCGAAGCAGTCAAAGTCAGTGTACTACGCAACCGATGATGAGGGCCTGTCTGATGACAATGAGCCCGAAGCACAACTTCTGTCTGATCCGACCATCCTCACCTTGCAGAGTGACGAGCTCGATGATGATGACTTCATTCCTCCTCAGGCCTCCCAGCCTGCCAAGCCTACCGCGGCCGTTGTGGTGTCAAATGCCGCACCAAGCCCGACGGATTCGCGGCCACGAAGCCGGGGTAAGGCTCCGTCCAAGAATTAATGTACAGGGTGTTATAATATGCGATAACTACACGTCTACGAATCATTCCAATGTATCAATCTCAATACAAACTGTTAGCTTATGAATTTCCCTCTCATTCACGTCGAGATATACATCTGCTGCTGTATTACTTCGCATAAAAACTTTGTGCTTTTACACTATGCGTTCAATCATAACCCTACATGAAATGACAAATTACATCGCTGGTTAATTTTGAACTACCAAGGGAATCTGGGGGGTTGCGCTGGTAGCTGTTCTGTTTCGGCCACCAGAGCGTGTGCTGATCGGCGAACTGTTCAAGTATTCACATTTACACCTTTAGAGAGACTCAACAGCTTGCTCTGCGGATTGCTGCTGGCCAAAGCTCGTTGTGATCGCCGATGAGCTCTGACCTTGAATAATGCTTTGTCCGGCCGCGCTGAGAGGCAAGTTGCCCAAGCGGACACGTGAAGGAACGTCTTGGAATCGCTTCATCTTGAACAGAGGCTGAGGTGAGCTGGGCTCGCGGGGTTTAGTGTGTCCCAATGAAGCAGCCGTATTGCGTGGAGGGCGCAAGGGCTGGGTGGCGCCGCGAGAGTCACCTCGTTTCCTCGTAGCTGCTGCAAGTTGAGCAGCCTGGAGCTTGCGCTGCTCGGCAATCCAGTCACGTTGGTACTGATTCGTAATGACGCTCGCGAGGGATGAGGTCGGAGGTGTAGGGCGGCCGAACACCGTATTTTCGTCGTAGGGCTTCTGCTGCTTGGAGCGGGACGGGCGGGATTGCTTCTCGGGCACGTTCCAGGCTAGAAGATTACCATGGTCAGGGATCTTCTCGACCTTACCGTAGCAAAAATCCTCCGGAGGCAATGTGTACGTGGTGGGCTTGACCTTGCCAATGGGGCGACGTACCAGCAGACAGTTTGTCTGTTTCGTCTTAGGCACCGGTCGCTTGTACTCCCCGTCGTCGTAGAGGTCCTGGATAGCCTTCTGCGTCGCCATGTGAAAATGGAAGGTTGACGGCTACAAGGGGTGCTGGATGGGAGTAGATTGTGTGCGAATCAGTGAGTAATTGATATGGGTTCAATTGTCACGGTGGGTATGGGTCTCAGTTCATGCATCCTAGAACATATTCAGGCCCGACTAAGTAACCACCCTGAGGAATTCAAAAAAGGGCCAGCGATGACAGGTTTAGCGAGGTTGTGACTGAATTAAAACGGTACAGGGCGAGACATAACATCATCTACCGTCGAACCATATACTTCTGACGACCATACACTTCATCGGTATCGAGTATCACACCTCGTACAAGTATGGAGTAACGTACTTTTTCAAGCTCAAATCGAGGCCAGGACGGATCGAGGGGACTGCCTCTAATCTTGGTCGGGCACCCAATTCACTACTCCGCGAAGGGCCCGCAGAGTGAGAAGCACGATACGGCCTCGCAGAGATAGCTAGTCCGAAGCGAGCGTCATATAGCAATGTCATATCAAGCAGTTGAATGGAAGCCAAATTGTCACGACGATGGCAAAGGCTCAGTCCGCTGAATGAAGGATAAAGGTTCCATTCATTGTATGCACTGACAACGGGCCAATTGATATTGTACTATACCATATGTTACGAAAGGATGAGGCGAATATTTGATGAGTCCAGACAAGCCCAAACCTTTACGGGTTACCCACCACTAGCTCATATTCCCGCTAAACACACAGCTGGATTTCAGCTGGCCTCCGCTGCTCATATCGAAGTCCAATCCTTCGTAAAGTCAACAGAAAGCGAGTCCAGTCTGGCATGCTTGCTTTCCCTCAGCGACCTAGCGTATCCGCTCGTGCCTTGCCTGCGGGTGGAAGCGAAACCTGGTTTCCGTCGGAGCAGGAACTCCATCCGCCTGGTCTGCGGAAACTTTAGCCGGATGCGGCTAAATCGGGCGGAGTGTGAAGCCGGGTTAAGAAGGAATACCAAGCGAAAACGCGAGCTAGGTGGTAATATCTTAGATCCGTATATACGCAAATTGAAATACCTTGGTATTTAGAATTGAACCATATACTCGGAAAATGAGCTCGTTCTTTGAAATATGGTCACCCGAACCCGACAAACTCAATGCGTACTACGCGTTCGCTCAGAAGCTCGTGGGTGGCCTCGCTGCAACGCAGGAGGTGTACCAGGAGAACCTCCAGCTTGAGCGGCAGCCCGAGTCCGTCTTCTATTTTATGTATCTCATACGTAGCACCCTAAGCAATGCCCCCAGCCTTAGCCAGGAGGACGAACATCTACTCGCGCACTTGAGCATTCGTGTCAAAAACACGGTGATGAGATCGTTTAAGAAGCTGGATGACTTCAAAGAGCTTCTCCCACTTGCGCGCGACATGATCTTCTGCATGAACTTCGACCGCCCCCCGTCCATGGCAAACGTCCTTGCTGATGCCCTCATCGAGTGGATGCTGCTCACCAAACGCCAGCCACATATGTGGGACGAAATCATTCAGCAACTGATTGAGCTCTCGCACTCTCAGGAGCTGCCTGTTCGACGCAATATGGCACGCGTACTCGGCCAAATTCTTGTGCGTACCAGCACATTCCTTGATAAGTCACCCACCGAGCCACTCCCAGCAGTAATCGCGCGAGCCATGCAGCTCTGCGAAGACCCCGATCTCACGGTCGTTGCTCCCGTTGCGGAGGGTCTTACTTACGTCGTGCCCTATACCAGTGACGAGCCACTTCGCGCTGTTACACACAGCACTCAGCCTGAAATGAGTCCGGACCGACCGAAGGAAGGACCGAGGCTGATCGACATCCTCAACTGCACCCTCAACCTTGCCAATCGCGACGGACTGAGCGACACCATTAAGCAGACGGTTTGTACCATCTTCCAGAGCTTTATTACATGGAATCCTGAACCCCTAACTCCTTACATGGATCCACTCTTGAGCTATATGCTGGATTGTTCCTACAACCCAGTTCAGGACAATCCAGAGGCAGACAACACCTTGACTCGTATTGCGTTTAATTTCTGGATTTCCTACTTTCCCATCGCGGGAAGTCTCGACGAATATCCTGAGAAGGCGGAACTCTACCAGCAGCGGGCAGCCTGGATGGAGAACCGACTTCCAAAACTGTTGGATGTGGTCTTTGGCGCGTTCATTCTAACCGACGAGGACATTGAACTCGCCGGAGGTAACAAGCCCGATTCATCTGTCCGGGAGGATGAAGGAGCCGCATTCGAAAATATTAACGCCGATGACGATGACGATGAGAGCTTCGAGGACTATGATGATAATGGAAACATGCGCGAAGGCCGACAGGCGAGCCTGCGAAGGTACGCCGGTTTGATCTTGGAGCGTACAATCTACTTGTACGGTCAGAGCCTTATTGAGCCAGTGCTTGAGCACATGAATACGATGTTTGGTTCTGACGACTGGCGTGTTCAGGAAGCCGCACTCTTTGCCGTGGGTGTCGTCGGACGTCGATTTTTCAAATACCTTGGTGCCGCTGAGGTCGATGAGATCTTTCATCACGTCTTGAACTTTTGCGAGTCGGAAAGCCCCATCCTACGTTCGACAGCACTGTGGTCACTGTTCCACTGCCCATCACTCATCTTCAAGCACCGACCCGATTTGCTTGAGCGCATGATCCAGTACCTCATTCGCGACGTTCAATCACGACATCGACAAGTCGCTTCCTTTGCTTACACACATCTTGCGCGCTTGATTGAAAAACCAGTTTGGGATCTGGCAAGGTTTAAAACAGACGTCGTGGGCACTGCTACTCACTTGGTTTCGTGTACACCCAGGTGGCTGATGCCCTTCCTTTGTACCATCGTCCTTGACATTGCAGAACGGGTTGACATCTTCCTTCCTGAACAGGAGGAGTGGGATGCCTTCGCCAAGGCACTGCTTGAGCGGTGGCGAGACGTCTCAGAGGATATTACGTCATTCTCCATGCTGGTCCCCGCCACGGGAGAGTTTGCCGCCTACTCTGGAGGCCGATTTATGCCCTACCTCGAGGAGTGCTTTGCCTACATTGCTCAGGTGGTCGAGCAGAACGTCGACAGTTACATTGTCAACCGAGGTCCGGAACAGGATGACGATGACGAGATTGAGAGCTCAGATGAGCTTGACGAGTTCCGTCAGTATGTTGACTCGTGCCTGAGTTTTATTTCTGCTGTAATGAATGCTGTGGACACGGCTCAAGTAGTAACATTGCTCCTTGAGCATGGTATTATCGACCGGATTATGGCCATGCTCGATGACCCCTCACCGAGCTTCCACGAATCATTCTTTGCGGTTGTTGGTGATCTCGCTAAATTTGACATTGGTCTTCTCAAGCCGTATCTGGATCGATTAATCCCTGTCATGGCACATTGGATTGGCAAGGAAGAGGGTGCAGAAGGTTCAAAGAACGCTGCTTGGGCGGCCGGTATGATCGGCCCCAAGTTGCCTCCTGATTCTCAATACTTGGCTGAACTCCTCAACGCCCTTGCAGAGGTAATCTGTGATGAAGACCTTCGAGTGTTGGACGAGGACATGATGAGACTTTGGAATGTTGCCGACGCTCTGGGCGCGATTACATTCCTTAACCCTGAAGTGCTCGAATCTGTTATTGCACAGCTATGCTTGCCATGGTTGCAGCTCTTTGTTCGCAGCGACAGCAACAGCGTGGATGGAGCTGAGCTCAGTCTGGGCTTCGCAGGTTTCTGCAGAGTTGTCAGCGCCTTCTCTGACGCGCTGCTCACAGGTGAGACTGTTGGCCCACTGTTCATGGTCTTTGGTCATCTCCTGAGGAACTACTTCGTCGGACTTAGTGATGAGAGCCAATCACGCGCGGCACTTTCCATGGGTTGCGTTGACGAGATGAGGAATGTGATGAACCTTATTTTAACGAAAGTGCCAGCAGAAGAATGGCAGCGTGCTCTCCAGGAACTGCCAGCCGAAGAGGCGATGACTCTGACTGGAGTGTTTGATCTACGCGAGTAACACGACCATTGCAATCCATTGATCGAGGTTCCCCGGGCAATGGCAATGCCGGACCCTCTTCCAGGAGGATGACTCTCTCTTCCACTTTTATCTAACATTGCATAAACAATTTCACACATTGGTGTCAGCTCGTAAGGTTTAGCTGAGTTCTATTGTAACAAGAATGCGTCAATCAACTGGAACCGTTGCTCTTTTTCTGCATCTCACTTACGTTAAGGTCGAGGTTATGCTTCTCCAAGCACACGAACAGTTTGCGGAAAAGATGGTCACATGTGGACAGATCTGGAATGAGTTTTCGGCGCATGCCGTAGTCGACCTGGCGGTTGTGACAGTATACAGCACTATGGAATTGCCTGTGACACGGCGATTGTCGGATGTGAACCGCGCAGTCGCACTGTGGGTCGATGAAGTGAAATGGATCTCGTTGGAGCTTCTCCATGCGCTCATCCGCGCGTTCTTCCAGTGCTTTCTTGGTCTCTGGGGCTAGGTCAGGGACGTTCATGGTGATATTCTGCGTATTCTAGAGCGTAATAATGCAAAGTCCTAAGTGAAATTCCTCGAAATGGGCCAAATCAAGTCACAAATTGTGGCAGATGGCAAAGCAACCTAAAACCCCGATTGCTGAAATTGATCTGCCCGAAACTATAGGGTGTTATTCGAGCGTTCTATTATCAGGTTAGCTAGTGTAGCAAGAGCCAAGTCAGGACACACCTCGTGGGAACTTGAAGTGCTGTCAGTCCTAGGTCGCTGAGTGTCGCGTCGAGACCTTGGCTTGCCTACACGTGGGATTCTCGGGAGACGAGACGAGGTCAGTTAGTATGGTGCTCTCGAGGGATGGACTTGAGGCTGCGCACCAACACGCAAGCTCAGACAGTCTGACGGGCTTTAAAGGGCCCGTACCTGGTGTGGGCCTCGTCAGCAGCACATATCCCGTCCTGGATGGACAAGGTGAGCGGAAGGGGCATCCGTTTGACCACGGTACAGAGTTCGAGTTATCATTTCAGGATATTATATTGGTTTCCACACGAATGCTGAGCATTTTCAAGGCTATTTTCTCGCAGCAGCATGCCGCCCAGGGCGTGTTCCAGATGAGCTGGCAATGTGCTCAGATTAAGGAATTATAACCGCATCCGGCTAAAATGCAGCTCTTCCCACTGAACAAGTCTCGAATTCAAATTGGGTTGGGGAAAATCCCCAAAAATCCCCGAAAATCCCCGAAAATCCCCAAAAATCCCTAAACCCTCACTCAGCCAAGTCTGGGAGGAAACGAAAAAAATCCCGGAAAATCCCGAAAAATATCGAAAAATACTCAGCCTTTCAGAGTTCAACACGGACATGTTTGCGTTGGGATTTGCAAAGACGGAGGTGTTTGGTGCATGTGTGAATGATTGCGTTGTACTGTGATGTCGGTTGACTATCCGTCCCGCCCTATTGTATGCCTGTGCAGTCGAGCGGAATACTCACAAATCGACGCAAACCTCGAGCAGTTGCTCCATTCGACTGCTGTCCATGCCTTCTCCACCGGATACTCATCATCACCATGGCGTCACCACCATTTCCCTTTCTAGGTTGATCACAATGATGAGCAAGGGTATCTTCTTGCTTGTTGTGATTCTCGGCCTCCTCTATGCCACGAGCGTACGTTTTCTCTCAAACCCTCGTTTACTGGATTCCCTGTGACTGGGGTATATTTGCTCCTTCTTCTGCGTGCACAAGGCTAGGGTACCTTCACCCTACCTGTGGTTAGCAAATGACTCATCAATATCGTTGTTTTACCCCCTTCTATCTCTTCCTTTCCTTACATTCACGACCCAATGATAATCAAAATCCTCTTCAATCTCAACGACCGATTGCTGACTCGCGAACATGCAACGTTTGGCCGCAACGACGTCGTGAAATCACATCGCAATGATCATATCCACACATCTGACGCCAAAATGTGCAGGCCCTGCACTCAAACTTGGAGGACCTGGCACTTCAAGAGGTGACTGAAGCTTTGGACCAGGACTTGCTCGAGGGTCAGCCCGTGCCCGACCTCGCCTCCGAGGGCATCTCCTTGCTTGAGGAGGCAGCTGAGGCTCACCTCGAGGCCGTTTCTGACGCCGACAACGAGGGTGAAGTCGAGTCTGATTTCGTTGAGGCTGAGGCCGATGCTGAGGCTGAAACTGAAGTCGAGGAGCCCCAGGTCAACGCTGACATGGACATGGCTACCCACGCTCTTGTCGAGGCCGGCGTCGATGCTCACGCATCTGTCCAGGCCGAGGCTGACTTGGAAGTTGATATGGAGGCTGCTGCCGCCGTCGATGCTGATCTTGAGGCTGAGATGCGTGCTGACGCCGCAGAGGAGCGCAAGTTCGATACCGAGGATGACGCCCTCGCCCGTTTCTTCTTCTGGGACGACGCAGACGAACAGGCCGAGACCCCCGCCGCTCCTGCTACCAACGCAACTGCTAACACCACCACCCAACCCGCTTACAACGCTAGCCAGTACCTTGATCCTGGTAAGACTGCCGCTACTGCGACTGCTCAGAAGGATCAGGCCACCTCGAATGTCACCCAGCCTGGCCAGGGCAAGGGTAACAAGCTCCGCCGCTTCGCATCAGTCAACGAGACCGGTTCCGAGTGGGATAACCGCCGCCGCTACTCTCGCCTCGATGCTGACCTCGATGCAGTCGATGAACTTGGTCTTGATCCCAAGCTTGACAAGGCTGATGACCAGCTTAAGCGCCTTCTTAGCATGCCCGATCTTGACCTCTATGAGTCCGAAGAGGACAAGGGTCTGTACTTCGGTCCTAGCAAGAAGGATCGCGCAAAGCGTGCTCGCATGATCCGAAAGGCCATTGAAGACTCGAAGAAGCAGGCTGAGAAGATGGCCAAGCTTGATGAGGAAGCCAAGAAGCGTGCTAAGAAGCCCCTTTCGGACGTTGTTCCTCTCAACGCCACTGCAGCCAATGCTACCAAGCCTGCTCCTGCTCCAGCAGCAGCTGCAGCAGCAGCAGCTCCTGCAGCCTCAGCCAAGTAAGCACAGTAAGGGTAAATACAGGTAGAAATTGTCACATCTAAGCGTCTTTATGAGGTCCGCAGAAAGAGGGATCTGGTTGTGTTCTATTTAGGTACTATATACATGCAGTGCAGTGGGCTTCTACGTAAATGGAACTCCTACGGTGCCGAAGGTACCTGGAACCGCATGGCAGGTCGCAAAAGAAGGGTTCTTGGATTCCAGCGGAAATGGAGGCTTGGTTCCGTATGGGTCATTGAGGTAGGCTCGAAGGAGTGGTAGACCGCTTGGCAAATAGGCCTCCTGAACTACCTTAATGCTTCGGTCGAGAACTAGGTCTAGCTGCTCTCCGGCGCCAAACAGAAGATCATTTCCAGTACTGGCGATGTACTCCATTAATGGTGATAAGTTACTGCGGTGTTTGCCTGGTACAGTACTGGCGCCAGCACTTTCATGTCCGAGCGCGTCCGTTGCCTCGGGTGACAGATCCACTGGGCTTGGTAGATCGGGAAACAATAAATAACTCGGTGTGCTCACACGTTCCAGGCATCTGGCTATCTCAAATCTTAGCTGCTTTCTAACCTGGTGTAACGCAACGCCCACTAGGAGGTGACGTAGGGCGATTTGTGTCGAGTGATAGTAGTGATTCAGCCCCAGATGGGCATGGGGGATTGGGACAAGGCTGCGCATGACCAGTGGCGTATGCAAAAGCGCGTGAAGTCGCTGGGTTGAAACTCCTGCGCAGACTGAAAAGTAAAGGGGAACACTCTCTGAGGTAGATGCAGCGGCCTCAGAAAGCTGTCGGGTGAAAGGCAAGGGCGGTGCTGGTCCCTTGCCACCAACAAGAGACGTGTGATTACGCCACCTCTTGTATAGTTCGTAGGGATTGCAAAGTATAGCGGGCGGCTGAGGACAGAGCGAGGTCCCCCCGTTCTTTTCTTCACTATCAACCGTTCCACTGCTAGCTGATTCAGAGGAATCAAGAGGAGGCACAATGGTTAACAACTGAGTGCTCGTGCACTCGCGGAAATCGAGAGCGGCGTGGTATGAGTCTTCTTCTTCTTCAGACCTGCGAGCAGTCGCTGATTCTGACAAGGCCACTGAGGGGTCCGATGGCGTGACCCTTGACAGCATGAGCTCGATATTCGTGCGAAAAACAGATGGCTCTGCTGCAATCTGAGACAACAAACCAGCCATTTGATGTGGTGCCACCGCGAGGATGATGAAATTGCATGTTGTAACTACCTGCATCACGTCGGTGGTAAACTCTACGTCCAGACACCTGAATTGATCATGCTGATTGGACGGCTTTCTTGTGGCAACCAATATCCTTGTGGGAGGGATCACTCCTCGCTCCAGCAATGCACGGAGGATCAGGCTACCAACGCGGCCGCAACCAATGATACCAAGCCGAAACGAGCGCTGCAAGGGTAAAGGACCTTGATTAGTGCCGGAGGCTGGCGAAGACGACGATGTTGAACCTACAGCACCTGACGCACTCGGCGCCGAATTTCTGCTATTATCAGCCCCGGGAGTGCTCGTCTGCTTGTTGGAGTCGTCTGCAGTTGTCCTTGAAGGGAGAGGCGGGTTCCCTAATGCAAATGCACTCGAGACAGCAAGAGTTCTGGCTGCATTCAAGATGCTTTGTTTCGCTTCACATGCCTTCTGAGCTAAGAGTCGTGTTGGATGCCACGCTTCCTTTAGAAGCGCGGCAGTCAGCACAGCTTGTTCAACAATCATCTGAATATCCAGAGCATATGAAGAGGAATGTGCGAATGCAATTGAGTCGAGGCTCCCGGTCGGCGGGGGCTTTAGAAAGGGGAACGGGTCTGGTGTAATGGGCGGCGGACAGAAGGTTGGGGGTAGCGTGGATGTAGTCAGATGCCAAGGATCTTTTGACTTGGATCCCTGGCCCCGATTTTGGTCGGGTCCTTGGGTTTTCTTGAGAAACGCAGTGAGGGTTGCCATAGCCTCAGCGGGAGTCATTTGATGCACAGCGCCTCGCTTTGCCACTTGCTCCTTGGCCTTTTCGATTTCTTGCGCTGTAGCTGCGTCATCGGATTTGCTATTCTTCTCAGCCAGCCGGCTCAGGCTCTCCTTTCTTTCAAGTTGTGCAAACAATACGTCATCATCGATTTCAAGCGCAGGAGCGCGTTCCTGGACGCTTTTGAGAGCTTCTGTAAAGATTGCACTTGAACTGTAGGTTTCATCCTTTGCCATTCGGCGTGCTCTCGCGATGAGCTCGTCTTCGCCCTCAAGGTCTGCCATCGTGAGCGCCGCAATTGAATCGACGTGCTGGGCTTGTCCAGTACAGTGGGGCAAAATGGGCAAGATTGGCCGTGTTCGCCAACGCCACACAGTCGCGCGTCACTAGAACCCAGGTTCAGACGCTGTAGCTCGGGAGGCCGGAGGCAGTAACCTAAATACACAACGACGAAGCAACGAATAGTGAAGCGATGTGGATAAGCGCAGGGTGAGAGGACACATTCAGACCAGGGTTTAAAGAGGACTGGCGACACGATGCACTCATGCCCACAAATTCGTCCGGCCCGTGCAATATCCACTCCTCAGCGGCGGTACCATCGCTCTCGTCAGTTTCCTGCACTTCAGGCTAGTTTCACGTGGGTTTTGGTGAGTTATCAGCTGTAGGTTAGGGTTCTAGCGCATAAAATAAGCTTACAAACTAGTGTTGCACCACAACATACCACTCATGATATCATGCACGAGCACGTACCCTGCAATTCCAGATATCGTTTAGTGTGCTCAGAACAGTGTGAACTGTTTCCATCCACCCGTTTCCGGCGCGTGAGTTCTGCTCTTCATTTGGGGCAGCCGTGTCCGTGCAGCGCGCGGCAGGTGGTGTCGGAATGTGGGTGCAAATGGTTGACAACCGCTGTATCAGCCCGCTCACGCCCAACTTTCCTTCCTCTGGCCGGGTGCATGCACGAGGCAGCAGCGCGAAGGCCCAGTCCGCGCTTTCAAATTTAAATTCCAGTGGTTTCTGCACACTAATTGGGTATCGGGAATCGGGCCTGGTGGGTATGTAGCATGGAAAACAACGTGATGAATCGGTTTGTAACACCTGATTATTGCCATGTACCCTGAATCATGCCCCATCTAGACGCGCACATACGCCAGAAAACTAAGCCAAAGATTATACTCAGTCATATCACACCTACGAGCTAGGGCCTCAGCTATTACAGCTATCACGGAGCAGAACGAGCTAGCACAGCAGCAGGAGATAAAGGACGTTGCGTAGTACACTTACCTGCCGGGCATTGACCTGAATATTTTCTGCGTCCAGCAGGCGCAGTTCAGACGAGTCGTCTCCCATGGCAGGTACTACATTCGACATTTCGTCCGTGGTGGATGTGGATCTGGATGAGAGTAGATTGCAAAACCTGGGAAAGCTCGCGTCACTACTTGAGTACGGCAGGTGGTATCAGAATGAGCTCAGACAACAGCATCTGAGTAGTGATGGTGACGATACCATAGACCTGTTAGGTCCTCTAGGAAAAGGGACCGCAGCTGGGGCCTCCGTAGGTAGCGGTGGCGTGGGGGGCGGCAGTGCGGGTGGCAGCGCAGGCGCAACCGCAACAAGTACCGCAACCCGTCATGTCAGAGGCCTCCTGGGTCTCGGGTCAAAGCGCAAACCATCACCTTATTTGGGCCTTGCTCGCGTCGCGCTCGATTCGGAGGTCCAGAAGTTCAGCTTCCCAACCTTGCCACAGCTCCGCAATTTCCGCGCGTCCGCGCTTGCGAAGCTGGCGCAGCCTCTGCCGGATAACACTACTTGGTTTCCCACGGATGCAGTGACGCAGCAACTACGGGCGTTGATGACACCGACTGACTCGATCGCTTCCTGTCACAGAATCACAACGCAGTTCCTATCAGAGTATCTTCACGTGCTGGCACAGATGAAGCTTAAGCTGGCTCTACGTTGGGGCCAACTCACAAGTCGTACAGCAGCAGGCGTTGATGCTGCAGCTCAACTCGGTGCGCTCAGCGCTCGGTTCGCACTCTGCTTACGCGTGATCGAAATGGAGTACAAGGATGTTAGGTTACGAGTCCGTCGCCTCACTCCAGCCGAGTCGATCGAAGACGAAATTGACCGAAGGCGTGACCTCCGACAGGGCATGCAGAGTCTAGGGGCTTCCGTGGCTACTGGCACAAGCGCCGGTGATGTAAGTTCGGCGAGCGGACTCACGTCACCAACCACCGCCCCCAGCGGTGCTAGCGGAACGGTCTCATCAAATGCCGCCTCACCCACGGGATCAGGTGCCTCCACCTCACAGCCAACGGGCGGATCCGTACCAGCTGGGTCGTCTGGTGCTGTAGGATCGGGTAGTATGCTGGGTGGCGCTCAAATTGTTGGATTGCCACTCGCTGATCTCGATCAGTCGTTCTTATCCCCGTTTGCAACCTTCGCCCCGGCGTTCCAGACCTCTCCATCCGCGTTTATTGCTGCCCTCGGGCCCGAAAACGCAGTACTCTCATCAACACAGCGAATTGATCCGCTTCGTGTGCCTCGCCCTGCACAGCATCGAAAGACCTTGGCAAATTTCCTCAGCTCTCAGTCAGAGGCACTTCTTGCGGATATAGGTGTTGCGAAACAAGATATGAATTCAGACGGTGATACCGACACTAGCTCGACCCTGCGCCAGCTGACCACAGATGCCTTACAGGCACTTGGGGATGCGGCCATCTTAGCGCCCTATTCAATTGGTGGCATAGGGGTTGAACCAGCTGAAGCCAAGTTCCTCGAGGGTTCCATGCTTGCGAAGTACTTTGGCCTATCACCCAACGACACAAGTGAGAGCGCAATTTCACTTACCGCGCGCCAAAGTGATGCACTTGATGGTACTCAGAGTCCCAGTAGCCAACCGGCTGCAAGTCCTGGAGGAACACAGGGTGTCAGAGCCGCAACATCTGCACAGGCAAGCACTGCGATGGTGCTGGGTCGTCGTGCGGCAGCATATCTGGACGTCATGCGTCCCAGCGACGTCGAAATTGTGATAAGGTGGAGAATTCCACAAACCAATGCGACCGCAAGTCTCAAGCGGTACTTGTTCAAACTGAAATGGATGCATATTGGGTCATATGCAGACATAATGAGCTTCACTGATGAGTTACGAAGGCATCCACTTGGTCATCTCGACCTTCTGAATCAAAGAGATAGATCGCCTGAGCTGAGATTAGCTTTAGAACTAGCCGCCAAGGACATTTTGAGAACCAAGATGAGGAAGCTTATCACAAGCCGCATGACCCTCCGGGAGAAGGATCCAGTCCTTTACGCACAAACCGCGGAGTTGTTTTCCGCCGAATTGCGCAGCCTAACGAAGCGGATCGACGCATGCTTCGCATCGACCTTGAACCTCCCACTGGGGTCTGGACGCACGACACGTCTTCATGCGTTCATCCCTGAGCTCCCCACTACGAATCAGGAACTAGCTATTGAGCTGCAACGGCCCTTGTGTATGACAATTCACACGCCTGTTGAGCTTGAACAGGGAAGACCCCTTCTGCATCGCATTCTTGCCGAGTTCGACCTGATCTTTGATATACAAGCTCGACAAATGTCCACAGCCTATACTGGGCTTTTAGGAGCTGTGGCAGCTCAGGATACTGATCGATCTCCGTCGAGCATGGCTCCAGGCACAAATGATCCTAGCAGTGCAACGGGCAAGGACTCACCTTACACCTCAGCAATCGTTAGTGATGATGAAGAAGAGGAAGAAGTGTCTTCACCAAGTATTGAGGGCCTTGGCAAGGCGGGCAAAAAACCTTCAATATCATCCCTATCTGGTGGTGACGGGAGGGTTGATGAGTCAGATCTGTTGCAGGCAGAGACTTTGGGCTATGGTGTGACAGGTGAGGCTAAAACCACTGTGCGGAAGTCTACTTGGATCCCCTTTATGCGTTTCGGTCCATTAGAGCGAAGTCCAAACGCGTGCTTAGTGACCGAACGCCTGAACAGATTGGACCACATCGACGCTCAGCTCTTGACAGAGTGTACATTTGCAGATGCAGTGAACAAGGATTTCGTCCGCTCCAGACTTGCTGCTCTGGCAGCGTCATATCACAGCCATGTAGCATTGCACATGACAACTGACGTGACGTCACTATCCACGTTCGATGCTGATTATGACGTGGCAATGGGGCCTGTCCGTTTGCTGGCTGGGCGAAGTGGCGATGATGGCCATTCAGCACAAATTCAACGCAAGCCTGGAGATATGGTTTCCTCTGTTGGAGGCGGTTCAGACACAATTCAAGTTCATGGCGATGGACTGATTGCTACTCTGACGCCTGCGGGTCGAAATAGTCTATTCGCGCTTGGAACACCACTTAATCTTTTTGTCCAGCCAGATCAGCGCGCGGCAGCGTCAGTAGAGGACGGTTCCACTCCGTCAAAGGCGCAATCGAGCGTTAAAGATTTCTCAGCTGCAATGAAGGCAGCAGGGGTCTCATTTGGCGAGATTAATCCTTCAAGTCTTGGTGCTATTGGATATCTTGCGAGTTTGGCAGGGGTCGAGCGTCCAGACTCAACAGCATCTGATCCACTAGCGCAATTGCATCACGAGGCTCTAGGATATCCACAACTGGTCGCCCTCGCACCAGACTCTGCTGCTTCTCCGCTTAGTTATACTCCAGCAATGTTCCGACCGACTCGAGTCAATCCAGGGTCATCGAACACATCAGACACCCGTGGTCATGCTGACGTCTCCGTGGCAGTAGCTGTGCCGTCACCGTACGTGGCCAAACATTTCTCACATATCAAATCGCGCCTAGAGAGTCTAAAGGCGACCCTCCCCCCACCATATCCTGTCCATGCGCTTTATGTGCTTCGATTCTTGCGCCTGCGGTCGTTAAAGCTAGGAATCCTGTCAATTCTGAACTTCTTCAGGTCGATCGAACGCAAACTTACATTAGATGACTACGGCTTTGCAAAGGAAGATCGATTTCAATTCAAGTCCGAGCACGTCGTTCGATCAGCGACACTCGGTATCCAGTCCCCGTTTCAGGCGTCAAGTGAGATGCAAAATTTGGTAAGTGCCGAACAGAGCACAGGCGCAGCATATGCTGACGTTGATTCGTTGTCTATTGTCGCTAGTCACAACAATGAGTCACCTTCTGGAGCAACCAGTCCCACAGGTGTCCTGAGTCCTGCTACAAAAGTGGCTCTGTCGGGCGAGGCGGCGACGTTGAACGCAATAACTCACGGTGGGTTGGGGGGCCTCGCCAGCCCGACTACCGTTCAGAGTCAGTTTGCAGCGATTACGTCAGGCGATCTTACCGCCGTCTTACCTCCAACCGAGCACTCAGTCCAGGATTCAATCTCGACGTTAGAAAGCCGACGTTCTGCGGCGGCGAATGCAGCGTCTGCTGCGATGCGTCGTGGAGTAGCAGAGTCCGACCCAACAGATCTTGAGCGCAACGAAGAAGCATTTATGCAATTCCCTGGTGTTGAGGCACGCGATGATTCATATGGATGGCGACGAGCGCATCGTTCGGAGAGTATTCCGTTCCCTGAAAGAGAGATCGAAGTCTACGACGCATGCGGAAACCGCATCGTTTATGATGCTGCGATCCAGGATTTGCATGAGCTTGAAACACATCTCCTACGTCTGGGAACATACTATATTCAGTGGCGGCGACGTCATCCTTACCTAAAAACCCCCGACATGCCCACTCTGAGAAAACGCCATGCAGCGATAGTAGCTCGTGAGCGAGCGGAGGTCTCTGAGAAAACGAGGCTTGGCTACATGCCTCAAAGGGCTGATCCAATACCGACGAAAACGACGGACACCGGCGCGTCTAAAGCCACTACTCCGTCGGACGATGCAGTCTTCGAAGAGGGAGAGTTTGTTGATGTGCAACTTGGGCAATCTGGTCGTCTGCACGAAATGAGAGGTATTGACATGATCGACCGATGGGCCATGCTGCTGGATCTCTTTGAAAGTGAATATTTATTCCAGCTCGCCAAAGCAAAGCAGGTCCATGTCTATTTTCAAGCATACCAGCACTGCATTGTTCCCAGCGAACAGCGGCAACTGGCTCAGAGGATGCTCGAGATTGCAGCGCGACGCCCAACAATCGATCTCCCGCCTGATCTCTCTTTCCAAGTTGATCCAGGGTCTTTCGCTGCGACGCATCCAACAACCTTGCCATCTCTTGGCTCCAACATAGAGGCCAGTTTGGAAGGAGCTTCCACTGACGAAGGAATTGCCGCAATGACAGTGGCCGGATTGTCATCATCAAGCCATTCAGGAACAAGGCGTGCGTCTTCCATACGTTATTTCACGCACTACTATGCGGCTGAGATCGAGCTCATGGAGTCTCAGACGAATCTGCTTCAGTCCGTATTGAATAACCAAATCGTCATTGAGCGTGAACAAGCTAGTGCGGCTGCAAAGCTGGAAGAGGATTGGCGCACATTTCTACAGACCGTTCCAGCCCCTCTCGTCAGTCCGACTTTGGTGACACCCACTCAGGCGCTGGTTCCGAAGTCACCACCAGACTTGAGGGACATTGTCTTGCAGGCAACTTCCATGGCGGACGCGGAAAAGACGCTCTCCGACTTCGTAAGCGGGAGTTACAACAATATGGATGACCCGGTCGCAGCTTCGCCTAGAAGTTCAGCAGCTTCGCTCGGGAAGCCCGCGCCGGATGCCGAGCTCTCACCAAGCGAAGCGCGTCGTAGTATGGCCCACAATCAAACGAGTAGATTAGCACGCCATCCTGCCGAGCACTCTACCCAGGGGACCCGATTCAATGATGGTAGCACCCCTGAATCTCGACTGAGGCGCATACGTCCTCGCCGTCCTGACTCGTTACAACTTCACACTAGAGAACTCACAAGCAGCGTAAGGTCTCCACCCATTCTAGAAATGGGTTCGGGAAGCGCAGAGACACCAATAAGTCCTATCCCCTTGAATCCTCCCTTACCAAGCCCCAACCATGATTCCATGGGAGGAGCGAAAAATCGACACAGACGCGGCATTTCTCATGGCGAGCTAGGTGCACTCGAAGAGGCTCCAATGAAAGTGGGCGTGCGTCCGGCCTCGCCAGCAACTGTTCATGAAGAAGACCCTACCGTGCCGAATCTCCGATCTCCAGGTGCTCCACCGGTTGGACTGCCTGTGAAAAATCTGTACCAGAAATACGATACTAGCAGCATATCTGCTAGCAGCACACAAACTGGGAAGGCGCTAGCTTCGGGTGTGCCAACGAGTGCTAATTTTGTTAAGGAAGCCCCCTTTCTGGTCAGAAGCTGTGGTGGGAATGGCGATGTCTCTGCTGATGATCCCGTCGTCCCAGATCCAGCGCTGCATGCACTACAAAAGATCAGCATCTCTGCAGCAACGACACCCTTTCTAGCATCCAGCGCTGCACTCGGTGGTCTACTCCCTGATCATGCCCTTGCGGGTTTACAGAGTGAAGCAGTATCTCTTGTTGAGCAGAGCAGTCCTCCAAACACATTAAGCTCACAAGACTCAAAGTGGGCGAGAGAGAATGTTATTGAGTGGACTAATGCAATGAATCTAGCGGCACAAACCAATGATCCATATGACCATACTGAAGAGCCTTCAACGCCCTTCGCTCAGTCGGAAGGCGGTGATGTGCAAAAGGATCGAATGGTCCCTCTTAGCGATCTTGTTCACAAACGAGAGTCATCACAATCAGCTACAAACATTCTATCTTCACCCATGGTATCGACACCATCGGCGATGCCTACATCTTCAGCATCATCATCTTCGTCATCTTATGGAGCACTTGCCTTGCTGAACGAACTTCCTCCGTATTTGTGCCCACCGTTTTCCCCAATTTTCCCGATTTCCCTAGATCGCTCGCATCCGGAGGACGACACCCTCTTGGGAATTACTGAACAGAATCGACCTAAAAGTACGGGGCCTGGCTCTTACGACGCGAAGAGCAGCCTGAAGTCGATCTGCCTTGATCAACATGACGGAGTGGGTGGCTCCGGTACAATGTGGAGCCCGGCAACTATTGCAGCTTTTTCGGCCTTGCATCCAAGTGATTGTCCTGGGTCAGCTCCTGCACCAAGGATTGGGCTGCTTGATTTCTTCCCATCCGCTACCGCGATTCTTCTCGTTGATCGTGTACTGACAGCGTGTGTATCTCATGCGTGCCAGCAATATCACTCGTTCTCGTCTCTGCTAGGGGTTATCGAACATGCAACCCAAGGTATGGCTGGGCATGACGAGGAGCACGGTAGGGGCACACGATCTCATGACCGTCGGGGATCGGTATTATCGAAAGCCTCTCTTGGGGAGTCCGCCACGTCTTCCCGAGGCATCCACCCCGTCGCAAGGTATGCTGAGAGTCGCGAGTGGGATAATTTGTGCATTGCACGAAGTGTCGTCCGTCAGGCTCGAGTTTTATTCGAACATCATATTAAAGAGAACTGGGTTGAGAAGATTAGAGCGTTGGATCCCTTACCTGGGATAAGTTTCCGTGGCTCTCTTGGTGACATTGTTGCCGACGCGACTTCTCAGTTGATGTTCAAACAAACGAAGTCATTTAACTCATCAGTGAGTGGGGGGGCGCCAAAAGACATCGGAGCACCTTTTGTCGACATTTCTAAGTTGACGAGCCAAGCAAATGCAGAAGTTCGGAACAAGGTCATGGAGAGTATGCACATTCGATTTATACTTGCTATGATGACCTCACCGACTTTTGTCCAACCCTCCGCTGCAATCAACGCGTTCGGACCCTTATTCCTTCAACGTCGGAATATGCTCTATGCACATGTAGCGGCTATGCTGCTTCAAAAGCCACCGACGCCGACATGCCTTCCAACGCCTTCGCCTTGGCTTTACCCCCCAGCACGGTATGGTGCGAGCCACTCGATCTGGACACGCTATGTTGCTCAGTGTGCAGCTAAAAGTTTACTCTCAAAGCGCAACGTGAGTTCTCGTGTGTGTTCTGTGCTTGGACTGCCTGATAAAGTGGACATGCGGCTCCATTTGGCTACACGAATCTTTCTGAGTTTGCCTGACGAAACAGCGGCTCTGATCTCCGCGCATCTCGAACAAGCGACTCATTCCCCGTATCGCCACAGGCATGCCGTTGCAGCCCTTCTACAATCGGTATTTCCCTACCTGAGCAAAGTTGCTCGTAGCACCCCTGATTCGGCCCGTACCGGCACACCCGAGCATGAGGAGGTGAATCATGCGACCCCAACGGCGATTGGAGGTTCAGTAGCAAGTTGGGCCGTCACAGCGTTGTCACCTCGCTCTGTTGCATCTACTTTATCGCAAGCTACCGTCACTAATCAGCCACCAAACATGCATCAGTCCAAGCCCAATCTAACAGCTACGCCGGCGGTGAGTGCTAGCCTTGCCAATCATTCGAATCTTCGACCTGATTCACTTGACCTATCATCAAGGCCCGCTACATTGGTAAGGTCGGGTCCGGCGCCTACTTTCGGCGCGACATCTCAGACGGCAACCCCGAAGGGGACAATGCCAACTCGAGTGGATATCGCCCAAATCACAAGTGTAGCACAAGCCATTCGGACGCGTACTATGCCCTCACGGCTCGCAGTTGCTTTGGGAATTACGCCAGGTTCGGACGCCCCGCTCACCTCTGCAGGAACACATGGATTAAACAGTGATAGCTATAAGTTCAAGCTTGGCGCTGCGCGCCTCAGGCTAGAAACCGCTAGTGCAATACTAGATGGGCTCAATCTGCGAGACGCATTCATCGCTTCCTTCACGGAGCATTTGGTTCTAGAAGACATATATCGATATCAAGCTGGATTGGCCGGCCTCCCCGTCAATCTTCCAACGGTGCTACCCTCGTGGATGCTATCTGATTTGTGGAAGATTCGAGCTCAACTCTCTGGCTCTCTGAAGCCTAATTCAGGGGCTTCAGTGGATTCGACATCGAACATCCCTCAGCACCGCGCCTCCGTCCGATCACCATCGCCAAGCACAGACATGCCAGTTTCCACTGCTTCATCATTGTCGTTAGGACAGTCTCAGACACATTTCATGACGAGCGCCGTCTCTCAAGCTGTCCTTGCTCTTCCCATGACGCAGCGTGATCATGAGGCCCTGTCACTTGCTTTGCTGCTGTTACAAACCGGGAGCCACGCCAATACCCTTCATATGAGCTTGGATCCTCGCTCATGTCAGGCGCCATCATTTGATTCGCGGGTTCGATCGCGCGCCCAGCACTTGTTCGCCCGTATGACACTTCGTAGCCGATTCAAATCCATTCCAGTCCGCGCCAATCTGCATCCAACTCAAATAGCAGCTCCACAGGTCACCCCAGAAATCTTGTCCTTCATCGTCCAAGCCATTACTTCAAAGCAGCTCACGCCCGTACAGCTTGCCGCTTTGAGTTTTCATCCCGCAATTGTTCAGCTTGCACTGCACCTAGCCAACCGGCTAAATGGACTGTCTTCAGACTCTGCACTCGGCCCTGATGTTATTACCGCCATTGAGTGGAAAATACGCACTCTCTGCGAGCAGCACTATTCACGACCACTTCTCCACCCTTCTCTAGCAGCATTCGCCGATGGATGGAATAGTCTATTCGTGTCCAGCACTGATGGATACAGTGCAATTAGAACCTTGGCGCCACTCGGTTCGCTGAACCCGTTCACGCTGCCATGCCCAGTCCTGCACACCACCCGACCAGTACAAGCACCGGACAAATCTTCATTGAGCCCGAGTCGCCAGCTATCTCCGCAGTCTATGACTTCGTCCTTGCACGCACGACAAGCCCCATCGGCAAAGGACGCATTAGCACGGCCGACAAGTGCTGCTGGCAACATGGCCGAAGATCCTTCAGCAGCGTCATGGACCGAATTTGATCCGCTGCAGTACCAACGATCTCGGCGGCGTAACGAAGTTTCCCATCAGCAACTAAGCGACGAAATCCGCATGCTAGCCCTCTCTGACCTCGCTCCTGTTGATCGTGAATACTCGCTTAACGATACTATGAATCTCACGGTCCGGACTGATACATCTACAGCCTGGTCTCCAACACAGGTACATGACATCGAAGCAAGCAGATCAGCCATAACTGCTATGGAACAGTTGGGACTGACGCGAGCTTCAGCGACTGCACCCCTTCTGCTTGGAGTGGCTGAAATCCAGGAATACCTGCCACTAAGTTTGGTGCAGCTTTCACAAATTGATGATATTTTGCGCCTAGACGCATCACCACCTCAGATGAATGCCTCACTCGGCGGATTTAACTCAACCAACCTTGGGATATCCGCTCCCGGCGAGGAGACAGGCGCTGGGAACGATCCTTACCACCTGTACCTGAACGCCGTTGCAGATACTAATAGCATTCTGTTTCCAGGGTCTGAGCTTCGAACGTATTTGTCGCAAAGCACAGCGCTTGAGAAATCAAGCTCTGCAACCTTTGAGGCGACTCTCGAAAAAATTTGCCGCGAGCTCATCTTCATTAGGCGCACTCATGATTCAAGGGTGAGACAAATGCTTGCTGCTCAACCTGAAGGTCAACTTGGGGTCGAACCTGAGAGCGCATCTCGAGTGCGTCTCAGCACAGGGGATACCCTACTCGCCAGCCCGCTGTCTGTCGCCACTACTTTGCTCCCTTCTCATCAACGAGCGCCCTCAGCAACATTATCCATTGGGCGGCTGTCATTTAGCAATTTCGCGAAGCCCTCGACGCACATCCGTCAAGAGTCAGGCTTTTTGAACGATTTCCCTTCAGATTTAGAAAGGGGTTTGGATCAACAAGACCTTTTGTCGGGAGGAGCGACCGAATCGCCCGAGCTTGGGAGTATTGATGAAAGCATTGTGGTTGAGAATTGGGAGACTGCAGCTAAACTGCGTCAGGCATGGGCTCTAGGTATCCGTGGTGTTATTGCAAGCGAAATTGAGCTCAATCTAGGCCTAGCAACGGCTGTTTCCTTGCACCATATCTACCAAGTCTTGGCGGATGCCAAAGCACGAGCAGCCGAAGCTCGCGTGTTGACTGCCGAATTCCCAGCGGCCTCAACGGCATTGCACACAGACGATACGTCAAATGATTGGACAGGGTACTCGGCTACCCAGGCAACCTCACCGAGTGGTGCTAGCCTGCCGGCCGATGCGCATGACTCGGTACATCATTCGGTGAGGCATGAAACAAAGCCGGACTCCTCGCTCTCACCGAGTGATCATACTCAGTCGGCGCATGACACATCTGCTTCCACAGTTTCCCATCGTAGCCGCACATCCACTCTCCTTCTCACACCTGCGCACGTCAAGTCATCTGGTCTCCAGGTCCTCTTTGCGGCATCTGAACCAGGTCGCAACCGCAATGCGTTCAGCCCTGCTGAGTTCGATTTGGCGACATTCATCACTCGCAATTTGGGTAACGCTAAAGCGTTCACTACTGCTTATGCATCAGTAGGCGAGCCTCGTGATTCACCAAGGTATGATCCACTACATTCTGATACCACCGAGACAGAGCAGCCTTCTGACTTAGGCGTAGCCACAATGCTGAAGCGACTTGCTGTTGTTCTCCCCCCGCCCAAGATCAAGCTCCATCGTCAGTCCGTAGTAGAGTTTGACCTCGTTCATGCCGCTGCTCCTGGTATTCACAGCCTGAGTTACCGTGCGCATTCACTTAATTCGGAGACGCCTGGAACGGCTTCTAATCGAGAAGTCACGATAGATGGCCAAATAGGTGAGACAGCTGGTATTGAACCCGGTCTTGCAGCGATCACACCTGCAAGTCACTTGAATAATGACAAGTTGGCAGCCATTCCGCTCCCATCGCTTACTAATTCAATCGGGCTCTCGCCACTTGTGATAATACCATCTCCTGCATGGCCTGCAGTGTACGAAGGCTCTGAACCCTCAACTGGTGCGGTATCTCGCGAAGAGAGCAACAGTGACGATTCAGGAATACCCAACAAGTTTATGGATGCGCTATTTCGTCCTGCCCCAGGATCCGCCGAACTTGCTCGCATCTTCTCAACTCTGGGTTTGCAAATTGATCCTTCCTCATACTCTATCGTCTTCGGTGGCTCTGAGGGCCGCCGTTGTGACCTGAACGCCGGTCCCGTTGCCGATTCGGCCTCTCCAACGAATTCTGAGGGTTCTGGTAGCAGTATAAGCTCCCGTCCTACTTCTCCTGTTAGCTCCCCGAAAGCTTTGCTAGGAGGTCGCCAACAAGGCGTTTTGAATCTGCTCCATACATCACAGCGAGCACGCCCCGAGAGCCCGTCCTCACTGAGACGTAATCTGCACTCATCGGTAACCACGTATTCTCAAGCAACAGAAGCTGCCGCCATAAGCGTATCTGTAAATGCTCGTCAATCACCACCGGTGCCATTGGATGCGCAGCTGTGGATCTCAGACGCCAGCGTATCCCTTCCGTGGCGTTGGAATATCTTACGAATCTCCAATCTGGATTCGATTGCAGCGGATGCTCTCCAGGAAGAGTTCATACCTGACGGACTCAATGAACTCAGTCTGCAAGGTTCACCAACATCATGCGAAGAATCCACTACCGAATGGTTGCATTCACTCCATAATCCAACTGATGAGCCGTTGACAGTATTCCAGGATGTGACTGATGCTCCCGTTGATTACAGTAGTGCATTCAAGCACGCGTCGGGTCCTAGTGTGATTTACTCTGAGAAGGGCGACGTTTTTGTTGCCCAAGATAATAATCTCGCAAGTCAAGCTTCGGCGCAGATGCAAGGATGGAGGCGGGCTGCTAAGATTCGTGGAGCCATCTTTCTACGCCGTGCTCAAGCATTATTTAACAAGCAACTTCCTTGCCCCTCTGAGCATCCCGATCCTGATGTGCCAACGCCCTTCGAGCATCCTTTGCTCTCGCCATCTGACGTCGAGTTGCTACAGTCATATTCTGAACTCCTTGCAGCGCCGACCCCAGGCTCAAGTCTGTTTGCTGAAGCCGCATTCTATGCAGCAGGTGCGCATATTCGACATACGCGTCGCTATCTACCGTTCACAAGCAGTCATCCTCATGCTCATGAACTCGCTTTATCAATGATACGTACTGGAAGCATCGCTGCCACGGCATCACGTTTAGCGTCATCCGAGCCAGGATCTCAGGCTGGGTCTCGTGTCTTGGGATCGAGACCGACATCAGATTCGTCATCATCTGGGGCTAATCTGCACTGGCGAACCGAATCCACAGCGCCTGAGCAGTATGAACACAGCGCTTCTTTGCTTTCGATCAAGCCTGCTACCCTTCATGTGATTGATGCGAACGCTGTCGCTACTGCGGCTTATCATGCGAACGCGGCGAACGGCTTATCTCGACAGAACTTCATACATGTTCCGATCCTCAGATTGAAGCAACTCGCCGCAACTCGTATCGCCCTTCTTGAGGATTCGCACGATCCACTGGGGCCCGCGGGATCAATTGCAGGAACGGCAGCTCTCCCCCGGTACGTGAGGCTTGATAGTGACAAAGGGTCGTCCGTTACATCGCTGCCCGATGCATTCAGCTTGCATGCACCTAACCTAGCGCTACCTCAAGGCTCAGTCTCTCACGAATCAGACCTCGCTGTGAACAGCAGTAGCCCGGACTTCCTTCAGATGACCCCTGGGTCCCCTCGACTTGTCTTTTCAAACTTCAACCCCATCAGTGTTGTAGCAAACTCGAAGTTATTCAAGAATTCTCCGTCGTCCGCTAACCATTATTACCCAAAAAGGCAATTCAAGGATAGTGGTTTGGTGAATTCGCTACCTAGGGTTCACTCGTCCTCGCCAACTTCCATGTTCTCTGAGCCTTCACCAATCTCTATCGGAAAGAGCTTTGCCTTCACGGATATGAATCATGATGAGCAGGCCGGGGCTGAATCTCGAACAAGAAAAGAAGTTGCTCCCATCGTGTGCCCAATCGTCTCCTCGCATCTTCTGGGATATTTCCGTAGTAATCCTTTGCTGCTAACCGCGGCAACGAAGATGCGAATGCATTCCACGTTTATGACCAAGCTACTATGTACTGTGCAGAGTATGACTGCGTATGTCTACGTTTTGGAGACTTACCACCTGGTAAATCGGCTTCGCTTCCTCCATTGTCATATCCTTCGCGAATCCTCTCCTTTCCTCGATCAACTGCAAAGCTTTTCTGACTATTCTTCGACTCCACAGCCAGCTCGACATGATGTACCAGTGGTCTCGGAAGTCACTAAGCTCATTCATGCATCAAACCAGAAAGTATTCCCTGCCTACCAAAGAGCTCGCGCTTTCCAGGCACTGTATACTCATATTAATGTTGATTCTGTATTCTCTTTGCCGCAATCGATAACCCATGGATTCCATCCACGCGCGGACTCTCAGAGTGCCATGCCGCATGGAGCGAGTGTACTGCCAAGTGAGCACGATGAGCAAGTAGATACACACTCGTCAGGAGCTCGCCCAATCTCAGAAGATTTCACCGATCCACAATATCGCTCTCGCGTCTCCGTTAAGCTCGAAGCGGCGCTTAGTTCACTTATATCAGTGAAGCCTCTTCCTTGGCTAGTTCGAGCAACGCTCGTTGATATGGGCCTAGGTTATGCACTTGGAGTAGTTGACGACTTCCATGAGGAGTCAACTCCCCCCACACAGCCAGTAGATGGGGAGATGTCACGGGTCCGCGAAGGCACTAGTTTTTCACGGTTCAATCCTCAACAAGCTTCCGGGGCATCAAAGTCAAGCTCTGAGACATCTTCAAACGGCCCCGAATCTGCCTCCGACACATTCACTGTACCTGGCGACGATTTCCGAGATCTACAATTTATATGGAATCTTCCCACGCCTGGGCAACTCTTCCAGCTACTTGAACCTTCAAGGCTTGATAAACTTGATCGTGATAAACTAAAACTAGATTTCCAGGCTCGCACTAGCCTGTACGATACCGCTTTATTACTGGTGTCGCTTGTCTCGATCTTAAGTTTAGACTCGCTCTCGGAGGACCAGGTGACAGTAGGAGCTGCAGCACATGCAGCCGCATTCACAGAATATGCCTTAGGTACCAAAAACAATATGTTCGCTACGCCTGTACCTGTGGCAACGAACTGGTCTCACATTTTGGCCGTACCACCACCTCATATGCTATCCGTTGTACCATCCTTCACCCCTACGCATTCGAAGCTACTTGCTTCATTTCTGATCCGCTCCTTACCCAGCCCTCCTCCGATGGTCGCATCACTAGCGAGTGGTGGTTCTCTCAGTTCCCCCATAACTGAGGCTGAGGACCAGATTGCAACGTATTTGCTCACCGCTAATGATCCCGCACTCGGGTCCAAGTTTATCTTGCAAGGTAACGTCGCAGCAGAGAGCGAACGTACGGGGATACACCAATCCCCGCGGCAAGGGAAGCCTTTCAGCACCACAGGGACGATGACGAGTTCGAATGTCCCTATATCCAACACAATCATTGGTCCTTATACTGTAATTGCAGTGGCTGGTGAACTAAACGAGCACAAAGTGGACGCGCAAGCCCATGCCGCACTCTTGCTTCAAGCTGCTAAAGAAGCACACGGAGTGACAACTCCTGTCCTGACGTCGTTGGTTGCACTTCTTACCACCAAACGACAAACACTTCTCTCGTTACTTCGTCTGTTTGTGAGACTGAATTTGGAATTCTCAATGCTACAAGTCCCTGATCCACGACTACAAATGCCTTCTGCCGCTTCTACCCACCAAGACCACGCGCCACAAGATATCCCAGCTGAAACCTTCGCGACCTTTGCGACCCGTGATAGTACAAGAGCATCAGCGCATGCTCCTCAACACGAGGCCGGACACGTCCTCCCGATGGATAACTGGGAAAGCATCACCGAAACGACCATGCCTGTGCAGCTGTGTAAGGATCATGCCGCTATGTCAATGAACCTGGCCTCAACAGCACCAGTGCCTTCGTGCAATGTATACCTGATTAGGAAGGGAGACAACGCCAACAGTTCTCTTAACTCGCCCCCTATGCTGAGCGTAAAGCGAAACAACCGACTCATGAAGCAACAAAACGCCACCAGTATGAAGAGTCAGCGCAAGCCGCCAGTCAAGGCATCCGACGAATCATCCAGGGTACACCCGGACTTAAATCTGGGGTCTGATCCGCGTCGTAGTTATTTGGAGAGTAATGGCCAAGCTCATTCACGCCAGACAGCCAAGCGCGCTACATCTTCAGCATCGGCGCCGAACGCCCCAACGACAGACGGAGAAGTCGTTAAGGCACCTGAGCATGCATTGTTCTCCACGCCGTTTGTTGATGTATTGCCTCAGGACCGCTTTTCACACACACTGACAGCGCTTCGCCTTGCCCAGCTTGTTGCCCGTGCATCTGTCATTATTTATCCAGAGGTTGAACTCGCAGAGCGTGTAGCAATTCATATTCGAGATGAACATCGACTCTATTCGACTTTGGCTGACCGTTTTTCTAATCTAAGCAACGAGTCTCATCTGGGATATGAAGATCCTCAGCGAGATGCTTCTCCGAACTACCTAATGAACCAGACACGCACAACTGTTGCTGGTCAACTCGGTTTAGCAAATAGCATGTTCGGATACTTCCCCATTTCAACCGCAGACGTCGCATCACTGCTAGCTCTTATCAACACACTTGATATTGATACGATGAATGATCTTGGTGATCTACCTGCGACAGTTCGTTTGCGTCCGTGGCGTTTAATGCTCGATCCTGCAACAGGCATTCCAGTTGCCAAGATATCCCAAGCATCTGTGTACGGCTCATATTCAGCTGCTCGTGCCTCGAGTGCATCGGGCGCTGGTACTCATTTCCTCCGTTTCTCATCATTGGCGGATGCGGATGTGGCGCCTCATGTGGCTCAGACGGCGCTGCGAGGGGCTCATGCCTGTATTGCACCTGGGCGTAGCTTTGAGGCTACACTACAGGGGCTTTACCTTGAGGTGCTACCCTCGAGCCCGATGACTCGTCGAGTGCTGCGTGAAGTCCTTGTAGCCACGTTGGCTTTTGTTGATATATCGCTTTCGAAACTTGTTGCGCAGAGCAGCCCCTCCACAGTCATGGTTCAATCCATTGTATCTGCCACAGCCGCTGCTCTTTCGCCCACAGCCCTGCGATCAATCACAGAGGGAGCATCAAATTGGTCGCAGCATGGTGCTGTATCATCAAAGGGTACTGCACCCGAGCGCGCACCGCACCATTCTCGCGACTCTAAGGTGGCATCCCAACCCCTGCATACCGCTGTTGCGGTACTTCCTACATCACACTCTCCGCTGGCTCCTGAGCTTGTTGCTGCAGCGATGAACTCACCATTGCCTGCCCATGAGATGAGACCTACCGATGCCCTTGGCCTACTACCCCTAGCGGCCTTGCAATCAGCCAGGTCTGAGACTACGGGAAGCCTGAGTGGGATCGTGACATCACAGCCTTCAAAAGGCGCGCAATCCAGGCAAGGGTATGGAGTTTTCACGTCTCCTCTCACAGGTGTGTTCGGTGTTTGCCTGGGTGATATCTCTGCATTGACTTTGGGACAAACTCATCAGTCTGCAGACGCAGTTCTGCGAGGAGATGAACTCGCTAAAGTGCAACCCTTGCATCGACGTGGCCCACGCACGACCCAACCGGATCTAACTTCTGGGGAGGAATTATCTGAGTTCAACACGAGGCATGTGGAGGATGCGCCTAAGTTATCAAGAGGACTACTTTCTATCACAATAGACGATCTCCAGAAGGCACGCCGTCCCTCAGCGCAAACTCTTTTCAACCTTATCAATGCTGCATCTCTCAGGTCACATGCAGTGACGATCGACTTTGCGCCATCGCAGCGCAATCGTCGAAGCTCAGGTTCTACCCACCGCAGTGCCACCGATGCGCACTCCCGAGCGTTTGCTCACACGGTATCAGGAACTCTCTCGCTGCCCGCGGGTCCTGCCCTTGAAATGTTTGCAATTGCGTCTCAGTGCAAACGATCAACTTCATCTCCAGTTGTAGGTACACCACCAGGCTTCACGAGAGAACGCTCAGACATTACGAAGTATTTGGATTCTCGAAGAACCTTACAGATGCGTCGGTACCGTACCTTTGCCACTTACTTCGCACGGCAGCTGGCAGCTCACACTGTTCTACAACGCCAGCTCATAACGCTCAGACTCCTGGATTTAGCGTCACCTCGCATACCGCAGCCTGACCTTGCACCCACGGCTTGCATACTGCTCAACTCGGTTGTCTGGGGCGAATCACTTGCTACGCTTCCCCCACCTAATGTTGATAGCAATATTTCACGGGCCTTCGCATTCTCGCTTAACCTAAGCACATTTGATCCCCTAGCCAGTGTCCTACTCTCGCTTCCGTCACCATCTTCACCGTTTAATCTACGTGTCCCATCCTCGTCTCGACTGACCTCATTCTTATTACCACCGGCGACTATCTCATCTTCCTCGACAGTACCTTTCGACAGGCTCACTAGTGCTTCTGAAACACCGTCATTCGACGAACGCTTGGGTGATACGGTGCGGATCCCGGCTGCGGCCTCTCGTAAGCTCCTCGAAGTAGTTCCAAATGTCATTCATCCAAACGCTCTTCAACACTCAGAGGGACGTATGCCAGGAATCCAGCCCGCGTGGGCCGTCGGTCTAGGGTCGCTAGTTTCTGATGCATCCACAGGTATGCTTGGCATCGAGAGTACGGAGTTATCTGCGAGAGGGCCCAGCTGGCTTGAGTCGGGATCGCTGCGTTTAGTGATGCGGGTGATTGATACTTTGGGCTCCTTATTTAAGAGCAGCCAATCCCACTGGACAGGAAAGCTTGCGAATTCATTCGTTCACTCGCTACGACAATCAGGACTGCCTACACCTGCTAAACATCGAAGCCTTCTACAGGAGAATGCGGTCAACGAATGGTTAGCGGCTGCCTTCCCATCAAACCGATTCGGATTTGCAAGTCTTTTCCTTGGCGGTAACGGCCTCGCAATGTCGAATTCAATTGTTGCTCGCATGCAGTCCTCAAGCACACTCGCCCGAATTATCTGCATGGATCTTGACGCAACCACTGTCGCTCAACGAATCCTTGCATCAAGCGTGGATTCCAATATTGTCCGTGTTCTGTCCGACAACTTTTCGTCAGTATTGCAAGCCATGATCCAACGCTGCCGTCGAGGACATGTGCTACCATATCTTGGGGCTGTTCTTATGAACAACCCTGAGAATATGGCGGAAACAGGCTCTGGCCTTGGCTTTAGTACAGCTCCAGCAGGAGGGACGATGCTCGATGCAGGTGAGTCTGTGTTGCGTGCTTTTGCTCCCGCTGAACAGCTTGCTCGAGCCTTTGCATATCGACGTGTGACGAAGGGGCTGCTACTTGCATCGGTTCCGATTCACAAGCCTTCTGCATCGCCACAAGCTGGACGGAAGGAGCCAGACATCTCAGAATCAAGTGCAGATGACATGGGCGAGGGATCCGCACCCACAATGTATACGATAGCTAGTCGTGAGTACGTACTTCATGTTCCTCACAACGGGCGCTACCTTGTGGTCGACTTTTCTGAAGCTGCACGTGCGTTGCGACGCATCGCTCGCCTCGTTCTTCATACGTTAGCTAGTAGGCAGCGTGAGGATAGCGATTCTGCGATTCATGCCCACACAAGCCTCCTTCGAAGCTGGGCTCATGTCGAAACAATGTATCATACTCTCGAGACATCAATCGCATTAGCAGCTAGAAGAGAGGAGCAGCAAGCGCTTATCATTGCGCACGATACAGGACCATCTCTAATGATGATCCGAGAAGCAATATTGTCTTCATTGCAGACATCTCGTGCGATCGTGCGATCGACTGTCAAACGCCTGCTGGAAAGGGCAAGGGAAGAGCAGCTCTTAGTCACGCGTTGCCTTCTTCGAGCGGTGTCGTTAGTCCGACAGCAATTTGGTAAGGATTTACGCGCGCTTCAACTAGACAAGCAATCCCGCGCTTTGGAGATGACGAATCAGATCAGAGATGGTCTCCGAGCTGCTGCAATTACTTGGGATATGCCGATTCGTGAAATGGAAGAAGCTGTGGAGGCAGTTCTTAATGAGACCGAGATACGACACGACTTACCCGTAGCGCCAGCGGGTGATGCCCGTTTGGAAACCAAGCTGGACTCGCGCGATGGTGCTTCTCTCTCTCGAATGGGTAGCGCCGCACGCACTGATAGTAACGGTTCAGACAACTCGGCAACCATCGTAAAGTCAATACCCTTGGGCCCAGCGTCGCATGACGTACTAGTGAAGCTCTTAAAGACCCGAGAGGCAACGGCAGTACTATCTCGCTTACTGGCCGAGGCCTCTGGTATTGATGTTTTAGTTTATGGGTACTCACCGTCCCAAAGTCGATCGAAACGTGGTCACACCGAGGGTGGATCCATGCAACGTGCCTTTGTAACTTCCAAGGAGTCGGAATCATCCGCCATGTTCGCGACTGGGCTCCTGATTCGTCGCGCGGACAGTGTGAATCTGGAAAGGGCACTTCAGCGTCGCGATCCCCAACCAGACTATCTTGATGGCTCAGAGCATACTTCCACTGAAGGGGAACCTTTACAATCGGTTGAGGATATCGAGCGTGCGTTTGCCGCTCGACTGAAATTCCTCTCGCAACGCGCATCACTCGTTACAGAACATATTCGCAATAAGGACCACAATGTTTCACTTCGTTACTCTAGGCTCCTCTCAGTGCTAGTGGCTCAGAGACAAGCTGAGGAGCATGCTCTATGGGTGGCATACTTTGGGCCCGCCGCTTCATACGATGCCACGCTCGCGCTAATTCCACCACTACCTCTTGTCCTTAGTGTAATAATGGACGCGGGGGTAAGCGCACGAAGCGATCGCAGATCGTCGGTGATCCGCTTGCCCTCTATCTTTCATCATGGGCGAGTTCTCACAAATGCTTCACATTGCTATGATCAGTTGGTTCGGGCACACTTACAAGCGACTCATGGACTGTCCACGTCTCCAGCTTATGCCGCCATCGCTGAGCTCGTGTATCAGCGTCGCGCCGCAGGAGTAATAGCCGCAGCCACGAGTAAGTTGTGGTACCGTGCTGGAGCGGGGGCACTTTTGCGATTTGCCCTGGCGAGCTTTGGCCGCCATGCACGGATGCGACTTCCCGAGGTCATGAACGAAATGCGTGACGCACAAGCCATCCAGGCTGCAATTCCAAACTGGGAAAAGGTTCAGGCTGTTGTAGCATTATCGCTGGCGATCGAATCTGGCGCCTTTGTAAGTTACTTTACTAAATTCACAGCAGGACATGAACTCGAGCCACCGGGCTGGCTTCGGGCGGCACAAGAAGCAGGTCTAACGCGCGAGGTACTCGCTGAGCTGCTTCGCGACCCGAAGCTGATTGCGATGATCCCTGAACATACTCCGCAACTACAGTTGCGATTCCGCGATCTCAGCCCTTCTTCCACGCCGGAAAAACGAATCGTAGAAATCGAGAGCTCCGCGGTATCAAGACACATGCTCAGAGATCAGCGCCAAGAGCTTGGTAGGATTCGCAAAAGGACTCAAACAGCTCAGCTCGCGGTTTGTGCGAGTTCGCGTCTTGAACAAACTCAAATCAACGTGGCCAAAGACGCACTGGAGCGAGAGGCGCTTTCTCACACCCATTCCCATTCAGCCCATTTACGGTCTCATGTGCTATCGAAGTCCCAGCCAATATATGCCACTATTACCTCGAAGGGCAGCATGAACGTACAATCCGGGAATCGCTACCAGCAGGAGTCGATTATCGTTGAACGGGAACTCAACCGTATCACTGGTGAGGCCTTACCAAGAACGGACATGGTGATCGATCAGCCTGTTGGTCACATGGAGATATCATCAAGGAATTCACTCCATCGTACGCTGGTCCAGGCTGCAGAGCAAGCTTCACAAGCTGCACGTAAATCGCAGACCATCGAAGGAACGGGCTGCATGGATTCTCGAGTTCAAACGGCCGTGCCAACTCTTTCTCTTCGTCCAACAGAATCTGGGGAGGCAGAATGGCTCACCCCTATCGAAGAGACGACTAAGCGCACAACTATGATGAATCCGAACCCCCACGCTGTAACTCATGCAGTCTCCACAGACTTCCGACCACCTGTGATCATTCAAAGCGCCCGGGCTATTCCTCGAGTAGTGCTCGCAAAACCTCGAAGCCAACCCCTCTCCGCTCGAGTCAGTGAACGGGAACCTCCAAGAAGTGGAGAGACCCGCGCCCAGACATACTATTCCACCCTGCGGGTTTCAGCCCAACTAATGATCGGCCAGTCTGGCACAACAACTACAGTCCTTCCCTCGGGGGTGAAGGTAGGTTCCGCAAGAGGAGAGAGAACCTCTGACAAATCCAGAACTCCGAGAGAATCAGAAGAAATGGATACTACGTGATCATGCTCCCGAACTATGTAAATAAACCAATCTACATATTGTATTGCACCTGGTGCTCACATCATTAAATGTACAGGCATACTGCTGACATGGTCGATGAATGCATCAACTCCCCTACCTAATCATCAAGTCCAAGTAATTGTTTCCAGTATAATTCAATCCAATCTTGGCGCAATCTTGCCGGACCGATGATGTGTGTTAAAGCTCTCGTGTCCGTACCATTGTTGCAGTTATAAATGGATGCAAATGCTTGGCTACGATTTTTGCTGCAGGTAATCAAGAAGTTTCCTGGCAGAACTAGCCATAGTCCCGTATTTCCTTCACAATTGGCCAAATGCTCACGAACACATGACCTCTGCATGCAGCTGAAGCAACCACATATAAGACAGATCCATAAGAGAGCGTGATGCATCAGTTTCTTTTCAATATAACTTGTAGTTGCAGCACTTGTCTGTGTCTCCTGCATAAATACGGCACAGACGCTTCGACCGCATATTTCGCACGCCTTCGGGGCGAGCGAAGTTAGCTGGAGAAGCGCGTCGAACGTCCTTGGCAAGCGGATGAAGCCTTGTCGATAGATCGGAGCGACAACACTACGCGGATGTAGAGGGAAGAAGTAAGGATGTTGAGTCGGATCTGATGGGTCTGCACGTGGGAAATGATTACGCAATTCTGTTTCGACTGCATACGCAGCTCGTTCTAAGGCTGCCTCGTTGGAATTGAAGTTTGAAGATGAGGGATACATTACAGCTGTACTTTGAATGGCACGGGAATACGGGTAGCGGAGCCAGTTTGCAGCGACATTATTGCCCAATCGAATCCATCTGTGCGCAGAGGGCACGACCCTCTCGGACAGCTCCGTTGTACGAATACCCTTGTTTTCATCTGACTGAGGAGGACCTCTGCTACCTGGGGCGGCTAACTTCGAGGAAGCGTTAAGACCCTCATCATGCGCGCTGAAAAGAGGTGATCCGCTGGGATTGTTCGCTTCGTGAGATGGCGATGACTTAGCGCGCTTGGAGGGCTGCTCTCCCGAGGTTCTTTCTGCACCTGACACGTCTTTCGATACAAGTGGAGATTCGATGTCCCACATGGATGTGCCGAGAAGCAATTCTGATTGCAATGCAGGAGCAAACCTTTCCGCATACGTTCTAAGCCAGCTGTCCACCACTTTACCAGCCGAGCCTGAAAGCATGTAGTGACTCGATGGAGATGAAGTACACGATACCAAATCATCCATCTGACCGACTAACTCACAGTTGAAGAAAGAACCGAGCAGGATTGACGCCTGCTTCTGGAAAGGAAGTGTTGCGATCCTTACATCATAGGCTAAGACACTGTTTGAAGGGAGAAGATGTTGCAGATCTCTCCAGTCAATGAGACCAGTCTGATGGCTGCGCCGTATTTCCTGAGCGGTTTCGTCATCAAAAATGAGCGCACGGGTCCTAGCCCACACGTAGAGGAATAGCTCTGCAAAGTTGCGGACTTCATCAATGCGCGCGAATCCCAAGGCAAGCCTCCAAGGCTTGTGCGTTGTGATTGCAGACATGAGTGCGAAGAGGCTCCCTTCAGTATCATGGGTGCTAATGCTTACAGCAGGGGCAGGTTCGGGTCTGCAAGGGTGAGACGAGGTTAGCTCATTTTCCGTAGCGTCATGACTCCCTTTGGTAAACCAATCTGCCTCTCTCTCCAGCCGACGCTGGCCAAGAATGTACCGGAGCATTCTGCGGCTTGCACTTACGTCGAACACAGTCCTATCGCTGTCATGATGAGCTAAGGATTCGGTGTGTTCTTCTTCTGCATCACTGACGTGGCTGCCTTGTCCGACTGCTCTGCAATCTAACGTTGGAACATTAGGGCCTCTGGACGGCAAAACCGTCACCGTATGGCGAGGTGCTGGGACAGGGTCAGGAGCAATCGCCAATGAAGCGAAACTAGGGGTTTCGCAAATACGAGAAGCATTGTTTCGAGAGGGCACGCCAGGCTGGGACGACGACTGGTCAATTATAGATGCATTCTCTACAGAGGCTTGTGAAGAAGCATCACTCGACGGAGAGAAGATGTCATGCTGATGAGGCGGGAAGTCATAGACCGACGGCAGTGACGATACTATGGGTGTTCCCTTCGGTAACAAATCGACTGCCTTTGGAGCAGTTGAATTTGATCGCAACCGTTTGGCTGCTGCTACCAAAAGTGTTGACCCTCCCATTGGAGTCCTCACAATTCTGTGAACATCAAGAGGACGATGCATCAAGGCACGCGCGAGATATCCCGTCATTATTCGAGCGTTTTCAGCAGACACTACACGTCGGCCAGAGTCAAACACATCCATGGTGTAGATCGGTACCGAGCTTCTGGAACGGCCCTTTGTTCTAAACTTCAGGAAAGACGAAAATGATGGTTTCTCATCTTCGCTGGTAGTGGTGGTGAACGTGATCAAGTCGTCGCCATTCATACCTGTAATTTCGAATATATCATTTGTAAGGATATTTCCTAGCCTTCTCATATCCACATGCTCATCGTTCGACTCATTTAGGATCTGGGTCGAGTGATTGGCAATCAGCTGGATAAGTCCGGCAAGAACAGGAACATCACGATTTGTCAATGCACCGTCCGCGGTTATGTTCAGGCGCATTACGCGTGTCGGACCTAGGCTCTGTAGCCCGCGAGTCATTACATCCCTACGCGGACTATGTCTGACTAGCACTTGCGCAGGTTGTTGTTGTTGCTGTTGTTGTTGCTGTTGTTGTTGTTGTTGCTGCTGCTGTTGGTGTTGCTGCTGTCGCAGTTGCGCTTGCTCTTCCAGAAGACCAACGCGACCATCAGTGCCTTGATCAACTCTGAGTTCGAAACCACGAATCGTCGATTGCTGCGATTGCGGTTGCACCTGTGATTGGGTTGGGGAGACAGACGTTCCATCTAGTGCAGCAGTGCTGGGCTGCGCGGTGGGCCGCTTATTCGGTAATTGCGAGAGCGCTTTCGACAGTTTGATTGCATCTCCCTCAAAGGTAGCGTTTTGGTCGGCTTCCACAGGACTTTTGTGCGGCTTAGCCAGCTTCTGCGTAGCCAAGTCGACTGGCGCCTGAAGGCGAAACACCACAGTTTGGACCAGGTTCAAAATGGACAGTAGCTGCAATAATGCGTGCATCGTGATGGGACCACACATGGAGGATGCCTGGTCTCTAAGCTCGAACACGCGCGTTTGGGAAGGGTCGTTCAGGTTTTGACTCGAGCACGCAAAGAAGACTGGCAGCAAATGCCCAAGCAATGTGAGCGGCTCAACTTCGAGAAGATGAGAGGGAACCTGCGAAATTGCAATGCGAGATGCACAGGGGGAAGCAAACTTGAAGAGGCCCCCGCGGTAGCTTTGATTCGCCCCCTCGAACGGTAGGCAATGAGGCTCCAGCAATAGAAGCGAAAGCGCTTCTCGGACCAATCCAACCGGTGCAACTGGCTTCACTGAGACCTTGCTACGCGACTCATCAGCTGAACGACTCAGAGACGGTCTAGCAAATACAAATGGACAGTCATATCGTTCTCCCATTGAGTCGGAGGGATCGCTATGATTGGATTGGTTACTAGCTGAGGGGCCCGTGTTTTTAGATGCGGTATTTTGCTGACCATTGTCATTCCCGACGCCAAACAGTGTCTTGCGCTCCTTAGACGGTCCGTGCAATTCCTGGAACATCAGCATGTCAGCTGGACCTAGCTGGCACTCTGCTACCAGCGCAACAAGATATGCGTTCCATATCAAGAAGGGAGTGGACGAGTGAAAGGGTGTACCAATGGATTTGAGCGCGTCATAAACGTTAGGACTTGAAGGAAACGTGTAGGTCGCTACTTCCAACGATTCCCGCTCCGGCTTTGGAGGCGGCTCGATACGCACGTCCTCAGTAAGCTGCCACCATTCGTGTGCCTCAGTAGGGTCGGGCCATGCCACGTCATCATCACGGCCTTCTAATGCAAATGGGCCTTCGTCAGCGCCATCCCCGAAGAATTGGGTGCCTTGCGAAGACCGCGATTCATCACGTGCAGATCCAAGCTCTACACCTTTGTGCATATCATCACCAAGTGGGTCGACAAATGATTCAGATGAGAAAGGTCGAGTAATGATTTCTCGTGAAATCATTAGAGTCAGCAATGTTTTAAGGAACACTGTCGACGCTGTAAGACCATCGGCTGCCAGCCCGTCTGCGGTGAGCAAACCAGGTGCAAGCTCTAGACGCATGGCCTGGCGCAGTGCCGTATCATCCTGTGAAGTAGACGGGTCCCACATCTTACACAACGTCTTCCCAGACGGTGTGATCATCCGATTCGGTGCAATTGCATCGGCCAAATCAAGGGCCGCTAACAAGTATGAAGACGTAGGAATTGGGATAAAACTCAACATTGCATGCGTAGTTTCTTCGACAATTTCATGCAGCCTACTCTTAAAAAAGGTTGGACTCAATCCTGCGGTAGCAAGCTCTCGCTGAATGCGATGATTCAAGCGTTCATTCCATGCAAAGGACGTTTCAATGCCAGCTGCGGTGTGGTCAGCTAACATGCCGTTATCTGTGAAGCTACACTTCTCCCAGATATTCAATCCATCTAGCCACATGGAGACTTGAGAAATCGAATGTGACCACTCCTGTGAAATCGTCACGGTTTTGGAGAGGGCATCAGGGATGCATGGGAACGCCAGAACTGCAGCCGACGGAAGACGAACGCTTGAAAGCGATCGGAGGCTCGATGGAGGGACAGGAACAACGACATTAGCTGGGCGTGAACAAGTCATACAATTGGTCTCGTGAGGCGGACATATTTCAGCGGCAAACAGTGGCGGGCTCGGGCCTTCACTCCTATTGGCAGTGTCATGGAGATGTCTAAATCGATAGCGACGTGGTATCGCAAGCGGTATTGGTGTGAAGTCAACTTGGAAGCGGTTCATTGAAGACTGGAAATAGGTGGAGGGGCTGATCTTCTGCTCGCCATCAACTTCAGCACTGCAATTGAGCACAGGAGGTATCGACAGCAATGAAGAAGTTTGACCACATTCGAAGTATTCAGATTTAACATCAACTAGCTTCGAGATGTCATCTCGCGAGTGAGAAGTAGCTAGCGCCGCTGCGAGCCCTGGTACGAGCGAGATCAGGGATCGCCGGCCGTCGTTCCATGGAGCTGGACTGGTTGTACTCAACACTTTCTGTAGCGCTTCAATCGTTGAACTTGAGCGAGCCCGCCCCAGAACCTCTTCTAGTGTAAAGATGCCAACGTGTAAGTCGTTGGCCATTTTCAACTGTTTGCAGAAATCACTCATAACGTCGCTTAATGACGAAGAACCCACAATACCTACGCCTGATGATGAAAGCTTGAGAGGGCGGACAGCATAAAGCGCGGATAGATCAATGCATCTCGGAAACTTGCGGAACATCTTGGTCTCGGAAGATCGAGTAGGATCGGGTGATGGACCAACCCCTGTCGTGGTAGACGGCTCTGTAGAAGGCATGTCAGTGCTTCGACTACCTACCTGAGCTCTAAATAGACTCTCCAGCCCCCGACGCATAATCGTATCAATCTGCTCAGCAGGAAACGCTGCATTAAGCCAAGGGCCGAGTGGCCCTAGATTTCTAGAGCTCTCGCTGTGCTCACGGTTTCCCTTGACATAGTCAATCAAACATTGTCGATGCACCAGGTGACCACAAGTAGTTAGTAATCGATTATCAAACTCTGCGTACTCAAACTGATATCCTAGTTGTGCATTTCGGATCTCAGTTGATATAATCGTGGCACCCATATCCGCGCCTGTATCCGTACCCATGTCGGTATCTGTAGCTTTATCGGCATCTGAATCCAGGATATGTTTTGCATCTAACTTTGATCGGCCATGATTGAAGTCCGGATATGTGCTATAAGGGGAGAGCTTGTAACTGCATCGCTTGGTCGCAGGCATCTTTGCCTCGTGATGCGGCTCCACTACATTGATTAATGCATCCCGATTGTGTTGGCTGCCTTCAACGTGACTAGAGATCCCTCCCTCAGCCATCTGGCATCGCGCCGCGAAGAAGCGGTGCCGCTCAGTGATACAATACTGCCTTGGTCTGCGTTGAAACTTTAGTCCACTTCGAACATCTACTTCGTCACGTAAACAATTAGCGGTGGCCTCTCCACCTGGAGTCATTTGCACATCTCGAGATGCGACAACATCCCTGTAGGTCGTGCTTACTTCATCGTCTGAGCCTGAGGAGTCTACAATGTCCCAGTCAGAATTGTCACCCTCAGCACAATCGGCTCTCACCGAGTAGCAACTGTCGGAGCACTGTGGATTAGCTCCATTACGCGAAGGATGCAGCAGTCGGGTTACCCGCATAGCAAGCGCATTGAGGGTTCTCGGGTCGTCATTTTCAAGGGCATCTGCGCCTGTGGTTTCCGACTTTCCTGAGGCGACCATTTTACGAGGTAACGAGTAGATCGAATCGAGAACTATCTGCCGTGGCTCTTGCTGCATGCGATACGTTCGGATTTCCCTATCTCGAATGGCACCCAGAATTCGACTCGTCTGAAGCTTCCCCAGAGTCAAGAAGCAGTTGGAACCGATAGCCGCTGAGAATATCTCTCGAGCCAAGGCAATGATATCGTCAGAGTCGTCATTCGAGACACAGTGCATTGCTCCCTCTGCAGTTGCACTTGCTCGTGCATCTTTACGAGCCTGCTCGAGGGCGGATGCCCATAGCCGGGTGGTTCGATCAGACTCGTTTTCACCACAAATGACGCAGATTGAGGTTGCTCGTGAGCATGAGTCATCCGAAGGCAATGGCACCTCCCTCCTCATGCGGACCACTCCACTTTGAAGGTTGAGCTTGGGCGCAGTGACCAGAGTTTTGGAAGGAGGAGTATGATCAACGAGCATGCTGGATTGCGACTGGGAGCGTGGAAGACTTGTAAATTGGTGAAGAGCAATTGAGCCTTCGGGGCTGGGTGCTCGATAAGTTCCATACAAAAAGTAGTTCTTTCTCCGTTCGATTTGACGAATGACTTTCTCTCGTACACGTCTTGCAAGTGCAAGTTTGTTCTCTTGGATCCTCAAAGCTTGCATATCAATATCGGACGATGTCTGGCTGGATGCATTACTTGTTGCAGATGGTGAAACCGATGCGGAAGGTGCGCTCGAAGGTGGAGAAGTTGGAACTGGAGCGGGCATGGAACTCAAGAAAGCAACAGCTTCATCACGTTTGTCCGCCACAGTCTCGGAACCTAGGAATCGCTCGCGCTTCTTGTTTATCTCATCAAGGATTCGTTGTCGAGCCCGCATCGCCAGCTCATGCTTGCTGTCACGCGCCGGTAAGCGACCTTCAGCCTGTGACATAGCGCCCTCTTCTCTGATTCCAGACTTGTCATACTCAAGACAACCGGCATAACGCAGCAAACGAATGACCTCAATGCGTATCTCAGGTCCAAGCAATGGATGGCTCTCCATCGATTTGAATGTTCTATCCTTGGCTTCAGAAGCCAGCAGGAGACGTGCCGGCACATGAAGGTTTTGCCTAGCACCCCAGAGTAAAGACAGAGGCCCACTAGTGCTAGCTGTAACTGTGTTACAGTCCTGAGAGGGCGCCTCATGACCTAGGGCGGAGTCTAGGAGCGTATCCGCCTCCAGTGGTATGCTAAACGCATCGCAATACAATCTCAAAATTTCTTTCACGCAGGCTCGTAAAGGCGCTACAAAATGCCACGCAGCCTGACTGCTGAAGCCATAATACAGCAAATCACTAGGTAAATCGCAAGAAGCTTTTTGCGCAGCGGACTGCTGCGCTTCGATCCAGTCCAGAGGATGAACTGGCCCACACCACATTCCACTGTCCACGAGCGCACGTACAGCGACCGTTAGGAAGTGAACAATCTGCAGCATTGATGCGTCCAATGGATTTGACAAATCACCCTCGTGAGTATGAGGATTGAAAGTTTTTGATCTCAGCTGGAACAAGGGGTTACCCATGAGACGCAGAATATGCTCGAGTTTGCCGCATTCATCGGGGGTCATTTGCTTGGTCGCTTGCTCATACATCTGCGCTGCGTCGCGTTGGAGTCGAACGTATTCACTGTACATATTCCGAATGGCGTTGAGCTTCAGTGAATGCTGCTCCGAAGCAGATGGTGCTTGATTGGGTAGATACGTGGATTCCATGGCACTTTCCGAGCTTTCCAGATCCTCTATAGTTGCACTGACGTTCGGAGACGCGGGGGCATCGGCGTGATGAGTCGATGACTGGCCGGCAGAAACAGCACGTTCGTGCAGATCCTTCACCTCATCACTTGACCCACTTGCACTCAAGTTCGGAGGGGTTGACAATGAAGCAATCCAATCGGAGTTCTCTTGGACGCCAGTTTGGCCTGCTGCAGGGGTTTCGCTGTCGATGGCTTGGCCTACCCACTCAAACACTCTCTGCTGTGTTTGGGCAAAGTGGAAAAAGGCTTTGATAATCGAGCACGATTCGGAGCCAGACGCAGCAGGAGAGTCCCCCGTCTTGGCCCAATGCCAGGCGGCCCTAGCAAAGTGGGAACTTGTGAGCCATACTGAGTTTAACACACCATATAGAGCCGTATGCAGGGCTGGGCTTAAAACAAAGCCCAGCAAGGATGGTGTGTCGAAAACAGGATCTGGAACAGGTGCAAGGATTCTTCCGTCAACCTGAACAAATGGTATTGCCGATTCAGGTGGTGTACACATTTCCATCTCGTCGGAAACTTGACTTGACAAGGACTCAAGTCCCGGTAGTGCACATCTCAGAGAAGCACCTAGGTTCGCCAACTCGTCCATTTTACCTTCCTCCCTCAGTCGCCTCGCCGCAGCGGCTGCGAGTTCGATCGTGCGCCTAGATGATGAAGTTGCCACAAAGGCCCTACCACCCATGAGGATTGGTCGCGATGCTAGAGAAATGACAGGGAATAGTTCGTCTTCGAGGCATCTAGGCCGCGTTGTTGCAGTGCAGTGATAAGGGGCGGGGAATGGGTGATCTAGTGTAACACTCATCCATGCAGTACGATCGAACACCTGAGGCCCACCAGCAGAGGACCGAGAAAATCGAGGATTCTTATACTCTGGCAAGAGCACAATTGAGTCACGAGAAGGACCTGACTCTGATCCGCCAGGTCCAACATGGACCTTGCGATACAATGCTTCGAAACGATCTCGAACCTCGGTTTCACGAGGATCTGAAGGGCTCGTTGATGACAGAGGATCCAGATCGCGCAGCTTGGGGCTACGGAGCGAAATACGCAGTTGACTACTAGATCCCATACTTGCTCCCTGCTCAGGGCTAGTTTTAGCACTGATCATGGTCTCGCTGGCCAAATCAGAGATGATCAAATCCTCGAGATAGGCTTGTTGAGGAGATGGCGCGGGCCCTGAGGCTTCATCAGGGATCGAAAAGCTCAGATCTGCTACGGAATTACGAGGCAGGGATGGGTTGTGGGCAATTAACATGAGCGCTGACTGACGGTACCACGATAAAGCTGAGCCACAGGCAATATATCTTGAATTGACAATTGTTCCTATCAGACTCAACAGGGATCGAAGATGCTGGTGAAGCTGGTCAAGATCAATCGATTGGCTCATTGCCCGAGCACGCGTGGTGAAGGGAATTGCGGCTGTGAACGGGTATAAATTCAAAGTATCTGTCGCTGAAAGACCGAGGCTAGCGCGCTCCGAGGATGAAAGTCGAGGCAACGAAGTATAATCTACCGGAGAGACATCACTACGCCGTTGGCAGGCACGGACACGCTGTGAAGAGAGAAGATCATGTCCCTTTGCTAATTTTGCATCTGGGATAAACCGGCCGTCAGCTCGATGCGTTCGCAATAGGTCGGACTTAGCAAAACAAGTGGTCCCAGGGGAGGTCGCAGACAGCCACTCGAGCAAAGGGTCAACAGACGACGACTTACCGTCGACCTCATGCTCAGCAAGCTTGGCAACAAAGCGAGGCTCATTTGTTAGTTCATAAAGTGAGGGCGCATCCGATGTACCTCCAACGCTTTGAGCGGACACCTCATCAAGGCACGTATCGTTTCGGCCGATCGGAAGCAAGCCTGCGTCGATCGCGTCGGTGATCGTGTAACTATCGCGTGGAGGTGTCGCAACGGCAATAGCTCGCAGATAAGAGTCTGGCAGACCGAATAACATGATCGGTTCCAGTTTTGCCAGGGCATGCAGGACATCCCTTGGGTTCTCGGATTCAATCCCGGGCTTGGAATTGGACTTCAGGCTCACGCCACCAGTTGGATCGGCTAAAAGCATCAACTCCTGCAGATCACTACGAGACAGCAGCATATTCATCACCACATTGGGGCCAAGCACGCAAAGGGCAAACTGAAGCAAGGCAATGTCGCTCAAGACTGCGGTACTTCTACGGCGATTCAAATCCATTCTTTGGCGAATTTGCCCAACTGGTGACTCACCGTTACGAATCCACATCCGTGATTTCACCTGCTGGAAGAAGACGAACACACGCACGACGTCTTCAACGACTGGAATCAGAAAACGACGAAACATTCTAGTGCAAGCAATTGACGAGTCGGGTGTGGAAGTAGGCATCGATTTACGAGCGCGAACAAACCACCAAAGGAGATTTGATGTTGTTGGATCGAATTGCTCAGAGAGCTGGTCCTCTTCCAAGGCTTCCTTAATCACATGCGGAAGAACCTCAGTTACTTGGCTGGCAGCGGTTCCAGTTAGGCCAAGGATCGGAAGCCAAGGATCAGTTTGAGGACTATCTGGCCACAGCGCGAGAGCCGAAGCGACATGTGCAAGTGCATGTAGGTCATCACGTGCAAGACTTGGGTCGTCATGGTTCGTAGGAAACATGGACTCGTCCTGCACTGCACGCTGCCTTTTCGTCTTGCTCACAGAAATAGCAAGCTTAGAGAGCTGCTCAGACGTCACTTGCGCGGTCATGGCGGTGAAAATTGGTTCGCCATCTTTGGCCTGCATCTGAGTTAGCATACCAGTCCACTGTCTGAGTCGCTCGCGGAGATCGTTCCACTTAGTTGAGGCTACAGTCGCATCTGAAGCTGTGGAGACGGCTCCCATTGTATGCATGCTTGCAAGCGGATGATCAGCTTCAGGACCAGATATCTCCAGCGCAGCATAAAGTTCTCGAACTTTGTTTGTCAGCAAGAGTGTAAGGATGGGAAGCGAGGTGGGAGAATTGATGACGCTTGTGAGCAGCATTGCTGTAAAGAATTCGTGAAGTGGGAGGGTTGCACTTACAGCGTGATAACCGACACTACTCGTCACAACAGCGAGATCCTTCAAATCAAGGTTTCGGAACGTAATATCGCTGGGAATGTGAAGCCCGTGTTTATCAAGTTCGACAACGACATCGAGGGGGACTGGAAGACCATGTCGTAACGACAGAATCGGACGATGTCCGCGTTGCACAGCGACTGCAGCGAGTGCAGCGCCAGTTTCCGCTATAATTCTTGCTAAAAGCAATGAACGTGAATGAGGAATGTCAAATATTTCTTGGCCAGGTTGACTACCAGGAGTGAGGGGCGGTGCATGATTCCTCAGCGGTAAAAGCCGTTTCGAGGGGCAAGGGACTCGGAGCACGCTGAGACCTAGGCTCTGGGCCAATGCATGCAACAAGCGATAATCGAGGACCCTCTTAGTTGCAGCCATTTCATCATGATACTGCGAGAACGCGTCGATTTGACGATTGAGCTTCTGCTTTGCTATATCATTGAGACCCACTGGACACACTGGAAGAATTGTCGGGGCGGCAGTCTGTCTCAAAGCGGAGTAGTATGCAACGCCTGTAGCGCTTGTGTTAAGGAGACTATCTGCCACGATGTCACAGTACTCTTCGTTGGCTGATACTCCTGTAGGATGCGCATCCATTGCAGCCTCTTTCCTACCAGGCTTATCGTCAGACAAGCTAGTACGCTCCGTTACTGCATAGAGCTGATAAGTCGGATGCTGTGTCGAGCCATTTAGGTCAAATTCCGCATCGGAGGCAATCTCGGCCAATCCATTCATCAGGAGCGGTTGCGTCATTGTTAGAACCAACCAAATGGCACGACACATTTGATTCTGTTGGTACATGTCTATCAATACATGGTTCTCTGAAGGTTTACGTCGTGTAATAGCGTCCGCATACGTGCCGATGGTGAGCAAGAGCAGAAGTTGACGCCTTTCCGCATCGGAAGCCATCAGCTGTCTTGCAACTTGCGTTCGTGCTGCTCGTCGTCTCAATGCATTCAGCATCGAAACACGGTGGTTCTTAGAAATTGTTTGAGCAAACCCGAAGCTATCCCCAGCATGTAAGCGAGGCACTGCCCACAGCATTTCCGCGGACGTCCGCGCAAGCGCAACTAGCACTGGTGTCGACAATTCAGTCGACTTCGCAAGCGCCTCGAGTAGTTGATGAATACTATGCAGTGGACTAAGTTTACGCTTTGAGGCGAACCGAGTTTTCATTGAAGTCAACGACACCACACGAATCTGCATCCACCCGGGATGATTAACAGATGCTGTAGGTGGATTCGTGACGAGAGATTCATAGTCCATTGTCGCCCTAACTCTGCTCTGCACCGTATCTGACGAATCCCGATCCCAGAGTTCCAGGTCTGGCGTGCGTGGAATCAATGCTTGACGTACCCACACTAGCTGATCTCTCAATACTCGATCAAGGCTCGGAGGCAGAGTGATTCCCGAACTATCCCGAAACAGGAGATTCCAGAAGACAATTGTGTTACCAGTCTCGCTTAGCTGCCCGATCGTTGGAACCCACACTGGAGCCGTGGCGACGAGACGAGTACCACAGTACCTCATCGAAGATGCCATTGAAATACGTGGAAGCACGAGCAGACATCGAAGGATATTTGATAGGATTTGCCGGTGGACCCCTTGAGTGGTTGCCAACGATAGGGGTATCTGATCACGTACCAGTGCCAACGCCAGCTCACCAGGTGTTCCTGCGGTCAGTTGGTCCAGACATACCTGATTCGACGCCACCACTGCAAATGTATCTCGAAATGTAGGAAGGCTCTCCAAAATTGCAATAATCTCACTTAATGCCACTTGCAGCCTCATATGTGAGGTTTGCGAAGACGTGCTCGAACTGTTCGGAATGATGTGTGGCATCGTCTCACCACGGCATCGGTCACACCCCTGACACAACGTGGTCCCACTTGCAGCAGGTCCTAATTGTGCGAGCTGCGAGTGGTGAAGTGCTTGAAGCCCAAACAATGCTGTTGCTGCAGAAATTGGTGGTGCACTATGGCTTGGAAACGCATATTCAATTAGTAATGCCAGGCGCGGCCGAGCAACATGAGTGACGTCGCGCATCAGGGCACCTTGGTTCGACCTGAGGCGGGATTGCGTATTCAACAGCGATGCATAAATGCTACCCCGTGGTAGGAGTCGATGCAAAGCTCGGGCAAACCTCATCCAGGCTCGGCTCAGCGATGCTCCTTCCGACTGGCGAACTTTCAGCCACACTTTGGGAAAAAGCTTCTTCAGAGGTGAGATCGGAGCAAAGCTCGTGCGCAATACTGAGGGGATCTTTGGGTATGGGCGAGCGTTCTCCCGCAGAGTTGATGTCCTGGGCAGTAAGAACGACGCCGAAACGACTGATGCGTTTAGACTCCAAGTTTCGTCTCGGTTCCTTATGCCAGTGTAAGTATTGACGCCTTCTGCACGTTCTAACTCCTCCAGGTGATTCGCTGCAGTTTCATGGCTTTCGAACTCTCGCAGTAGACAAGACAGTTTTACATAGTCATGGGCCATCGCTTCAATTAGGACACGGAAATGCAACGAGTGCAGAGACGTTGCCAACGCTTCATTGAAAAAGTCCGTTGGGTAGGGGACATAATACGGATCCAATGCAGTCAAACGATGTGGAAGCACCACTCCGGAAGGTAATCTAAAATGGATTTTGGTCTCCGGGAGCATCTGCAAGGATGTCTCCGATTGTCGAGTTTCTTTGCCAAGCGATGAATCGACTCGCAAGCCACCTGGCTCCCGTGGTGCACGCGCTCCGCTTTCCCTCTTCGGGGCTTTGTCGATAGTACTTGGATCAGTTTGGACGGTAAGTGATGCGAGTACACGGCTTTCCCACTCCGTCAGAGGTGAGGTCAGTACAGAAGCCGCAGCAACGCAAAGCAATGGACGATTCTTCATCGTGCTTCGAAGGAAAAGCAAATGCTTGGCGTATGAATCGCTGCGCCGCGAATTTCTGTGATTTGGACTAAGTAGTGCAAGAGCAATTGAGACGAATGACAAATGACCATGCATCAACTCCGCTGAAATGAACTCGGCAACCCATAACGCCGCATGTGGTGGGAGCCAGAAAAACGTGGATGTGGGATGAATATAAACCCGGGCTGGCGCCCCAAGACCACACATCGTGAGCAGCTGATGCTTACCTATTTTAGGCGAGACCGGCATCGAAACGCGTTCGAACACCTTACGGAAGTAATTCCGTAGCGTCTCTTCGCTGAGGAAAACCGAAGGAATGATCAGCTCAGGTTTCCGGCTTTTCATTGCATTCCGAAATACGTTAAACAAGTCGAGCATTGACGAAAATCCACGTGATCCAGGTCGGGGAACAATAGAAACAGGCCCATCTGAGCTCAGCGCAACGCACCCGTTAGCAAGATGATTCTCGGCAGAGGTTTGTGAGCAGAAGCTTGGTCTTGACCGGTACTCGCATTCTTGCCCTGGGGCGAAGAGATCAGGGTCTTTCGGGTCAAGACACACCTGGCATGTCTCATCCGCAGACTTTCGCGTTTGCCGAGTAGTACCCATCCTAATGGGCCAAGTGGAAGTAAATGTATCATCAGCTATACTTGTTGTGTTGGCTGTGCTTGAAGCTGGAAGCGACATTCCTAACGCGCGGGCTAGTCCAAACGAAACCTTGCGCCGTCGCGATTTAGCAGAAGAGCCCGAAGAGACGTCGTCAGATGCAAATGACGTCATAGACTGGCTAAGGGATGAAGGCTGGTCGACACCGATGTCATTGAGGCCATGGGGCTTAGGTTTACTCCGATGCTGGGCGATGGAGCTCATAACCAATTCATTTGATTTGTTCCACGGGACCTTCGGTTCATGAAACCTACAAACTGAACCGGAGGACCTACCTCGGTATCCACAGCCACAGACGATTCGACTTCCACCCAGGATTGCTGTGCTAATGTACGTGCTCGGAAGGCCGTCCTCTGTGACCCCATTTCGTGCCTGTATCTTGTGAACATCGTGATTCTCGTGCGAAGATGCGAAGTAGCAAAGCATGCAGAGTACCAATGGAGCCTCGTCTCCACACGTGTGACAAATGTAATAGTCTTCACCGCTTTGAATATATCGGTCGCATGCCGGCCCGACTGAGCCTACCGGACTTCGACTCGAACCATGTGGAGTTCCCGCAAGCAGAAGTCTCGTGAACCAATCGCTGATCGATGATGATGCCTTCATCACGCTTGACTCCGAATCGATGAGGCTATGTGCCAGATAGTAGTATACCAATGACTCGAGAAAAGATGTAAGGGGATTTGGCCCTAGGCACACCGACTCTATCCCATCGTGTCGCCTCGAAAGTAGATGGATTGCAAGTGGAATTTCGCGCAGCATCTGTGATAGTCGTTCCATGAGATATGTTGATCCAAGTTCGGGTCCCATGTCAAGCACAGCTTTGAACGGAAGACACTTGGTCTGCGTAAACTCTGCCATGCGTGCGGCGGTTTCCGCCACTCGAGTCGGAATTGGAAAATGCTCATACGATACTGGCAGGCCATACGTATGCAAGGGTTGAGGAAGTGTGTGTTTACGCTTCTGTCCGATGTCAAAAAGCTCGCTGGTGCCTCGAAAGCCATAGAGACGAGCACGTTGTGCATTGGAAGCCCCTGCATAATCAGATGATGCAGTGGCGCCGGTGGAGGATTGTACTACACCAATACCAGTGGAAGCAACTCCACCGGGCGTGGTAGCAACCGAGCCAACTCCAGCCGGCGGATTGTTGGGATTCCTGGGAGTACCTCCGGTGAGTGCAATGTGTCCTCGCTCGTGAAACCACTTGGAATGGACGCTTTCATTTGAATCCATTCGTGCGGACGGCTGTTTATATCCAGCCACACGCCACAGTGGCTGGTCTGTGTCGTGGTTGGGTTTGTGCCTAGGCCCTCGGTCACTCCGACAAGTATCCTGATAAAGATGCAAGTTGAGTCGATATTCTCAGGAACAAGGAAGAGGGCTGCAAACTAAGCCCTCTGACAAGTTAACCTATAGGTGTAATGGTGAATGAATGTGTGAGCATACGACTCGGCGAGAGTTCTTGGACTGACTCCAGAATTGGTATTCGTGGGCAAAGTTCCCGTCTTCAAGAGATCCACACGGATTTCACTCATATGTACGTGATTCGAAGCTGTACATGCATCGGGTATCAGTACAGATACCGCTAAAACGCGGTAGCTCCTTCAGCACGAACGGACCAACCAGTCGTTTGATTCGAAGCCCGAAGGCGCTGTCTTGTGCGTGGATTCCAGCAGAACTTCAGAGGCATTCGAGCATTGCACGCAAGTTCAAGCGTTATTCAGGTTCGCCTGAGCAATTGCTGAAGCCAAATTGCGGTATCATTGTCGAAGCCACACAGACACACCACCAGATGTTCCTGCCTTCCTACCTGCCCGATAGTTTGGGCGGGAGAATCTCAGGGGATGCATGCGTCGCGTATAAAAGAGCCTCATGATTTGTATCGCAATACAACGATCTTGAGCTCCATGCGATTGCACTGGAGATGCACAGTACCCACACCCCGAATACACACACCTAGCCATTCAGCATCCACAAGATCTGTCCATGATCTCATCCACCCGGTTCCTTGGGCGCGGGCGCGATACGATTTAGCCTGATCCGGTTAAATTCAACGGTAACTGTGCAGTGTAATGAAGGAGTATAAATAGTGACATTTTTGTGACTGAATGCTTATGTGAGTGTGATAATCTGGAATGAAATGCGAGTATCTACCGAAATAATCTTATCATACTGCGAAACATACTGTATTCTACCGTTTCTCGATATAGATCCTTCCGCTCGAAGCAGTGAGTTGAGCTGCCTGGATCAGATCTGAGCACGTAGCGCGCCTGGACATACACTATTAGCACCGGGAGTACCGCAGAACAGCGTAACTATCCATTACAAACCGACATGAGCCTGCCCAAGTTCAGCCTCAAACTGGGCGCCGGCACCGGAACAGGTTCGTCCGCCAATGCGGGTGCGGCCACAGGTTCAGGCGCTGCCACGGGGACGGGCGCAGGCACAAGTGGCACCGGGTCGGGACTCAAGATCGGTGCTGGAGTCACTGGAGGCTCGAAACTCAGCTTTGGCCTCAAAACCGGCACTAGTACCACGACAACCGGCACTGGTCTGAAGCTCGGCGGTCTGGGTTCTGGCGCATCAGGTACGGCCACTTCGGCCAACAGTGCCCCGACGGCAGGTGCGGCTGACGCTGGCACAGCCGCCGGTAGTGGTACAGCCGCAACTGGAGCTGCAGGTGGCACCGGAACGGGCTTCAAGCTAGGCGGAGGACTCGGCGGAGGACTCAAGCTTGGAGGATCGGCAGCCGGTACGGGAGCAGGCACGACCGGACTTGGATCTAGCACGCTGGGTTCGAGTACTGGTGCTTCAGCAGCGCAGCAGCAGGTCTTCGTTCGCATGGACACGCTGTTCAGCGCGTTGCCAGCAAACTACAAACAAGCTTTCACAGAGACTGAGACGTTAATCCGAAACCAAAGCGCACAGCGGGATCGCATTCAGGATCAAATTAACAGCATGATGCAACGCAGCGGTAGCGGTAGCGCCCAAGCACAAGCTGAAGCGATTGATACACTGGCCCAACAATTGTCGCAGCTTTATATGAATGTGTGCGCCGAAGCCAAGCGACTGGAGGATCTTAAGCAGAAGGTCACGGCCGAAGTTCGTTATGCCGAAATTGCTGACGCGAATATGACTCGATTATGCAACGAAGATAGTGTCTACTCGGGCACCGGCATTCGCGAATCGATTCTCTTGCCATCCCAATATCACCTTCAAAAATTGCACAGCTATGGCGTCCGTGCGGAAGAAATCCGACGACGCATTGAGGAGCTTAGTGAGGCTCTTTCCCTGGAGGCGGGCATTTACGGTTCTGGCCACGATTTCGATGGGCTCGGCGGTGGCTCAGGTCTCGACCAGGTCGCTCTGCTTCAACAGGTCTTGGCAGAACAGTACGAGGCCATCATCGCTGTAGCGAGCAATGTAGAAGCATTAGCTCGGGCAGCACAGGAGCTACGCACCCTGTATTTGGACGTACACCGGCAAGTCACGGGTCAGGACGCCTCCCACAGCTCCCTATTTAAACATCGTGAAAGCAATATCCGAATGGACATGGACTCGGGCTCCTTCCGTCCATATTCAAGCCAGGCGACCACAACCTCAGCGCCTACCTTGGCCGCAGCCAACGCTGCATTGGTTGCTCCCACAGATGCGCAAGGTAACCCAATTGTTGTGCAAGGTACTCTCAACACATCAACCTCCTCGGGAACAGCAGGCACAACGACTGGCACTACAGGCACAACCGGTACCACCTCGACGGGACTTGGATTGTCCAAGCCTGGTGGTGGACTTAGTCTCGGTCTTTCCAAGCCGGCAGGTACAGGTCTGAGTCTTACCAAGCCTGCTGGCACAGGTTTCAGTTTGTCCAAGCCGCTAGGCACGACTGGTTCTGCGAACTCCAACCCAGGAGCCGCAGGGACCGGTGCAGCTAACTCCGCTACCGCCACGGCTGGCACTGGTACAACAGGTACAGGAGCTGCCACTGGAACGGCCACAACTGGAACAACAACTTCCACAACAACAGGCACAACTTCGTCCGGGTTCAAACTTGGATCAGGAACGTCGCTACTCGGCGCAAAACGAGCGGGTGAGGGTACCAACCCCCCCGCCCTAAAGCCCCTATCACTTTCTCTCAAGAAATAATCGTTTCTCACACATCCTTTATGGCCTTTGATTAAGCCAATACACGGCTAGTGTTCGTTATGGCATGACTGAGTGAACTCCCACTCGCATCGAGACTGGTTCAGAAGTAGTGTATTACCTGATTAGTTCCTCAGCGTCTCACTGAGCGGAGGAAGTTGAGGGAACTCCGTTGGCCCAGTCGCCGATGCACCACCACTCTGCGATGCGCCGGGAGCTAGAGGGTTAGCAATGGCACCCAGAGCTCCTGCCACCCCTGATCCTGGCGATGATGGGGGAATCAAGTTCGTCGGGGGAGGGACTGCCGGGAACGGTGGAGATCCATCTAAGACACACTCACAATTCTCTCTCTGTGCATCGCGGAAGAAGGCACATCCAAAACGGGTAACAGCAGTTGACATCAACGTGGGGAACGGCGCCAGGAGAAGCAGGCTTGCGGTGCTCTGCTGACGCAGCGCATTGTTCAGACACGCACTGAATTCTTGGTCGCAGTCACGTCTCGTTCGTCCGCAGGTCCCGTAGCACACGTCATGATTGTGGCAGCAAGCGTTGAATTCAGGCGGAAGCAGAGTCGCTGAGAGCTCGCTCAAATCACCGAAGATAGCAGGTCCACAGCCGTTCGACGCAGGAAGCATCCTCTGAGAGGGTGCTTCATCGAGTAGGCAAATGAATCTGTCATTGACACCGTCGTCGGGGCATTCTTCTAAGTCAGCGCTGGCATCCCGGGCTGGAGCTCCGGTATTACCCAGGACGCCTGGGGGCGGTGTACCCCCAGTCACGCCGGACCCACCTGGGTTAGTGACTCCAATCGCACCTCCAGGCACAACACCACCTACGGAACCTGCGAGACCATTGCCAACTGCGCCAAGAATTCCGCCAAGTGTCGGCAGCACCCCAGTGCTAGTCACTGTAGTGACAGTGGTGGATCCATCAGGGTTTCTGGTAGTGGTCGTTGCGATAGTGCTTCCGGGTGGTCCCGGTGGTCCCGGTGGCAGGGGTGGAGCAGCTCCGGGATTTGGAAGTGGTGGCAGGAGCTGGGCTGTCGCTACAAGGAGTCGAATGTGCACATGAGTGGAACATTAGCGATGGTGATGAAGATGGAAAGACGCTAGATATGGTGAATTATGTCTAGTATTCAGTGAAACCGACTCACTCCTATGAGAATGCGCTATGAACACCTGATGAGAACCCCTTTCAGGCTACTCATTCAAAGTAGATCCGATCAAAGCCGCATATTCAACGTACCTGAACATAAACAAATAAGCAGTATAATAGCATGCGCGCTGGTTGCTCTTATTACGTGCATGGTACCTCAGGATCGATTATGATGCCACTTGTTAGCTCGATCAAGTTCAGTCAAATCGATTCGAAACCAGATTTGTTGTGTTCGTGGTGAGGCTGATAGAAAATTGGCCGAGTCGCCGTTGGATGCAGTGTGCGGGTGAGAAACGCAGGGGAGAGATACAAGCTGGAGGCTCTAGACATAGTTCACACAAGATCTTGCAGGAGCCTAATGCAGTTGTGATTAATATCGCTCTGTGTATTCCTCTACCACAAGAGCCATGTAATGAACTATGGCTCAGGTGGACCTATATGCGATCGAATCACCGAACAATCATGACGATCGCGACCATCGCCACACTACATAAACAATAATACAAGTGAGAATCATACCACCATAGGTCAGAAATGAATTGAACGTCTCCTTCCGTTCTATCATTCGAATGAGGTTGGTCGATAGGCCCAGTGAGTTGGCGACGTTGATCACGCCCTTGTGGATATGCTGAAGCGTCGCTCGCTGGCGCACAAGGCTATCGAAGGTTTCGCCTGCGGTACTCAGAATGCCATCAAGTGTCGAAGAGGCCTGCTCAAGGTATTGGCTCTGCTGTAAAGCGTAGTTCAGATCTTCGTCACTGATGTTGGGCTGAGCTCCCAGCAACCGTGTATGCATTTCCTCCTGCATCTCTCGTGTGACATAGTCTCGATAATTGTTGTGGCTTTGGGTTAGCTCATCCACAGATTGACAAAGTGTGGTAACCTTAATCTGCCACGTTCGGTCATACCGCTGTGCCATCCTGGTCAGCTCTCCCGTTTCATATTCGAGTTGTTTAATATACGACCCTAGCACAGCGAACTTGCGTTGGATGAGGTCCCGCTCCGCAGCCGAGCGCGCAGCACCTCGTCCCATCGCCCTCCTTGCTTGGACACCCATAACATATCCCTCCTCGTCCGCCTTATGCTCCCCTGCGATGATCTCTTCCAGCTTAGTCATCTCGTTCTGAGCTCGGGTCAGCAGCGCACGAGTCTGCGCGAACATCTCCTGGAACCGATCGTCCATCATTGTAGCTGTGGAGATGGCTGATGCCTTAATCAGGTATTTGTTCTGGTACTCGCGCACTCACAGACGTGCTTGTGGTTTGGGATGCTTGACGTGGGGTTTCGTGCTGGTTGAATTGACGGCAGTTATGCGAGGATCTAGCGGATCTTCTGGCTTCAAATCCAGTGAATGGTAGTAGACAAGTGGGATCTTAATAACGGATGCAGCTTATAAGCGCGCACTACACCGAACCCGCGCTTCAGATCCTGCGACGTTATGTGAATGACAACGTTTATTTTCAAATTCTGGGTGCGAGGGCGGGCCTCTCCGCGCGGTTTGCGACGGGCTCGGGCGGGCGCGGAGGCTGCAGCGGGCAGGAACTGTTACGGCAGGACGAGGTGTATCATGCATCTCCATTATTATCTCTCATAATGTTAAGGAAAGTCAGGATATCCGATTTTCCAACCCTTTGACGAACGAGGCACTGGTCCTTGGTAGATGTACAGCCTGGTCTATCATGTTTGTCCCTGAGTAACAAGCCACAATTGCAACAGAGACGCTATATACGACCTAGTGTGCGTGAAATTCGAAAGGTTCCTCCCAAATGCGCGAATGTACCCATTGGAGGGAAATGTGTCAAACGGGTAGGTTTCTCGAAGTGCGAGTTGGCGCCACTACAGAGGCATCCTGCCATAAAGAATGTACATGCATTACTTTCAAGCTATATGTCTCTATTTTTCAAGTTTTTCTGCACTGGCTGCCCGCTGTATCTCGCGGAACGCATGCCCAAATGAAGTCGGAAAAAAGTTCGTGAACGAAACTTACATGGATTAGAAATGGATGTGTGTGCGGTGACATACTTGAGTAAATTGGTGTTTTGAGTGTGAAACGATAAGTATAATCGAATCATCCTGCTTCCCCCACAAGCAATGAACTCATACCCGTGGATTCTACCCAATAATAGCACCTCGGCCGAAAGATCTAGGATGACAACCACGCTGACGAGGCAGCGCGCCGCGATGGCGGTGCAGGAGGAGATCACAGTCCACCAATCGACCACCCTGATGAAGGTAGGTGATATTGAACATGAGTGTGAGACGCTTTTCAAGTTGCGTGTGTGTGGAGCGGTACGAAAGCGTTACTCTCACTTGGCTCGCTTGGAGCACATGACTGTGATCCGTTGGTTTATACGCCATGCGGAGTGTGGACACTCGTAATAATATCAGAATTCACTCTTCCACTCACATCCACACACGTTCTGTGATGAATCCATAACCCCCCTGCAGAACCTGATGCGCACCGCAATCAGCAGCATCGCCTACCTACGCAATTTGTTCCCTGAAGACTGTTTCTCGGAGAAGAAGCTGACTGGTCTGTCGATTCGTACGCTGCTGCCGACGCGGCCCGAGGCAAAGCTTCTACTGAATTGGCTTGAAAAGGGTGTATTCGATGCGCTCGAGAAGCGCTACCTTTCCGATGTTGTGTTTGCTATTTACACTCGATGCGATCCTGAACCTGAAAATATTCTGTTGGAGTGCTACCAATTCCACGTTGAGTACCATGACGAGGATAGTACCACAGACGCCGAGGAGAACTGCACGTTGCAGCTTACACACACGATTCATCAGGATCCCACTGCCTCCGCTGGCAACGCTGGTCCGGCGAAGATGGGCACGCATAACAACGAGTTTGGCGGCACGACTACGACTAACACCGACACCACGACAACCACTGCGCGGGTTTTCACGAAGGAGGAAATCCGCGACTCCACTGTGAGATTGATTCGAACGCTTGTTACCCTCACACAGACATTAAAGGCTCTGCCAAGCAAGCGCTTCATTGCAATTAAACTTCAGTATCGTGACGAAAAGACTCCACCAAACTATGAGCCTTGCTTCTTCAAAGCCTGCACTGAGGAGGAGAGTGACCTTGTCTTTCATCAGCAACCCTACAAGGTTCGCGTCGGTGAAGTGCAAACGCGCTACCACGAGATCACCATGAAGATGCGAACGATCGCTGACACCTATGTGGAACCGGAATCGGCTCAGCAAGTCCCGGAGGGTGCCAGTGAGATGGGTGAGGTAACGGTTGATCAACCTGGCGAGATGCAGTCCGCGGAACCAACGGAGACGTCCCCATGTGTTCAATCAGCACCCGCTGATACTTCAGCGATGGGAACCGGAGAATGGATTCTCCCATGCAATGGCCAGGACAGGTCTGCTCGCGTAGCTCGCAATGCCCAAATGATGATACCCACGCATTCAGATTCGCGTAATGATCGTGTGCGTCAAACGCAAATGGAGTCACACGATGAGCAGATGGAAGAAATGGAAGCCCCTGCAGAAATGATCCGCTCTGAGCATAGCTACCCACCTTCCTCCCTCGAGGTGAGTGACTATGAAAGCGATACAGAGTCTGTGTACTCGTATGCGCGCAGCGAAATCCGAACAGACAATGGATATAGAACACGCGGATGTCACCTTGAGCAGGACACGCCTGGGATCAGCGACTCGAGCAGAGGTGGTATGGGTTTCGGCCGCGACAGTCGAGATGCTGACGTGGATGATTACGGACAAAAGCATCGATCTCGAAATTATACACGTGGTCGGCATGAGAACGTTGCTCCAGTCGCGATCTCCTCCACGACTCCGCGTACTCGTTGCTTGACGGAGGAACTTAAAGCACGACTTCACCTTAAATCTGCACCAACGAGCCAGCGCAACAGAGCCCTCCCCATCAGGCACGCTCCTCGTGTCGACTACTACTCGCTGACCTGTTTCGAGCCACACGTACGAAGCAATATCATCTCACCATCTGAACGCGAACTCTTTAACAATGTAGCTGAGAGTATCGTACAAGCCGGCCAAGTCCCTCGTCAGCAGTTGATTGCCGAATATGGAGATGAGGGCTTGACCCAGGCGGTGCTTCGCCGCTTTGTTGGTGCGCTCGAGCAACGTGGTATCCTGGAGTCAGTCCAGTCAGGCCGTGGCTCTCGCCTTCGCGTCACTGACCTTGCGAACGCACTGGCTCCTACCACAGAAAATCCGGCAGCAGCAGACTCTACCCAGTACGATGACAACTATGTGGATGAGAATACGAACTGCAACCGATTTAATGAGAATGCTATGTCAAGCTCTGCTCAGGTCGGAATGCCGCAGGAGTCTTCCCGCATGCTAGGCAACCCAAGACGTCTACAGAGGGGGTCCGTTCCTCAAGAAAATATGGCGCCGCAGTTTGGGTCACCCGCTTTTAAGCCGGGGGCGAAGAAAGTCGTCGCAGGCAAGATCTCCGATCCATTCGATATGAGCTCCCTTTACGCAGATGAATCTGCTCAGAACTCTCCCATGGTTGCACTTCACCGTAGCACTCGTGAGCTCTTTTACGGCAACAACGTGACTGCAGATTCAAAGCCATCGATAGGTGCTAGGCTGGCGGCTTCAGCTTGTAAGACTGATCACGGCGCTGGAGACAGATTCGAAGCCGAGAGTGTGCACAGTACTACCAAACGTAAAGGACAGTTGGCCTCCAGGGTGGTCTCCTCGACATCAAAGACGGTTAGTCATCAGCTTCAGTCTCGGAACGTTGTTGAACAGGAGGCAGCCGCAGCTCGCACTCGCTCATCCCGTAAACGAGTCTGTGTCATAACGAGCGAAAGCCAAAGTGAAGCGTGATCCTTGGCAATGAAGCCACTTTCTGTCACCGAGCGTTGATATGCCATGCGTAGTGCAACAGTATGAACGTCAAGCTTTCCTTGCAAGAAAGCCAAACCCAGATACTATCCAAGATAGATATATAGTCAGAGAGTTCTCACAATACCAAATAAAAGTTGATGACTTCTTTTGTGATCCCACACGCGGTTCTGCTCGAGTATCAAGTGCATTGGCAAACTCACACATGTCACATGGTACCTCCTCCACCACCTCCTCTTCCAGCAGCTTTCAAGTTCGGATTTCAGGCTGCTGGGCAGGTGGGTTATGATTTGAAAAAGAGGGTATAGCGCGCGCGAGTGCGTCCTAAAACCAGTCATTTGTCCCTACCGAGTGACGTAGAAGCAATTGGTATAATTCCCCTCCGAAGCATACCAACCCCAACCCCGCATTTTCGCACCTACTCGAATTGAAATTTCTCTTCGAACCTTTCAAACCCTCGGCAACTTGTGTGAGGAGGAAAGTTTCGGCGCCCAGCAGAAGGCAAGATGAGCAAATCAGCCGAAGCCACTAAGCAGGCGTCTGCAGCAGATGTGGAGGAAATTGTAATCCCACCTCCTAAGGTGCTACGTATGATGGGTTTGACAAAAGACGAGTACATTTCCATGAAACGGAAAGAGCAGCAAGGCACATTGGAACAGGACTTGAAAGCCAACTATGAATCGAAGTTCAGCAAAACTACATGCAAGGAGTGTCGAACTGCAGTTATTACATCACCCGTCCTGTGCTGTTGGATGTGTTCATACTATGCGCCGATGTACATTTGCGAACGTTGTCAGGCCACTAGCCACCCCAAAGACCCATCCCAGGGTCATCTTGTGTCCCGCGAGCCGCTCGAACCCCAAGTTCTCGATCATTGGGAGAGCCCGGATATCCAGCGACGCGGTGGATTTCCTGAATTAGTTCGGCGAGCGTTTAAAATCTATGCTAATCGACCCCTTTGGGCGGTTGACTGCTCTGCAGCGGTCTACTTCCCACAAATGATGCAAGGTCTGAAAGAAGCCACCAGTGAAGAGCTGTCTGCTTTTCCTGCTATGAGATTCAACGTTACGCCTGAATGCAAGACGAGTACAGCATCTGAAGAGCATGCATATCAGTGGCTAAGCTATCGAGAAGTTGAATGTATGGCAGAGCGCCTCAACAGGAACCTCCAACGTTCTATTGTCTTAGCTGGGCCGCTGCGCTATGTCATGATCTTACGTAATGAACTCGCAAGTGCGGTTGTGCTTATTGCCTCTCTAACAGGATTTGAGCAGCAATCCATTCCCATTAAGATCATGCATTACCCATCACCCTGGCTGAACCCTGCCATAATTGATCGCGATCTTTGTCGGGGCCTGCTCGATGTTCAGTCGCCTGATGATGAGGCAACCACTACGACCGTTATCTTTTGCTACTCACAAGAGGCAAGTATCATTCTTCAGTATCAACTTCCACATGTATACGTCGTAGTAGTTGATAGGCCTACAGATGAGGAGATTACATTAAGCTCTGAGCACGAGCTTTCGTGGGTTGGACTACTCTCCAAGAACTGGTCCGCTGACCCAGAATGTCCTTCCACCGAGTTACCGTGTAGGAAATCGTTAGTGCTGTCAGCATCCCGCCCTTTTATTACACTTCTAACCTCCGGCACCACAGCCCAACTCGAGAGCTCAAGGCTGTCAATTCCGCGCTCGGTTGGTTATAACAATAACGAACTTTGTTCTATAATTGCCCAACCAGCTGCAACGGGAACTGCATTTGCTGAGCCCCAAAGACATTACTACCAAGTGACTTCATCGCCAGAAACGAGCACGATTGAGATTGCGATCAAACGGGACAACGAAGTTGGGGCCGTCTCAGAGGCGACATCAGAAGGTGAGAAGATGAGTGTAGTTGATATCCCCTTACCGCCCGTTGACATTATTCACGAACCGTTATCGCACTTAAATGGTCTAGCCTTACTGCTCACCAGTCTCCTGCGAGGTGGGCGTGCTGCGATTTATTCCCACATCAAGCTGAGGGAGAACGAGAACGATGGCCCATCACTCTGGAGCTTGATGGCATCTATCGCGCCAACCTACTTTGCTGCTGTTCCTCGTATATGGCAGGATGTGTACCAAAATCTAGTCGATTTGGAGTTGGGTATTCTCAGTATATTTCAGCAACACACAAGGAGCGATGAGAGCGTCGATGAAGATAACGGTCGATTACTCGAGAGGATTCGGAATCTGGCTCTGGCGACGCAACTCCCAGCTCAGGATCTTGCAGCATCAGTATCTTCACTCCTGCCAAGGAGCGGTCTGTTCCATCGAATTGTCTCGCCTGCTTTCAGAACCACTTTAAGGCGGAGCCTCCTGAGTTGGTTCCGTCTATACGTACTAGGAACTCGGATACGGGTTATATCCTTTGGAAGTGCCGTAATGCCGGATATGTTGCGCCAATTTATTTCCTCATTGGCGATATCTGCTGCGATTCCTTTGTCTTGCAAGTCACCAAGTAGGCTCTCTGGCACACATTCATATGTAGTGCACCCAAGGAGCGCTTCGTGGAGTTTCCCAAATGGATCCGGCATCAAGGTGAGCGTTGACGTTGCAGTGATGCGTGATGCAAAGACAACTTGGATCCCGGAACCGACAGCACAAATGGCGAGTAAGTATGCGGTTCCGATCCAGGTCCGCGAATTGTATGGTACGACCGAATTAGGGACAATGATTGTGAATGGACGACCTCTTCCTGGAGTCCTAGTACGTCTTCACGTCAAGCTGAGTGCGTTGGAGCGGATGATGAATGAAGGCCAACGCATTCATCAGGATGGTATTTGGGTGAGATTTACCGGAGAGCTTCAGGTGAAGCTAATGAAAGCTGGAACTGACAATTGGCATGCGACTGGTGATCTCACAGAATGGTATGGTATCTTAACGAACGAGCAGTTCGATGTCCTGCGAAGGACCCGAGTTGTGCTACAGGATAATGGAGAGAAGTGCATCGAAATTGGTTTGTTCGGATCGTCTGAATGTCACGTCACTGTCGGTCGGGGTGTAGGAGAATCAATTCGCATCTTAGGGCGAGTATGTGACTTTGCAGTAGCAGATCTCAATGATGTCTCTGAGGCTGGTACTGAGACAGGACATAATGATGCACTCAGAATGGCTAATGGAGAGTTTGTTAATCTAACTTTGGAGGAGAGCAAGCTATCAACGCAGCTTTCACGAATTTCGATACTGGCCAGGAGTATAGATTACCTTCAAATTATTCCAAGGTTACATGGAACCAAGACCCAAGCCGTCGTCTTGTTCATGCGCAAGTCACCGGATCAACCAGACGATGTGGAGTCGTTGGCCAAGGCGGTCGGGTGGGAAGTTGACGAGATGTGTGAACTTGTGCACACTTCGCGTCAAATGCTAATGCGGCTCAACAACTCCACTAGACGTGAATTCGGTTTGATGGAGAAGGAATTTGGCGTACTGACGAGATTCTCCCAAGTAATCAATCTGATGATCGCACCCGTTGGGGGAAGCTTTCTATGGATCCCTATATTTACCTCCCTACTCAGCGCGAGGGCAACGGAGCCCGCGCAAAAGGAACTCTCTACCCTGCTGACAGCATCACTGAAGCCGAGGAGGCTTGCCATAGCTTCATGGATCCAGCCGGTTCTCGAGGGGTACACCACTCTCCTGCAGTCGCACGAGTCCTCGTCCATTTCTCCAGAGAGTGTGGAGACGATTGTTCTGTCTACTTTGGCGAGCGTTTTAGATGTCGACATGCACCAACTAACCCGAGCTCGGATTCTCTCGCGGGATTCCATCTGCTTGCGACACCTGGGGCTCGACTCAATTTCAGCTCAACGCTTCAGATCTGAGCTTCGACTTCGTGGAGTTGAGATCACACCAATGGCACGCAGCCTTTTGGCTGAGTCAACAACGATCCCTGCTTTAATTGAAGCACTCTCCCGTATGGATTCCTCTGCGTCCGACGAACGATGCACTCAACCAGCATCTCTATCTCTCACGTCCGACTCCAATCAGTGCACGGTGCCAACATCTCCTTTCGTACCTCAAACCGCGGGTAACCCATATAACGACGTCACTAATCCGAAATGGTGGGAACGAATATACTCGAGAGATGTCATAGCTCAGCGAATAGATGAGCTAGGCTCCCAAACTGAAGCCTTGTCTGAGTCTGTAGCAGCAGTACCAACTTGGACCAAACAGTGCATCTTTATCACTGGGACTACGGGCTTCCTTGGTGCCCATATCCTGGCTTCTTTGATAATGTTGCTGGCTGAACGGCAGGAAGACACAACGAGTGTATGTGCCCTTGTTCGTGAAGCATCAGGAGATGTTCAAGCTGCACGCAGAAGACTCGAAGAGGTTCTGATGAAATATCATCTAATGCATGATGAAGCTAGTTCCCCACAGGATCCTCAGGCGAGCACTGGAACAACAAAGTTGACTCAGTCCCTAATTGATACATACGTCACTGTAGTTCCTGGCGATGTCTCACAGCCAAACTTCGGAATGTCATTAACCACATTGCATGAAATCAGCAGTCGCTTATCCGTCGTAATCCATGCGGCGGCGAATGTAAATCATGTAGCAGACTTCCAAACCCTTCGCGATGCAAATGGTGACACAGCTGCAATCAATATCCTGTCGCTTTGTCATCGCGCACAAGTGCAACCAAACTCTCGTACTCCAAGTATCCTACTAGTGTCAACAGTTGATGTTCTAAATACGAATCGCAGCCCGACCACTTTGTTCACTGTCAATGATATCGTGGCGAGCTTTACCAAGTCAAATACGCTAACCATCGATGACAGCATGAAATCTTGGGGTCCTACTGGCACATACGGACAGGTGTTGCCGATGTTGAAGCGTGTTTCTGGGTATGCGGCGACCAAGTGGCTCTGCGAACAAGTCCTTAATACTGGTTCGGAAGCATTCGGGATTCCCTTGCAAACCATCAGGCTTGGTCATATTGGGCCAGGCTTAGTGACGGGAGCTGCACCACTCGAGTCGCCTGACTTTCTGATGGATATTCTTTTAGCAGCTTGGAGAGCGCGATCTGTTCCCTCGTCTCTGTTCATGCAGGGTATACTCAAGGGCGTGGCTCATTTAACCTCAGACTCCTCTGTAGCCGTTGATTTGGCCCTAGACGTGATGGAATTAGGCCTGAGCAGTGAATCAACTCCGCTGAACTGGGCCGAGGTGAACGTATTTCCCGTCGATACCGCGGGACTCATTATCGCAAGGCTTGCAGCGCACGCACACTTCTCGAACTCGTTCTTCGGTCCCAGTGTGATCGTTCTTAGTCACCACCGACCTGTATGCTGGGACCTAATTTGGATCGCATTAGTACGCCACCTCTTCTCTGCGGGTGACAGTCCTCCTCATCCTGAATCCATGCCCGGCAGATTCCTAGACTGGGTTGGTTCGGTTCTTACTGATACACAAGTGACGATAACCAGTGTCCACGCAGACATTCTTTCAAGATTGGTCACACTACCGGACCTCACTGTTGTTGTTGATACTGCGAGCCAAGAGTTCCTTGATGAACTCGGCCTCGCGCCACCAATTTTATGGGTCGAGTATTGGAAGCGTTACTTCGCCTATGTAGAGCAGCGGCTTGGTAACAGGTAATGCGACAGAGTTATACTAGTGTATTCAACGTCAATAAACAATTTGAGATTAATCAACTAAGCTTAATCAACTAAGCTTAACCTACTTAATTCCATAGCTGCTTATAGAATAGGGGAACATAGAAAGTGTTGGAACTAGCGTTACTTATCCTTTGCAGCAGGATTGCTTTGGGATGGATCGGCATATTCACCCGCGACCGTGATTTCCTTAGGAATGCGCTGGCGCAAGATTTCAATGCCAAGGAGTGTATCCGACAGTCGATACTTGCGTCCGAGTCGTTGGATCATCAGGTTGGTCATAGGTGGACCCGGTCTAACGAGTGTAGCGGAAAGTCCACGCTTCGGAAGCGGGCCGGCTAAAATCGATGCAGAGTATCCGCCACTCACTGCAGGGATCGCACCTAGCACAACGGGTGTCGGGGAAATTACTGTGGCTGTGGATGCAGATGTGTTCATGGCATCATTCTGGCCAGACTGTGTGGTGACTGGAATTTCACTGGTGGCAAACGAAACGATTGACTTCGCGGTCTCAATGGCCTCATCCAGGCAGGCACCGATTTGTGTAAATGATGCCTCGGGTGAGCAGCAGTGGTAACGTGGTATGTGCGTACGACCACTCATTTTCGACGCGACGGCATTCATGCCAACTAGTCCCAATGATAGATTAGGTGAGAGACCACGTGCCAGTGTAGTAGTTGCTACGGAGACTGCGAGTTGATACGGTTCAAGTAAGATTCCCTCTAAGTTGAACAGTGTGCTCGTAAACGAAGGAGTTCGCGATGTCTCTGTCGGGCTCATGGTACTAGAACCAGCCAGACGACGGAACTTCTGAGATGCTGACCGGCGGAGACCACCACGAGACTTCTTACCATCATCCATGAAGTCATCATCACTGAGTAAGTCAATATCCCGCAGATCGCCTCCCTCATCCTCGCTTGCCCCATCAAGATAGTTCGCGATTGAATCATTTTCCTCTAGAGGCAAACGACCTCCTGCAAGCGCAGCTTCGATTAAAATGGAGCGCACAATACAGACGACATCCGCAGCCGTCATGCTCACGGGAGAGTCAGAATCCACCTCACTTGCCTGCGGCATCTTGCCCTTTCGCTTGTTACGGTTCGAATGATTTTCAACTGCTGCATGGGCCGCAAGTGAGGGAGAGAATACGACTCCAAGCTCGCGTGCCGCGGCAATAGTAGCGACTACAAGTGACACGACCAACGAACCTGCTGCATCGAGAGACTTGACATGCTTTGCGTCGACAGGGCTTACTGGCAAGCCCAAGGCAATGTCGTTGGCTGTAATCCGTCGCAATGGTGCCAAATCGATTTGGGGCAGTGCGCGTGGGACCAAGGCCGCGATGGCTGCAAGTCCAACTTCTATGGCTGCCCGCACTTCTTCTTCCGCGTGCTCTTGTGCTGCGCTAGTTCCTTCGTCAGATCCGTCCATGGCAGAGAGTACTCGCCCTTGGCTTTGACTTCTACTGCGGCTACGGCTTGGTGTTCGGCTGCGACTTCGACTAGTATTGTGGGTCCTAATATCGACTTCAGCGTTCTCAGGAATTGAACTAAGCCCAGGCCAGCCATCGGGATCAGAGGGTGACTCTTTGTTCATACGGAAACGTGTAGGGCAGACAGCCGCACCACTGTGAGCGAAGAAGCTTCGGTACAATGTGTAAAGACCTTTATACTTGTCCGCACACTCACAGCAGCAGCATGCATCACAGCCGCAACCACATTTCGGAATGGTTGTGGAATGCTTGCTTGTTTGCTTGTTTCTCGGATCGAGCTCGGCCCGCACGCGCTTGCGTCCTAGTTGCGCTGAGGTTTCCATGTGCGAATGAGAATCCTCACGTTCCCCAGAGATTTGACAACAGTGGCATTCACCACATGCCGCCTCGGGCGCAAGCGACGCGAGTGGGAGTGCGACATCAGATGTCTCTGACTTTGGTGGAGGCAATGTTGCTCGCTTGGAAGCACTAAGCACCTCCTGCTTGCCTAGCCACTCCAGAGCGGGTAGGCTCCATAGGTCGATCCATGCAACGGTCACACCATGGTTGCTTGCAACGTACTCACATCTTTCTTCGAACGTCATTGAAGGGAGCTTCTCTGCATAAAACCTCGGATCAAGGACTTCATCAGGAGGTAAGGTGCGCACGGGGAGTTTACCACTCGAAACCACCGACGACGGAGCTTGTGTGTGTGGTTTCGGATCATGAGCCAACGCTGCCGTGGTTAGCGCATGTCGAATGCGAGAATCGCCAGTCCAAAGAATCGCAGCCGGCGTAGGCAGCGCAGCCAAGGTGTTACTAGTTGGTGGCGCACCCGCAGGGGAGTGTAAGCTTGGTGGAACCGGCGAATCTGTTGAGTTTTGTCGTGACAGACTTCGTGACGGAGGCTGAGGCGACGCTGTCGTCGAGCCACGACTCGTGTTTAGACGTCGAAGCACTGGACCGGGCTGCAATGTATGTGGAGTGGAAGCAGCTGGCGATTGCGACGGAGAAGGAACAATTGTGCTAGCAAGATGACGACGAGAGCTGGAAGAAGTTGAAGTCGCCGAAACCACCACTGAGGGTGGTATAGGCGACTGGGATCGTGAGCTCGAACGAGATGAGACATTCACCGCAGAGGGACCTGCTGTGGGCCCGTTGGCAGCGAGATTCGACGCCGAGACGGCGGATTCTGTAGCCAACGCAGGAAGCGCTCCCATTTGAGGCTGGTACTGCATTGCCAAATACCCCGCTTCGTCAGCGAGGGGCGGTGCAATGGTTGTCTCGAATGCGGAAAGTGCGGCTGCCAAGGTGACCGGATACACTGGCTCGGGCATAAATTTTGGATCATCCAGTACAGGAGACCACTCATTGGGGATTTTCTCGAGAACTTGTACGTTGCTCGTCTCTGGAACGAGTAAAGGAGACTTGGATCCAGATCGCGACTGGTGGCCTTTGCGCGATGTCTTGGATATAGAGTGGGCTTTGGGCTCTCCTGCCAAATTAGCAGAACGCATTCTCCAGTGATTTTGTTCCGCTCGCCAGTTATTATGTACTTGGGCCATTGCATCATACCACTTGTCCCAAATCTCCTTCCAAGATTGTAGACTCGCCCCTTCGCCTTCATCAACGCTGTCTGCTGATTTGCTACGGGAACCCTGCCGGCGAGATGAAGCACCACGTTGAGATGAAGACCCCTCAGCGTCTTCTGGCGCCTTCGCGACGGGATAATCACTCGTTGCGATTGCGAGCAGGTGCAAGGAGGTCCGCGGATTATAAGACATAACACGCGCGACAAACCAGCCTTGGTGTGCAGGAGAATAGAATCGGACTGCACGACCAACCAGATCGTTGGGATCCAACCACAGCGCTCGTGTGGGTGTCCACTCCAACCTCGCCTCCAGTCCAGAATACGCAGCCCAGTGCATTGTCCGTCTTGCAGCAGACATGAGAGAACGCTTCCGGAGACGAAACTTACGTTTTTCCTCCGGTGAAGACCGATACTCGGCGACAACTTTCCCGGTGGCATCGACAGGGAACTGGGAAGCATGGCACGCTGGGGATGTCTTCGAGCTAGCAGCCGCCAGCTTCTTGAAACGATTCGTGAACCGCGCCGAGTGTTCTGAATCGCTGCCATCCGTCTCGAACTCGGAGAGTTCGTGGATTGGCTGAAGGCGTTGCTCTGAACGCTTGACTCGTTTAATAGTAGGTTGCTCGTCTGGGACGTGTTGGTGCATGAATGCCGAGGATGGAAATGCGCCAAGCGCAGAAGCTTGATCTGATTTGACAGCTTTGACGTTCGTGTGGCCAATCGTCCAATGGACCGTGCTCGACTTCGAGCTCAACCCTTCCCGATGAACTAGCCAGGGATACGAGATCCGTTCTCGGTCGTGAACATATGGCAGGCGGTCTGTTGCATGGACCCCCATGTGTGTTGAAGTCACGGGGTGACCGGGCGCGGTTGGAGTTCGGCCCGAAGCAGCGCGGCCTCGGATAGGTGATCGGCTGCTTCCTGGTGAAACGGGATGCGATCGCTTGAGATCCTGTGGTGACTGCGCGGGAGAACCTCCTCTTCGCCCATGTTTTGTCGGTTTGAGTTCAGGACTCGCAGAAGTAGCGTCTTGCTCAGGCTGTTGGGCGACAATTCTTGTGAACTTCACCACAGGAACGAATCCTAACACAGTCTGCTGGCTTGGTGGTAGCACCGTAGTCGACGAAAGGCCATGCTCTTGGACTCCATGACCCGGACTGGCATCTCCGTCCGTGCTTTGCGGTCGTCGATAGGCGCTCGCCGCACCAAGAGTCGTGATCGTCGCCGCAATGAGTTTACCAACCACTTCTTCGTTTCCAACTCCAGGTGGAATTGTGATATCTTCTAAGTCAAAGGTGCCATTGCCAGACGCCGTTGCGCTTGGAGTACCTCCACTTGGAGTACGAGGTAAGAACTGCCCAGATCGGAGTTGATCTCTAATGAGGGACATACCCAGACGCAACTTATTAGGTTGCCATGCTCCCATGGCAATACGGTCTTCCTGTGTAATATACACAACCATTGCACGATGGAAACCTTTACCCGCAGTCAGAATATTCATGGGAGTCAGCGTAGTTTCGCTGCTGGACTTGGTTGAAGCGGTCTCCCATGTTGCCCCGGAGACGGGATTGCTATTGCTGCTATGCGGTGTGGTTGCCCCGCCTGTTACAAAAAAAGCACCGATCCCCGGAGTACGCTTCGTCTTTGTAGTTGATGACGTTCTTGTGATCGGTTCGGCCTTTGTGTCAACCCGTAAGCGAGCAAGAGATGACTTGTGCTCTGCAGCTGACGATGCCCTCGCGCTGGGCTGGCGATGGAGACTTGTCGGTGCACCACGACTTTGATTCGAGACCTCGTATTCACCCGAACTCAAGGGGGATACATCGTTAGAATCTTCAGAAGATGGTGAAGATGAAGCATACTCTTCACTAGAAGTCGACGCATCCGTGGGCTCATACTCGGCCTCTTCATCATCCTCACTCTTCTCGTACTCCTCGTCCTCGGAGTTGTCGTTGTCTTTGCTCAATTGTTCAGACCCCTCTTCTTCTGCGTCTTCATCGAATTCGTCATCGTCTTCAGGTGAATCACTAGTAGGGGAAGCTTGGCCTCTGGCATTGGACCCCATTCTCCCGCGTGACTGACTAGTTGATGTCTTACGCTTTGCGCTAGAATTCGATTTTCGTCCACCTTTCTTAGACTTTGCTTTGGAGGCCTTGGATTTGCGAGTGGTTCGCGATTTGGATTTGATCGTCTTCTGTGCACGGGAGCGAGATTTGCTCTCGCCCTGCTGAGAAGCCCCTCTCTTTGGAGCTCCTGAGGGTGAGCCTCCAGTTGACGTTGATATGGAATCCGCATTCGAGTCGCCTCGTCGCCCAGCACGAAGATCAGGTTCCCGCTGCTTGAGGCGGGCACGAGCTTGCTGCAGCAAGAGCTGGACACTGAGCTTCCTTCGCTGCAGCTCCATAAGCCTCTCCCTATCTCGCTCTTCTTGCTCACGCTGTGCCTTAGAAGGTCGACCTCGTTTGGCAGGGGCATTTGATGTGCAGCGCTCGAGCTGCTCTAGAAGCTGTTGCTGCAATCTCTCTTGTTCTTTCAGCAACTCATCGATGTTGGGCAACCCATCCGGACCTTCGAAGAGAGTAGCATAGTCAAAATCATCCACATCTCGATAATTATATCTGCCAGTACGGCTGCGGGATCGCGATTTAGAGCCTTGAGCTCGCTCATCATCATCATCGCTGTCTTCATACGCTTCACTTGAGTCGGAAAATTCTTGGCTTGAATCGGAGGAAGTCCCACTCTGTTGCTTTTGTGCAGTCTGCAAACTCTTGCGACGGAGCATTTCCTGCTCATGCTGTTGGAGCTGCATTTGAAGCTGTCTCTCTGCTTCCTTCAAGTATTTGGGGGGCCGGCCTCGGCGCCGCTCTCCGCTTAGGAGTGTTGCCGCCTCTACCGAATCGCCCATGTCAAGCACGGCCGCTGCCAACGCGGCAGCGGCGGCGGTTGCCGTTGCGCTCCGGTTCGCAGCAACCTTCGTGCCACGCTGCCGAATCAAAGAGCGGGTGGCATCGGTTGCTGATGCAGGTCTCCCACTACCGCTGGTTCCAGACGTCATATTCGACACTGCTTTAGTGCCAGCCTTGCTTGTCTTGGATTTGCCACCATGACCACTCGTGGCACCAGACTGCGAACGAGAGGTGTTGGAAGAGCCAGTTAATTGCACTCCAAGCAAGGACGGTGGCGTGTGTGCGGTGTTGTCAGGATGCGACGGGTGAGACAGGGTTTGAGAAGTCATATGAACTGAAGTTTGTGGTGGTGGAGGGGGTGCTGGCGGCGGCGATGCTGGCTCGGATGGAGATGGACTCGAATGCCATGGAAGAAGCGAGCGGAGTAGCCTCGACGCGATATCGCCAAATGAACTCGGCGATGTTGTTGAGCTCTGCCGTGACTCAGTCGGGCAGGGCGATTGTACCGAACTCATTCCCGATCCTGTGGCCGTGATATTGCTTCCGGACGAAGTTTTCGGGGTGTTTTTGGATTCTAGCTTAGCCTCTGCGTTCGCCTTCGCTGCTCGAAAAGTTGAAAACATGGACGAACCTGTACTCGGCTTCTGTGGGGTGGTCGCTACGGTCGTCATTGAGCGGAGGCTTGGCCGGCTTACGTAATCCGTAGCATGCTCTCGCTTCTTACCTGCACCTGATCGTAGAGTGTGTGTAGATTGACTTGTGGGGTCTCCGGTGGTATCAAATAAAGCTCGAGTCGACTGGCCACTTCTTTGCATAAAATGCGTCGCAAAACTTGAGAAAACCTCCGTTTCTCTCAGTGCCACGCACCTCCGAGGGCCAACCTCCGGAAGTTCAAGCTGATGTGATTAAATCAACTCCGCCTTGCCTCCCTCGATTCAATGCGAGTAATTTGACTTGCCCTAGTCCCGCCTAATCTAATTTAATCTAATCTAATCTAATTCAACCCAAATCCGCCCGTCCGACCCAATTCGAAAGGATCCAAGACCCAGGCAGGACTTCACCAAGCTTCCCGAACTGTCGAGGCACGATTCTGTCGTATCGGCGTTACACAATGCTGCGTGTGCTTACCCTACCCTGTGTGTGCCTTCGTACCGGTGAGTCGCGCTTCGCCAAGGGCGGCAAAATCGTCTCGTCAGGCCCGATTGTAGACGCAGCGCCTAGCAGCCAGTCAATTCTGACCCCTTAGGTGACGTTTGGCGGTGCGGGCCAGACTCACACTGACACGTCAGCAACAGCAGCAAGGACAAGCAAGCCACAGCCAGTGGGTGGGGCTGGTGGTACTGTCTGTCTAGAGAGTGCAGAGCCCAAGACATCATAGTTAGCAGAGGGAGAAGTGAGCATCCGTTAACGAGCACGGGTTAAGCATGGGATCCAGCACACTCACTCCGGCATTAACTTCACACCAGCGCCATGCACTAAACTCCGTCAACAGATCACACAGCTGTGGAGGATCACCCAACCTCTCCGACTCCAACACGACTAACCGGTAAGAGTGGTTCCAAGCCAAAGCTGGAGCGCCTGGGGATTCACAGCTTGAAGGGTAGGTCTGAGTCCCATGGCGCGCCAGATACGCTCCTATGCACGTGTATCTCTCACCAGGGTCGTCTACGGTCCTCTAGCCGGGCTGCACTGCGCGCTGGGCCCTTGCCTGGGCCTCGCTCTAGGCCATGGTCCGAGTTGCCCAAAAAGGGCAGGCTGCACGTAAGATCCGTGAGGACTGCAGAGAATCTAACTGCGGATCCAAGCTCCCCTACGGGCCCTCTCACACCCTCCACGTCGGTACGCGCGCCGCAGCAACCAATTAACATGAACCAACACCGGGAATGACGTTGGGACGGAGTTCAAAATTCGAAAATTTTGGCCGTATCCGGCTAAAATCAGGGCTGAATAAGATCCCCAGGAAGTTGATTTGGCACGGTTCTGGCATGGAAGAACGTGCATAGGTGGGGTAAAAGTGGGGTCATTTCAATACGCTCAAGGCTATTCTACCGATTATCATGATTATCATACCACGTAATTGTCTACGACATGCCTATTTCGAAGCGAAATACACGGGATTCACAATTTGGTTTAACCGCTTTCGGCCTTGTATTCCAGCACCCCCGGTGTCGTTCGCTACCTTTTGTGAGCGCAGGCGGGGCGAGGGGCTATCCGTCCTGGCCCGGATCTGGCACTCTGAACCGTTACTAGACCACGAACTTCAAGTGTGTGATACGCGAGTTGAAGTAGTGCGGTGTCACGTTTGATTGGCTCATTGACGTCTCATCTACTGGATCAATTGTTTGCACCCTAGGGTAGACCCCATCAGTGGCCACGCGAAGCACCAGACAAGGCCATCTGAACTGTCACTTTGAGCGTCCTAGCACGTCGTCGAGGAACGCGCTTGTGAGGGCTGCACTACCAGTCTCGGCCTCAAGTTAATCCAGACAGCTCGCAGAGCGCTTTCAGACTGTCCAGACAGCTCGCTCGAGACAACTGCATCAACAAGCCTCAGAACCAGAAATCGACCATCAAACCCCGAGTCAGTTGATCAAGTGATTCGAGGGTGGTGGGAACTGGCTAGGCGTTAAGATTAGAATATTGTACTTGCAAACGGGAGATACCGTTGAGACTATGTCATCTACACACGCATACGCGTCGTCTGTACACACGAACCCCGCTTGGGCGGCCGCTGGCAGTGCGTACAGGCCACAAGGGGTAGCTCTCAGCGGGGGAGTATCCGCAGGTCAGCCAGCAGTAACTGGCTATAGCAGTAGCAGTACCGCTCGCGGGCTTGATGCCACGGCGCCCACTGCTACTGCGAATATCTCGAGAGGTAGCGGTGCTTCCTCTACTGCAACTGCAACGGCAGAGAGAGACACACGACGGGACAATGTGCCTTCGTATCTGAAGCCAACCGAGTCTTGTCTTCTCCCTCGGTACATCAATGCCGAGCAGGATTTTATTCGCGAGTGCTTCTCCAGGTCGAGTTTTAAGTCCCTACATGATCTTCCAACAGACATCCGGGAGAATCTTGTGGCGGATGCCCAGGTCGAACTTCGCGAGGCCGCGTTGAATCGCTCGGCGCCCTCGCAACAGGACTTCCTTGATCCAAACAAGCCCAAGCCGCTGCGGTATCCTAACCAGCACGGAGCCACATGCACAACAGGTTGCTTCTCAACATTTCCATATGAATCGCCTGCGAACAGCATTGTGGATGCCCTTGAAATTCGAAATCGGGAGCGCAAGCCCATTTGGTATCCCAACCAAGCTAATCCGTCCACTGTCCCGACCGATATGCGCCCGACGCCGAAGTACATTTCCCCTGCCGATGCAAAGCGCCAAGAAGAAGCTACTGCAGCGGGGGCCGAAAGCGCGAGATCTGACGCGCCCGTGAACTCGAGACAAATTCTTGATGAGGCACGCAATGACAGTGCTCGTCAGGACTACTTTGCAGCAGCTGCGGCCTCTGCACCATTGTTCGGCCCATTTGTTCCAACGGGACCACATCTCAATCAAGACCGTGGTGGTGCAACGGGTGTCTGCAGAACAACCCGATTCTCGCTCCCTGAAGTTGTGGCGCAGTTCAAGAAGAAGCTAATGGCAGACTGGCCCGACTCTGCCGTCGATGTCTATGTCGATAGCGACGAGTACATTGTTCTTGAGTTTGGACTGCACACGATCGACTCGATCAATGGATTGCGTAACTATATGAACACGGCATGCTCAGTTGAGCCTGTCATTAGTGAAAATGGACTCCGCAAGGTGCCTGAAGTTTGGAACCACCAGCCAGGGAACGGTTGTGTATACTACGCCTTCCGACCACACTGGGTTCGCACGCGTGTCACTCACTCATACTACGCCCTCCGAATTGATCAACGAAGTGCGGAAATTAAGCCTAAGCATAGTGACGAGCCGAAATCATCAGATATTCGAGCGCAGGTCTATTCGTATCTACAGTCACATCAAGGACCTAGTGGTAACTCAACGTCCCAGGCAACACAACAGCCAAAGGATAAACAGGTAGGTGCGGCGGGTCAATACGGAGGAAGTCTGCAATCGGGAAATTTAAATGACTCCCAAATCGCATAACAAACATGAATTACACTAACGTTAGCATAAACATATTGTACGCATTGAATAACGAAGTTAAATATATGTATGTAATGCACTGAAACTGTTTTTACAGCAACTAATACTACTACAATCACTAGTTTACAAGCAAAGGCAGCGGTTCATTACATCCGATACAACCGCCTTTTCGAATTCTGTGAGAGATTTGTCTTGGAGCCATGCAAGCTCGTCCTCCTCGGCGCTCACAGCTGTAGGAGTTTCATTTGACATGCCCAGCAGGTTCTCAACCGCCACGGATCGAACAGTGGAGTACAAAATAGCCAACTTCCTGCGAATGCCCAACGGAAGTTTGCTTAGAACACCACTTGCGAAGAGCTTTGATGCGCGACTCCTACGCGGTCGCTTAACGCCACCGCAAGGGTTCTGCCCATTCAATGCCTCCTGTTGAACCTTGGTAAGGCACGAGTGACACCTGCTGTCACACATTGATAAGTAGTTCGTGATCCGCAAGAACTGCATCCGGAGCGCAGAGAGTGACTGCATGCCCTGCATTTTGTTCCACTTCAGCAGGGCGTTTGTGTATCGCGTCAGCGACGTGAGTGTGTCTGAAGCGTACTCACGAAACGCCAATGCGCGCTCTCGTGGAGACTTACCCCTCCACTTCTCAAACAGTAGATGGTTCGGTGATTTCACATGGAACAGGTCCATGTCGGTGGGTACACCGTAGAATTCGACGAGCAATCCACTAGGGAATCGCAGGTCGACCGCAATCGGCCGCCAACCAAATTCCTTCGAACACAAGAATTTATCAAAGTCCATCTTCACCGGAGAGAGACCATACTGATAAAACAGTCGCATAATAGGTATCAAAGCCTCAAGCTGATCTAACCGTGCTTTAAAGCGAACTGAATCACGGATATGTTCTACGCCGAACCAGGGTTTGTCGGACAGGATCTCAGGGCGAACTGATTTCGCTAGAATGTTGTGACGTGCTTTCTTATTTGATTTCGCAAAGATTCCGAGCAGCCCACGGATGTCTCGTGCGAGATCAAATAACCTCCCGTAGTCGGCATCCACAAGCCGCAGCAATCGATCAACCTTGTCTTCATTCGAAAGGATGTTCAGCGCCTGGTCCGTTGGATCACCCAAGACGAAGTCTGTGCGGATCTCAGATGGGGAGCGATGCGTCTCCTCAATATCCCAGCACATGGGCGGGCCTTCCCATAGCGCCCATCGAGCAGGAGAACGCTGAGGTTCATGCATCGAAGGAATGTACAGGAAGGATCGCGCAATACGGCATGGGAAGGAATCAGGATACGACTTCTGAAGTGGCTCAGGAGTAAAGGATGGGTGCTGTGTTGGAGCAGAACCGAACTTTAAGCTGAGAGGAAGCGCGTCTTGAGACAGTGGAATCGGCGTCCAATGAGACCAGCCTTCGGCTGGAAAGTCCTCATAAGTCAAGTACTCACGAGGATAAGTGCCGTTCTCCGTCGCAAAGAGCGCACGTGGTGGAGTCGTCGATAACGTAGAGCACAACCGACTCCAGGCAAGGAACTCAGAGTTCTCGTGACTGGGACTTGCCGTGACGTGCTTTGGTAGAGGCTCGATCATATACAGCGCTGCGATCAGCGAGGTGTACAGGTACTGTACACCGGGTACGTAGCTTTGTATCAGCTTTGGAACGTAGGTCAGCACCGCATAAATGCACTTCTGTGCTTGCTGTTGCTGCAATTTACTCCCCGTGGAGTTCCAAACAATCGCAAGAATTAAGACAAGCACTGCGCTACTGAGTAGCGTGCGTGGGAGTGACGACCACCGAGACGCTCCCCCCAAGTTTGCAGAGGTTCGCTTGGCCTTGGCTAAACCCACGATCTCCTTTCCTCCTTCAACTTGTGTCATGCCGAGCTTCAAAACCGAGAGCCAACTGCGAATCATGAATTGTGGTGCCTAACCTTTTCAAGTCAACGATCCAGTTAAGAAGTCCCAGGAGCGATGCAGTGAGTTGTGACGTAAGGTAACTTTAGTCTCTGCAATATCGTATCACGCCCTCTGTATCTCCCCTGGGATCAACAATACTCCGTCTCCACAACCTCACAGAGATCGGTACTTAACAAACAAACACGTTGTGTGTGCGTCGTACACCGTCCCCTAACAGCAGCAAAACTGAAGGGCAATCTCTAGCACAAGACCGAGTTGTAGCCAATACGAGTGCCGGGCAGTAGCCCTGTACCTGTTCGTCCTAACCCGGTCTGACTCCTCCAGGCGCGCGGTCGGAGTTGGAATCCGACGCTTACTAAGCACGCAGGGTGGAAGTTTATGCCTTTTCGAGCGTGTTTCACCACGGGCGTGCCCTCGGTGCTGACTTGCGTATCGTGCAAATAAGCTCGAGGGTTGGTACCGAACCGAATCCTGTGCCAATTGGCAAAACTGATTGGGTCCTTAGGCCGTGGTGACTAGTCGCTAGAGTGAGTTAAGCCAATTCGAACTGAGTGTGTGAGTATTTTCGAGCAAAGTACTGGATAATTGAGTCGCCGCGAGATGAAAATGCGGATAGATAGCGTTACAACGCCTGGCATAACTGACTTCAGTTGTCTGTTAGCACAATACCCTACTGCTACCCTCGCTTCCTATGCGTTTGCCATTGTAGTTCGATCACCAGAAATTCCTATTCCGTCACCCCCGGTTCTGGAAAAGCTGCCTGTGGCTGCTAAGCAAAAATGATATAAATACCGGTCTTTATTGGTCATCCTTAGGATTCACAGAAAGACTTGGATTTCCAGCGTGATAAAGACGTAGGATAATATCAACACATTGAGAAATAGCGAAAAAAATCAACAAACAAAACACTGAGAAGATGGATCGCATGGAGAAAGAGTATTCTCTACGTAGAGAGCACTTATTGCAGTCTCCAGCCAAGCTTGGGAAAGCAATATCGAGTAAAACATGTGCCTGTAACTAAACTCAGAGTAATACTAGACGCGGGACCATCCTTGTTGTTACTAAGACAATCGGGGAATGACAGCGACTTTCACTGAAAGATCCGAAATGCAGTCGTAAATAGTCGTAAATAGTCGTAAATAGTCGTAAATAGTCGTGAATAGTCGTGTAGTCGCGGTAGCAGGTATTGTTGTTGCTGTTGGTGATTGTGGGGAGGGAATTTGTCATGACAACGAATGAACTAACCAACTTAGGACATAGCTGACTAACCAACCTCACCCTGACGCAACACTGCTACCATATGACAGCAAAAAGCCACAATAGGTCAAAGCTCGCTGAGTCACATCTGAATCCACCCAAGTGAACTCGAATGATGAGGACTCTGGCTGATACCGGCTTGAAATGAATAGGGAACTATTGGTTTAATTTGAGGGTCAGGTTTTTGAGATACTCGTGCAAAGGCTGGACGTGCAAGTATGGATTCTCGCCTTTGGTTAATTCAAAGGGGCATGGCTTTGGAAAATAGCTCTGATAAAATTGACGCCTGGCTTCTCGTGCGCGATCTGCTTTGTTGCTTTCGGTCTTTACATCATCATTAATGCAAATGAATTTCGGCGCCTTTGCCCGACAGTTGTCCAAACTCCGAGTCGCAGCCGCGAAATCCTCCGTAAGCATGATGAAACATACGTCTTTGTCGGGATTTGGTTCAACTGTAGCTCGGTACTTCTTCTTTCCACTGTTGAGAGTCTTCAATGCGTCTACAACGATCTTTGTACGGACGAAGGCGTCCAAAGAGATGCTCACTTGATCTGGCGGGGGGATAGTAGCCTTCACAAGGATCTTCGCCAATTTGGCGTTATCAATTCGAGATTGACCTGTTCCACTAGCACCTTGTGCATTGGATTGAGGCCGGCCCTCGAGTGCAGTCTGCGATTCATGAAGTGCTCTGACTAGTTCCTCACGGGCACCGGGCTTAGGGCGAGCATTCTTGTTCAGAGCATACGCAAGATAGTTAATTTCATCCATGTCTAAATACCCATCACCATCTAGATCCATTTGTTGGAAGAAAGCAGGAACGTCGAGTGGTGCGGGTTCGCTCAAAACATAATAGACATACGTGAATTGATATTGCAAGTCAAGTGGGTGTCGGAAACGGTGTCGAGAAGTCGCCTCAAACTGATCAGGCCAGGTCGAGACAATTTCCTGGACTACGTGCTTGTCCATCAGAAGAGGAGCGTGTGCGGCGGTTTTGCGGCTGGTGTGTCCAAACCTCGCATTAAATAGGGAGGAGGTGAACCTGAGCGATTCACTATACATATCAAGTAACCGACGACCCGCAGGCGCGCTACTTGGCTGAGATAACCCGTTATGAGAGGGCGCCACTCCATCTGAGAAAGCAGTTAAAGTGAGTGGATCCAGAGGATCGAAATTAAGCGAGAGACTTTGCGATGTCAATGGGCTCTGGTCGTAGGGCTCTGGCGTATTCAACGGATAGCTAAGGTTCTTCAGATCCAACTCCCATGGATACGTGACCGATGCGACCAATTTCACCTCAGGGCTAGATCGTTCTTTGCCCCGTTTCTCTGCGTGAATCTCACGAAGCAGCTGACGCTGCAGGGCCTCCGCGAGCATGACTCGCTGTTCAATCAGGTCACGTCGTTTCACGGCGGCAAGAGCACTCAGAGCGCCTTGAGACCGAGCTCGCTCCCAGATCTCACCATCTTGGGAGTCTGGTCGGATGAAACGATCTTCTGAGTCGGATGACGAGTCAGTGGCAACTCCATATTCACCAAGAACAGCGGAAGAGATACTCTCAAAAATGACACCGCGAATGAGATAGTCATCTGCTGAACTCGTTGCGGACTCGTAATCTTGGTTACCATGTTGCGCGGAACTGTCGTACACGCCCGAGAGTACATCTCGAATAAGCGCTTGGGGGAGGGATCGGCATTTTTTCACGAAAGCGGGAGCGCCGGTGACAGTTAAGTACGGCCCGAGATGACTGTGTAGAATCTTCCAGTCATTCAGCGCTTGGGACTGGTAGCTGTTTGCGTCTGCAATGTCGGGAGACTTTGACGAGAGCTGCATAATTAATTCCATAGTGGAGGAGCAATCAAATTTAGTACCGAACAATCCAAAGACCTCCACAGTTTCCCTAAAGATTTCTCGCAACCTTCGCTCTGAGGGACTGAGAGATTCATAAAGGGAGGAAAATACCTCGCGTTCCACCGCTGCATCCAGAGGTCTATCGCACGACTTGGGGTCAAAGTCGATCAACCAAGTAGGGTGCTGCATGGCCAGAGAGAGAGCAGTTGATGGAGAGAGTAGGACATTTTCCTGCGGAAGCGCTTGGCTCAGATGTGATATGGACGTTTCAACCTGAGTATCGACTTCTAAGAAGGATGCTGGATTAATAATAGTAGTACCGGTGGGATTGTTTGTAGGCATGTTCTGACCTACATACTTTTCCAGAAGTTTCGCCTTCTTCTCTTTGATAAGCTTTTCTTCTGCAGGTGTATATTTGGGCTCGCGGGAGACGACTCGAACATTGTCTGCGGACTCAAGCTTGCCCAGCCAAGCCAGTGCGCCCTTGGAGTCCAATCGAATGGCTTTGAGTTGCGTTCGAGACTGCTTGTTAGCCAGCGCTTGTTTCACAAGTTCCTGGTAGTCAGGCTTCGAGGACGGACCGCTGCTCGAACGCTCCTGAAGAGGCGCTCGATAGAAAACAAGACGGATACGGTGCGAATTGTGCAGCGCAGGCAAATTGGGCCTGGCCTTTGAGCGCACTGCGAACGACTGTTCTGGAGGTGGCCTTTGCTCTTTATCAAACATACGCTGTTGTCGATCGTTGCTTGCCATCAAACTCCTCTGTGCGCGCGCACTACGAATGCCTTGAGCTGAGAGTTTTCCTTCAATGATGACCTCAAAGGCGGTATGCTGACCGAGTTTCAAAAGCTGGGCATCATTTGACAAAGTTTGCTGGCGCTCAAGCAGTGTTCCGACGATTGCTGTTGCCTCTTGCCGGGTGATCTTTTTCCTCTCAACGAGAATCTTCAGATCATTCGGCAATTCTTCTAGTGGAAGCGGAGTAATATCCTTATCGGAGGACTTCGGCCCCTCAACCAATCGATTCTGGGATTCGCGTGGAAACATGGAGCTGAGGAACTTAGGATCAAACTTGGAAGCTATTGGATGTTTGAGCAGTGGCAACGATGTGTCATCATCGCCGAGAACCACCGTAATTAGACGATCGTCGGCATTAACCGTGGCGGACTGCACAAGATTGTTCGGAACAATCTGCACACGCAAGTTGCTAGGATTGCTTGGGGTTGGTTGCGCAAACAACTGCGACGCATCAATCACAAAGGATTTCGTAGCTCGTGGTAGCTCCATAATATTCGTGACTGGGAGGCCCGTTTCACTGGGATCAGGGGGAGTCCAGGGTCCAAGCATCAAACCGTCACCAACTGTGCCACCTGACGACTTGTCTGAATTAGGTAAGGTGTTCGGGAAACGATAGTTAGAAATCACTGCATAGCCATCCATCTGTTCTGCATGTACTCCAACTCGGTGGAGATTCGACAAAATCTCGGTCCCACAGTCACCTGAATCATAGCCGCAGTCTGCCAGATTGCACGCCGAATCGCAAACACCATCGCCCACCCACTTGATGGGACAACCCGCTGCACAAACCGTAGCAAGTGAAGAGTCCGGCTTGTCAAGATTCAATTCATTGATAAGTTTCATATTGACCGCAGTCGGATCAGTGTTCTTTGGTGACTGGGGCTGCTTCTTATCCGACCCTTTTCCTTGCGGTGTTCTTGCTGCCGAAGGCAACGACCTGGCAGGCGACTCCCTACCAGGCGCTTTCTTGCCTGTTGCAGGATCTGCAGCAGCTTTTGCGCCGCTCGATACGGGCACTCGAAGTGGATTCAGCGAGCGATAGAATCCACCCATTTCTAGGGCCTTTGGGAGTGGCAGGAGCTCCCGCTTGGCTTTAATCTTACCTTTGCCTCTAGGATTGGCTGGGAGTGGTGCATCCGCAGTGCCACAATCACCCATGTCGTGATTGCATAACGGATGCCGACACACCTCATCACAGATACCATCACCAAGCCAAGTCGATTTGCATCCGGGCTGGCACTCTGGCGCTCCCCAGGCTAAGTAGATGCGGTTCCCAACTCTCGGGGACCAGAAATCATCAGGCCACACCGGACTTCCAAACATAAAGTCGTCACAGAGATATAAATATTTGTCAGCCAGCCCTGGAATGCGGTGAATGTTCGCCTCAATGGCGGGTGATGAGAAGGACGGGACCATGGATGGATCTGGGAAGATTTCATCGATGGAGACGACATTGATGCGTGGGTGAGAGGTATTCAGCCAGCGTGGCACTTGCCCGTTAGTAACGATGTGTACCTTACGCACCCACGGCGCATATCTCCATACAGATCGGAGGGAATATCTGAGCTCATCGTTGTCACGGAATCGGTGCTTTCCAGAGGCACTATTCTGATCCACCGATTTCGACATCTCAGGAGATTCTAGATTCAACGCCTTCTGCAGCTGAGACCAGAGACCAGACTTCCAGTTCTTCACTTCCAAATCCCTCCAGTAGTGCATGGTTTTCTGGAACTCGGGATCAGAGCCATTCACCCATGTGTAAACGATATCCACCTCGGGCAAGAAGGTGAGGTGTGCGAAAGATTGACCGATGAGGTTATCATTGAGAGAGTAGTGGTTGCGAGGAGAATCGAAAAAGGACGGCCTGGTCTTGAACTTGCGTAATTTTGGCACCTTTCCTGAGATTGGGAAGCCACTTTCGAGCACAGAGGTTGTCACAGACATGAGCGACGGCTCGGAAGGCGAGGGTGGGTGGAGGTAAGCTGGGGGAAGCGGCAGTGGGCTCTTTTCAAGCTTGGCGGCCTGGGCTGATGTAATCAAGCCCAGTGCCGCTAACGTGGAGACTGTAATGTCGGAGGCATTGATGATTTGGTCATCTTTTAGTGTTTCACTCTCTTCACTCGGAGACGCTGTGGACTGAGCATGATCTGGAGTCGCAGGAGTTGCAGTCGTGGCAAGGGCTTTCGCCTGCGGCGTTTTCATCTCATCTTGGTTGTCCTGGTGCTCTGGTGCGGTCTTAGATGGGCCCTGCGGAGGTATTGCAGCCTTTTCAGAAGAGCCTGACGCGCTTGAAGTCGTGCTCTTCGTGTCCTTTGGCTCTTCCTTGGGCTGAACCGCCTCTCGGTACGCGGTATCGGTTGGTTGGGTCTCCACTTTCGCGCTGGTAGATGCAGCAGATGGTTGTTCAGGTGCCTTGGATGAAGGAGATGGAGCTCGTTTCGACTCCTCAGTGACTTCAGGCTGCACTGGTGTTGTCTCGGGTGCTGAGGACGAGGCTGTCTGCGACGTTCCGCTAGTGGGGGTCGCTACGGATGGTACAGCCGCATTTGTTGGCGATGTTGCCGAGCCGGCCGTGACTGTTACTGGTATTGAGCCATCATTTCGTACTGAATCTGACCTGCCCTCGTAGTACTCGACAAGCGCATTGAGATCAACGTCACTTGAGAGCTGACTCAGGTCGGTTTCCTTAGCGGGACTAGCTGCAGCGGCCTCTGTAGCGCCTGTGAGTCTCCTAGCCCATTCAGCAACGAAGCTTACGCCCCCTGCTGGCTCTGCGGAGCTAGCCGAGCCACGTACTGTACGCTGTCCCTGTCGCGCTGCAGCATCCAGGTCAGTATGAAAGAAGAAGAGTCTAGAGGGGGCCGGTTCATAGGATCAACCAGAGTGGTGGGACTCAGTGAGGGTGCATATCACATCTCTATAGTATACACATCGAACGCACTATAGCCGAGGGCGCATCCGCTCTGGTATCCATGCCATCAGGCACTCCGCGCGTGTCTGATTGCGTCAGATTCTCACGGAGAATACTTGCTGCCTCAGGATGGCATGGATACCCAGCCCGAACGCGGGTCGGATGATATCCCGTAATAGATGGTGTGTCGATTATTACTGCAGCACGGTTATCTGCCCGAGTGCGATGTCCGATGCGCGTGTAGATGTTGAAAAGGCAGGAGGTCGAAGAAAGGCGCGGTGGGTCAGGATGGATATCTACGTACGTAAAGGCAGTGAGTGTGAAAAGAATTAGAAATATCCGACTTGTTGGGGGGAGTATCCCCTGTACGTAGGCATTTCTCTGCGATTCACGCAGCATAACGCTACGATTTAATTGCTGCGGTGCTGCATTCAAGTGGATTCCATTTCGACTGGAGTGGGGGGGTGATATGTATTGAATTGAAGAAGAAGAAGAAGAAGAATGGTACAACCATCGCTGTGTTCGTCAGTCACTCAGATACTACACCTCAAGACAACACAGATGCGCGGCTGGACTGAGTAACGCTCGAAGACTTAGCTATTATAAGCGTGTGCAGCTCATTTAGCCAAGCAAGAAATCATTGCCAGTGCCAGACCTGCTACGAAGTGCCCTTGCGAGCACCAACGACGTGGCCACGTGCTTCACCAGCGAAGATAGCGGCCCAAACTCCTAACCGTTGAGCGGTCCTTCTGCCACACTTCTTGAAGTGATAGGTGACATGCGGAGGGACGATGGCTGCGCAAGCGGCCATACTCTTCCGTATCCTCCAGTAGGGACTCCAGATGAAATCCCCTAATGACTCGCCAGCTGAGAACACATACTACTCGCTGAAGATCCTCGAGTCTCGAGTGCAGTCGATGAATACAGTTCCTGGAAGCCTTTCAGTAAGGGTGACGTTTTCTCGACCATACATGGAAACAACTCCAGTTCGCCTTTCGTAAACGACACCGAGGTAGGATGCAATCATGCTGAAGATCAATCAATTGATTGGCAGCCAGCGAGAGATGCATCGAAATCCTGCTCGACTGAAGCATTGGCGACCTTCTCGCGAACCGTGCTTCGGATCGGACTTCCGAACGCGGCTCGGAGTGAACTCTCACAGATCATGAATGAACTATTCACATATTCTGGGTATGCCGAAAAACGTCGAATTATCTCATCAAGACTTCCTCTAGCAGAAGCCATCGACTTAGTCCTGGCTGGAACTGTCGCAATCACGGTGCTCGGTCACGTTGAGGAGTAACCATTTCAATCTCAGCTGACTGCACATGAGAAGGGCAATCATCAGTAGTGTGAGCGGCTACGTCCGGTTGCTGGAGCGACGCTGGTGGATGCGAAGAGTGATTAACCAACTCGATTATGGTCTCAACACTTCCCGACCCTCGCAGACTCTCGCGTTTCTCCATTTGGTTCATGCGATCGAGTTGCTCTTTGTAAGAAACATATCGAGCAAAACGGAACATGGATGAGGCCTGGGCGGTCCACATGACAGCTCCTCCGAATCCCATGAGGAGCGCTGAGGGCAGCATGAGCCAGTACTTTGGATAGATGCTGGAGAAGATGAACAGGGTGTACGTAAACCCTCCGAAGCCCATTGCAGCAGGGATGTAGTTCTTAAACAGAACTTCGAGCATTGCGGGGGCGATGAGGTTACCCATCACGAGACCCAGGTAGATCATTCCCACCGCCGCAGCACCCACGGCCTTATTCACTGAGGCCTCGAGTGCCTGGACCGAGTTGTAGGCAAGGAAGATCACCACGAAGGTGATGGACAGGAACTAGACGGTGGCACAGGGTCGTATAAAGTCAAGTACCACGTGAGGATTGGGTGTGATCATGTCGCCGCAGTGGCTCGTGCGCGAGATCAGTGCCGATAACTCTGCGAGAGCGAAAACTTACCCAGAAGGGAATATAAGTGCGCTGAAAAAGCATGCGAAAGCTGCGTGCTTTCGCGTTGGCTCCTGACATTTTGGGTTGGATCTAACTAGGGCAGTGGAATGGATCAATTGTCTCACACCATCAATGCCTATACGTGAAGTTACGAATGTACTAAAGTCAGAATTCCGGACCTGGTTTTGCGACTGCTTCAGCGTGATTGTAGCGTGTGAGTTCACGTGGGGTTGCAAATTACCAGATTAGAATGCATTCATAGGTCAATCTGAGCCATATATCTTGCTATCATCCCAGTTATTGATGACATACACCCACTTCTCGTGCAGATCCTCTTGTGCTCCAAAAAACGATTCTTTCGGTCTTTGATCAGATCACTCGAACTGCGTGATCCACCAGAAGAGATGAGCGACGAATTGCATGAGCTGATACAAGACCTCAAGATACACTTGGAAAGTGATTTGTGGCTACAGGATGTCCCCCGTATCCTGTGCAGGACGGGCAAAACCATCCAATCCACACTGCCTTCGGAACTCGCAAGTAGATGGCAGGAATTGGAGCTGCGAGCTTGGGATCCTAACGCAGAAGGGGCGACAATACGGGAGGTCATGTATTACCTCGACGATCCAGCCACAGACAAGGCCGGATACTCACCCACTAACGCCCAACTTGCCACAATCAAAGCTCTGAGAGAAACGCTCGAACCATATGCTGCCTCGGATGGTGGCCAGGCGATCGGCCCCGGCGTGCGGCTGTACGACTGGATGAAACAGACCCTTGAGCGGTACAATGGTCGATGCCTGGATCTGCTCTCCCTCTATGAAAACAACCTGATGAATGCCTTTTCAGAGAACCTTGAGCGACTTGGGGAGTACCTTGACGAGGCCGATGCTTCGGTCGTAAGTGAGCTCTTGTACGCTTTATGTGCAGAGCCCCAGGAGTGCGCACATCCACTTTGCGACGAGCTCGTTCAGTGCATGCTTCGACGAGATGACATTCGATCTATTGTCCATACCATTCGCAAGATGGTCAAGTCGAGCGGCTCAAGCCAGGCATCGGGTGTGGCTCCTTCGGAAGCCTTGCTCGAGTGGTTCGCTTCACTTGAAGAGGAACGTCCAGATTTGTTTGCCGACGTGGGGAAGTCGCTGCGATCCGATGCTAAAACCGCAAACTTGGACCCTAATTCTAGCATCGCACGCGCAGTGAGCATGTCGCCTTCAATCGTTGAAATTGACCTGAACCGCGGGGATCCAGCACAGAGTCTGTTGAACATGGCGGTTATGTGTCACTCCACTCCGGCAGGGCATCAATCTTCAATGCCCAATTCAGCTCAAATCTCATCTCAGGGCACAGCCACTATGATGTCTATATCGAACCTTCAACAAGAGCAGAAGTTGTCAACTTCTCAAACGGGGCAAGTAGGTCCTCGGTTTGCAGCTTCTGGTGCGTCTGGGTCAAACGTGGACCAGTTCCGTGAAGCCTATCTGCTTGAACGTCAGCGTCAGGAGGCAGAGTTTGGCAAACTATACGAGACTTACTCCAGCTACGCAGCTCGTCTTCAGCAGCAGCAACAGCAGCAGAATTCGAACTCAAATGCGGCTGGCATCGCTGCGTTGCCAGCGTCCGATTTAACTCAGTTACATATGATGAATGCGTCGTATTTAACTAGTCTGATGAACCTCAGGCGAACCGCGGAGGCTTCGACTGGCGAAGGTTCGGCGAGCACCGCGATCGAACCTCCTGTTGTGATTAAGGAGCCTCAGTTTAAATCCATGATTTGAGCGGGGGATCGAGTGACTACCTTTGTAAACCTGCAATGTTACATTATTTCTTGCACCACACATATGTACATAGAACTTTTCAAGACAGAATGAGGTGTTTCCTGGGTTTGAAATGAGTGAGCTCTGAACAAGCTATTGGGGGAAACACGCTTCCCACCTATTCGTGCGCAGTTCCTATAAGGCTTATACGTTGTGCAGTGACAAAGTGGTTTACTGTTTATGTAGATAGTAACGCACGGGATGAGAGGTCCATTGTCATGGCCAAAGCCAAATTAATATAGACTGACGGGGATTGAACGATATTTGAAGAGTACTCGTACAGGCCCAGCTTGGCTCCTGATCTGCGGGTGAATCGAAAACCTCCCCGCTTATTGGAATGCCTGGATACCCGTGATTGCACGGCCAAGAATCAACGCATGAATATCAGCCGTACCCTCGTAGGTGTTGACGGTCTCAAGGTTCACGGCATGACGCATAACGTGGAACTCATCAACAATACCATTGCCACCAAACATGTCACGAGCAGTGCGAGCAATGTTGAGCGCCTTCACACAGTTATTGCGCTTAACGAGCGAGATCATGGGCTCGTAGTTGCCACCCGCATCCTTCTGGCGTGCGACCTGGAGCGCAGCGAACTGACCAAGAGCGATTTCAGTGCACATGTCAGCAAGCTTGTACTGGACGAGCTGAGTAGCAGCCAAGGGACGACCGAATTGCTTGCGGTTGAGAGTGTACTCGCGAGCCGCGTCAAGACAGAACTCAGCGGCACCCAAAACACCCCAAGCGATACCCAAACGAGCCGAGTCAAGGCAAGTGAAGGGTCCGCGCAAGCCCGTGACGTTGAGCTTGTTCGCTGCAGGGACGCGCACGTCCTCCATGACAATCTGACCAGTGGCGGAGGCGCGGAGCGAGAGCTTGCCCTCGATCTTGGGAGTGCTCAAGCCTGCCATGCCACGCTCCAAAATGAAGCCATTGATCTTGCCCTCATCACCACGGGCCCAGACGATGAAAACGTCTGCGAGAGGGGAGTTGGTAATCCAGGTCTTGGTGCCATTGAGGATATACGAGTCGCCATCCTTAACAGCCTTGGTCTCCATACCTCCAGGATTAGAACCGTGGTTCGGCTCAGTCAAACCGAACGCACCAATCACCTTGCCCGTCGCAAGCTCAGGGATCCACTTCTGCTTGAGTTCCTCCGAAGCGAATTTCGAGATGGGCAGCATGACGAGAGAGGACTGGACCGAGAGTGCAGAACGGAAGCCGCTATCCACACGCTCAATCTCACGTGCCACGAGACCATACGCCACGGTAGATACACCTGGGCAGCCGTAGCCTTCGATGTTCGCGCCCAAAAGTCCGACCTGACCCATTTTCTCCATGATAGAGCGGTCGAATGACTCCTTGCGAGCGCACTCTGTGACGATGGGCATGAGCTCCTCCTGTGCGAACGCACGAGCCGTGTCGCGGATCATGCGTTCGTCCTCAGTAAGCAACGTGTCCAAATTCAACGCGTCCGTGGGGATGAAGTTGGCCTTGTTGGTGGACATGGCCCGCTGTGCCGCGGGTAAATTCACCATTGCAGGGTTTGCGCGCGAAGCACGGATCGCATTTCGTGTCACTGAGCTGGCAATACGGCTGAGCATGGTACTTTCTTCGATGTGATGAAGAAACGAAATTTTGGACTTTTTCCAACTGCATTAACACTCGGTTTTGGACCTGTCCACGAGTACATCCCGGCTGCATTTTGCGCAAGGAGATGGGGCTCGGTGAGTTAGGCACATATATCGGGTGCGCTACGGACATACCTCCTGGATCCCCTCTAATCTGACGCAAATCCCGCTCCTAGACCGGCTAGGTCGGAGATATCTCGAGTGAAAGGAGGCGGTGTGAGTGTGTGTATGAGCTGAAATGGCTGGGAGGATGCACCACCACAGAGATCTTGCCCAGGTATTCCAGCCGCAGCCTATGATATTGCTCGGCACTACACATGGACCCTGTAGACCGACCTAGAACCCCTCGTGAACTCAACATGACTTGTTCCATTCCGTTCGGCACGCCCGTTTCTCACCCACGACTTTAGATTGGACGAGATCCCGAGAGATTTTTCAAGATCCAACCAGATCTCACCACATACTAGCTCCAATTTGAGTGTGACATTAAGGAACCCACTCAACGCACAACCCGCGTAACCTCTTTCACACCATCGGCTCTGCCTCACCGTGCCAGCGTGCTCCAGACCCAGACTCCCGACTTGGAACGACTACGACCACAGCAGTGACTAGTCCATGTCGAGTGAGGCAGGCGATGATGTCGCCGGTGGCTCAGGCTCGGCAGCAGGCAAGCGCTCAGGACGTGAACGCGGCAAGGTGACGAACCCACCTTCACCCACCGCTGCCTCGAAACGCACACCACGTGCTGCTACCGCCGCATCGGGCGGCAGTGGTACCGGTAGCAGTACCGGCGCTACGGCGGTTCCCAGCACGAAGGATGAGGAGGTCAAAAGTCAGAAGGGCTCGGGCGCGTCCTCTGGCAATAGCGGCACCAGCGCCACCAACAACAACAGCAGTGGAGGAGGCAGTAACGGTGGTAATAACGGTGGTAGTGGCGGTTCGACCGGGTCGGCACGTGGACAGAAGGGGAGCGCAAGTGCCATCCAGCCTTCGGGCACTTCAGCACAAAACAGCGGTAGTGCGAGTCGCAGAGGATCCACAGCTAGCCGAGGGGGTGCCAAAGCATCGACCTCTGCAAATTCCACTACTGTGGCTGCCGGTAGCGGCGGCGGCGGTGGCACTGAAGGTGAGGTGCAACTGTTTTGTCTTTGCCGTCAGCCTTATGACACCCGCAAGTTCATGGTTGGATGCGATGTTTGTGAGGACTGGTTCCACCCACGCTGCGTCAACATTACTGTGCAGGAGGCTGAATCGATCCAACACTTTATCTGTCCCAACTGCCGCAAAAAAGCCGGCAAGGAGCTGCTTGCCCTTGTGCCGGGCTCGAACCTAGATCCAAACGCGCTTGCAGCCGCTGCGAGTCCTTCTGCACAATCAGGGTATAATCCCTTGCCAGGCGCGTCTTCCTCCTCTAAGACGGTACAGGACTCAGGTGAGGGTGCCACGAGCGCAGGCGCTGGTGGTGGATCGAGAAAGCGTGGAAGAGAGGATTCTGCTCGTGCCGTACAGCAACAGCAACAGCAGCAGTATCAACAGCAAAGGCAGCAGCAAATTTCATCTAGCCGCCAAGCCCAGTACCAACAACAGCAACAACAGCATCAACATCAGCAACAACAAGTGCAGCAGCAGTCCCAACAGCAGTATCAGCACCAACAACACCGGGGTGAATCTACAGGAGGTCAACAATCCTACCAAGCCCAGCAACAGGCTCAGCAACAACAGCAACAAGCAGGGTACGGAGGCCAGTATGTACCATTCCAAAATGACCACGTCGGCAGGCGACTTGCAACCTCCGAGCAAGGACCTGGTCTTAGTGCCTTGCGTGGCGCGCCACTCGGTAGCGTGAGCGTGTCAGGCGTGACGCCTGAGGGTATTGCGCGACGACAAAGGCATGTATCATCCGATTTTGTCATGCTCGTCCGCTTGACTCCAGAGGAAGTTGCTTACAGCGATGTCGAGTCCGAGGACGATTCTGATGTTTATCTCTCATCTGATGATGATGACGAAGATGACGCTGGGGTTTCGGGTATGGGCTTGGGTGACATCGACGTAGCGGGATCCGAAGGTGAAATTGATATCGCAATGGTGAATGCAGACGATGGTCCAGGACCCTATGGACTTGATGCAGGAGAATATACTCCGCCACTGGGTATTACACAAATCTTGCCAGTGCGTTCTGTGCGAAAACCCGACGCCCCGGCGGCGGCGCTTAAGCGAGTTGCGATGATGCATATTCGTGAATTCCAAAATCGTTTCCAGAGCTATGTAGAATCCGCACGCAAGCTAGGTCAACATATCCGAGTTGAGGACCCACCGCATGACTCTATCGAGGCGTTGGGTTTCGGCTTTACTCCACACGAAATTGACCTGGATCGAGAGGTTCCCATTGAGGTGAATAACGCGTCACCACAGGGTGCGAATCAAGGTGAGTCTGCGGCCGTCGTCCATCAAGAGCCCGTAGCAAGTCCCAAGCCTGAAGGAGCAGAGGCATCCGCTGCATCCCAGCCTGAAAAGGATACGATGACCCCGCTTCCGAAGGCCGAAACATTCGAAGAGCGGATCGCACGAATCGATCCAGGGCCTCTTCCCGAGGTGCTGACAGCACCACTTCCACCTGCCACAGCAAGCGCTGCACTACTGTTCCCTCCTCTGCCCGGCATCGCCGCGCGTGTGTCATTGACAGACTTCACTGGTATTTCGGATGTCAGAGTCATTCGAAAAGTGGATGGTAGGGATAAGTATCCCGAAGTGGTGGTTCGGCGCCTATTTTCACTGAACGGCCATGACTTTATTTCGGCTGTGGACGAGCATCCTCATGCGCTTCAAAAGCTATGGAATAATTTCGCCTTTACACCCGCGTTGATCCCTGCCAAAAAGGAAGAATCAGGTGCATCAGAAGGTTCGCAACAAACCGAACGAGGTTCTTCTGTTCCTGGTGACCAGACTACAGTTAGCGAACATGCTCCAATGGAGGATAGTACTGCTCCTGTTTCTGTCTCAGTTTCGCCGGCCATCTCCATGATGGAGGTTGAAGTTGCCGGGGACAAGGCTGAGACGAGCAATACCGATGCTGCGATGAACGATGGCTCCAAGACACAAAGTGGTGACCAGGCGACTGCTATGGAGCCCAAAGCGGAGTCCGTCGTGTTAGACTCGTCATCTTCCCACAATGAGCAGAAAGATCAGGTCAAGAGCGAGGTTTCAGGAGGAGATGCAACCGGTGATCAGGACGGTAGCAAGCTCACAGAGGATCTTCAAGCGGATCAGCTAGAAGATACATCCAACGCCATCTTCCGCGGCTATCTGTCACCTGACGATGTTGATGAGGCATACTTGGCGTTCTTAACGTCACGACGTGCGGATGCGGAGTTAGCGTTGATTCGAATTGAACAAAAGAAACGCATTATGCTCGCGGGCCTTGCCTACGCGCAGAGAAGGACACTCCTTCAGACGCTGTTAGTGAAGCCCGTCCCTCCAAGCGAATCGAGCATTTTCCATGGTCTCTCGAATACTGCAGTACAGCCGGCACCCCTATCTGGACCCGGCTCGGGATCCTCCAACCGCCCACCACCCCCCGTCCTTTCTGGGGCCACGGCATATAACTTAGGTGTGACTCCGTTGTTTGCACGACCGCCTGGGTACGACGCCAGCGGTTATGTCGCCCAGGATTCTGGCGTTGAAGCCCAGCTTGCAACGCAGAAGGCACTCTTACAGTATTATGGACACCGCACGCCTCATGATACACTGGATGTCGACCTACCGATGAGGAGCCGCCTCTGGTCGGACGTTATGCCGTGTGTCGGCTGTGGTGGCTTTATTCCATCCACGCGTATGGCTAAGCACGCCTTAGAGTGTGCGACAGAAAGCATCAAAGATCTGCGTCTGACGGGTCGATTCACTCTCAAACCACCTACGCTTACCGTGTGTGGTTGCCCGATGGTGCCCCCACCTGACGATCCGGATGCGTTTAAGGACATTCCGGTCTCTGCACCCTCTTCTCTGCGAGTTGCTGGCCGTCCTGTGTATTTCTGTCCCCTTAATCGAGAAGATTGCGTTCAACATATCCTCTGGGACAGTCTTACTAAGGCTGAGATTGCACAATTGCATTATCTGCACACGGCACGACTGCGAGCTTTGATCTCAGAAATTGACGCCGTCAAGCGTCGTATGCGTGAAAGGCAGCAGGCTCGAGCATCTGAGCTCGATTTCGTCCTCTCTAAGCCTCAGGATCCGATCTCCAATCCGTTTGGTGCAGATGAGATAGCAGCGTATGCAGAAGATCAAGCCTCTGGGAAATACCCAGGAAATGCTGAATATCTCAATGCTGAGGCAACGCTCCAGCAACAACAGCACCAACCATTTGTGGATCAGTATGTAATGGGGGATCTTCAGGCTCAGCAGCAAAATCAGCAGATGTTGAATGATGACCAGGTGGTAGGGTTCGGGCAATCTTCACTTCATTCAGATCCAAACCATCTAACATATCTCAACGAGCTGATGAATCTTGCGCAGGCTCTAGGTTACGAGGTTTCATTAGAGGCGCTACAAGCACTTGATGAAAATCAACTTGCCCAATTTAGAGAGCAACTTCTCTTGCTGCATAGCCAGAGTGTTCAGCAAGGCCAACTTGAGTCTCAAATGATGGAAACACAGGAACAGGAACTCGTTTCTAATCAACAGCATCAACAGTTGTCCCATGAACACCAAGAGCAACCGCTCGACTCAACGCAACCCCAGCAGCAACAAATCGAGCATGTTGACGAGGCTGCTCAGTCCCGAGGAGTTGTGCAGGCTGCTGAGGCCGGAAGCAACCAGTATAACAACACAACTCAGCCTGAGAGCCAGGCTCTGAGTGCGCCACCAACTGAACCTCAAGGCGAGAATGAAACTCGTTCTGTGGGTCAAATTTCTGGTTAAATGGTACACATAAAACTACATTGTTTCTTGTTTTGGCTTTTGTTGAGTGGGAGCTTTATTTGATGACTTGTAATTTAGGTTTGTGTGCGGTTGTCATGAGCAAGCGATGACGGGGATAAAGTGGGGCGTGCGATCAGTTTTGCTAGATGTATCATTTTGAGTTCCTATCCGCGCCACGTTGCGTAAAAAGAGGCCACGCACAATCAAGTATCAATTGTGTGGAGGACTAGTGGCGAGAGCAAGAAGCGGAGACGAGGGGCGGAGTGGGAGGGAAGCGATCGAAACTCATAATAAATAGAAGGCAACGACGAGAATAGGGTATGATCAAACAATAAAATGAAGTAACCCTTCCGCTTAATAGAGACAATGATTGAGCTTAAGCATCATGCTTGGGAGAAGCGGCATCGATTCTGGTGACAGTCCAGGCGCCAGTACCATCGCCTTCCAGTCGGAGCTCGTACTTATGGTACTTGCGCAACTGGAGACGGTGAGCGATGGAGAACACAGTAATACCCTCCTTGAGAATGCGCTCGTAGATGGGGCCTTCGTCGTCGACGTTCATTGCACTAGTCGACTCGTCGAGGACAGCGAAGCGTGGAGTGTGGAAGAACAAACGCGAGAGACCAAGGCGCTGCTTCTCACCACCAGAAAGGACATCAGCCCAGTCGTGGTGGCGGGTGCGAAGCATGGCTGCCACGGGCTTGTCCATGCCAGGTGGGATGACAAAACGACTCAAGCCGACGAGGCGGACGCACTCAATCACCTTATCCTCGAATGAAACGCGCTCGTACGTCTCGCCGCGTTGCTGTGCCTCGCTCGCACGGGCAGCCTCGCGATTGAGGTGGAAGATGCGAGCCTGGCGTTCGTTAAGAGGATAAACGACTTGCTCCAGGAGGGTGCCTGAGACCAAGTAGGGGTTCTGAGGAACGTAGAAGATCTCGGAGATATCCTCATCCTGGTCTTGAATGGGGCTGAGCTTCTTCTCATCCTTGGAAGTGTGGTAGTGCTTAATGATGCTACCTCCAGCGAGAGGCCAGAGACCAGCCAAGGTACGGAAGATGGAGGTCTTACCAGCACCGTTGGGACCAGAAACGAGGATGGACTCGTGCATATGAAGCTTGAGATTGAAGTCCTTAACGAGGAGACGACCCTCAGGGGTAGCGACACTGACGTTAATGAACTCAATCGATTCGGGATCGCTGTCTGGTGCGGGAACGAGAGTGACATTGCCACGGCTCTTAACACCCTCCTTGCCAGCGGGCGCGGCGGTATCACGCTTAGTGGCCACGTTGATCTCATTCATACCCTCAAGCAACTCCGAGACACGAGAGGTGAAGCCTGCAAGACGCTGAACCTTCTTGTACACCATGACGAGGTCGTGAAGCGCAGAACACGATTGCTGAATAAGCGCATCGTTCTGGCGGTAGCGGGAGACGACCGCGGTGTTGTTGACGCCCTCAGAGGGTGACAGGAGGAAAGGAACGGCAAGGACGGGCCAGCCGACGATGGATGCAAGGTACTTCATCGTGAACTGATCCAAGATACCCTGACGGAAATAAGCAAAGAAGGTGGCTTGGTTGTGCTCGGTGACACGATCAAGTTCCTCGTTAAGGATTTCCTTCTCACGGAGACCACCGTTCAAGAAGGCAACTTCTTCCGCGTGAGAAATCAAACGGTTGTGGGATCGGCGGAAGTTAGACTCAAGCTCAGCCTGCTGCGAGAGGAGCTTGGGGAAAGGTGGCATAACCATACGAAGGGCATAGCCGATGAGAATATAGTAGCTGTAAAGAGTCATTGGTCCCGCGTATCCAAGAGACTGAGACAATTGGTACGTGCAGACGACCATATCCAATACAGGCTTGAAAGTACGAGAATAAATATCTGCAAAGACATTGCAGAACTCGTTAAGATCCTGAGTAACACGAGCGTCGGCGTTGCTCAACATGGCGGCAGCATTCGCGCCTGGTGCACGCTTGGACTTGTCGGGCGAATCCATCTGGATCTTGACGTCCTTGGACTCCGTGCCAGTAGCGGTAGACTCCTTGCCTTCCAGCTTAGCCTTGGCCTGAGCCTCCTCCTGTTCACGTGCAGCCTTGAGAGCGAGCGCGTGTGCGAGGACCGCAGCCTTGTAGTAATTGCGGTTCTTCAAGTAGGCCTCGTGCACATGACGAGTGAGGCGCTGTCGGCAGTAGATGGAGAGGAGGTTGGAAAGGTACTTCAAAGCGGAGTTGACGATAGCAGCAAGCACACCGCTGAAGCCGAAGTCGCACAAGGACACAGCGAACAGCTTCCAAGAACGTTCCATGACGGCACTGATACCATCACCACCAAGCTGAGCCATGCGAATGGACAGCAAGGTACGTGCAATCAGCATGAAGGTCTGGGTGACAATAATGAAGAATTCCTTGGAGAGAGGTCCGGGAATGATAATCTTGAGAATGTACAGCAGACGACGGATGAAGGTGGAGTTCACAGCCACGGATGCAGGTGCATTCCACTTCTTCGCCTGAGCGGCGTCCTTCACGGTGATACCAGCTGCCTTGGCCTCCTTAGCCTCCTTGTCAGCCTGCACCTTGTTGCGGTACGCAGTGGTGTTGATCGAACGCATCTCACGCAGAGTGATGAGGGCAAGGCCCACCAGACCAGTACCAATCAGAGTAAGGATACCCTTGTTGTGTGCGAGCCGCTTGCGTAGCTGGAACGCAACGAAGGCAGCGGAGGGGAGATTCTCCCATATGGCCGCTAGTCTCGACTGGATTGCAGGCATGCTGACGTGTGCAAGCAGGGCCTAGAAGTAGATCATTGTCAAGGTGGGTGATGGGGGGGTACATTAGAAACAAGACGTTGACTTTCAACAGGAAGCGTTCACACTCTAACTGCTCCGCGTGGTGACAAAGATTTCATACTCGAAGCGATACGCGTCCGTGATGGAGTCCAAGTTAGACCGAGCACGGCTGTTGAAACGGCTGCAGGTGGGTGGTGTCGAGGAAACTGAATCTAGGTGGAAGCAGTCAGGATCTTCGGTTGGGACTGCATGCCGATTGTAATTGGTAAAACAATTCAGCCTAACACCCAGTCACAAACCTATTTCCGGTCCCGGATCTTTACCGCACTTCGTCCCTGTCTCACCGCAGCAGGCTCTTAGCCTCGCAAGATTTCAGATTCGGAGCTTCGCGCCAACGGCCTCGAGGTCGAATCTTCGCCGCGGCTGCGCGCAGTTGAGGTGTCATCCTGGCTCCGATGCATCACAAGCTATTCAAACACCATCACCATGTCTCCCCTCGATTCCCAGACCTAGACGACTGCACTCACCCTGTGATCGGTATGCTATGTGATGTGAGCCAGTCGCCCCTCAACCCCTGGTCTCGAGGGTTCCGAGCGGATGGATAGTGTCGTCGAGGTGACCACTCGTGCTGAGACCGCGCAGGATGGTGTGTATCGGTGTGCAGGATCACTCTGCATGACAAGATGCCCACCATCGTGCGGGGCAGCGCGCACAGGCCTTGAGACGCAAGCTCCCCACCAATGCCCAGAGCGCTCAATTTTAGCCGGATCAGGCCAAATTGGGCTGACTTGTTAAAAAATTGCGTTGTGCACGAGGGTTTTTGCCGTTTTGGAGGGGCGATCCTGGTGGCGTCGGGGCGAATAGAATCTACCACAAGATAGAAAAGGTGTTCTCCATCGATTTGAAAGATTTTCTAATCCACTGCACCCAATTATCCTCATAAAACACACCTTCTCCTCATCCCAACTCCGCTTTTATCTTTCCGGTCTTTCGGGGAGCCAAATCCAGGCCATGACGGATAGACACCCGGCTTTTGAATTCCAGTGACGTCATTCGGCCTGGGTATGCGGGTACACAGCGAGCGTGGTGAGATGGCGAGCCGAAGCAGGAGCCTAAGGGCCACTCCGACCTGGGTACTCTGATTCGCGTACTATTCCCTTCTGTGGGACATGGAATGCACAGAACCTCTGCCATGAAACCCAGCTCGCAGTAAAGCCATCCACCCGAGTGTGGTCTCTTCCGCTCGCAAGAGCTTAGTTTCGCCTGTCTCAGGTGTAAGCACTGCGACTTTGGGCACCAACCGCTGACAGATCGTGCGTCTCGTGATAAGAGGCCCTGCGCCCCGTTGAAAACCCAACAAGATCCCGAGCAATCCACTGAAACGGCCCCGGATCCGAACTTTAGAGCACAAAACGACAAGCTTCCGTTACCCGTAACGCAGGTGTGAAAAGGGGGTATACTGCGAGTGCATGGTAGTGTAGATTATTGGACTGTGTGAGAATTGGCATTACAAATGGATATGACTTGTTTATTGTGAGCAATACTACCTAAACCTCACACAATTCCACCCCCAACCCAGACTAACGTTTCCCCCTGACCCACTTCTATCCCTTCGCAGTCGCACCTGAGCCGTAACGGAGAGGGCTCCTCGCTAGTCATCTCCCCCGTTCTACCTTTGAAGCTTCAAGTGTCAGGCTTCTTCGCGCTCTGAGCTCCGTACCCCTCTTGGTAATCCGTCTGTCGCTCGGCGACCTCCTCGCAAGTTCATTAGTTCACCGTTGGATACACCGGACCTAGCGTCTACCACAGCTCGCCATGTCTGCAGCCACGGGCGACCTCTGGGGCTTCGCACCTGGCAGTATTCGACCTGGTGAATTCGTCTACGGCACGTCCGTCGCGGCCGTTTCGACGAGCACTGCTGGGTCAGGCGGCCTGCTAGGCTTGTCGGGCGCAAACGCAGGCGTAGGAGCGGTACCAGGCGCTGGTGCTGGCACGGGCAAGGCACTCGATCCATTTGCCGCTGCCCAACTTGCCATGCCACAAAGACCCTGGACCAGTCACGAAACTTTACGCTTACCCTCTTCACACCCAGCCTGCGCGAGCTCTTACACTGGTCGTCCACTCTCGCGACTGCACGGCTACAAGGTGAGGGATCTTGCGGCTTCTCACATTGCAAGGCTCCGCACGCGTCGTGAACCCACGGCTTCGATTGATTCCGATTCGCAACTCTGTGCGGAGGCTGATCCCAACCTCGCTGCGCCGGTCACACCCGAAACAGACATTTTCGGTGGTCAACCCATTACAGACCTGGGATCGCCCCTCATTGCCACAGACAATGGACAAACAGGCAAACAGGTCGCCAAGTATCTCAGCAACGTCTGGCGCGAAAACAGGAATCGTGAAGCTGCTAGCGAACGTCTCGAGCGCCATGTCAAGCACTTAGTCGATCAGTGGGCAGGACAGGTTCGAAGGCAGGAGGAAGAACAGGTTCGAAGGCAGGAGTCGATGATGCACACGCGATCCAGATTGCCCTGGCGCGGTGATGACATTGCTCCAGAAGTGATTCGACCGCTTGTCGCTCCAGGCGGAGTTCAATCTCGACCCGCAACTGCCGGATCGGTCGGAGGACCCAGTCCGCGACGATTTGTCCCGCTCACAACCTCACCTGAAGTTGTCTCTTGGCGAGGTGACTTGACGGAAGATTTGGAGTCCTACTACAAGTCCGAAGCTTGGTCAGCTCAAGGAAATGCACGCCATCGATGGCCTCAGCTCGCAACAGAGCGCACATCTGAAACTGCGCAGTCAAGTGGTTCGGCGACAACGGTGGCTGGCACGTCGCCCTCGGAGAACGAAGCTCCAGCTGCGCCCCCCAAGGCAACAACGCAGACCATTGACGTGCACAGCACAACGTTCTCTTCAAGTGTCGTCGGTATTACAAGTAACATTGCCCCACCTACGGCTCCCCTAGTTCAGAGCAAACCCACTGGCTTGTCAGTCCTCCAATCACAGTCACCATCCCTTGATCCTAACGCTAGCATTGCGTCCATGTCTCCATATCGCCCTCTCATGCTTCAGGCCACGCTCTCAGGCCATGTCCCAAGACCTAATTATGCAGGGCTTGATTCGCGACCCAAGGTGCCTGGTAGAGCAGATCCTGAAGGTATCGATGTGCGATGGTCGGAAGTCGACATTGCTTCGACATTGAGACGCAGCACTGAGCGCGCCGCTCATTTGCCACAGCCAAAAGTTGTCCCCGTTGTGGGCGCCCTCCCTGCCTCAATTAAGGGCTCCACACTCAGTGACGTAGATGCTTCCCAGACCTCGTCTCTCAGTTCAGCACCCGTGGTGCCCACGAAGTCACTTGTGCCTACTACAGGAAAGCTCAATTTCCGAGGCCTTCTTAAATCGGCACGATCAGGTAGTAGTGAAGCCAGCAGCACTACCACAACCACCCAGCGTGAGGACGATCCAGAGCCCGAGGCTGCTGACATCGCTTGGGGTACTGCGCGCATAGCTGTTTTGCAGGCAAAGGCTCGTGCCACCCAGCTCGCTGCGGAAGCAGCTGCGAAGGCAGCCGCGAGCGGCGAGGGAGGTGACGCTGCTGAACTCCTGGCTCAAACAACAGCTGAGGAAGCTGAAGCGGCACGCCGGGCTCTTGAGCGTGCACTAGCCGAGTCGAACTCCAAACCAGCTGAGTCAGAGAAAACTTCGTCTGCCCCTCAGCGCAAGTCATTGTCAACTACTGGCTCACTCGCATCAACTTCCAGCACGTCGTCAACGACTGCTCAGCAGAAGCCAGCTCAAGCTACATCGCAGGCATCTAGCACACTATCCGAGGAGTCATCTGAGCATACCTCAGCCAAGATTCTTGGCGCGATCGCAGCGCCTCCCGCCGGTGTTCGCCGTTCGTTCACTGTTCGAGCGCCTGCCGGCTCTATGGTCAAACCTCCTCCTAATGTTTCGTTCGCGTCGACCTCGTCTCAATTGTCAGCCTTCGCTCAGACGCCTGTGACAGTTCTGGAAACACCGCCACTGCCTGCACCTCCCAAGCCACCTGTGCAACCACAGTCCAAGTCTGGATTCGGAGCGAAGTCTAGCCGTCCCTCAAGTAGTAGTAAGGGCTCAGGGCAACAGGGTCTTGCGACTGTTGATCCAGCCTCTCTGAAAGCATCTTATGAATTGCCACCGCGACCTCTGACTGCGCCCGAGTACGCAACCCGCACTACGTTGCTCGCCGCTCAGAACCTTGCCAAGCGCCAAGAGCTGGTGGAGTGTGATGCGATCAAGTCCAAGCTCGCGCAGCATGACTTGCACATTTCCCGAGCCGTACTTGAACGTGCACTGGTTGCTCCTGTGGTTACGTTCTCGCCGGCCGAAAGGACAATGTATGCCCCACCCATGTCTAACCTATCCAGCAATCCTTCGCTGGTTGTCCAGACCAAGACTACCAAGAAGAAGAAGAAAACGACCAAGTCAAAGTCGGGGACGAAGTAATAAGTCATGACTCCATGGCCACCCACATTCCAAGAAAAGCAGATGCGCAACGATTAGGTTGTCTTTGCTTTGCTCTGCTCTGTCTTGGAGCCAATGTTGCATATATATCCTCGTCACGCTGACAGTTCTGTGTGAATGTTAATAGTGCCTGATCGATTGATTGATTCATTGATTGATATCCAGATTGGTATCCCCTCCCCCTCCCATCAGCTTGCGCCTTACTTAGCCTATGAGCAATCTTGGACCACCAACTTGGCTACGAGTAATCGTAAGTTTAGTATACTTTTGGCATTCAAGCCTAGTCCAACCAGTTATACACTATCGAGATCAAACCCGCTCGAAGGCTCCTCTACTGTCTGAACGTCAGGATTGCCTTCTACCTTATTGCAGTCACTGTGGTTGCTACGCAAGCATCTTTCTTGGAGACATTTGATTTTATATCTCATAGCAATAGAGTACAAACTCTTATTCTCGTCTCTATCACAGTGCAGAAATACAGCTCAGCCATTCCGGGTTGACGAGAGCGGGTGGATGGAATCACGTTTTCAAGGAATTGGAACAAGTTTATGGAGTCGGTTTTGTAGCGTTGTGACCAGAAACACGCACTACAAATCGGTTTTTTACAGCGGCACTGGATACCACATCGCACCTCCTGCGGTGTATCTACGTTCCATCACCATTTTATTCTGAAAAAGTGCATTTTCCATCCAAGCTCAGAGATTCGGATATTCGTTTTCCTGACATTGCACGCAGTTTGACGCGTGCAGGATCGGGTCCCACTGCGCACTGCTGCCATTGAATGCTCGCCTGCTGGGTCCTTCGCAGCTCTTGTTAAACCTCAAGACCACATCGGTAAGGCGGATATCCGGCGTAAACCTGAAACCGAAGGGTGTGTCGAGACCAACTTGTTCATTCACATCTGGCACGAGTGACGGGCTACAGAATACCATGCGGTCTGCAGCTGCGCAGCCCTCGGCTATAGGTTCGGGCGCGGACCACCATAACTCCAGCAGATACGCCACTACTCGCACAACTCGATATTCGACACGCAGCGCCTTGGCTGCCGCGGCACACGGCCATTCAGACGACCGTAGCAGCAGCGATGACGATAGACTGGATCATGACGATGATGATGACATTCATCGGTCACGTCATGGAAACCCAGGCGCGGCAACCGGCCTAGGCGGGACCTCGGCGGGAGGCGTCATGTTCCCCTTGCTCCCTGCAATTGCTCAAGCGACAGCGAATGGATTCAAGCCTGCGCCGTCAGTTGCAGCACTCCCTGAGGAGACCTTTGAGGCGGACCGTAAGCTAATCGATGAGAATCTGCCCCAATGTGCAGCACACCTTGCTCGAAATTACGTCCCTCCTGTGAACCAAGCGTCAGCGCAAGTCCCACTTCCTGAGGAGTTCGAAGCCAAGGAGGGATCTACTACTGCTTCTGATGGCGATCAGAATCAAGCTGGAAAGACGGGCCAACTTGATCAGCTACGATCTGAATCAGATAACTCAGCACAAGATGTGATAGCAGGAGCTTCAGACGCGAATGCCACGTCTCCAGACTCTGAGCAGACAGGTTCTAACGGCGCGAGCATTCATCCGCCTCAACAGCTGATGGCGAGTGATTTGGGCTCTTTGAACGATCCTGCAGCTGGCGCTCATCTGGCTGCTTCTGTTGAAACTCTGATTGAACGAGTTATTTGGATTCTAAGGAGAGATCGCATCCGACAAAAAGACCTCGCTTCGGCAATTGGGCTCAGCGGGTCTACACTCTCGCCTATGCTGCGCGGCAAGTATCGACATACGAAAGATATCCATATCTTACGCCTTCGTGAGTGGGCATTTCACCGCGACAAAATGTATACGGCAGCGCTGCTTCAACAGGCGACGCTTCTATCCTTCAACGAAGAAACCCTCGCTGCTCAACTCGGTTTGTCTCGAGTCGATTTCGCACGTTGGATCAAGCTTAGCATGCCATTGGTCGAGCGTACAGACGTTGATAACCGAGTTCACACGTGGATTAATGCGACTGCAGAGCGTTTCGCAGCAGGTCAAGGCGTTGGTGGCAATCCGGCTATGCTGGGCATGTTTTCGCAGCCGGCTGGCATGACTACTTCGCACTCGTTCCAGATGGCAACTTCTCCAGGTTCGAATCCTTTGCTTGCATCCAAGCAATTTGGATCAAGTTTCCCCCTACCACAACCTATGGCGCCAACGACCGCACCGTTACCGGCTACTGCACCCGCCGTAGTGCAGGCCAATCAATCGCCTGCGCCGCAAGCCAAACCAAACTCAGGCAGCACAGCTGCTGTTGTTCGACGGCCAGGTGTTGTCCCAAACCATATTACCGTCCCTGATTACAATTCAAGCTTCGACCACTTTTCTGATCCAACGTCGACCGCTAACATGAATGCAAGTGCTGCGAGCTATGCCGCAACGCCTGCGAGCGATGGAAGCCTGCAGAGGGGAAGCAATTCTTCCCTCACAATGGCGAATCTCGGACTGGGTTCTCCTGTTACGAGTTTGCCACGTGCACCTGGCACGGCCTCGGCTACTGCAAATGTTAGCTCTGCTGTGATGTTGCAGATGATTGGTTCTGCAACGGCCGCGCAGCATGCCGCGCAACAGCAGCAGTCATCGAAAAACACAACAGCAACCTCTTCAAGCAGTAGTCTTGGATTGGGGCAAACTCGTGATCGATCGTCATCAGATCAGTACGCGACTATGAATTATGGTATGACAGGAGCTTTGCTATCTGCACGCAATGATGACGTTAGCAAGCGCTCCCGCCTTGAATAATCGCGACGCACCATGAGCATCTCGTCTCTTCACGTCACAAATGTACAGTATTGCAACAAAATGTAATGCATCGTTTTATGATTCAGCTGGAAATGTAATGCACATTGCACACCGATTGCTGTCATCTCTTTCCGATAGCGTAATGTGTGGTTTGTTAGCTTCATCGAATACCAGCACTTGTATCCGTGCCTACCTACCTACCTACCTACCTACCTACCCTGGTGATCGTTTGATTTGAGATGGGTCCCAGGGCATACAGACTAAGTCACAGCCATCAATAGATTACAGTTCGTGAGAATTCCAGATCAATATCATCGTGCAGCGCGCCACTCTCCTTGCTTCCAGTGAGACCACCCTTGTGTATGCCTCAGAGTTTAACCACAGGTTTGGAACACTCACTGACCACATTTCCAAGACCTCAAAAAGTCGGTATAGCCGCGGTGGCGCACATATAAAAACGAGATAAGAAGCAGCATCACGATCTATATAAACAGATCTATTACTTAAATTGCGCACAAGTACGTGTGCCGCCTCAAACTTTGCAATGAGTCAGAACACGGAGCCGAGCTACGATGCGGTGTACGCAGAGAACGCGCGCCTGCGGACGCGCATCGCAGAACTTGAAAAGGCTCTGCAGTTCACGCAGGCTCAGCTGGCGAGCATGACAGTGGGCCAGTCCCAGCCTGCGCTGCCTTCCGTCGAAAACCCGACAACCGAGACGAAGCAAGAGACCACAGTCCGACAGTTCACCCCGTATCATGACCTGTGCCCGGACGAGATCATGCGGTATAGTCGGCATTTGATTCTGCCCGACATCGGCGTGGACATGCAAAGCCGTTGGAGTAAGCAAAGCCGCGTTCTTGTCGTAGGTGCTGGAGGTCTAGGCGCCCCCATTGTGCTCTACCTTGCAACTTCCGGTGTTCGCAGGATCACCATCATAGATGACGATGTGGTCGACGTCTCGAATCTGCAACGACAGGTGATTCACACCGAGCATCGTGTCGGGCAGTACAAGGCTGAGTCAGCGAGGCTAGCGGCGCTTGAACGAAACTCGACAATCGAGGTTGTAGCATTGAACACGCGGTTTACACCCGATATTGCTCTGAAGCTTGCACATGATCACGATGTGCTGGTAGATGCAACGGATAATGTAGCGACGCGCTACCTCATCAACGATGCCGCTGTGCTGGCTGGTAAGCCCGTTGTTTCTGGGAGTGCCCTGCGAATGGAAGGCCAGCTCACGGTGTATCACTATCAGGGCGGACCTTGCTACCGATGTTTGTTCCCGAACCCTCCACCCGCTGAAACGGTTACGAATTGCTCTGATGGTGGTGTGCTTGGTGTCGTTCCAGGCATCATCGGTGTGATTCAGGCCCTTGAAACGCTGAAGGTACTGGCAGGCGTACCCAAGAGCGATGTCCTTGCCCAGCGCCTCTTGCTTCTTGACGCCAGCACAACTAAATTCCGAACGCTGAACCTTCGGCCTAGAAATCCGCAATGTGCTGTGTGTGGTGACGAGCCTACCATCACTACGATTGATCCCAAGACTCATAACGTAGAATTCTCCTGCCCCATGCTACAGAGCGATCGAGCTCAGGATCAGGTTCAGGATATAGTCAGCACAGGGTCTAGCAAGGTGCTGTCTGTGCAAAAGCTGAAGGTACAAGATTTCGTGGAGCGGTTCTATGAGAAGTGTCCGGACACAGGTTGTTGGCAGTTGAAGCACGATACTCCAGTTGTCTTGCTGGATGTCCGCGAGAATGTCCAGCACAAAATATGCTCATTGCCTGGCAGCTTAAACATACCACGTAGCGTACTGGGTTATGCAGCGAGTGCAATCAGCCGCACAGCGGAGTCAGATTCGGACAGTTTGAAGCGTTTAGTCAACGAAGGTGATCTAAAGCCATTGTTTGAAGCATTAAGAGATGCGGCTCAGAAGGGCGCCAAGGACTCCAACTCGACGATCCCAGTCGTTGTTTACTGCCGCCGTGGGCTCGATTCAGTCCTCGCGTGCAGACATCTGGAGGTCATTGGCTCTCTCTCGAAATTTGGTCACTTTGACATTACTCCTCAGCCTCTGAACCTAGTCGGCGGTCTGAACGCGTTTATGATCAGCGTAGATCCCAGCTTCCCCTTGTATTAATGTATCGAAAATACACTAGCTCAGGTCGTAATTAAGTTGCTTTGGCCATAAACGTAATAGCATCCACATCCAAGAACAAACGAAAGGAAGCTCGTTAGCAGGAATGACTGGTGAAACATACAAAACAAACAATCGAGCAAAACCTGGAGGATTAATGCACTAAAAATGCTACTGACAGACTACGGGGAAGTCAGAATCAATGGTGATAACTATCGATGGGAGAGTTGTGACTCGGTACGAAGCTCATAGTCTGACGGGTACCTCAAATGGGAATTGCGGTCATGAAGGTAAGGAAAATCTGGCATGGTTCATTCGATTGATCCTCGACTTCAGAAGCTAATAAAGTTGGTTACGTGTGTGATTTAATCTACAAAGACAGCAGACGCTGTTCAAGTTGGGACATCGAAACTAATATATACACGATGAAGAGTGTGACACAAGCCTTCCTCGTGAGGTGTCAAACCTAGGCTTACGAGCGCTGGTCAAAGTCCTCCTCGAATTCATCTAGGTCGAGATTCACGGAGTCAGAGTGTTGTACAGTAACATGAATAGTCTCATGTTCTGTTGTGTTATCATCATCAACTGTGTCAAGGGGTGCAAGCGCAATTCCACTAATGTCGCTATCGCTGTCGTCCTCCTGACCGTCAGCCGAAGAGCTGGAATGAGAGGTTACAGTGGATAGCTGGACTGCAGTGGCTTGCGCGGTTTCCTTCGATTTGGCTTCAGCCTCCATTAGCCGTACATAGGCATAGAGAAGGGATCCAACTAGCGTAAGAAGGACTCCAAGAACAGCCTTCACGGTGGCCTTGTTCTTCCAGATCAGGTAGGCCAGTCCGGTCTGTAGACCGGCCTTGGCCGTTCCACTGATGTTGTGCGTGAGCGGCGATGTGACCTGAATCTGCCAGACAGTCACCACACCGATGAGATATCCAAGGACACCGGCGACGGTCATAGCAGTCCAGAAGAATGGGGAGAAAAGGAGTTCGACATGGTTCTTGATGGTAGACGCCTCCGTGAAGTAGATTAATGGGAGGAACAAGAACAATGAGTTCACGTTGTTATAGAAAATCAACAGGTTCTTGTCATTATCGACGTGCTTCAGTACAGTTGAAGTCACAACTGAGTTGAGCGCTACGCAGAGAGAAGAAGCAACTCCGAAGAGCGTTCCCACTAATGAGAAGTTCACCTCACCATCAGTTCCGACAACGAATCCGATTACAACCACGACCAGGGTGAGGATTGCATTGCGCGATGTGGTTTCTTTCAGCAGGAAATAGGTCAGCGCCACATTGAACACAATCGTGAGCGAGCGTGCAACGTTGTAGAATGAGACCTCAACGTAGCGCAAGCAAAGCTGATTGAATCCGATCATGGCCACGAAAATGACGGACAGAGGCATCACCTTGAGTGCGACGACAGGGTCATACCTCATGACTGTGGCATTCTGGAAATGAAAACAAAGAGATAAGTGAACACAGAAGCTAGTTCGTTAGGTAATGCCTCGTTTGGTCAAGACAGAAGTGGGAATGAGTCACGCAACGCCAATTACGGTTAAGAAGCCACCAGCAGGAAGGAATACTAGACAGTTTGCATGCAGGCACGACGAATCGCAGCAGATCTCATCAACGATCCGGCTCGTGTCGGTCTTGACGTCGAGATAGCTGGACCTTCTGATGGAGTTCGCCACATCTGCTCGCACGCAACGAGCGCTCATACATAGTGCGGGACGACGTACCCTGAAGTGATAGAATCCGAGCTGTCCTAGGTAGCCCATGCCCCAGCAGATCGCTACGGTAACAAGGCATTGGTACCATACGACGAAGAGTGGTGCAGGGATGGACGCCCCGGGCTTCGTCATTAGCGCCTTGTTGAGAAACACCATGAGTATGCTTACAATGAAGTATGAAGTGATGACTAAAGCCACCGTACGGTGCTTTTGCCGTCGAATTTCTGAGTGTGTCTCCGCCTTAGCGGTTGTTGTCGCGAGCATGACTGATCTCCGTCTCGCTTAGTGTCACACACCCACGCGATACTCACAATTTAACGATGCGATTATCTGTTGGAAAGCGTTTTTTTCTGTCTATCTCTGAAGCTGAGTTTGTTGGGATGAAGACTGGTACTGACAGTGAAAACCGTTTAGAACTGTGCCTAGCCATAGCCTCGAGCGTTCATGAGGTTTATGCATCGTGGCACGCTTGTATTCCCGCGAAATAGCGCTATGAGAGCATTTTTCAGAGGGAATTGAGATTTTTCCCTCCATCGACTCCTCGCCTTTTGCGTGTGCGCGGGGGAGTGTGCGGGATATAATTAAATTGTATGCACTGTGATACCCAACTACATCAATTCGCGCGTTTCCGAGTCACCTCACTAATCTAATATCTTCCCAAATTGACTCCTCTTCAGATGTCTGTGGACTCGGAAGCTGCAGGCCAGGAGCAGCAGGCGCTGCTGGGTGGCCCCGCGGCTGACTCGGCAGACGCTCTCTCGACCGTGGCATCAAGGAGTACGTACACGTCTACAGGCACGACATAATCACTTGAAGTTACCTGCTTGACCCGGAAAGGCAATGCTTTAGAGCAATATCTTGAAGTTGGCTGGTGAGGATATGACGTCGAGGGGGGAGCGGTGAGTGGGGGCCTACCATTGAGACGACCTTAGGGCTCGCATGAGTATTGCGGTCAAACAGTTTTTCTCGCCTCTGGTAATGCTCCCGTATTCCTTTCATTCTCCGTGGTTTCGCCTCAACACACGTTTCCGCTCAACTCGTGAACACCGACCCAGTGAGCTCTTGCGAGCAAAGTTGCCGATGACTCGTGCATAACATCACATTCCACCGATGCGATGCCTCACTTGCTTCTCCACACGTATTCCTGCTTCCAACATCTAGGCCCTGAGGAGGAAGTTGCTGACCTCGAGGAAGAACTCCAGCGTGCCAATCAGGAAGAGGCCAAGCGCTTGCAGTTGATTGATGATCAAACCAACTTCTGCCGCTTGCGTAACTGCACCATTCCACTTTTCTACTTCATGCTGGGCTTCGCGCTGAGGTACCCCACCGTCGCTCTGCGTGTGTACATGATTCAGGATCTTGTCGCCGCACCTGCAGTCCAATCTCTCATCGTGGGTGTCGTGATGTACCTGCCCTTCTCCTTGAAGATCTTCTTCGCCTTCGTTTCCGACGGAGCGCCGATTCTAGGACAGCGCCGTAAGCCCTATATGCTTGGTGGTACAGTGCTGGCAGCGTTCTCTTGGATTACTCTTGGACTTCTGGATAAGCCTGGCATCACATCGACCTCGATCTTGCTTTTCCTCAGTACACTCGGCATCGTTTGGGCCGATACCATGGTTGATACACTAGTCGTTGAGCGCATGCGACATGAGCATGGCAAGCAGGTCGGTTCCATGCAGACCACATGCTGGATGCTCCGTTACGCAGGCATGTTCATTGGTATCCTGATGGGAGGATGGATCCTTAGATACGGTCATGCACATCCACAGAACATATTCCTGTCCCTCGGTCTGGCGCTCGGAGTTATCCTCGTGCCAGCCATGTTCCCCCTTGCTGATGAGGGTATGCGCGACGATGAAGGCAACGAACTCGAGGCTCCAACCTTCTCAGAGAACGTTGATTCCATTTGGCGAGCTGTTCAGCTGAACTCAATTTGGAAGCCAATGATCTTCGTTTACGTTTGGAATATTCTTCCCAATGATGGTGATGCGTGGGTCAACTATCTGATGGGTCCTGAGCTGCGTTTCACGGAGGATATGTATTCGTATATCCTTGCAATTGGTACTGCTTCAGGTGCCTTGGGTGCCTTCCTTTACAAGACATGTCTGCGCAACACAGGCTTGCATTGCATCTTCTATTCCACGATTATTATTTCAGCCTTGTTGTCATGTATTCCTTTCATTCTCATCACCCGTGAGAACGTCAAGTGGGGTATCCCAGACTTCGTCTTCGCGCTTGGTAACGAAGTTATCAATGATGTTGCAGGCTTCATCATGTACATGCCTGTGTTGATCATGTGTTCCAAGCTTTGCCCGAACCAAGTCGAAGGTTCAGTGTACGCCTTGACCTGCGTCGTCAACAACATTGGTTCTCAGATCTCCATGAACTTCAGCTCGATGCTGACGGCAGAGTTCGGCATCACACTCCGAAGGTTCGATCGCCTCTGGGAGTTGCACCTCGTCGTCGTCCTTCTCATGTTCATCCCACTTGTTTTCGTCCCCCTCACACCGAACAAGCCAGGTGAAGGCAATCCCGACGAGCTGCAGCGCCAGGTTGATCGCCTAGAGAAAAAGCTAGACGTTAGGTCTATGCGTCGACGTGCCCTCTTAGCCAGCGCGAAGAAGGCTCAAGCTGACGCTGCCGCAAGTCCTAGCGCTGATGGTGATCCTCAGCTCGGTGTTCAGTCTCCTGCAGAGGCAGGTATCGCATCCGCTGCAGCGGGTGAAGCCACTGGTCCCGTCAATATTATTCAGGCTTCGAACCAAAGTGACAGCGAGTCTGAGGAGGAGTCTAAGGGTGAGACCGAGAGCGTTCTTTCGCGTCGCCATCATGCCAGCTCAGACTCCTCAGGTCAGCCTGCGACGGCATCAACAGCCGCCACATCGTCAGACTCCTCGGATGACGGTGACAAGGAACGAGAAAGCACTTACTGTGGCAAGTGCTGCGGCTCGTCCTCGACGGAAGCCCAAGAGGTCGAAGAGGATGAGGCGATCGACGAGACCAAGGTCTCGGATGAGGAGTGGCGCCAGCAAGAGGCCAAGATGCGTGAGGATCTCGAGAACTTGCGAAGCCAGCTTGCCCTCGCGCGCGAATCAGGTTTGCCTTCAAGCGCCTGGGGTGGTGGCCTGTTCCTCGCAGTGATTTTCGGTTCCTTGATCTGGTCAACCATCCATGCTGCCATCCGTTTGTCAACATTGTAGGCAGCATGACCGAAGTACTGATCTGGTCTCCTAGTGAGCCATATCATCCCTTCTGATCGAGTTACAATCCTAGATTATACATACTAACATTCTTAGTCTTATCTTCTTTACTGCATCCGATGTTCCTTGCCCACAACCCGTGCCACTATGTGGTGTGATGCATATGCTTTCCAGCATCACGGCAGATGTGTTTATTATCTCTTCCTGCTTCTCTTCGAGTGCCGAAGTATGTCTGTAGGAGGACGAGGGAGCATAGTGTGCATACATCTTTATGCCTCCCCAATCACGCATCCCCTCTCTCTTTTTAGTTCCGTGTTGGTATTGTACTCTTGCCGTTTCACACTCCGCTTCTATATTACCATTCGTAGCCTTTGGATCGCTTAGTCTGGATTGTATCCATCTCCTCCAACCCCCCCGGAGCGCACTATCGAAGGCGTTTCACATTTCTTGTTGTTGGTGACTTTGCCGCTGCTGTGGCAAAGTACTGTGCACATGAATGTGCACCACCATAGTCTTTCATCAGCAGAAATAAGCGCTGCCTAAGTTTCACAAGTTTTCCAGTTGCTGCTAGCTTGGCCATAGCCATATCGCACCCTAAGAGTTACATGTGCTTCCCTATGGCTCGTGCCTCCGTCTAGCACTGAAGTTGTTAGAGTAGGGAGTGTTATATTACCGTTTTCCTACCGCGTTAACAGCCACATCAGCTGCTCTGGAGTTGGCTCGCTTGTTTGATCTATGACTTGACATTATCTCATCGTCATGTTTGCCGACCATAGGCGCCTGAAAAGCGCTGGGAAAGCAAAGGGCTCAGTTATAGTGAGGTATCCACTCTGAGCCAGACGTGCATATTCGCACGCCATAACCATGACGACGATCGATGCCTTCCTAACCAATAAAATCCAGCATCACGAAAGATGTTTCCTAACAGCGACATTCATTAAGTATGTGAAACCAGGCAAAGTACATGCATAGAGTAGCTTTATTTTCGTAGGAACTTGATGCCGAGCTCGCTTAGACTGGAGCCAGCAATCAGAAGTGCCTTCCCCTGATCTACTAATAATCGTAGCGCGCCCTCAACTACGTGTGCAGAGAGTCCATGGAAGACCTCCTTCCTCGTTTCCTCGCCCGTTGTGAGTTCCTCTAGCGTGGCCACGTTGTCAATCAAGTTGTAGTTCTCTGCGTATTCATAAATTTCGTTAGCCAGTGCAGATAGTGAGACGGGCGATAGAGCAAAGACTGTTTTATCCTTGGACTCCCACGTTCCAAAGTGGGCGTCTCGAACGGCATCGAGTACCGTCACAATTGCATCTAGATTGGAGCAAGTGGGGGTGGATTCAAGTGTGTGGGCGTGAACTCGATTGAACAACTTTGATAGCTCGTACACGCCCACAAGATGGTCCAAGCTTCCGACGACTTCGCTGAAGGGGATTGAGGGCAATCGACCACCCCCTTAGCTCACGCAATGCACATAACGACGTACCTTGACTGAGCTGGCGATTGATTTGTGGGTTGGAGAAGAGCAGTTTGCACTTGGGATCATCAATCTGGATTGTGCGTATCCGGTGGTGGTTACACCATGAGGTTACAAGCTCTACCCACATTGCCAGCTGTTTCGTCCTGGTCTCTTGTACAGGTTGGAGGGTAAAAAAAGGTGGGAAATAGTACATATCCGGATACTCGAAGCTAGATCCGTTGGTTTGTTTGCCTTCCTTGTTCTCGCTTGACATGGTTTTCGATTAGCTCCAACTGTGAACGACTGACTGAAACAGGCTCAGGGGAAATGGTTTATGAAGTGTGGCTCGAAAGGGCTGCACTGCCAGGAGGTGGACACCGCCTCTGCAGCTAGTTCGGCGTCCAGTAGAGCTGCAGCCAGCCGGGATCGCAGTGACACCCGATAGCTGACCCAAGCGACAGAGCACAGTGCCCAGGTCTTGAGAGCATCCATCGGATTTTCAGCCCGATTGGATACATATACAAGGAGATTGATAAAAAACCTTTGTATTACAGTCTATCAGAGCTATACATAGCATACGCAGCTCCGACACGTCCAGTAGTGCATCGTCTCCCCTCCGCATACCCTGATCCCCTCGCTGCGAGAACTGCTGCTTGGTTGCAGTAATTTTTTCGTGCAAGTAAGTCTTAAATCCGGCAAAGGACACACAATTGCGCAGTTGTGATATCGTCCGAAGGAGGGATTGACTCTTACTCGATTTTGTGCAGGTCAATTGAGTTTGGACGTGCAAGCTAGAAATCACTGTTGTGGACCAGAACTAGTCTCCATCGCATGAGCACAGCCACGGACATTCCCTCCACTTCAGAGCAGAAGCTGGAGCAAACGACCGCAGCACCACAGCCACTGGAGGTCTACCGCCGGAAGATCCAGCAGGCGTGGGAGAACGCACCTGGATCGTATGTTGTTTACCACTCGGGCTCTGGTGACCACGCATTTTGGTCATTCAGGCTCCCAGAACTCGACGCATTGCTCGAGATGGTTGTCGGGAATGTGTGCTATGACAAGAACCAGCTCGTGCACATGGACTCCCCGTTTGTTCGGGTTGATTTCCCAACAGAGGCCCAAGCTCTAGCGGTTGCCAACCGTTCGGCTCTAATGCGTCAAATGGGCGTATATTATGCCCGCGCCGAAACTCTCGACGAGTTACTTGATCAACTCAAACAACGTGTGGACGAGTTCGCCGAGTTCCGGAACAAGCGATATAGAATTGATTTCCACGCTATCGGCTATACTGTGTCTCAGGAAGAACAGAATGTTATCCGCCAGCGCGTTGCTGATGCGCTCGGGTTTACGACAAGACCAGACTACAAAACGCCCGAGGTGACCTTCTCATTGTGCGGAGAGTGGATTCCACCCAGTCGCTTCGCCATATTCGAAAGTGCAGTTGATTTAGCGGCCCAGCGAGCCGCAGCACGCGCCCGCGCGGCACTCGTAGGCGCTGGTCCGCCTTCAAAATCTGCCAACTCGAAGCCTAACGAGACAGGTCCGAAGACAGACGAAGAATTCAGACGTATGGTACAGATGTATACCCAAGCTTCCGCCGCACCTCTCGGATTTGTCTTTATGCGGACTATCTTTGCACCCCTCCATCCTTACTGGACAAAGTATGCACTCAATACCCGACCCTATATCGGTCCGACCTCGACCGACCCTCAGCTTGCGGCTATTATGTCAAATATGATCAAAGTCAAGCCGGGAATGTATGTGTTCGACCCGTTTGTGGGAACAGGCTCACTTCTTATCGCGGCAACGGCACACGGAGGTACCTGTGTCGGAATGGATTTGGACTGGAGGGTCGTTCACGCCAGGTTCAAGAAGAAGACCAAGACGTTCTTTGACAATTTCAAGCACTACGGATTGCCATCACCAGATCTTGTTTGCGGTGATATCACAAAGTCACCGCTTCGAATTGGCTACTACACAAAAACTGGGTGCGAAGGCCAGTTTGCTACGCCGTTGTTCGATGCCATCATCTGCGATCCACCATATGGCATCCGAGCGGGTGCAAGAAGACTGGGTTTCCGAGTGAAGAATAAGGACAACACTCAGGGTCAAGAGGATGGGAAGTCCGAAGGTGCCTGCGGGGACGAGAATGAAGGGGAGTTTGAGAGCGGGCCCGAGGGCGGGTCCGAGGGCGAGGAGGCTGAGTCAAAACGTCAGAGCGAAAACGCAGCTTCGCAGACAGGTTCGGAGGCAAGTCCCGAAACAAAGGAAGAAGGTCAGTGCTCCGGACTTAAGCGAGCTCCGCACATCCCTCAGACATTGCCTTACTCCACGATTGACGTCATGATCGACGTGCTCGATCTTGCTGCCCGTTGCCTCGTCATGGGTGGACGCATAACCTACCTCGTTCCGACCCACAAGGACCATCAAGATTCTGAGCTGCTACAAAATCCGTTTTTGAAGTTGGTTGCAAGCCCAAGCCAAGACATGGCCGTGTTTTCAAGACGAGCCATTGTTCTGGAAAAGATTCGGGATTATAACCCTGAAGAGGCACAGGCATGGATTCAGCGTGCACGCAATGTTTCACCCATGCCACGCTGGGCGAACTTGAGTGAAGAAGTTGGCGTCCACAAAAAGGCACGTCCGGAAGTCGATAAGCTAGGTCGTCCGTATCTCACAAAGTCTCAACGCCGCGCTATGCGTCAACAGGCTTTGCAGCAGCAGCAGCAACAGCAAGAACAACAGCAGCAGCAAGAGTCCTCAAGCATAGGAGATGCTCGCCCGCGAGCTGAGGCAGCGGTAGAACAGAACAACCACATGAGTGCTGATTCTAGCGTTTCGCGTTCTATGTGCAAACGTGTCAAGGAAGACGCTGCAGGGAGTGACAAGATGGAGTGATCTTACAGAAAGGCACTTGCATAAACAATCGATTACATGTAGTATATTCTAGCCTTAGTTTTTGATAACGAACTATTGTGACGATGACTGACTCAGATTTGTGGTGCTAGTGTTACCGGAGGGGGATGTAGGTGAGGCAAGCTGTCGCCTTGGAGACTTTGCATAAATGTTCACGTCAGGATGCATTGTATAGAATGCCAATTGCGCAAACCATTCCTGATATCTGCCAAAGTACTCCTCGAACGTTGGTAGCGGCTCCAACAGCGTGTACATTCTCCTACCCTCATACATTGCAAGAACAATCTTTTCTTCGGGTACTCCGTCGCGAACGGCATCCTCGTATGTAATCAATGCACGCGGGGCGGTATGATGAGGCACAAATGTGCTTGGAATGGTTATGATTTGGCTCTGAGGCGAGGAGGACGGATCATCTGGTGAAGCTCGAGCTTGCGCAGGTGGCGAGACGGGAACTGTCACGACAATGCCGGGGTCTTTGCTGGTTGGGGGTGGACTGCCAAAAAGCGGAACGGGCTTCATGGCGTTAATTTCCTCCTGCACTTTCCAATGTCGTTCCACCCCTGTGACAATGGCTGGTGTTGACGGAATAAACTGCTCGAGTTGTTTCAAATCTGCAATGATCTTTGCCACGCGGGTTTGCGTTTCAAGCAAGGCCGCACTGATACTACTGCAGGCCTCGCGTGAGACCTGAGCAAAGGCATCCAGCTCGGCCTTGGCCTTCGTGACTGTGTCATGGTCTTGAGCAAGCCGTGTGTTCAGGTCTTGGATCTTTGTCGCGATGCTAAGCTGACGCTCTAGGGCCTCATCATCGAGTCGCCACAGGTGCGATTGAATCTCATTGCACGTTTCAGCGGCGCTTACACGATCTATCCTTCGCAGTGGCAAGGTCGGGATCTTGGACTCCTTCTCCTTCTGTACTGGTGGGGGTGCCTTTTCGGGTTTGTTTGGCTTGTTCACCGTCACTATGTGATCAAACCCAGCATGAGTGGGCACGCCCGGCGTGCCTCGGTCTGTTGGACTGGGGCTCGGGCCTGTGCCACTCTCCGATGCGCGATGTGGCGTGGCGACCTGGGGTTGTGGCTGAGGTGTGCTAGTTTCGTTACCCATTTTGGTGGGTCACCGCGTCGTTCAGCGCGGCGTGAACGGTATAAAGGGCAATGCTTATTGATATACTACCTGACAGTAGGGTTTCTAGAGCGCGGCACGACCCTGCACGCGAGATATACCATAAATTCCAATCCGGTCGCAGAATAGATATGCGCATGGAAATGTATGAATAGCCAAGTGGGGGTTTCAATTTGGTACAGAAAATGACTTCCCACCCTCAGTATATTGTGGGCAAGCACACGTACGAGCTCCTTCAAGAGTGCTTAGCACGACTTGAGAACCTCCCGAATCGTGACATCGAACTCGTCCAAGACGCCAGCCCCGCGGCGCTACCGGCGAGCTACATGCCGGAGCCAGAGATCGTAGGTCGCATGGCAGAGTACTTCGCTCAGCTGGGGGAAGCCATTTCTATTGTTCCAAAGCAAACCCCTCGTCAGGAAGACGCAGGGGGCCACCCCCAGGGTCCAAGTGACGAACTGGCATTCACACTGGAAGATGACGAACCAGAGGATGCAGAGACAGACGAAGAGATTCGGGGAATGAGCCAAAGTGCATTGGAAACAAAATCTGATGCGAAAGAGCTCCGAGCTAGTGAGAATAATATGGTGATGTCCACAGTGCCACAAGATTTGAAATGGAAAGAAATTCCTCAGGATGCACCTGTCAAAACGTATCAGTGGCCAGTCCATTTGGCTGAGGGTCAACTTGGGATTGCGCGGTGGAGTTTACCGTTGCTGTACATGTATGCGTCACAAAGGTATATGGAGCTTCGCCAAGTGCACTCAGTCTGCTCGCAAGCAGATGGCGCATATCCGATTCTTGACGACATGTCCATTTGCAAAGACACCTTGGCCTTGACATCCGTGGTCCTGCTGGTCTCTCCCGACCATTATTCGTCTTGGACTGGACGAAAAGTTGCTATTCGTTCAATCTTGAAGACACTAGAATCGATACAAGTGTTGGAACTAAGGTGTCAACGGATCACCGATGTCCTGAAGAAAGAACTTACTTTCTTGAACATTCTCTTCTTGAAGCGACCGAAGGTTGGAGAAGCCTGGGCACATCGCAGATGGCTTTTGGGGAGGTTCCGCGATTCAATACGACTGATGGTAGAAGCAGAGGACCAGAGGGAGGTTCTGAGAGAGATGACATTGGAGCTAGTGCAGATCTTTGTGCATGAGTTTGATACATGCACTGACGCATCTAACCGGCATCCAAGGAACTACTACGCTTGGTCGCATGCTCAATGGATGATAACGTTCTTGAACCATCTGGAGAACAGTCTTGGTCCAGTGGATATGGCCAAGTCTTTGCTGAATCTAGGAGACTTATATGTTCGAGAATTGCAGAGAGTGACGAATTGGAACCTGAATCACGTAGGGGATCATTGTGGCTACCACCATCGCATCTTTATTTTGCGACAATACTTTGATCTCGTTGATAGATCGCAGACACAATACTCACAGTCATTCTTAGTGGGGTTCACAGCCCTTCATCACAACTTGGTGCGGAAGCTGAGTAGACAAACATCACCAGAAGCAGAGCGCTCAGAGAGTTCTGGAGATCCCGATGAAACTCCATGTGAACAGTCAAACCAAGAGGTTTTGCGAAGGTGGATGGGCTGTCTTGATGACGAGGCGAAGGATCTGACTGCTTTCCTGGTCGCGGCAGCCAAGTATGATTTTTCCGTTCCGCGACGAAAATCAACAGATGCTTCTATCGATAGACCAAAGAAGCGAGCACATGCAGATGCCGATGACACGTTGGAGGACGACGGCATGATCAGAGATCAGGAGGAGGATAAAGCGACTCGAGAGACACGAATAATTGAACTTTGCCTGAAGCTACCAACGTGTCCGAATGCAAAGCAACTTGGGGCCATTATGAATGCTCTATTGCCCACTGCTCAGATGGGTGTAGTGGGTGTGGGGGAAGTAGTCGAAAAGGAAATCCGATTTCTCAATGAGTTAGAAACTATGTTTCCAGGACATGAAGCCCTATGGATGGCCAGGCGGCATCTCCTCGATATATTCTTCGAGCGAATGTCGCGTTTCGACCGACGATTGCCGTCAACAATACCGCCCAAAGCAGAGGCTCTTCTGGGTCTCTCTGCTCTGACGGTTTCTCAGTTGCTTTGGGCTTGGCGTGCTGCTCAACTCGCCCAAGAACGGATACGCCAAACAAGGATTCATGCGTTGACGTTTCAGCGCCACATTTTATTCCATACGGTACGACTCCTTCGGAGATTCCTGAGTGAAGCTTCAAAAGACACACAGGCATCGTTGAAATCTTACGAACTGGAGGGAATTACTCAAAGATTAGAGTTCACCTATGCGGCGCTCTCCCGAATCATTCTCGATGTGTGGCCAGATAGACATCAGTCATTGTAATCACACAGAAAACAAAGCTGTATTTGGTTAGTACCTATGCCAAGAATATATTAACTCAGTCAATTGAATCATTCAAGATGAAAGCAAGTAATTATAACTACGGCGACGTCGAGTGCGTCAGGGCAACCTGAACAGTGTTTAAATTAAGCATATAAACGGCTCTCCTCGCGCTCGGCCATAAGTCTCTTGTGCAATTGCTCGCGGATCCGACGAGCCTGCTCGAAAGATCGAGCAATTTCTTCGCTTCGAACCCTTCGCTGATGACGACGGATAGCCAGACCCAGTGCCACACGGTCATCGAGGTTCCAAGTCTTCAGATCGATAGATAGAATAACGAGTTGTGCTATTAACATAAATAAGGCAGCCGCAATGAAGGCATTGCTAATACTGCCTAGAAGGATTGTAACTGAACCAGCTAGCGCGCCCATAATGATTTGTGCCATTGTGAGAGACATGGTCATCAGAGCGGCTACTTGGCCAAAGGCCTCATCTTCTTGTTTAGCCCGTGCCACTTCAACCAACCGTTCGACTTCATGCTCAGTTTCAGTCACCTCACTCTCTGAGAGGAGCTGCTCCAGCTCCTCAATCCGTCGCTGTTTCGCTTCCTTCGCTGCTTCGAGGTCAGCAAGCCGAGCTGCGGTGGCCGCTTGGGCGGCTTCAAAGTCCTCAATGTCGGAGTGTGTTAGGATGAAGTCTGGGGCACCAGAAATCGTTGCAATCGCTTGAGTAGCAACCGCATTCTGGTCAGCACTCACCGGCGCGGATTTGGGTTCATTTGGCACAGCATTAACTGACCAGGAGCGTACCATGCTCACCAGGGGCAGGGTTGTAGGCTGGAGCGACGGGGTCACTACACTCGCGTGAGGAGTCGTAGTACCAATATTGATTTCGGGGAGTGCGCTAGGATTCGGTGGAGGCATCGACAACGGCATCTGCTGCTGGACAGGATTGGAGAGTTCAATCAACTCGGGAGTTTGACTTGAGCGCTCGGTTGCTGGTAGAGTATTTGCAGCAAGCGGTTGGTTTAGGACTTCGGTTGCTCGCCGAAGCAGAGATCGACCTCGATCTTCGGCGGTGGGATGAGCAGACAAGGCTGGAGGGGCTGGAGCGCTTGACTTCTCGGTCTTAACTCCCAAGTTAGGACTTTCAAGGAACTCATTGGAAAGAAGAGGAATTGCATGGCCCTCTGGATCATTCATGCATTCGGTCAATACTGATCCGTAGTCGGGTCCGAAGTACTTGGCAGCGATGAGGAAGGGGTTCGCTTGCATGATCGGATACATGCATCCAAACAGGCCAAAAGCAACAACGGAGCAGACCGGATTGCAGGCGCCCGGAACGAACAGTAGCAGCAGGATGACTACGGAAAAGGCGGCGCAGCCCACATGGAGGACAACTCTAGGGCCATAGCGGGCATTAAGTTTGTTCAACAAGAACGTTCCGAAAATAACTACGGACACGCTACCAGCACCTTGTCCTAGTGTACCCAAAGGAACTCCATCGCGCAGGTTCGAGGACCGCAAGACTTCCTTGGCACAGAATGTTGTCCACCAAAAGCACAACACCAGATACGTGTACCACATGATTGTCGTTTGGATCCAAACTCGAACCAAAAGAGGAGGCAAGGTGCGGAATGTTGTAAGCAGTGCTTTGAGTTCGTTCTTCGTCGCTTCGAACAGCGAATCCTCGGTGTCATCTGAAGGAAGATCGGCGACCTGTTTGGACTCATCCTTGTCGTCTCGATAAAGGAACTCATCGTCCTCCTCTTCATCGTCGTCTTCGTCGTCTTCATCCTCATCTACGTCGACTGTGACGTCCTCGATACTAGAATCATCGAGGGATCCATATGTCGACGGCACAACGACACCATCTTTTCGTTTTCTTGCGGTTTTCAACAGGAGAGACGTCTCAGATGCCACTCCGGCTTCAATATCGGCCGGAGTGAGACGCTCTTGTTCTGAGTCAGATCCCTGGTGCTCACCTTGCTGCGGCGATGGCCAGACCATATTCTTCACCCTTGACCATAGGGTTGCAATTGCACGAACACCCCTGGCAGTTGACTTAGTTCGTCTCTTCCGCTTTCTCTTTTCGCGTTCTCGCAGCTTTTGCTTACGCCGACACTCGGCCTCATCCTCTGCTTCACTCTGCGATGATTTTGCTAGATCTTCTGGCTGCAGCGGGACCTCGTGTACACTGAGAATGACGAGCAGTAGACAGAACACGAAGAAACTGGCCATGGTGAAGTATACACGGATATGGAGGGCTGCACCCGCCGCGCCTGGTAGCCCTTCAAGTTGCTTGATGGTATGATACTCCGCAGGGTTGACTCCCATCGAGGAGAGCTCCACCGCTGTAGGTGCAAACAGCCGGACAATAAAGTGTGGGTAGAATCGCAACGGCACAGAGATAAGGGAGAACGCAAACAGCCTGCCAAAGCCACCAGCAGCAGAGAAGAGCACGTTGCCTCGTGGCCGATCGCTTGGGACAACCATATCATTCATGAGAGCGCGTCCGGGAATTTGCAATAGGTCAATCGCCATGTCTGCAATAGCGTAGCCCAGGAAGGTCAAACCCACGTAGGAAGCGGGTACGAGCAGTCTAGACGCGGACAGGTCGGCTGACTTGTGTCCGTGCATGATCAAGTCTTCTTCACTTCCGGCTGAGCCCGATTCGAGCGGCAGAACAGTACGCGTTAGTGCTGGAGCAGAAATAAGCACAATGTAGCCAAGCGCAACCATCAGGAGTAGACCAAACAGGAATGGCCTTCGTCGGCCCCACTTTGAAGTGCAGTTGTCGGTAAGTCGTCCGACGACAGGCTGAATGAAAATACCAAAGATGGGGTTCGCAAGCCAAATCAGATTTGCATACTGCACGGGAACGCCAAGATCCAACAAATACGGCATTACGAGCAGCTCACCAATGGTCCATGCATATTCGACAATGATCGAAGGAAGGCAGAGGCGCAAAAATTCCCACTTCCACGACACTCGCACTTGGTAAGGTTCGTTTTTGCTGGCGACATTGTCGGCATTGGTCAGGGAGCCTTCATTCTTGTGATAGAGTCTGCGCTTTATCAGTCCATCACCTTCATCTTCATCGTCTGTGATAGCTGAGGCAAGCGCGGACATGCCAAGATTTGGGGATGGGCCAGTGATCGGTCCTCCGATGGCAGCCGACGCCACTGGGCTGGAGGGGACAGAAACGCAGCCTCGACTAGCATAAACGTTGATACCTAATTGCCGCTCGCGTTCGCGCTTGCGACGCTTGCGTAGAGCACGGCGCAAGATCTTTTCAGCACCTGGAATTCCACTCAGCTGGAGATCCCTTGAGACGGAGATTTGGGGAAACGGTCGTTGCTGAGATGTGGTTTTTGGCGTCTTGGAGGCGTGCTGAGATGGTGGGGTTTTGGTGGGCTGGTACAAATCCGCAGGCTCCATGGTACTACCTGCCGCAGCTGTGACTGCTGGATCCAGAGCAGCTAAGAGAGGATCGTCGCTGTCTGGCGGCATGTATGCTGTATCAATAACCTTGATGCCTAGCATACTAGCTGGGTCAGCTATCTCTTCGGTGTACCCAGGCTGGAAGGTTGTCTCCTCGTGTGGTGCATATAGCCCTGGCGCACCAGTAAAGAGATTACCCACTTCGCTATCAACCACTTCAACTGGCTCAGTTGTCAGGGCGTTGATAATGTTGTCCATGTTTGTGGATGGTGCAGGAGTGATATCCATGGGCTCTGCATGGCCACTCGACGTAATCGACGGTGTTGAAGTAAGCACAGATGTGTGGGCAGGGAGGATGACGTCGCCCGACTTGTTTTCACCTTCACTTGCGTGTATCGACAGTCGAACATCTTCTAGCGACTGTTGCTGTTGCAGTCGGTCATTGCTACTGCTCCCTGAACCTTGCTCTTGCGAGTGAGCACCTCGACCTTTCCGATTCCGGTTGTGCTGGTGCTTGCTACGAGAGCTCATGATGGTATGGTGATAGAAATAGAAATAAATAGATTATGTAGTGGATAGACTGTAGTCTTCACCTCGCTAGTGCTTAGTTACAGCTGATTTCAGTCCTGAGCTGAGTCGTTCCGTCTCCTTCTCATGCCGGCCAGTTCCAAGAGCAAGCCAGGGATGTGGTTCACAGGCGAGTGCCGAGGGCGAGATATCTCACACAGCGCTACACTTTGGGGTAATGAACGACAAATCAGTCAATCGGGTGCAGAATACGGCTCGTTCGAGATGCCAAGAAGGCGAGTCCTTGGTACGAACACAAATAGGGTCTATACGGGGTCGTCAAGGCAGATAGTCCGGAATGAGCAAAGTCAAACGATTTTCAGTCACGACATGTATATGAATACAGTTCTAGACCGAGAAGGGCCCGGACGCAGTGCCTGAAAATTGAACAAGGCCGTCAACGTCGGTGAGTACCACTTCGGATTTCCATGTTGTTGGCTGCATTTTCACACTAAGGACGCGATTGGCAGGGAGCAGAGGGCTTGCAATAGCTGTGGCTTATGAGTCGTGGCCGATATAATAGCAAGAGCCAGCGGTTGAAGCCACACATGCACACCATCTATGGGAAAAAGCGCATGATGCTCTAGGGTGGTCTCTTTTACTCCTCAGTTTTGCGCATCTTTCTCGCGGACCATTGGTCACGAGGGGATGGCACTTACTGAACTGCCACAGACAGATACAGTCCATCGAACTATGGGAAACCGGCGGCTTGTAGCGAGGGCAAGACCAGGAAACAGACACAATGTTAAGTCAGAATGAGTTCAAGATTTCCCTTTCTTAGCGATATGATATTGGCTCACTGGTGGTGTGCTGCTCCACTTGACGGTTTTATATAGGTCTGCACGTGCATCTAGTCTCCATCCACACGTGTTACAAGCACCATGGGTGGATGCGAGTCACGCGAAGGAGGCTCGGATACAGAAGTCGAGCCTCCCAGCTGGGACGCTATGCTGGTAAGTCCCCTCTCCTAGGCGCTCTAAGTCAACCGATAGCGTAGAATGGTTGTGCTTGCTATGCCCTGTGTGATTCTTTGCTCTCACATCGTTCCGCGACACGTACGCCTGCCATTCACCTCTGTCCTTATAGACTGCTGAATTCGGGAGCACCCCCTTGGAAGAGGAAATCAGGGATGCCAGTGCGGCCCAGCCACGGAAGGCGGTCGCAAGGAGACGAGCGAAACATGGCACGCATGCGGACGCGGCGCCACAGTCGTCGGGTTCCGGGCCACCTCGATCCAAGATGCACTCCAAGGCTGACATCCAGGAGAGCACCTTGAGTGAACATGGTCCCGGGTCAGGCGAGAGCTTAGGCCCGGAGGGAGGCTCAGCCGAAGGCATTCAACAGAAGAGTGAAGTTGGTGAACACCTTGCAGCTCTTCCGGAGAGTGGAGCCCAGCCTGGCAATCGAAAGGCGCCACATGCCTCATCAACTAGCGCTTCGTCATCGCAGCCCTCTGCATCGTCAGGTTCGGTTGCCAGGGTCGTGAAGCGCAAGGCCGCTGGGACTGGAGCGAAGACCTCCGAGGTGGTCTCAACTTCCTATGACAAGGATACCATAGTCCAACCAGTTTCGGATCTCACCTTGGACCCAGGGGCTTCACCATACTTTGGACCTAATAACTCCAACACAGCCACAATCGAGCCTCTTGCATCGCTTCCCAATGCCACTAAGACGATATCCGCACCTGCATCCAAAACTGTGACGGTCGTAGCCTCGTCAGGTCCTGTTAACGCTACCGGAGCGACTTCGCCAGCCCCGAAGCAGGTCGTACTGAAGGAGGAGGTAGTAAGTGAGGAAGTGATTCGTCGCGAGGTCGACCCAGTGACTGGCAAGACGAAGAAGACGAAAGTAATCGTAGTTCGCAAAGTGATCAAGGAATACGTAAGGAAGAAAAAGCCAGAAGCGAATTTGGAAAGTGATAAGGCTTCCGAGGCAGCGACGACGCCAACAGCCGCGACTCCATCAGTGACGACTCCATCAACCCCATCAGCGACGACTCCAACAGTTACGCCTCCGCCAGCCACGCAATCAGCTTCACCATTGGCTGCAGCAACGCCATCGTACCCAGAGTCATCTCAGGAGGCATCCGCAGTCGGACACAGCCCCACAGCCACTGCCACGACTGAACTCGTCATGCCACAACCACGCAAGTCCGTTCGAACTCGCACATCTCCTCAGAATATCGAGGCGCTTTCGACCGTCAGCGAGTTGCCAACTCAGGTTAATGCACCACCACAGGCTGTGGCACCCGAAGAGTTGCCAGGGACATCCTCAGATACACCAGCTTCACAGTCAAAGGTCCAGCAAATTTCTCCCGTGAAGTCAACTGTGATTGAGGAAACAAAGGGCGCTGCACCGGCACCCTACGTACGGTCCGTGCCGACGGAGGAAACCAAGGACTATGTCATTATTGACGAGAAGATCTCGCCTGCATCGCCAGGAGGAACCATCGAAGTATCCCGAGTTGTTGAAACGGCTTTGGTCCAGCAGGAAGTGGACGACTCAGAAGACGCCACACGCACCGAGCCACAGTTAGTTGCGGCAGCAGACGAAGAGGAAGAAGAGGTTAATGAACTGGATGTGATCGAAGAGGACGAAGATGAAGACGCGATTGAGCTCCCTCCTCCAGCCGATTACATTGAAAATGAGATTTTCGCACGCCTCGGTGAGGAGGACAAGGATCGCACATATGAGGAACTTCAAAATCGCTGGGATGAGGGCGATGCCTCCATTTGCATGGTCCGTGGCAAAACCTACATGAAGGACCACGTCAAGGTCACGGCGGCTCCACAAGCGTTCAAAACGCTCGGCACAGTGGTTGTTGGTACAGATAAGCCTTTGAGGCACGCTGCAGCTACGTTGACTAAACTCAAGACGTATCTCCAGGAGCAGTCCCCCTACTATCCTTTCTTCTGTATATTTAACTGGCAATTACCAGGAAAGCCAGCATATTCAGTCGTTCAAGTGGCGGGTCGCACGATGCCACGCGGCGAGGATCCAGCGTTTGACAACCTGCTTGATCGTTTTGTTGCAAGTGATGACAAATTCCGCGATGAGCGCATCAAGTTCTTGTGTATTCTCCAAGATGCTCCATCTCTTGTACGCACTGCGATGACTCGACTGGCAGGCAACAAGCCAGCACTCATCGGGAACAAGTTGAAGTGCAAGCACTTCACAGGGCCGAACTACATTGAGGTTGACATCGATGTCGGATCTAGCTGGATCGCCTCCATGTTGAACAATGTTATTTACAACAACGCGTCTTCGCTTGCATTGACCATGGGCTTTATGATTGAGGGCCGATCTCAGGCAGAGCTTCCCGAAAGATTGATCACATGGTCAAGATTCATCCATGTTTCGCCAAAGCAGGTGAGTCAAAACTACTTTGGCGCGCTTCCAGAGGGCGAAGACCATTCTGCTTACTATCGCAGGCGTTATGTACAGGCGCTAGCACAAGGATTAGATCCAACAGCAAACAATAACTTCTACGCTCAGCAATAATGCTTAACTTAGTCAAGCTTCCGTAGGTTTTGACTGTTTCTATTTGTTCTTTTCCTTGTTTCTTTTCATCATAGCACTTCAGTTCGTTCCTCGTTTCGTCCATTTGATGCCCAATACCGATTCCAGTTTCAGTTCCAGTTGCTCAACGTCTTACATTGCGTTGGTCGTGAACGTCACTAACTCACTATGTCATGCTATACCTGCTGCAATAATCCAACCTCCACTGGAACAAGCAGCTAAGGTATGGCATGGTCTGTTGGTGTGCGATGTTCTCGACCAGCTCCTGCCTACCGTTTGTTTTCATTCTGAGTTTATTCCTTCCGATCGCTCATGACCACACACCACTCATTTCGTTGTACGCGAGTCGTAGACCTTGACTTATCTCCCCGCATCTTGGCTTTCAAGATAACGACAAAGGAATCCTGAAAAACGAACCTTGATCTGGTGACGTCTACTGTGCTAAATTGCCTGTCAGTAGTGATGCATTGTAGTGATGCATTACGCCACTACTGGTTTCGTTCGTTCTTTTGCTCTGCCCTTTCAGAAAAAAGATTGAAAAGCAGGGGGACCTCATGTTACTATACACCACGACTATCCTCGCTTTAGCTTATTGTGACACAGATACGCCCTCAATGTCTCACACACGCGTGACAGTGCTAGCTATCGAATCGATCATAATACACTCTGATGATATTGCACTCGAGCCCTTTTGCATTCTGGTCGAACCATATTACAATCTGCGTTGCTGTTTGAGACATTTGAATTGTTTATTGAAGGGGGGAATTGGGGGGGAAGGGGGGAAAATGGCTTTGTACATTGAATCAAGTATGATTGAGTTGGAAATCCACTTACTAACTGGTGAACATTTCCAAACTAGTTACGAACTAACTAGAGCTAATTCCGGCTCGTGTTGCCGCGCATGCCGCACGCTTAGAGGATGGAGCACTTTCCGCGACGGCGAGGCTTGGGCTTGGCGAGCGCTGCGCGGATAGCCTCATCGAAGACGTTCTTGAGACCTTCCTGAGTGAGCGCAGAGCACTCGAGGTACTTCTTAGCACCAATGTCACGAGCACGCTGCTCGGCCTGAGCACGAGTAACGACGGAGAGACCCTTGGCCTCAAGCTGAGCGAGCACCTTGGAATCGTTTCTGAGGTCCGACTTGGTACCGACAAGAATCATCGGCACGCGTGGCGCGTGGTGCTGAATTTCCGTGGCCCACTTGGTCTTAACGTTCTCAAACGAGTAGGGCGAGATGATGGAGAAGCAGACGAGGAAGACATCGGTCTGGGGGTAGCTCAGAGGACGGAGACGATCGTAGTCCTCCTGACCAGCAGTATCCCAGAGGCCCAAGTTGACGGGCTTGCCATCAACCATCACGTTCGCCGAGTAGTTGTCGAACACAGTGGGGATGTATTCGCTGGGGAACGCATTGGTGGTGTAAGAGATGAGAAGGCAGGTCTTACCGACCGCACCATCACCGACAACGACGCACTTAACACTAAGCCTAGACGTTTAAAGTGGAAGTTGTCTTAGGGTGTGAGCATGTGCTGGCGCATTTGCATGTCACGAGGGCATTCCAAACTGGGCGCGTTCGATAAAAGCCACTAGATGGTGTATCTGGATGCCCTCGAATTACGAGCATCTCCCGCTACCCACACGCCAGACCACGAAACGTTTCTCATCCTGAGGGTGAAACCTCACAAGTCAAGAAACGTCTGCTGGAAAAGTCGTGATTTGGAGGCCTTGTCGATTGCATACGCGTGGAAAACCATATTCAACGCATTATTACACGCGTGGTACACATGTTTTCATGAAAATCATCGAGGTATACATGGATGTATCGTGAAATACGTACATTGTAAACGATTGATCAAACTTCGTTTTTAACTCAAACTCGGGTTTGGTTTTATGCGGATATCTGCCAACTCTCCAAGTGTTTTGCGTCGGAAAACGGGGCAAATAGTAGATGTACTCAGTGGAAACCTATCCCATTGACAAATATTCACAAATCACATGAGTCTATCCCGCAAAAGTCCTCGAAAGCGCACCCCATCAGAGGTGCAAATCGCCTCTGGAGCAAGATTTTTGTGGTGAGCCAGAAATGGGGTGCAGGAATACTTTCGGTCGGTGGGATTCCACTGGCGCGTGCCCCTTCTGGTCGGGATCCTCCCCGCTCCCGGGTACGGGACTCACGGCCCACTTTGATCCAGAATCGTCTTAGAATCCTGGAGGGTAGAATAATGGACGCTGCGAGGGTAGGGTAATCCAGTTCGTGGTTCGACAAAGTCAAGAAATGAAGCTTGGACTGAATAGGAGCACAAGATACCATATGCACTAGGTAGCATGATGCTCACTCGTAACTGAATTGAACACAACGTTGCCAGTGCTATGCTGCTTTGCAGTCGCTTTGAATGAATCGACTCAAGCTTGATCGCGAGTACACCCTGGAGAACTTTCCGAGCCAAGGTAGTACAACCTTAAGGCTCGGAAATCTTCTGCAGCTAGCTAGCTGGCCGCTGGGGACAGACAATCACGGTGTCTCACTTAGAAGAGCACTAGAGTCGCCGTCCCGTGGTGATTCGTCAACACACAAGAATCGTCGTTGATGAAGCTTGCGTTGGTGACGAGGAACTCTTCGGTCTCAATTCGGTCTGTACTCTCACCAATGTGATAAACTGGGGACAGCGTGCCGTCGCGGTAGCCGACAGCACCGGTGCTCCAGATTGTCGTGTCAGTGACTCCTGCGGTAACGAGTCGCGTTCTACTGGGATTCGTCTCAATCGTCGCGACACTTGAGACATAGGGATCCTTGACCACGTTGATTCCGGATGATCCGTCCGTTTTTCGCAAGTCTAACGCAATTACGAGTCCACTCTCAAATCCGAGAAGCACTTCCCAATCACCGAGATGCTTGACACACAGGAGACCACGACGGCCAGTGGTTTTGGCAAGGGCGGGTCCTGCGAGCTTCATACGAGCGTCGTAGAGCGCGTACCGGCTGCCGTCCTCCCATACACTGGGGGAGGCAGCAGCAACAGCGGCGGTGGATGTGGCAGCCTTGTACTGGGTATTGACCTGCGCTCGGTCCGTAGAGACCTTTTCAAAGTCCTCCGGAGAGCTCTGGCCCTCTTCGAAGCTCTGGAGGGCGAGGTTGGATGTTACTGCGGAATCAGCCACGGTAGTTGCCGTCGACATCCAGTTGGCCGTAGAATCGTTCGATGAAGCGAATTCACTTGAAGGTGTCCCTGCGCGGACGCTTGGAGCATCAGCGAGGATTTGAGGCATGAGATCAACCGCGCAGCTGATCAAACTGCCACTACGCCAGTCGATGGAAGTTACGGCTTCGTCCTCTGCAAGCGCCAGAGCAGCGATTGGTGTCGGGCGATAAGACCCATCGAAACCCAACTCAAATTGGCTCAAGTCCCATAAGCACATGGTGTTGTCGTATGATCCAGTAGCGAATAAGCTTCGGTTTGTTCCACAGGTTGAAATATCGCGAATGGTGGTTTCGTGCAGGCTCACCTGGCCCATCTTCTTTAGGCTAGAGTCGACATATTTGGATAGCGCAACTTGACCTGATTCCAGGCCCAGCCCGATAATATCCTCGTTTAGCATTGTTGAACTGGTGATGATTGAGTTGAATGTCATGTGATCCTTCCAGAGTCCGACTCCTTCCTCGGCCTTCTCAAGTCCGGTTGCAAGCAAAAAGGAAACCTCACCTGACGTGACTTGGCTTGTCATGATGCGCCGCCGCCTTAGCCTGGTGAGTCTATCAGGGTCGTCCTCATAATTATCTGCATCATCATCGTCGTCATCATCATCGTATTCCGACTCATCGCTTTCGTCTTCAGGTTCGTCGAGGTCGAGCTCGGGTACAGCTCCTGAGTCACTGTTCGGGCTTGTAACGGAGGAACGCTGTCTCAGCGTGCCGGTTGTGAACATCGTCGTATTCTTAAGGAAAGCAGAGGGATCCTTTTCATCGTCGTTTCCACTCAAGGCTCGAAGTGCGTCTGCAGCCGACGCCGAGCCTGATGCGTGGTGGAACAGAGGTCTCCCTGTGAATCGAGTCTTGACTTCGGAGCGTCGTTCGACGATCGTGGGCAACTTGAATGTGACAGATGTCTACAAGGTGGGGAGCATGAGCGAAGAGGCACGGGGCAAGTAAGAAACAGTATCAGAGAAGCTCAGACAGTTCAGAACGGTGGAGGTAGACTGGAGAATCGTTCTGGATGATGTGACGTACATCCCATGGATCGTTTCCTTCATTTAATGAGAACGAACCAATCTTCGCGGGTTCCTGCCATGACCAGAACTTAAGTGCGTCTGGGATAGTTTGGAGCAAACTCATGTGTGTCTGTCTCGTTCGCCTTCGCTAAGGCACAGTGAGGAACCAGGTTTCGGTGAGTGCTGTCCTTGTAATCGAGTTGTGGGTGTGAGTAGTTATAAATTGGTTCTAGTCTAGCAGCGCCTACGATGCCGTGTGTGGAGTCTGTCACAGCTATTGGGAGCTGATCGATTTGTTGCTTCTTAGTCTTGCAGTTGAGGGTGTAGGCGTGATGCTTCAAGTTGGGTCTTGAGTGCTGACCCTTGCCAAGTCCTAGAGGTGACACAAGGATGAGTGGAGATGCCGAATCATGTCAGATCCTGCAGGTTTGAGCACGCGATTGGGCTCTGTCACGCCAGATCCAGCGGAATTCAGGCTTTCGCTCGGTCTCCAGGTTTGTTGCTGCTTCGGAGTACCGGAATGAAACGCTAACGGATAAAAGGTATCGGGCTGTGATGGTTATAATTCTAAATGGGCTTTGCACACAGAGTATCCACCGATGCACGGAGATACAGGCCAATTTGCGTTCTGACCACGGATCTATGCGCCGAAACGCTGCTGTGGTACTTGATATCAGGGGTCAAACTATTGCGACAAAGACGTGTAGATTTATTATCTGCGCTGGATTAAGGTGAACCAGCAGTCCATGTGCGAAATTAAAAAGCGCAGCTATATTATGACAATATGAGAATACAACCTACGTATCTAAATTAAATCCTCTCGCGACGAATATCCCCACTCCCCTCATAATTCCGAATTAATCTACCCTACCTGTTTTCGATCCTCCAGAATTTTGCGCTACCCTGGGTCATCATGAACCCGAGAGATTTCTCGCTTGGGCGTGTCAACTGTGCAGAATAACAGAGGCATGCCAGCTGTATTCAACTTGAGGTGCTATTTATTCGAGTGCGCTTCATTCCACAGAAGCAATTCTGAAACAGTGAACTTGAAGCGATGGTCAGGCTGAGGGTCATTGCGTTGCAGCAACTCGAGACTCGCTTCAGAACCTTCTAAACACACGGACCATCAATCTGGATCAGGGTCCACTGGAGTATATGCCGTGTATATAGGGTCGCTTGGGATACGACATCCATGGACTACCTTCGTTTCCTACGTTCTCGGGCCTCAGCCATCTCTTCAGGAGACTGTACGATCGCTTTGCTCAAGTCAAATGTCAGACTTGATGCGAGTCCTGTGCTTGTCGTCGTGAAAAGCGTCTTGGAATCAACGAAAGTTGCGGCAATGTTGAAGCTGCTGTCATTCACTCGTTGGGCACGGTTGTCGTTTACAATTGAGTGGAATGCGGGTTGGGCAGCTCCAGAAAGTGTTCCGGAGAGGCCCTGCTTCCAGACTGTAAAGTCAGTCATACCGCAAGTTAGGAATGCACTTGCTTGTACGTTGTACTCGATGGATCCAATTGCCTCACAGAATGGGTCTTGAACTGAGTTCACAAGAGCAACATCACCACTCTTGCGAACATCCACCTGGAGCAGCTCGCCGCCTTCACCACCTACGAGGGTTTGCATCTCAGTGAATTGTTCGACGCAGAGCATACGAATGCCATCCATCTTGAACTCGAAGACGTGTTTGCCAGGACCGAGGCCCACTCTCATATCATAGCGATACATGGTCGAAGCTGAGAGTGCGGCCGGGTTGGTGCAGAGAACGTCTTCTGAATCGCGAGCAACGCAACAATTGAGGATGTTGGGTTGGAAATGGCTCCAAGCCAGAGCTGTGACGTTCGTGTCCTCGGGGAAGGTAGTCGAGAGATACGGGTCGAGGGCAACCTCTGATCCGATGCCGAGAGAGACGTGTCGAATTGTGATGGAGCGGTCTGCGCAAGCTGTTGCGACAAAAAGAGGATCAAGAGTATGTGCAGACATTTGAATAATTGGCTCGCTTAACCAAGTTGCCTCGTCGAGATACTCCATCGCGCCTGTCTGTGAGCAAATCGAGTAGAGCTCGACTTCACCGTTACCCATGGCAACAATTGCCTGGTGGGGTGCAATGAAGATAATGTCAGTGATATGACTTTTCGTAGGGACACATGATCTCACGAACTCAGCATTCTTAGCTTTGGGTGCCACACAGAACAAGAAGTGGGACGGCTTCGTCGAATCAGGTGAAGGACAAGGACTTGCCGTAGTCTTAGATGGAGGTTCAGGCTGATCACCGTTTTTGTGTTCAGGTGGTGTCTTCCGTCCCGTGGCCTTGAGTTTCATGCTTGAGGTAGGGCTTGGCATTCGTAGAGCGTCCAAATCCTCTTGAAGTGCGACCGCTTCGCATGTTGATGGGACTGTCGAAGTTGCGACCGCGATCGCCAACTGGCGTTCAGCAGGAGGAAGGCGTGGATCACTGATGGCCGACTGTACCTTAGCAGCCAGTGCTGCGGAGCTTACTCTCGTGTTGCTGGTCTCATCGAGATCATGTCTTAGGTCTGTTTCGTCCTCTTCGAATGGTGACTTGATTGGAAAGAGAGGTTCTGGGTCCGAGTATTTCTGTGCCTTGACTCTTCCCTTCGATGCGACTGTTTCACCAACAAGTTCACCTTGCGCGTACAATCCATCTTCATCTGCAGCCATGGGGCCATTTCCGAGGCTGATTCTACTTGGACGGGATACATCTGTACCCGCGATTCCTAATGAGCATGCTGCTGGTACGGGCAACAAATCAGGTTCTGGTTCTGAGTCTGATTCCTGACAGGAGCGTTCTCCACTCGAGCCTGCGTGTAATCTTTGCGTGGTACGAGATTGTGTGCTGGCCTGGTGACTTACTACGGCCGTTGTTGTCTCTGGTTGAGGAATTAGGTTTGCACCATCGGGCGGATTGGACCCCATCAAGTAAAAGGGTCCAAGGAAACTGCCAGGGTCAGCGGCGGTCTCGAGCTCAAGACCGAGTGATGATGGGGCCCAGGGTGCATGCCTGCTGCCCACCCACTGTCGCACAGGTCTTCCCAGTGACATTCCGCGAACACAGACGCCTAGGGCATCAGTCACTTTTCTTTCCAGGTTAAATCGCACGGTTCGCTAGAGCGGGGGAAATGAAGAGGATCAGAGTCGAATTGAGTCATGGCGAGAGCAGTTAGACATGGCACGCAATCAGCAAGCTTTACAGGAGCCATCCAACGTACCTTGACAAAGTCCTTGCGCATTGGAGCGTCGTAGAACCTTGTGATAAGCCTTGGCTTGAGTACTTCTTTGGTTTCATGGACGTACGAACGATCTAGATTGTTGGGAACAAGAGAAGGACAAGCAGCAATGAGACATATCGCAGATGTGTTGATACGGAGTAGATCTACGTTTTTACGGTGCATAATCTTCCTTCGCTAAGTTAACATACCTCGCGCAGCGAGTTCTTCATAATCTAGAGTGAATTCAAGGAAGCAAGACAATCGGAGGTATATGCGATGAGCACTGAAGCCAGGGACTTGAAGGATGACAAAGGCGATCATGACGATGCTAAATATGCCTCAGAACTTGGTTCACACTCACGCGCAGTATTACAAATCGAGGCGAAATTTTTTGCTGGGCGCTGACCCAGGCTGGTCTTACGTACCGAGTGATGGAGTGAGATCATATCGTGGTTTGGACTGATATTCCGTGACAACGGTTGATGCTGAGAGTCGTCGTTGATGTGAAATCGGTGTAGGGGTTTGCATTTCAGCTCAATATACGAGGCTGGGTTACCTGCACTCGTCCTTCTGATCAGTCTATCAGTCTATCAATCAATTCAATACTATACATCAAGGGTATTGTTATACCCACTCGCTCCGAAACTGCTTCGCGTTCCCAAATCCGGGGTGCTGAAATACACTTCTAAGACGCTTCCTCAGCTTTTCACTTTTTTTATGCGTCGGGGCCGTTTATTGCGCGTGATCCCAGCTGCGGCGCACATCTCGTAGTGCATACCGGTAGAGATCTTGTCCTCAATTCTATACACATACTCATCCCGGCGCACACTCACTTGCAAGGGCCGAAAACTCGCCAGTTTCCCCGGAACTCATGGACCCAAAACGTCTTTCGAGGCGATTTTGGAGATTTTGGACGGATGCAGCTAAAAAGGATAGAGTACTGTCCAAGGCAGATTAATCGATTTCAGAGGGCCTGTTAACCGAACACATGCGGCAAAGACACTTTGCCTGCTGACAGTTCGAATAAAGATTCGAAACGTAAATCGGTGCGTGTACGATTCTGGACAAGATTCCAGTCACCTGACAGCTTGAAGCAAGGCCTGCTGCCTGCTTGCAGACATAACGGATAGGTACTCCAGACCATTCCAAGCTATCTTATTCGCAGCGATCTCGCAATTCCAGTCTCCTACCATCTCTGAAATTCGCAGCTTGTCCTAAAATCTCACGATGGTCGCATGAGCAGCTCCAAACCTTCACCGCCGCGTCGAGTCCAGGGCTCGGAGGGCTCGGGAGATACTGCACAGCTCGCACAACCAGTCGAAGAAGGCTTTGCACCTGCTGTACCTTCAACCTCAAGTTCAGTCCGGACAAGCACTCGAAATGCCGAGGATTCTGGTCAAGTCACTCGCCCCAGGTTGGATGTCCGACCAGTACAACCCGCTGGAGATGAGTTCGACCCGGAAGAGGAGGCGAAGCTGGCTGAGCAGATGAGGCGTGTACAGGTGGTTAACTTGAAGCACAAGAAGATTGTGCAGAAACCTTCTCCGCCACTGGGTCCTCTGCCATCGCCAGCCCCTGATCTCAGCGGATCGACATCAGGTGCTGAGCTTGGCTCTAGTGCCAATTTAGAGAGTCGGGGGAGCAGTAGTGCGAGCCTCATTAGTACCAGAAGTGCGAGTGTCAGTCGGAGTGCGAGCATGGGCGGTAGTAGCAGCAGTGGCAGTCCTGTTGGTACCGAGCTATTCCCTGCTTATGCCCACTCAGAACTTTCGACAGTGCCACAAGATCATGCACACCGTCCACATGGCACTCTATATACGATCACTGAAAATGGAGCTGCTGGCTATCCAGCGCCTCCTTTCAGCAACATTCCAATCACCCCAGGACGTGCGACACGAGGCACACCACCGCGACCCCAGGCCCATACCCCAACTCATCAGTTGCCTTCTGTTGCCAGACTTGCTATCCCTTCGACTCCATCGGACCCTGACACACCTACGGGTTCGCCAGTTCGTGTGCACAAACGGCTCCTGGAGGCTAGGGAGCCAGGTAAGACAACGAGCAGCGGTACCCCCATTCATGCGTCACGAAGTGCTGTCACAGTTGGGCGTTCGACATCCCTTGACCACCCAGGTGCACTACACTTTGCAGCTTGGAGGAATCAGCAACCAGATGCCCACGATGAGAAGTTGTCAATGCACGACTTCCCGGTGTTGCTTCCAGCCGCTCCTGGCGACGGCTTCGACACAGCAAGTTCAGTTCCTGACTCGGTTTCATCGCCTTCTTCTCTCACGAAGAGCCTTGACCAGATGGACGATATAGAGCTTGAGCAGGCGTACCAACTCTATGTCCAAGAGGTGGAGGCGCAAGCCAAGTTGCGAAGGCAGCATCAACGCCCCAAAAGATGTTGGAAGCTCCTGCTCTGCATTATTGCGATTCTCCTCTCGTGGATGTCGGGCTTCACAGCAAGTTACCTTTTTGTAACCCAGTTTGTTCCTGCTCCGACCCTAAGTGACGTAACAGAAAAGTGGAGCACATGGTCAGAGCTTATTCAATCAACCTCAGAGCTCGCAAAGGTGTGCGTTGAGCAAGAAACAGCTGCATGCGAAGCAAGCGACGCAGAGAAGTTGAATAAGCTTGACCTCGAAATCAGTGCAGCACGTGAGTACAACGCCAAGGTCCTTCGGGCTGCGACTGAGCGACGAGTCCTGTGCGAGGGCCTTTACTCGAACTTTGTTTTTGGGTTTCTTGAGTATCAACGCACGCAACTTCTGCAGTATTCGAACCAAGCTAACATGTCGAATCCTCCAACGTTTGGAAGGCTGGATTCTGTCGTCTGTCCACCGTCAGCACCTGATGGATTCTACAACCTTGCACGTAGCGCCCTTCGCTTCCACGAATTCGAAATCGTCTCGAACATGGTAACAGCAAGCAAAGTGGATGCAGAGTCGAAATCGCAGAGTCAGAGCGTGCTCCGACAGTCTGTACAGAGACGTCTTCAGTATGATCAAGAGTACTTTGCGAATAAGACTGGGGTGATAATGGATTGGAACTTGCAGCTAGGTGCCTTACCCACGAGCCTAACGAACCTCGTAGATGTCTCTCTGTGGCCTGACAATTGGTCTCCAATCAACATGACGCTTTACAACTGCACTCAGCTTGGGAGCGTTTGTGAAGTGCCCAATTTACAGGGGGCCCGGGATTTAATCAGCAATAGTTTGGACAGTGCAACTTCCATGATCGAATCCTTCTCATCTTCTACCCTGGGTGTGATCCAGTCCCAACTCGCATTTGCTCAAGGAGTTACCGATCTCCTAAGCCAGGTTAGTAGCGTCTTTAATGAAATTGCCAATCAGAACATCGGTGTTGATTTGCCCTCTTTGAACATTCAGCCTCCTCCAATTGGTAACCTACCTCCGGTTCCCAGTTTAGCGAGCCTAGAAGAATTGACGGAACCTATGCAGGAAACTTATGGCATGCTGCTGAATGCCACCAAAAGCTCAGTACGTGAACTGCGCGACCACGTAAAGGAGGGCGTTTCCGACGCAGCGAATGCCATAGTATCAACTCTAAACGTTTCCGTCGAGATTTTAAGTGACTACAACCCACCACCAGTAGTTTTCTCTTCGAATCCTGACGACACAAGCGAGCAAGGAGGAGGCATGGGTACCTCGATAGAGGATGAAACCATGGCTTTGCAAACGGCTGTGAGCGCTGTTAACGGCCTTGGCGATCCTGATGCGCATCCTGTCATGACCGACACCCAAACTATTGTGGCTCAGCAGAGCTGGGACCCACATGATGAAGCAAAGCGCACAAAGTTTGGGGTAACCATCGCAGACGCAGTAACTAGAGGTCTTAATGGAACTGAAGATCTTCAAGGTCGAGCTCGTGCCGCCGCTACGGCCTTTCAGGAATCGCAATCCAAGTGGAAGTTTCCAGCTTCAGTTCCTTCCTTTGCCGACATTCGCAAGGCAATTGAGGGATTGATTACGGCGCTGCTTGCCATCGATATTGCTCTCAGGGTGGTGCATTCGGTTTATACCTTTCACAAATTCTTTGCTGCGGGTCAGCAAGCGTTACCACCCCTGAAAGCGCATCCATCTGAGACCTCACTGGCTTCGGCAAATGCGAGCCTATGTGCATGCTGTGATCGACCTGACGGATGCTACAAGCGCACTTGCGTGAGACTCCGCTCGATGTGTGGCTGCTGCTGCGGAAGCGCCGGCAAAGCATCAACCCCAACAGGAACGGCATGCACAACAATCATGTTTGCGCTCACAGGTCCCATCCTTGTCAGCATAGTGACGTTTGTGGCCGCTGTAGCCATTCTGTTTTTTGCTCTTCAGGGCTACGCCACGATCTACGAACATTACGTCGATGGATGTGTTGAGTCCAGCGGTGGTAGCTTTATCGCGAGGAATGCAGCCTCCATTGCTCAAAAGATCGTTGAGGATGCCTATGGAAGCTATGCGGTGACTCAGGAAATCTCTAGGCTCCAGAGCAACGAGCAGAGTTGTAACACTCGAGCTCAACTCGACGCAGAAGAGGGACTACAGGAGGGTGTGGTGTTGGATAGGGAAATCCTCGCCACCGATCGCGCGATTCACAACCTGACCGCAATCCTGACCTGTATCGACTGGGAATCCATTGTTGTCCCCATCCGGGTTGCCGTGCCCAGCCATGCTAAGATAACTTTCACCGAAACGACATCGCAAGATGATGATAATCTCCCATACCAGGTCGCATCGCAGATAGTTGATGCCATTGAGATCGAAGCTCCTCATCATGTGCTCCTGAGTGAATTGACGACGCTATGCCCAAGGGATTGGAGTCAGAATGAAGGCAATTTCTTGCGTAGTGCGTTGACTTATCCATCCTCAACGTGCGTGGCCCGCCTCTCAAATTGTGCAAGACAATGCTCCGCGAGCTCATCTTCTCCGGTTCCATTGTCTCTCATGCAATCGCCGGATGCCCATCAATCCGGAATAGGGAAGCTAGACGCGAGTCAGAGTCCCGAAGTTAACATAATGCAGCTGAAGTCAATGAGTGCCGAAGCTGCGTGTCATACTGAGTGGTTTATCCATTCCAACATCATTCGAATTCTATTCACTATTTTGGTTTACGTGTGTTTCAATGCCAGTCGTGGACTCCTCATCTTCGGTCTGCGATGCGCCCTGGCTGAACAAATTGGAGAAAGTCTCATGGTTTTTGAAGGAACGTGCGATGAAGAAGGAAGACTCTTCGAGCCGATCAAGCGTGAGCAATTGTATTCGGAAATCGTGAAGTTCTATAAGTGGAGGCGGGTTTTGGGCGTCGTCTGTATCCTCCTCGCGTTAGGATTACACGTACCTTACTTATGGACATTTTATGCGCTCCAGGATAAAATTGTCCAACCACCGAACTAGTGTACATACTGTAAAGAACGAATATACCTGTGTAAATAAATAAAGTGGCCTTAAATTGAACAGATCTGGCCGCTTGGTGTCAGGTTAGAATCAGCGATTCGACAATCTAGCGCTTGAGGGTGGTCTCCAGTGGTACAGGGGTTTACAACTCATCCTTGGAAGCGGCATCGGCAAACTTGCGAATGGCAATCACAACCTTTGAGTTGCCTTCCTCCTCGGCAATATCCTCTGCGGTTTGACCGGCGTTGTTCTTGACACTGAGGAGCTTGGGCTGCTTCTCCAGGAGGACCTCGACGATGCTGACGTGGTTCTTGAATGCAGCACGGTGAAGGGCAGTGTTGCCATCTTCGTTTGCCGCCAAGGGATCAGCACCCGCTTCAAGGAGAACCTTGACGATCTCAAGCTCGCCTGAGCCTGAAGCAATCATCAGAGGAGTCCAGCCAGCGTTAGTGGCGATGTTAGGATCTGCACCTGCCTCAAGAAGGGCCTGGACGATCTCCTTGTGGCCACCCTGCGCCGCACGCAGGATAGCGGTACCACCATTGTTGTTGCGCTGGTTGGGATCCACCTTGGCCGAAAGGAGCTGGCGAACAATGTCGGCGTTACCATACACGCTCGCCCAGATAAGAGCTGTCCAGCCATCCTTGTCTTGAACAGAGAGGTCTTGGCCCTCAGCAATGGCCTTGATAACAGTGTCAAGGTCTCCGTTCTGCGCAGCCTGCATGACAGGGGTGACGCCATCCTCATTTGCCCCCTCCGCCGCAGCAAATCCGAGTGCGGTGAGCGCGATAACCAGCAAGAACGCAGCGACAACCAAGAGCTTTCGTTGCTTGACCATGGTATCTGGATGTGGAAGGGAGCATGATCGGTTGCGAGTCAGTAAGCGCACATTAGCGATGTTTTTGAAGGGAGTTAGGTGGTAAGGCGCGTGCTATCGGACGCCTTCTGCAGCCTGCTGACTCAGAAGGAGTGAGTAATCACACAAAAGGATGCTTGGCGGTATACCAGGAGGTTTCCAAGATTATATCCTCGTGCATTCAATACGAAAACGTAGCATACATCGAGTGATAGCAATTTCAGATCAATGCATCTGCACACTCACCCGATTCACGAGCTTGAGCAAGCGTAACTTCAATGATTCTCTGCACCCCAAACTCGCAACATCCTGCGAGTTGGGAGCTCACCACGATCCTCGCCAAACTGGTACCTGTCACGTCTCAAGCAGTAACTCTCGGAAGTCCAAACAACGGATTTATTGCAACTTATTAGCTCATTCTCTACGAATGTGCCCCATCCTGAGGATGGTCAAAGGCGTTCCTCGCGACTTGTGTCGGTTACAAGTGGGTGAGTGATGCGGGGTTGCAACATACTTACGACCGATCTAAGTGTAGCAGGTACTTTATTACAACATTATAGATTGATACCGCACTGCGAAGCTAGGATCTAGTCCACACTCCCCTCTAGCATGCACGACAATGGAGAGCAGCCCGGTGAAGTGCAGTGCATTGGATTCACATTCAAAACCTCGACGACATACACACGCTGGGTCAATTCACATCAAATGCATATTCCTGCAGTACAAAGTAAATCCCAGTGGTGATCCTCCCGTGCTATTCAATTCCGACGAGTCGGGCCCACACGCACGCAAAAGCAGTGCAAACCCAGCAAAAGCTAACTGCATGGCTCATTCTGGCTGAACGTGTCACATTGGGGTGTCACGTAGGTCATTTTGGCCCAAGTTCCAAAATTTGGAACCTGGTTCCAAAATTTGGAACTTTGCCACGGGGTCAGTTTGGGAGTCACGAGGCAGGAAAATATCTTGATGAGAACAGAACATTAAATTGTCTGTATATCAAGGATAGCAAGCCAGGATGAAGTCCTACGTTGCTGTTGCCATCATTGCCATCGTTGCGCTTTGCGCTGCATCGGTTTCTGCTGCTCCTCTCACCGAGCAACAGTACCAATTCCTCTTCACTCGCTTTGTTGACCAGTACAACAAGCAGTACGAGGCTTCTGAGTTCTTCACTCGCTACAACGTTTTCAAGCAGAACCTCAACTTCGTTCTTGCTCACAACGCTAAGGGTGATGCTTCCTACACTGTTGCTATCAACGAGTTCGGTGACCTCACCTCCAAGGAGTTCTCTGCTAAGATGAACAAGCTCCAGCACGTCAACCGCCAGTTCACTCGCGACTTCACTGCTTGGAATGCTACCCCCAAGCCTGCTGTCACTGCTGATGCTCTTGACTGGCGCTCTCGCGGTGCTGTCACCCCCATCAAGAACCAGGGTCAGTGCGGCTCCTGCTGGGCTTTCTCCTCCACTGGTGCTATTGAGGGTGCTAACTTCGTCAAGAACGGCAAGCTTGTCTCTCTCTCTGAGCAGCAGCTCGTTGACTGCTCTGGCTCTGCTGGTAACGAGGGTTGCAACGGTGGTCTCATGGACTCCGCCTTCCAGTGGGTCAAGCAGAACGGTGGTATCTGCACTGAGTCTGACTACCCCTACACTGCTCGCGACGGCTCTTGCAAGCGCTGCACTCCCGCTGTCCAGATCTCTGGCCACGTCGATGTCTCCCCCACTGAGGCTGACCTCATGAACGCTGTCAACATCGTCCCCGTTGCTGTTGCTATTGAGGCTGACCAGATGGGCTTCCAGTTCTACTCTGGTGGTGTCTTCGACGGTGCTTGCGGTACCAACCTCGACCACGGTGTCCTCGCTGTTGGTTACGGCACTGACGGCTCCAAGCCCTACTGGATTGTCAAGAACTCCTGGGGTACCTCTTGGGGTGAGCAGGGCTACATCCGCATGATCCGCAACAAGAACCAGTGCGGTATCTCCAACATGGCTTCCTACGTCATCGGTGCTTAAATGGATTGGAGGTTTTTCATCCACCCATTTTCTCATCGCTCATGACTTAGCTAGTCGTGCTGCTTCTTTTTAGTATTGGTTGACATGCAGTGGCAGCTGTGTACCAAAGCTGGAAGCTCTGCTTTCGCCTTGACGTATTCACAGGAAATCTGAATGCCAATCGATCATCTTAAAGAAGGCATCCCAATCCAACCCAACTTGGTTTGATATGCTTTTTTCTTCAGCTTAGTACATCGTTTTGGTGCATGCTAAGCGCATTCATCCTCCAGCTAGTTGTGTGCTTGGCATCCTCAAACGACCACGTTGGAAAAAAGTAAAAGTTTCCAGTTTGGCTTATTAACTCATTCATTTCACTGCCGTAAGGATAACTGATAGGTGCCGTGTAGGAAGTACGAGTGCAAATTGTTTAAACACGTGGTGGCGCGTGTGTGTATGTCAGTTTGCAGTTAGAGCTCGCGCCGACAACACAAGGGGCGAGGTGTGCAATCCCCGTCAAGGATTCGAATTCGAATTCGAAAATAGGGGTTGAGAAATTGACCAAAGTAGATTGGAAAAAGTGTGAAAAATCGGTATAGGCGTGTGTGTATTGTAGCATAAATTTGTGCATAAGATATATCACCGCAGTAACACCTTATTTTCAAGTTTGCCCTCTGGGTGTATCTCTTATATGACCTTCATTATTGACCGTTCGTCTAGGCACGGAAAGAGTCATGGAAACCACTGGTACCACCATGCCCAAAGGCCATACGGGACAGGAGGCCGACACAACCACTGCGCGAAGGACCTCACTCTTTGCCAGCGGTATGAAATCCAAGTCGTTCCAATCCAACTCGCACGCTAATCCGACCAACACCGAATCCGGGAATCAGAATCTCTGTCGTTCTCAGCTACCGCCACCTGTCATGGACACTATGCAGGATGGTAACGCGTCCAATGTTACTGCCTTAGTGGAGGACGACGGCCAGTGCGTACAAAGCGATCAATACCATGACCAACATGGCTCTGGAAAGCCTGGAGAAAGCGGTGGGGATGGTTCTGGGATGCAGCAGACCCATCGAATGGACGGCAGACCGACTGATGACAACAACCTGGACGGTCAGCCACTTCACCAGCAATCGGCACAAACGCCTGATTACGCTCGTCAGCACCAGCGTCGTGGCTCGGAGAATGAGGCTGACATGCAGCCACCTTCTCCCTTCACCGATGCTCCCTTGGTGGTTGGCACGTCTGATCCCTTCAACGATAACTGGATCCATTCGGCGGTAATCAGCTTGACGCAAGAGATTCGAGACACTGTGATTGAGGCCGCGCGTACCACACTTGCACCTTTCCGAGACCTCTCATCGAAACTGGACATGCGTGCAGAAGAGCTCATGAGGGAGCATCGCACTCTCAAGCAGGAAATGAACGAGTATGCCGATTTCATCATGCGACAGCAGCGTGCAGCGCAAGAGGCAGAGGCTGCGATTCACATGAGGCTCATGCAACGCTCTAATATTAAGCAGCGGCGATATGCACAACAGGATTCAGGGGTTAGTGAGGATTCCTAATCCCAAGACCAACTGTAACGGAGGTCTGCGAAGAATGATATGCATAAAACAAACCATTGGAGCTGTACAGTGATGTCCTGATGGGTCTACGTAGGTTCTATATGAACAATGGTGAGTTCTGTGATCTATTGAACTGTACAAAGCTATGTAAGGCAGAATGAAGGTTTGGATTGTTAATTTACACTCGACTTCCCCGGGGAGTGATGGTCCCCCGATTGGATGCGATGGTGCTTCCTGCAGCGATAGTCGGCGCCTGCCTCCTGCTTTCCCCAGGATGGTGACTATCTCCAGATTCTGATGATGCAGTGTGTGCGTGGCTCCCACCTGCTGTGGTATTCAAGGCAGCATTTCCTTGCGGGGCCAACGGGGGAGCGCCCTGCTGATTCGCAAACGACATAGATCTGCGAAGCGCCACAAGAGATGACGCAGCTTGTGCTACGTTGTTGATGAATGCCTCAGTGTCGCGCACCTTGTCCTGTCCTCGTGCCGTGGTCATGAGAGCGTCATTCTCTCTTTGAAGCGCCGCGATACGCTCTTCGAGTGTTTTTGTTCGCGCACGCAGCTCACTAATCGTCTCAAGGGCCTGAGCGAGTCGTGTAGTATCTCGCTTCGAGGCTTCGAGCTGAATCTCCTGATCTTTAAGTTGGTAGTTCGCTTCACCTAGTTTGTGCTGCAATCCAACATTCTTGCGTTGTGCACTTTCCAGTGCCAACTCGACCATTGCATGGGAAATGTTTGTTCGTATTGACGTCTGCTCAGCCTCTTTCAATTTCTCGCGTAGAGTCTTGTTTTCCTCGGCCAATTCCGCCTTCTCCCTTGAAAGCTTGGCGATTGTCTCACGAGCCTGCTCCAGTTCCTTGGTCATTTGAGTGACTTTTCGACCACCCTGTCGTGGGCTAGATGAGCCATCAATAGAATGCGGATAGTGGTGGCCATTTCCGAACCCCAACACTTCGTCCTCCTCTTCACCTCGCCGCCGTCGCTCCAGTTGCTGAAGCAGTCTCCTTGCTGTTTGCTCAGCAGCCGCAGCCCTGTTCTCTAACTCTGCAGTTCTTTCATTCAGTGTCATGTGTAGTCTCGCGCAATGCGCTTCAAGCTCCCGGTACTCCCGCCGTAGCGCCGATAGTTCCGAGGCGGCAGTCAGTGGATCAATTGGATGGGCGAACATACGCGAAGGTGGCGATGCAAGCTCCATCGAAGGAGGCAACTTCACTGGCTGAGGGATGGCCACATCGCGCTGCTTGTTGATAATGAAGTCGACTATGCTCTCCGCGGATTTGCCTCCAATTTGACGTAACAACCTTGCTGAGACATCCGCCGGGGCCTTGGCGAGTGCTGCAGTGGCACGTTGCACTGCACCTGGTGCTGAAAGATTAGCTGGAATGCCGGACAGCTTGGCAAGGTTCTCGGCGCCGTACGCGGGTACAAGTACTTCCTTTTCCGTTCGCACGTGCTTATTGGATTGCGAGACCTCAATGATCCTATAGGACGAATTAGCCAAGCGAGTGCGAGTCGTGTTCGATCAGCCAGGCAGCCCACACACACTATCCCAAGAAGAAGAAACCGTCACCCAAGTAATAAAACTGAGTCGACAGGAGCCAAGGCGCAAGATACAGGGACGTACCTCCCGTCAGAGGGCGATTCAGTGGCCGAGGTGACTTGACGCACAGCCGGAATGGGCGTGGAGTCGTACACACGCTAGAAAGGGTGGGTGGAGCGCAATGGGTGAGCGTCTGAAACCAGCAATTCTAGATTATGCGTTGATTTTGACATGTAGGACGTACCTTGGCACCGTCCCAAGGCTTCTTGGGCGACTGCATATGCTATAATCTACGCGATGCAAGGGTCTGCACGGCGCTGCACTGACCCGGTTTAGGCCTTCCAGTCGATTCTTCACCTAGTAATTAGTGAAAACTCAGCCAAAATCCGGCTGGATATTTCGGCGGAAAGAGCGCCTTGGTGCGTGCGACCACTCGAATAACCCTTACCATAGTGTAGGAAGATGAGTGGACATCACGCAAATGCATCTGGAACTCGCCCAGGCCCTCAGCATCAACCGGAATCGGCAGGACAAAGTGAAGACGACCAGGCCGTGCTGGTGGGTAGTCTCAATGGGCAGGGTATAATCCACGCGATCTCGGCAAGTCCCATCCGCGTTGTGGGTGGAGACGATGCTACGCGCACCCCCGTCATGACCCATGCTGCCGTGACGACGACACACCTCAGCCCTGAAGTAGACGTCGTCTCAGAACCATGGATCGCAAGCAGCCTTGGGTCCATGATTGAGTTGGATACCCAGCCTGGCGGAGTAGCAGCGGGTGCAACAGCAGTAGGAGGTGTACCCATAACAGGCGCACTACCCGGAACTTCAACGGCAACAGCCGCACCGTCGGTCCACCAATTGACGCTGAACATGGCAGGTGCTTCAATGCCAAGTCAACAGCAGCAGCAGCAGCAGCATCTGCAACAGCAACAGCACCAAGGTTATCAACCTCCACAACATGTGTTCCATCCTTTGTCGACTTTGCCTCATCCTAGCGCACTGCCAAATACGAATACGCTGAACCCGTTGATCTCAGGCTCGGGCCCCAGCCACGACCCAAACCCCAGTCCCAACTCATCAGCGGTCCATGGAGGCAACCCGAACATGGTGGTGATCCAACCGGCTCGCCAATCACTAGGACTTTCGCCCGAAAACGTTCTCATCACTCAACCCACGCAGCGTAGCCATGGACCGTCCATGGCTGCAGTTCATCAGTCAGGAGCGTCGGCTCAGACGGCTGCTAGCGTGATCACCTCACCGTCGTTTTCAGGCGTTCCCTCACAGTGGCAGCATCCGTCGCTACAGACACGAAAAACATCCGATGCTACATCTTCAGGCCAGTTTGCTCGGTTCCCCAGCAGCATCTCGTTCGTTAGTGAATCAGGGCAAACACTGGTTACATCGGCCAGTAACGATCAGCAATCGCCAATCACACCTGGTGGCAATGGAGACATAGGCGCTCTGGGGCAGCATGGGCAACCCGGTGGGCTTTCACCCTACCCAGTCGAGGAAGAGGAGTGGGAGAATGCACTGCCATGCTCTGTCGCGTCGTTTGGACGCCGGTGCAAGTTGTTCTCTGGTGTGCCGCTCATCTGGATGCTGGCATCGCTAGCGTTCCTAATTGCACTTATCATCCACTCTCGTGATGCCAATGTTTCACCACGAGATAAGCGCGTATGGGGTGCCATGCGTATTATTTCTTTCCCAGGTTTCTTGTGGCTTCGTGCCATTCGCTTACTTGCACTTCCAATGCTCATTGCCAACACCATCTCTGTCCTGAATCAAATGCGCGGTTTCGCGGGTGGTGGCACTTTCTTCCGACTTACATTCGGCTATTACCTATTGACATTTGCCCTGGGCTGCGCACTCTCCTGTGTGCTGACCTACTATGGAATCCAGGATTGGACCTCCGAGTTCAACGAGCTTCCTGACATGGACGACTACAATAATAGCGAGTGGAATATTGATATCCTACCACATGGCGCACGACGAAGTCCATTCGTAAACACAACTGTGACGGAGCAGATCGAAGCTGTGATCTGGGACGCGCTGCCATCCAACTCGCTGCTCTCGATTGTATCCGACAATCTGACTGGCTCAGTACTGCTCGCTCTCGTGATTGGTTATTCCATTTCATCACCTCAGAGTTCCACGGTTCTGAAGTTCTTTGAAGAGGTCAGCGGCATCTGCGCCAAGGTCATGGAGGGGCTTGTCACTACCACACCCATCGGTGTTTTCTTCTTGGCTCTCCCCAAGCTCGCTCAGGCGGATATTCCCAAGGTTCTTGAAGGCATTGGCCTCTACCTCGGCGTAGTTTTCTTGGCGATAGCGGTGCATACGTTCCTCATCCTGCCCGCTATCTATATGCTCTTATCTGGATGTCGGCCCAGACACAGTCCCTTTGCCGTATTAATGAAGTCGATACCTGCATTGCGCGCTGCGTTGATCATGGGTTCATCCACTTTAGCATATCCCTTGACTGTCCGCTGCTCTATCCGCACCCTGAGGAATCACCCAGGTGTAGCAAAGTTCGTCCTTCCGATCGGTACCCGATTTAACTTCGATGCTCAAGCTCTTTTATTCCCAATTGCATTGGGCTTCTTGGCAACATCTCAAAATCAGCCTTTGGCATTCCCAGAGTTGGTTATGATAGCCGTTTTTACGGGCATCATATCGCTGGGGTCGAGCACCATCCCGTTCTTGGACGTTATTCGCCTCGTCTTGCTGGAGAAGGCCGCAGGCATTCAGCTTGATGGTATTTTTGCTCTCCTGTTGGTCGTGTGCTGCTTGCATCATCCACTCTCAATTGCGTCGAGCGTCTATTCTGACATTCTGCTGTCTGAGGCTGTCGACGCGCTCGTTCCGAAGCTTCAAAAGGTGCAGCATGTCGAACGGCGTGGCACGGATGCAGCCGCAGAGCAGTCAACGTCCTCACCGGCCGACGAAGAGGCTGGAGCTGCGACTGCAGCAGGCGCTGGTCGAGGCGCACACGGCAAGAGCAGGGACCATATCAAAATGCGCAATGCGCTCAGTGTTTCGCAACCTCTACTCATTCGTCGCGTCACTGTAAATGATTTCCAGATCGTTCGTTTACTCGGACAAGGTGCGTTTGGTCAGGTGCTGCTCGTTCGTAAACGCGATACGAAGCAGCTCTATGCCATGAAGATTCTCAACAAACAGCAGCTGCGTGAGCTCAATCAAATTGCTCATGCACAAACTGAGCGTCGACTTCTCGAAGTCTTGGATCATCCATTCATCGTAAAGCTGCGCTTCGCCTTCCAAACTCGAAAGTCATTATATCTGGTGATGGACTATTGCCCCGGTGGTGAGCTTTATTTCCACCTCACGCGAAGTGGTCCCTTCCAAGAGCACAAGGCGCGTTTCTACGCCGCGCAGATTGTGTTAGCTCTTGAGTACTTGCATTCCAAAGACATTGTATACCGTGACCTAAAGCCCGAGAACTTGCTACTAGATGCTCGTGGTAACGTTGTCCTGACAGACTTTGGATTGTCTAAGGAGAATGTCAAAGACCACGCTTCCGCAAGATCGTTTGTGGGTTCACCTGAATATCTCGCGCCAGAGGTGCTCACCCGTAGCGGCCACGGTAAGGCAGCAGATTTTTATTCCTTGGGTGTCGTGCTCTACGAGTTGTTAACCGGGCAGCCTCCGTTCTATCACACCAACCCAGAGCGACTTTACCACAAAACCATGCATGACGTCCTTCGAATTCCAAACTATCTCACGCCCGCTGCGCAATCCCTCCTCCGTGGCCTGCTCGATCGAAATGTTGCCACTCGCTTGAAAACAGCGAATGAGCTCAAGCACCACGCGTTCTTTGCTTTCGTCGATTGGAACGCGATTCTGCAGGGTCGAGAAACCCCGCCAATCCAGCCAACGCTCCGTAATGATGACGATACCTCCAACTTCGATAGTCAATTCACAGTGAACGTCCCACTTTTCGATCCAGATGACATTGCCGAGGCTAAGCGTGCAAGTCCATTCTTCAAGTCATCAGCACTCAAGGCTATTGAGAGAAAGGAGCGTGAAGAGCGTCGCGTGCGCCGACAGATGCGTGAGGCCAGACGGCGTGGGGAGCTCACAGATGGTATGGATGAGGATTTGGGAGAATTCAGTGAAGACTCCGCATCCGCTGCAGAGAGCGATATTGGAGATATTGACGTCGATGAAGATGAAGATGATGTTGACATCAATGATCCCAGTGCGTCGAAGAAGTTTAAGGAACTTTGGTATCCGGAGTTCGATTTTGTCGCGTCCGAATTACTGCGACCGATCTCGCAACGAGGTCACAAAAGTGGGACGACGATTCAGGTAGCTGCAGCTAGCACCCCACATACAGACACCTCGCGTGCGCAAGAACCTAAGAAACGTGGTTTCTTCGCGCGCCTGTTTGGCTGGGGTGGTAATGACAGTGACGCTGAAGAAACCCGCGCTTCGGAGTCTTCCTCGCGAACATCAATCAAGTCCCCCAAAGGCGCAGGGTACCAACTGTTGGATGACACGTCGTCACAGTCTCGCTCTCGTGGCGGCTCGGCCCTTGCTCGCCCGTCTACAGCGTTGAAAAGGCAAGCAGTACCGGGCACTTACGTCGCCCCTCGCGCTACTGCACCAAAGCAATCGGTGCAGCAGTCCCGTCATCAACAACCCGCCTTGCCGCGTGTCAAGTCGGATAATGACTTCAAGACCAAAGCTCAAGTCAGCCATGGCAAGGGAGCTTCGCCTGCCTCGACAGCAACTTCCACCGGTGCCACTCCTGCGGGAACTTCATCCAAGCCAGCGACAACGCCTGACTCCGATGCCGCAGCCGCCGAGGCTCGTCAGGCGGCTCAAGAGGAAGCGGCCCGACAGCAGCTTCTCTTTGCTGCCTATGGCATTCCACCACCGTCGCCATTAGGTCAAAACAATGGACCGGTTGTGACATCGACTACTGCACCTGCCCCTCTCCCTGCGCCGGCTCCAGCTACAGGTTCTCGTCAGGTCCAAGCCAATCGAAGTGTTCCTCACAAGTAAAGGAGGGGTACATATGCTGCTTTTCTACATGCATGTATGCACGCACGTATTGAATCTTGCCATTGCTTACTGTTAAATGAGTAGTGTTGCTTTAGTAACCAAATCATACAATACACCCTTGAGTATCATCACACCCGCGCAGCTGCTTGTTTCTCAAACGCCCTAGATTCAACGATTTGTTGTCTTAACTAAGCACTTCCAAGTGTATGATGAAGATGAATGAAGTCAAACATAGAATTCGAGCAAACGGTGACCAATATCTCAATTCTAGAAAGATCTTGATTGACAAAAAGAATAATCGCCAAGTTTGGTTCTAATCGTCAACCTGCAACTTGACCACTCAACATCGAAGCTTCTTCGCAGGTGCGCGTGAGCTAAAGATACATCATCAGCACAGATAACACTACGGCACGAAGCTCCGCTACGGGGTGATCGAACATACAGGTATCGAGAGCACTTGTTAAGGCTACTCAAACTTGAGCCGGCAATACCTGTCACCATTCGTTAACGTTCTCTCGCTGCTGCTGTGGAGAACGAGTCGCGGTTAAGAGATTAGAACACGCGTGCATGCATGCTTGCGGGAAGCAAGCATACAAACCCACGGACCTTAGAAGGACTCATAAGGTCATGATAAGGAAAAGCTATGGGAAGATGGCTTTAGATAACATACAACTTTGGTTCACATACGACTTTTGCAGCTCGTAATGTTAGCATATACAAAAAACCAAGCATGAGAGCGAATAAACGACAGCTCGCGCAGGTTGTTTGGCTTCACTCTTTGTGGTGTGATGCTCAAGTAGGGTAGTGGTGTGTCCTGTTCTAACAATCACAAAGATATCATACCAGCGCAATTACTTGCTGCAAATTCTGTTCAGCATGAACAAAACAAACGATTGGGTACTGTAATGCACCGCACGTTTAGAGCTTGTCGTAGTAGTCGTTGAAGTTAGGAAGACCAGCGGGCAGGCCCTTGCGCTCACGGACCATGGTGACGATCTTACCAGCTGGTGAATCAGGCTCATCGCAGCGACCGTGGCAGAGGTTCCAGTGAGAGAAGATAAGCTGAGGGAAAGCCTGACCGGAGGTAGCCTGACGGAGCTGGTTGGTGAAACCGAAGGACTCAAGGACAGGGAGGTAAGCACGGATCTTCTCAAGAGGAGTACCAGGGCGCTCCTCCTTACCCTCGATCATACCACGACGAGCGTTGAGGGTAGTGTAGACACCAGAAGCAGCGTTGGAAGGCACGGTGATGTCGCACATGTACATGGGCTCCATGAGACCGGGCTCGGCGTTGATCTGGCAGGCATAGATACCCTTCTTGGTAGCAGGGGAGATCTGACCCATACCACGGTGGATAGCATCAGCGTGGGTAACGACATCGGTAAGGGTGACCTGGATACCTCGTAGAGGCTCACCGCAGTAGACACCATCGAGAGTGCACTGCTGGAATGCGGTGCAGACGGAGTCCTTGATTTCCTGGAGGTACTGAACACCACGGGTCTGCTCGACGAGGATGTTGCAGACACCATCGGGGACGAGACCGAAGCACCAAATAGCACGAGCAGTCTCAACATCCCAGCCGTAGGTGTCGGCGAGGATACGAGCACGCTGCTTGGTCTCCATTTCCTCAGTGATTTCACCGTTGTCCATAGCCTTAACAAGCTCCTCGTTGAGAGGCTTGGCAGAGAAAGTAAGACGGTTGTGCTTGTTGGGCGACTTGGCAAGGATAGGAATACTGGTCTCACCGAGGACAGTCTCGTTGAAGGAGACGACAGGGTTGGACACACGGATGGGAGCACCCTTCATGAAGTCATCACGGAGATCCTTGATGCAAATCTCGAGGTGAAGCTCACCGGCACCAGCAATAATGTGCTCACCAGTGCTGGAGATGGAGCACTGAACGAGAGGATCGGACTTAGCGAGACGCTTAAGACCTTCGTTGAGCTTGGGAAGATCAGCAGCATTGCAGACCTCGACGGCGACACGGACGACAGGAGAGACGGAGTACTTCATCTGAACAATGGGGTGAGCATCCTCATAGTCAGTGATGGTACCGGACTTCAAGAGGTACTGGTCAATACCAACAAGACCGCAAGTGTTACCGCAAGGAATATCCTGGACCTGCTCAATGTAACGACCCATCATAATGACAGTGCGCTGAATCTTCTTGATGTGAAGATCCTGCTTCTTACCCTTGATGTAGTCAGGGCCAAGAATGCGGACGGTTGCACCGGTCTCAACAACACCGGAGAAGACACGACCGAAAGCGAAGAAACGACCCTTATCGGTGGAGGGAACCATCTTAGAGACGTAGACGCAGAGAGGACCCTGGCGGCGGCAGAAGCGAATAGCCTCAGCGAGGTCATCGTTCATGGGACCGGAGTAAAGGTTCTCAACACGGTAGCGCTGAGCGGCGCAAGGAGAAGGAAGGTGAGTAACGATCATGGTAAGGAGAGCCTCAGCAGCAGGGAGCCACTCCATCATGAGGCGCTTAAGAAGGGGCTTACCAACGAGGTCCTTAGCATCACTGGGGACCTTGATCTTGAGACGCTCGAGGATAGGCTCGTAGATATCCTTCTTCTGGTCAATGACAGCACGGAAGAGAGTCTTGATAGGCTCGAGGACGAACTTGACGAAGGAGCGGTCAGAACCCTCCTTCTCCCAAACCTTGGTCTCAGGGTTGTAGTAGTTGTCACCCCAAAGGAGTTCCATCATCTTGCAGTGATCAAGACCGAACTGCTCCTCGTACATGCGAGCGAAGCGGCCGAGAGTGAAACCCCAAGAGTGGAGACCGGAACCGAAACCGACGGTACCGAACTCAGGGTAGACTTCGATATCACCGAGAAGGTCATCACGGTAAGTAGCAATGATGACGTTAACGGATTCGATCGAACGAGAGAAGGCCTGGTAAGCATCCTCAGCGTCCATCATAAGCTCAAGGAAGACACGGTCGAGCTTGTTGACGAAAAGGACGGGGCGAATACGCTCAGAGATAGCCTGACGAAGCACGGTCTCGGTCTGGACGCAGACACCTTCAACGCAGTCGACGACGACGAGAGCACCATCGGTGACACGAAGAGCGGCAGTGACTTCAGAGGAGAAATCGACGTGTCCGGGGCAGTCAATAAGGTTAATAAGGAAAGGAACGATCTTGGTGCCGTTCTTGTTGGTGGTAAGAGCCTTGAGCTCCTCAGCAAGGATATCGATCTTACCAAGGCGCTTGACACGAGCGATCTCCTCCTGCTTGCGCTCCTCCTCGAGCATAGCCTCGCGCTCAGCACGGATCTCCTCCTCGGTCTTCTCCTCCTCCTTGTCCTTCTTATCCTTCTTGTCCTTCTTATCCTTCTTATCCTTCTTGTCCTTCTTATCCTTCTTGTCCTTCTTACCATCCTTGGCAGCCTCAGCACGAGCAGCAGCTTCACGCTCCTCACGCTTGGCACGCTCGAGGTTCTCCTGAACCTTTTGCTGGGCGTACTCACGCTCAGAGTTCAAGATGCGGAGGTTCTCCTCAGTAAGTTCGAAGTAGAGGGAGACACCGGTGGACTTGATGGTAATGGTACGCTCCTGCTCATCCTCACGGGTATCCATGAAACGAGTATCACCGGCAGCAGCCTTAGCAATAATACCAGCGGCCGCAATCAGTGAGTCCGAAAGCGTGGACTTACCGTGGTCGACGTGCGCAATGACGGACATGTTGCGGATGTTGTGCGGATGGTCCATCATCGCACGGAGCTCATCGATTGAGAAGTTCACCTATAAGCATATGCAAGGTCACAGTGCAGTTGACGAAAACCGGGTGTAAGTGCATTCTCATATCATACCAAAGTCAATTCGTCCAAGATCCCACCGAGCGCACTGCGAAATTCCATCCAAACACACCGAAACCCACTCCACGGATCGACAAAAATTCCGACTTCGGGGTCCGTGGTCCGTGCGAGGTTCGGGTTGAGTTTTGGGACCCACGCGCATCACTGCGTGGATATTCGCATGGTTCGTTCGCTGCGGAGAAGGATGATCTCGGGTATGGTGGAGGAATTCCAGTCCAGCGGTGTGGTTCAAGTCGTCAAAACCTCGCTAAAACATCATTTTGCTTGGCAAGATTTTCCTTTTGCCTTATGTGGCGATGATGCCGTGTGATGAAATTTTGTATAAAACCATGGTAGCGTAGTGTTATTTTGTAAATAACACTAGTATAAAATGATAGTATACACGATAAGCTATTAATTTATACCATTATTAAACACTAACTACTTACCATGTTTGCCTAATTAAGACACGAAAACGTTGGTCGTGCTTTGCACTTTTCACCCCTTTTTACCTCTCAGGCCGGGTGAAAAAAAGTTTAACCGTGGCGTGCGGGCCGCTCGGCTTGTGTGGTGGCGGGATCCCGGATTTGGAACCAGTTTGGAACGCGTTTGGAACGCGTTTGGAACCCGTTCCAAATATTTGGAACACGCTCCAAACGGTTCCAAACTTTTGGAACCTTGCAACCGGAACTGGGTCGGACCCTCCCCCTTCCCCTTTTTAACACCCCTCAACCCAACTCCATCACCACACACAAAGAATATACTCTCTTCGAACTTCACTCCACTGCACTTTCAGCTCTTCTTGACCCGCTAGAAGTGTCATCTACCCCGCAAGGCCATACCGCGAATGATAGCCCAGTAGGCACCCCATCGAAAACACATGCGCCCCGGTGACAAACCCGTGACACTCATCGTATACCTCTCCGAGACCTGCTAGCTCGTCTGTCCCCAGAAAGCCTATTTAGGGTACTTCGGAAGGGAGGATACGGATGCCGCCCTGTAACACAGCCTTGGATTAACATGAAACCACATAAAACCCTCGTGTGAATTATTCGTCTTCGCATCCTCGCTATTGCCAGCCGTCGTCAGTCAACAAAACTCTGTGCTGTCTACTCACTAGCATCATTTTGGTGGGTCTTTACGACGTACTAGATTACAGGCCATGCTTAACTCAGTGGGACAAACTGGGTGTATCTTGATAAAGCTAATTCTGCGTCTGCACTCGATACTCCCAAGTCCTCGACTGCACTGAGCCCCAAACTACTCCACCCGAGAGAACCCCAAGCCCCCTGTGACTGGAAGTGGGGGTGAAGGAAAACCCCAAAGTGAGGGAAATTTGAGCTCGAAGCTAGAACGATTTGGGGTGAATTTGCGGGCATTGGGATATAGCTCGTGCTTTATCATTGGCGTGGGTGTGTTGACTGTGCTACATTCCACTCACTGCTGGTGGTATAACCCGCACTAGACCTGCCTACCCACGGGTTTTACCCATTTTCTGAGTTATATCTTGGAAAGATCTTTTCGGAAGGATATTCTGCATGTTGCGTGTCCCACACTGAGTGCTGTCTCAAGCGACACATATACTTCGCGGCGTTCCCGTCTTCTACACCATGCGAGCCCCGATTCTAATCCTCACACTCCGCTCCATCCCCTCGAAACGATACTTTAGGCCACTCCTGTTGCCATGTCTGAATCCAAGACTGAGAACAAGGTGGCCCGCTTGCCATCCCTAGACGTGTACATGGTACGTAGTTATTATTAGTAGATGTAGCGGATGCTACAACGGCATTTCGCCAGGTCTAGTCCTTCAAGCCTTTCGGTCTGGCGATGCAGCCTATCCCAACCATGCGGGCGACGTCCAGCTTCCACGCCTAGCTACTGGAATGTTCGACATTCAGGGACACGCGTCCCATGCTCCGTGCTCATCGTCTCATGATACTACCTCGCCCGTTTGTCTTGTGTAGAAACTCGTCCAAGGATTGCTGGGTGAAAACTCGGAAAGGGCTGCTCGAGAGTTGGACAAAATCTCTCAAGATATGCGAAACCTTCGTCATAGCGTTGCCACACGTGAAGACGAGGATCGCTACAGCTATGCGAGTGCACTGGTTGAATCCACACGCGAGCAGCGCGTGGAGTTCTTTGAAGCGCTTGAAACACTCGTCGATCGACATACCGCTCAGCTTGTGCGTATCAAGGCTCTACAAATCTTCCTGGAGTTTGGTGCGATCGAAGGCTCACAGCAGGGTGATGTCCCATTGGGTATCTCCGCGCTGGCTTCGCTCGGCAACGTGATCACGTCGAACATTCAGCTTGACCGCATCTTTGTCAACGAGTGTGTCATTGATCCGCTCACCACTATCATTAAGAACATGTCCACAAACTACCTCATGTTGGCGGTCGGTGAGATCCTCAAATGGGTACGCGCTACTCACTATCCTGATGAATTGGCAAACAACCTCGCAGAGTGCGCCAAGAGTTTCGCAAAGCTGCACCAATTCGCACTCATCCGTGCGCAAGTCTTCTGGGACCGCAACGTAGAGAGCCACGACGAGTGGATCAAGGATCCGTACAATCTCTGCTTCTCACGAGTTTCGGAGATCATTACCTTCACCTGCCGCTCCTCGATGACTGCCGCCAAATATGTCCCCGAGCTTCCTATGGTCATGTACACCCGTCTCCCTTCCTTCAAAAAGCTCAAGCCTTCGTCCATCAACAACGGCTCAGTGTTCTCACCTTATCGCTTGCTTGCATCCATTGCAGACGCAGTGCCCGCGGCGGCGCATTTCTTTGTTGGTCCTCCGTGGAGCGAAGCTGAAGTTAAGCCGGCCACCATCTCGTTCTACAACCAACTCAAGGTGTCTCTCTCGATGGATAAGATGATGGAATTCCTTCTCGATCGATGCTGCAGCTTCATTTGGGAGGAGCAGGATTCAGAAAGTGTTCAAAGTGCGAGTGCAGCGGCAGCCGCAGTGGCGACGGCATCTCAAGGTAATCTTGTGATCGCCCACCTCCTTACACTCCTGTTCTCTATTCTTAAGAACTCGAATGTCGGCCTGTCGCTTTTCCATGATCACTACACTCGCACCCACAGAAACCATGTCAACCGCTCCATGACGACTGGTGGTGACTTGGCACCTCCCCTTCTGCAGCTCGCACGAAGGGCACTCCGTTTAGCGCAACAGCAAGGTGCCAACGCGCAGCCCGCAGCCGTACACGCTCTGCTTCGGGGTATCCTCGTCCTTCTCCGCTTCGATCCTGTGACCAAGACGTTTTCCAACCACCCTGTTCTCCAGCAGCTCCGTGAGGAACTCGAAAACACTCCTGGCCACTTCGTCAGCTTTGTCAAGTGCATTCAGGAAACCTCAAAGCAGCTGCTTGCGCAATCCGCTAGTAACATGCACGAGGCCGTCCCAGCAGAATTACAAGGTAGTATGGTTTGCCTGCTCGATATCATGCGTATTTACAACGACACACCCTTCTCGCAGTACTTCAACGAGGATCACTGCAAGACCTACGATCGAGAAGCAATTGTCTTCCATGTTCTCGCTGACGCCACATCCACTCAGGTTGCGATTGACGACCGTGTGAGGCTCGCGGCTGCTCGCTGCTTGAGTACCCTGAAGCTCGAAGAGTTCTCGCAGAATGAAATTCAGCGCCTCGTCCAGATCTTCTCAAGTATTCCGAATGTTATTCCCGCAAGTCGATACGAGGTCTTCTGCCAACTCCAGCACTTCATGTTCCGACTCGCGCTTCATGAGCATGCATCGCCAACCGATTCGAATACGCCGGGCGGGGCAGGTCGCGACCGACGAATAGCCGCCAGTGCTACCAATATGCCAGGTCAGCTCTTCCGTTCGCTTTATGCCCCCGAAGTTTCAGCTGCAGTCTTCGGTCTTCTGGAGCGACTGATTCTAGAATCAAACGCAGAGAACACCTCTAACTGGGAAGTGCGTTTCATGAAGGCATGCGTTAAATTCTTGATGACCGGCTGGGTAAAGTATGAGTTCCATGCAGACAAGCTCGGCCAACGTCCCGTTGATATTCTTGCGCTCGTCATCCAGAAAGAACAGCAGCGCATCCAAGAACTGGGTCAGCAATTTGAGCAGCGTAAGCAGCGCTATCACCGATTGATTGAGGAGCAGCGTTGTGTCGTTTCCGAGGAAGACTTGACACTCACACCCGAATACGCAGAGAAATCATACCGCTTGGCACCTATCCGTCTTAAGAAGTATGCTGGTGTGAAGCTCTCTCAGCTTACATATCACCACACATACCTTGAGCAGACGTCCATTGGTGCCCGCGTCAAGAACCTCTTCCCGGTCATCCAGGGCTTGCAAACCATTGACATTATCGCCTTCCGTGCCATCCACCAGCTTGCAAACGTGATCGAAGGTGTTACGTTTGTGAACTCGGTGAACAAGATGCGTCACATGACGTTCGAGCAATGGGACATGATGGATGTTGGTAACCAGGTGACTGCGTGTGAGTTGAGCGAGCGCAGATTCTTCGACGGTGCACTTGCAGATGGTCTTGGAAACGATGAAGCAAGTCAAAATGAGCGCAACCGCGCGGCTGAAGCTACCGCGTCCGCGGCAACTCGAGGTGACTCTGAGCTTGTTCGTGTTATCCCGCTGACTGTGACTCAGCTGTCCAGCGAGATGAACAAGTTCAAAGCCATGACCGAACGCCACCAGGAGATCTGCGCCCAAGTTCAAACGCATGTTGATAAGCTCGAGGATCCCCTTGCTGTGGTCCTGGGTGCATATCTCCCAATTCCGTCTGGATTCAGGTTTGTAGCTGGTGTTATCGCCGGTCCCGACAAGGCACGCATGGAAGCAGTACAGCAGGCGGTGACTGAGGGACGAGCCAAGCCCGAGGAGTTGGGCGAGGCCTACATAAGTGCACGTATTCACATGTGCTTCTGGGTACCAGACTTGGGTCCAGAACTCACCCTCGTTCAACGCGAGCTGCTTGCACGTACCTCGAATGCCTTGTGGAAGCTAGGTTTCAAGGTGTGCCGATTCCGTGCCGGCGAACGTGAACGCACACTGCTAAGCGAGTATGCGGCTCAGATTGAAGATGCCCCTGACCAAGACACTGCCGCTGCCGCAGCAGAGTCACCTAAGACATCAACACCAAAGGATTCCCCCAAGAGTGGTGCTTCAGTCACATCGCCCACAGGCACCGGCCGTGGAAAGAAGCACCAGGAGGTATTTATTTCGTACCGATTCAATCTAGCAGAGAACATTTTCCGCATGAACCAAGAGCACAAGTTCTTCATGCAGCATGATGTCATCACAAAGCTCGTGCAGCTTATCCTGAAAACGAATCGCGAAAACCAAATCGAGGAGCAGAAACAGCAGGGTAAGGTGAACTTCTCAAAGCTGAGCGTCAAGCGATACCACCCCATGATTCGTGTCAAGATCGACGAATTTGCTGGTCAACTCACAAGCCGAATCGAGGAAGAGCATCGCCGCGGAGCTGCTGCAGGACAAAGCAACGTCGTCACCTTGAACCCTGCGATTGCGAATTCCCTCACAGGTGTGCTTCCATACGACTGCACTCTCCCCACCGCTAACGACGCACTTCGCACAGCACACGGTCTTAGCCGCTTTGAGGCTCAGCAGGCCATGCGCTTCCGAGAGATCCTCGATACTGAGTTTAAGTCTGGCTCCAGCTTGTGCATGCGCGCACAGCCAGCGCTATGGGAGAAGATCCTTGCAGGTTCACGTGAGGAAACTATGATTGAGGCTATGTCACGCACTCCTGTTCTAGCGGCCACTGTTCCCAAGCCTGCGGTCGCGGCTGCGCTCCTCTCCCAGCTGCCACCTGACATGAACCCTCGTACAAATCCGGACGACTGGCCAGCTATTTGGCTCACTGAAGAACTCGAGCGACAATTGCTTGCATCACAGGCTACCACAAGTAAGGACAGCAAGGAGGTCTCAGCCAAGTCTGCGGACCAACGCGAGCTCGAGTTGGAAATCCGAGAGCGTCGTTTTGACCTTGAACTTGCACAGAAGAGACGAGCAGAAGACCGTGAGGAGATTGTTCGACGTCAGCGTGAGTGGGATTTGCCTCCACTCTTGCAGACGTATACCGTTCCTGCGACGGCGGCTGTCTTGCGCATGATGTACTACATTCTGACACGATCTCAGCGTGAGTCCTTCAATACCCTTACCAAGTCACTCATGACGTTCCCCTTGAATGAACTAGGACCACTTGAAGGTCTTCGTGCGGTCTTGGCGGCGTGCCAGTATCAGCTTCGTGGCTCGGTGCTCGAACAATACCCTCAGTCAAGCTACGGCATCGCTATCAAGGCGCTAGGTGTACTCGAAGCCTCGTTCACGGATGTCCCACCAGGCCTGGACGACGTGATGGCCGCATTCGAGTACTACGAAGTGACCCTCGAAATTATGAAGGATATTGCGCGGCTGCTTGTTTCTCTTCTCGAGTCGCGAAACACGTCGTACACTGCGGCAGCTGCACAAGGTGCTGCTAAGCTCCCAACTGAGGATCTTTCAGGCGCACCGAATCCCTTGTTGTCAGGTGATCTCGTTACTGAGGAAGAACATGCCATGGAGGCACTCTGCAAGGGTCTTCTCTGCGTCATGAGACAGATCCATCGTCTGTGCTTGTTCTCAGGTCGATCGCGTGATGTCATCTTCGGCAACCAGCTTCTTCGTCGTCACGCAGAACAGCAATTACTTACACAGCAGTCGATCTTTGTGGACTTCCTGCAGGCGGTGCTGCTCTATGACCTTGAGAAGGAGCACGAGTTGGGAGCGTTCTCACGAGGACCCTTGCCAGGCTCATCTGCCGACCCACGCACGCAATCCAATCCAGTGTATCGCGACACGATGCGCACGTATGCAGCAGAGTTGCTTGGTTACTTCACTCATGCGGATGACAACTTCCGCTACAAGTTCTTGAATGAGTTCTGTGTTTCGTCGATCAAGGCAGAGCGCTCTATTCGTGCTTCAGTGATCCAACGCGTTTTGAACGTGAATGCAATGTTACGATTCCGCGAGCGCCTCGAGGCTGTTCTGCAGGAGCGTGTTTTCGACCTGGGTGAGTTCCTCTGCTCATGTCACTTCGTCGAGCACTCGATCTCGGATCCCATCGATCGACAGGTTGACTTCCCTGGCGTACGTTTGTTCGTCATCTCGAACAAGCGGTACTATATCTCCAAGAATCTTTTCAACTGGAATATTGAGACCGAGATTTTGGGTTACCTAGATTCATCCATGGCTCAGTTTGCTCAGTTGACGCGCTACGAGTTCACGGACGTGCTCCGATTGTATCGTGACATCTCTGGTCAGGCCTTTGCAATTCGGTGCTTCTCGCAGCCTGCATTGCAGCGTCTTAAGACGGGTGATGTCACTCGCGAGACGCACTGCTTCCTCAACCGGAACCAGGGTGTCGCCGCTGAGTTGCTGACTGAACTTGCAAAGCGACTGCGCGATGATGCGAACCGAGTTCACGTTGTTGCTGCGGATGAGTTTACTATGGAGGCCGTGACCACCCTCTCACGTGTATGCGATGCAAAGCTACGCCACACCTCACCTCTTATGGTTACATATGTCCGCACCGTCAAGCGTGATGCATCCGTTGAACCGCGTCTGCTGATCTGGACCAGGACGCGAGGCAGCGAAACAGACATCACCAATCAGTACATTATTGTCACTTCTCACTCTCTGAAGAGCTGGCGTCCTCACGTAGGTCGTGAGTCTGATCAAGAGATCCACCCTGCCCAGAGCTGGACCCCTCAGCTTCAGGCTACGCCTCAGCCCAACGGACCAGCGCCTGAGAACTCTCCGGCACAGAACGAGGAGTCGCGTCACGCAGCTGCTTTCTTCAACATCGAGTCCGAGACCGCACTCCCGAAGGTGCTTAACACTGTTATCAAGGCAATGCCCGATCTCCCCATTGCATCTTTTGGTCCTACCCCAGCATTCTCGTTCTCCCTTGCTGAGGTCCAATCGATCGACTTCATGGAAGAGGCGGAAACTGACATGGTTATTCGTTTGCGCCGTACGGAGTCCGAACACATCCCATCGCTCTACATCCGATTCGCAGACGACACAGCGCGCGAGATGTGGCGACGCAAGTTCAAGCAATTCTTCTTCAGCGGACAGAACGGAGGCCAGTGGATTCAGAGCGTCATTCCTGACCTCTCCGATGCATCGCGCCGAAAGCAAGAGTTCTTGTAAGCATGAAGAATGAGGAGTCCAACAAGTTCCGCTCACGAGGTCAGCATGATCCTGTGATGCTACCTCAAGTAGCATTGCTTGTCCTTCTGACGCATTACTAGGTCTCCACCGAGCACGTTGTATGCCCGTCTAGATTATTAATAGGCTACAAATGATTTCTGGGCACCTCCATCGACCAATCAGCCGCCGATTGTATATCTATGCAACCCCCACAGTTTGTCGCTTTCACGGCAACGCAAGGATTTGTTACATTCTCACATCCTTAGCTTCTCCCAATACTCCCCAATACAACCACACCACATTGGAAACAGTCAAAATTGTATTACCGGTGCTTGTTATTCGTATTACTGTACAGTCGTGGGAGGGTGAGACACTGGGGATGTTCTCTCAATTTACGAGTGGAATGCAACCCGAGGGAATGGTGGCCGTCTTAAAACTTTCGCATCAGAATCGTCATCTTTTGCTTTCGAGAAATGGCTTGGCGCTCCGCATCATCGCGAAGCTGGCGTGCTTCTTCACGTAATCGCTCAAGTTCTGGAGTGGGCAGAGGCAGAAACGATAAATCGATCGTAGGTAAGTTATTGAATGGATGAAGAGAGCGATTGAGATTCAATAGTTCAATGTAAAACGACCGCAATCTTACTTAAAGGACGCAAGCTACGTACCCTCGCGGCAGTTTCGGCGCGTAATCCTATTTCGTTCTTGCTCCTGCGTGATTCTATCAAGCAAGAGACAGAGATCATCCTTGGGTTGGTCCATAAACACGTGGTCCTTCGCTAGACAAGCGTCTGGGTCGTATTGCTGCTGGTGATGGAACCTCATTGTGCTCGATGACGATGAAGCTGCGGCAGCAGCAGAGGGAGATGAAGATCCTGAGCCCGTGCTGGAGCTGCCCGTGGCGGAAGAGCCCGCACCCCCGGCCTTACGCCATCGAACCGGGTTGGGCTTTCTTCGATTGGAGCCTGAGTCCATGTGTGATGAAATGCTGAGTATGCGATGGTCTTTTCGAGATATCTCTGATATAGAGGATATTTCTTAATGTCTTCTATCGAATCAATACAGTTGCAGAACCTACACTCGCAACTTTCGCGAGATATTCCGTTCCAATCAGTGTGCTCCAAGCACTCAAATTCAGTAACCGTTGGGGCCCTTCTCGCAAAATGCTGCGAGTTGCTCGCACGAGGTAACCGGATCCGGCTAAACTGCCCGTCTGCCACCCACTACCCACTCCGATTTACGACTTAGGGGGTGACGAAATATAATCTTGGAAACATTAAGGACCAATGTTTGATGATGGATTTCTCGGGATATGAAGCAGCTCTAAGCGAGTGATGAATATCTTCAGGAAGATACCCGCATGTCCTATCTAATGCCGCACTTGAATCCCCAGCTGGGCGAAGTTTTCCTGCGAAAAATAGCCAAAACACAGAACCCAGCCTGATACCCCGGTTGACTCTGCATTCGAGGGTGTTTTGGTCGCAAACTGCACATCTGGTGCCTATTCATCACATGAATCCCTTGTATCTTTCCCCTTGTAGAGCATGGGACCGGCGAGTCCTGCACTCAGACAGCGGATAGCCCCACTCGGGCTGCTGCTTTTGATCGTGTTCATCGCGCTGGCCCAAGTTGCCCTTGGAGCGCACGTGGTCTTGCGTGCGAAGGACAATCCTTGGCTCCAGGGCAAGAAAGTCGATAAACAACTGGAGAAGATACTCCGGAATATCGACGAAAATGGTGACCTCCACCTGATAGATGTCGAAGAGGGTGATCCTCTGGCGCTCCTCGAACATGCTTCACTTCAACAAGGTGAAATGGCACTAGAGGTTGCAACAGGCTTCACCCCAGTGGTGCCTTCCGGACCCTTCTTGAAGAAAGGCATTGGTGCCTTTATCCCAGAGCCCATTGCTAGCCTCGCGGCACTCATGAAGTGTCCCAAGGGGTTTGCTCCCTTCTTCTTAGCCCTCGGTTGGGGTGGCATGTCACCGTTTACGCTACCACTCACGAGGTGTCCTGGTGTGCCATACCGCTACTGCTTTGAAGGTGAGATTATCGTCGGCACGCAACCGGTCAAGGTTGGTTTTGACACTGGCAAGGCAACCAGCTGGGTGATGTCCGATACTGTCGTGGCTAAGGGCACAGAAGAGCTCACGAAGTGGAACATCCCCAGTGCTGTCGGTGCAATGGCTGCCACTCCCATGGGCTCACCTGTGGATATTCGTGTTCAAGAGGGTAAGCAACTAGGCACATCACCTGGTCCGCCGGATCAGCTTAGCTCATCGATCCAATCCATTGACAATCAAATTGCCATTCCTCCACCCTACCCTGGCGTTCCCCAGGAGCGTGCAAAGTCGACGACTTTGGCGACTCTTCCTGCATCAGCTGGTGGCACGGAGCCAAAGGCACCAGCCCCTTCTGAGGGCATTCTTTCCTGGGCTCTGTCTCCTCCCGCTGCAGCGGCCATCCGACAGAATCCAGGTCATCCGATTGCATCTCTTCAGGATGCTGATATTACGGCGGAGAAGTATGGTGGTATCGAAAAAGCAAACCCTGCTTGGACCATCAAAGTTACCGCCACAGCCTACAAGGATGTGAAAGACGGTTTCATGAGCTTCTTGCAGACAGAAACGAAGGCACTTGTTCAAGACATCACTGGCTCCGAGGCAAGTCTCATAGATGTCAATTTGAAAGGTGGAATGCCGCCTGTATCGCTCTTAGAAAGTAGCGCGGCGATGATTCGTGCCGCTTCTGGAACTCTCGATGAGCTTGATGATGCCGGGATGGAGAAAATTCAGGCAGAAGCCGTTGAAGAGGCGAAAATTGCGATGAAAGAACTGTTGGAGCATCAATACGACTCTCTGAGGACAGTGTACGATATGGCCATCAAGTTAAAGAATCCAAAGACGGGAGGTGTGGCGGCGTTCCTACGATATCTCGCACGCGAGCGGCCATTTAATGCAACCGCATTGTACCAACTCACTGAGGTTCTACGAAAGCATGGTGAGGAGGAGCGCGTAGCCAAACTCGCGGAACTTGAGGAAAGGCTGTCGGCTTTACCCGATTCCGAGAAACAGCAGCACATTTCATTGCTTGAATCCCTTTCTACCGCCACTGCAACTGTTGCAGCCCCGGTTGTACCCGAATCGTCCTGGCAGGATCTTTCAGACGAGGAGATCCTCAAACAGCTTGTAGGTGTTGAAGACGAAGCGGAACTAGATAAAATCCGCCCAGCTTCGCCTTATTCAGGTATTCACTACATTAATCCCAAACATGCTAAGGAGGCAAGTTCGGTTTCATTCCTTGAAACTGGCGTGCATGCAGCCTCATCCCTGGCCACCGCTGCAGGCTTTGCTTCTATGGAAGGCGTAGTATACACCCCTTCAGTACTACCAATGCAGCCTCTTATTTCGATGCCTACGGAAGCCTACCAATTGGCTGCCGAGTATCTACCAACTCGCAGAGCATTGCGTGGCTTCCTCTATGACGCACTTGGTTTCCCCAAGTACAGCCCATTTGATGATTCCCGCCTCTTTGTTGACATGTCATTGGCTGAGCTTCAGAGCCTCTCTCGTATTGTTGCGGAGGCTAGTAATCCAGCACGCTGGACACCAGCGGCTCAAGCCGCAGCAGGTGTCACGTTCGCCGAGGTCGCTGCCAAATTGCGTGTACCTGAAAATCAGAATCTTGCCAAAGTCTTGAAACAGGCAGCGCTTGTGCACCGCTATGTGGACCAGTTCGTCTCCGAGGCTAACGCGAAAATCAAAGAGAATGAGTTGCAGGCTCTTGAAGCACGCAAAGAGGCATGGGACAAGGCCAGATTTGCAGATAAATATGGTCATGAGCACGTTGAAGGCTACTTCAATGGCTCTCTTGTCATCAATGACTATGGTTTCCTCGTCGACAAGTATCCCTATGCCACAGACCGTGTCGTCTGGGATGCAGATTGCGAAATTCCTACCCCAGGTTCCCCAGAGCATCAGGCATGCCTGGCAGCTAATCAAACCGAACGTCTTTTCAACGCGATCGAAGAATATGCACAGCGAGAGGGCTTCCGCCGACCAACTGACCCGGAGGAGTTGCGCAAATATTTAGGTTCTGACAACCTTCAATCGGATGTAAATACGATTGAGCAGCGAATGCAAGCTACCAACGAGCGCGTCTCGCGTATCATGTCCTTGATCGAGAAACCTGAAATGCAAGCCGCGCTGAGAAATACGGGTGCGTGGACGGCCTTCAACACACACTTTAATGGTCCCGTTGCGCGCCGAATCCAGGAAGCTGAGCGCCGCGAAGAGCGCATCGCCCAAGAGCGGTCGTTTTTGGAAGCGCAGGGCATCAAGATCAGTCCAAATTCGACGTCCTTACCACCCGAAGCGAGTTCATTGTTGGGTTGGGGCCGCGCCACCACTTCACAAGAAGCTATCGAGGAATTGTGGGCGGCCTGGGCGGCTGATTTGCAGACCCTCCCAGAATCCGCTCAAGACGCTGCATTTATCCAGCTCGCCCACGAACTTCGCAGCACCCTTCAAGTCGGGCTTGGCGCCAAAGCACATGCACACCTTGCATCGCTCGCAGAATCTACAGCTGAGGCAGAGGCTGAAAGCGGATCATCGCAGCAAACGCGAGCGAAATCAAAGGTGGAGCTCACTGCGGAACTCTTAGCGAGCATGACAGTCGAACAGAGACAGGCCGCTGCGGCCGAAATGGTCCAACGAGCTCAAGCGCTCATGGAAATGACGGCTGAAACAGCAGCACAACATGGTCTCGAGCTTGGCGCCCTTGTTGATGTCGGACTCGGAGTTCAGGCACGAGTTGGCTCTGGAACTGAAGACATGGCAGGTATCTCGATGATGGGTGAATGGGAAATTCTCGGTACGAACTACATCGAACATACTTTCGCGGTTGTGCTGACGGTGAAGGATGTGTATCCCAACGACTGGATGCATAGTGCGATATTTGCACTGGGCTTTGAGCCTGACTTGATCAACGGCGGTGGTGGAACTCTACCATTCTGGAAGAAGGGCTTCATTGGATGGCGAAAGCCATCCTTTGGTTCCAAGGGTATCCCATGTATTCCCGTCGTTGTCAACATTAAACCGTTCATCCGATGTCCCGTACCCCGGCCAGGCATTTTCTCCATGTACATTCACCGTCACTATAAGGGAGGCTGCTTCCACATGCATGTGCCGGATATGGGTTGGGTAGGTGGGCCTATGACGTGGGTTCCTGCTATGCATTCCTATACATCATGGGTTGTCGTCATGAGCGATGTGAAAGTCGGAGGAGTTAGTGGTGGTTATTGCCCATGCAATGCGGCGGTCCATTCAACGTATATCTACATTGGAGTACCTGTCGAGAATGATATCGGTTTGAACTTCGAATCGCGCATCCAGGTGTCACCCGTTTGCCGTGATGCATCGCTCTTGCCAGATGTTGTGTTTGTTATTGGTGGTGCACCGATGACTTTCAAGTGGACGGATTACGTCCATATCGAACCAATCGCAGGGTCGTTGAAGGTCTGCAAATCGAAGTTCATTACACTGCAACGAGACCTTTTCCCCGCCCCAACGTGGGTGCTTGGTGTGCCATTCATTGCAAAGATGTTCTCCGTCTTTAACGCAGAAGCCAGTCTTGTTGGCTTCGCTCCGGCGGTGCATCTGCGGTACGAAATGACAGGATGTGCTCCAGGAGGTGGGGGTGGCTTAGATTGGGTCAAAGGAGGTTGCATCAAGACGAGCTCGAACAAGGAAGTTGTCCCACCTTTCCCGCCCGTGCCTGAAAGCTGCGCTCCCCCACTTGCAGGTCCACAATGCCAAACAGACTGCAGCAAGACACCTCAGCATGAGCATTGTCACAGTTGCATTGGAGGCATGTGCGGTGTGGATTGCAACAAAAACCCAGACGATCCCCGTTGTATCATCCCTCAGGCCAATTGCGATTTGCAGCCTAGCCACCCGAGTTGCATCACGGAGGACTTCTGTAAGAAGTACCCTACACACAAACGATGTACTCCAATTTGCCCAGGTGGTCCTCCCTCGGTGTGTAATGACCCTCCTGTATGTCCCGGCGGTCCAGATCACCTCTGTAACAAACCCTTGTGCCCCGGAGGCCCTCCTTCCATTTGTACTGTCCCTCCACCCTGTCCAAACAACGGCCCTCCGCATTTGTGCAAGCAATGCCCAGATGGACCACCCGAGCTTTGCCAACCAAGGCCAGTTTGTCCCGGCGGTCCTGCTGAGCTTTGTGATCCTAAGCCGGTTTGTCCAGGTGGCCCACCTGAGCTCTGTGATCCGCGTCCCAAATGTCCAGGCGGACCACCAGAACTCTGTGGTGCTCCCATTCCTCCCCATCGCCCTCGAACGAAACGCAAAGGGAAGGGTAGAGGTAAGGGCAAGGGCAAGGGCAAGGTCGGTGGGGGCACCGGCGGTGGCGGTGGTACTGGAGGTGGTAGCGGCGGTGGCGGTTCCGGAGGTGGCGGTCTTGGCAGCAGCCGCGGCTCTGGAGCCGGAGGGGGTGATGGCGGTGGTGGTGATGGTGATGATGGTGATGGTGGTGATGGTGATGATGGTGATGGTGGTGATGGAGGTGATCAAACTCCGGCCCCAGTTCGAAGTACACCACCTGCGATGCCTGCACCCGTACCAAAGCCCAAGCATCGTGAAGTCAAGAAGCGCGCAGAAAGCTTTAAGCCGACAAAGGAAGATCTCATTAAGTTGCACAAAATCGATGTCCTCCACAAGAAGATCATGGAGAAAGAACAGTCACCAGATTATGAGGATACTCTGGAGTGGGAGGATGCGGTACGACGTGTCGCCCGAAAACTGGGAACGCTCGAGGTCCTGATCGACTACTATAATAGGTACTACGTGAAGGAGCTTGAACCGCGAGAACCCAAGCTAGCACTTCACTTCAAGCAGCAGCTTGATGCTCTGACGCAAACGCTGATGATGGTGAAAGTCTGGCTTGAAGGTGAGGCTAAACGGCCGCAGGATATCCTCCTGCTGTATCGCTCGGAGCAAGAAGGTCGGGACGCTGAGCGTCTCTGCTTCACAGTGAAGAACAAGAACTATGGTCGTATGTGCCGACAGCTGTACTCAATGCATGTCCAGATTATGAAGATGGTACGCTACGTCGATCGACGAATCATGGAACAACGTAAGAAGGCAAGTGACTACGCCGAAAAGGTGTTGCACAAGTCGATTTGCGAAGCGTTCCCTATCTGGCGAGAGCGAGCGCTTAAAGACGCTGAAATCGAAGCCCAGCTCTTGCTAAGTGATGAGGACTATGCTGCTAGTGAGCTTGCGCTTGTGAATCACATTCTGCGAACTCGTGGCTTCGAAACCGCGCTTGATGATATCTTCGCAGATGGCCAGAAGTATGCTGGTAAGGTCCCAGAAGCCACAGAACGCTGGATTTTGAAGGACCCGCCGCCAAGACTGACTGGCCAGGCAATCCCTCTTCCCATTTCTCCTCGCGCACCTACTACCAATGTTCACCTCTCGACAGTTCCTCCTTACGACAAGAATCGAGTGCCTAGCTTCGAAACGATTGGACCTTACTGGCCAGATGGTGAGCCAGTGGGCATCTCTGATGTCCTGCGTCCCTACTGGAAGCATATTCCACCCACACGTGAGGAGTGGCTCAGACGGCGTGGCATGCCTGTTGGAGGTTGGGAGAGCAACAACCCGATGTACGAGTGGGATATTAATCCCAACCCGCCCACGGACCGCGTCGATAATAATGACGCGAACGCGGCTACCCAATTGGCAGCGCAAGAGCAAGGTTATCGAAAACGCACCCAACCTGCCCTTAAGCAAGCATCATCATTCTTAGTGAAGGCTGCAAGTGACTCTCAGTCAGCGGCTGACTCTGCTCTGAACAGTCTCGATGAGGCGATTGCAGCGTTGAACTCCATGCAAAGTAATACTGCGCCCATCACCGCAGCTGAGCATGATGACCACGAACGCGTTGCGTCGCAGCTCATCCAGAAGAACCCATGGGTCACCCATGAAGATCTTGCTCGTGCTTCTGGTGCGGTTAGTACACAGTACACCCCCATTGCAGCACACCACGGCGGATCGGCTCGAACTGCGCTTGGTGGTGCTATTCGAAGGAGTCGCGAGACTTCGCAAATCGCACCGATCACTGCACTCGACACGCCAGAGAAGGTCGCAGAGAGGATAGCCGCAGTGACCATGCCGTATGGCAAGGGAGGCCTTCCACACATCCACCACATCATTCACAAGCGAAACACGAAGGGTCGGGGTAAGGAGCCTGCCAAGGGTTACTCTGTTCTGCGCAGGAAGTACCGACAAAAGGCGCTTGATAGTATGATGAGGTAGTGGTCATGGCAACGCCAGATCGAATTTTCTGTAAAGTTAGTCTTATTTTTATGTATTAATACCGCTTTTTATCCCGTGTACGACAAATACAACTTCACAAGTCATGTAAATTGTCTCCAGTGTACTGGCTGTGTCCGCAGTGCCTCCACTACTTGTTGCTAGGTGGTTCATGGGTGTGTCGACAAACTCGGGCCTGATTGACAGCCCAAAAAAGTTTCACCTTTTTCGCCTTTCCAGCCTAATTTATTTCGAATGACACATCGACAGTATGTTAACTCCTTGTGTTCACAAAGCGCTCATGCGGATAGAACCATCAATTCGAATGCACTCACCATTGATGTAACGATTTTCAAGGATGTGCACCACGAGGTCTGCAAACTCGCGAGGATCGCCCAGGCGGTGAGGGAAAGGAACCTGCTTGATGAGACTGTCCTGTGCCTTTTGAGGCAAACCGCGCATCATGGGGGTAAGGAAGAGGCCAGGTGCGATGGTATTCACACGAATGCCGATCTTGCTAAGCTCGCGAGCAATGGGCAAAGTCATAGCGACGACACCACCCTTGCTGGCTGAGTATGCTGCCTGACCAATCTGACCCTCGAAGGCTGCGACAGAGGCAACGTTGATGATGCATCCACGCTCACCGTCGGAGTCCTTGCCTTCATCAACGGGATTCTGCTTGGCCATGACAGCTGCGGCGAGTCTCAAGACGTTAAAAGTGCCCGTAAGGTTGATGTCAACGACCTTCTTGAAGTGCTCCAGTGAATGAACTTTGCCATTAGAAGCGACCACACGCATTGGATTGCCCACGCCAGCGCAGTTAATGACGCCGCGGAGGGACCCCTGTCCGAATCGAGTCAGAGTAGCATCAATGGCCTTTTGGACGGAAGCTAGATGTGCATGATACAGAGATGTCAAAGCAAATAAGGTTGTTGTTGTTGACTATGTCGTCAATGCAAGTGGTTAGTTGGCAGACCCGAAGTATGAAAAGCAAGGAAATAGCTTGTGAATGCATCATTATAGTGTTATAAAACTATAACAAATTGATGTAGGATAGTATGACGGATACTTCTACACTACAATTACATACCTTCATCGCATACGTTCACCTTATTGAATACCACTTGGTCTCGAAACTCGCTCTCAAGTTGTTTTCCGAGCTCATCCTGCATATCAAAAACGCTTGCAAATCCGCCCTTTTCTACAATCTTGCGCACCACGGCCTCGCCCAGACCGCTCGCACCGCCGGTGACAATAAATACTTGCTTCTCAATCTTCATTGCGAGTGAGATGAACGGGTTATATACCTGGTCTAGTGGTTGGATTCGACACTGGATTTAGTTCGGTTTCCCCCGTTATTGGGTGGATATGAGGGGGAGACACCCCATACAACATACCCCGCAATCAATGTAATACATCATAATACACCATATGCACCCATACTATACCCACCCTTACCCACAATAATACACCGGTATATACACCCAAACCCCAGGAAACTGGTGGAATCACGCGTTTTGAGGGCAGTTTGCGGGGTTAGCGTTGAGATCACGCGCTGCGACGCTTGCATACTCATTGGACTGATGTGATGCGCCTATGAGGAATATTACACCCCACCGCGCCCTGTGTATGCAGCGAAAACGCCAGCGGATAATTCAAATTTGAAAGCAAACCGCTACACGACTGGAGGATACGAATTGTGGAGTGTCATGATTTGACGACCACATTAAATATCACGGGGTGGTAGGCAATCCTTCGATATATTAATCTGAGTGATTATAATCCCCAGGGTGGCCTTACAACCCTCCATAATTCACCCAAACGTGAAAACGTAACGCGCGTTTTTCCACCTACCCACTTGTTGCCCTGCCTTCACCTCGCGCACACGTCGCACGCCACACAAACCCAACCCGCGTTCGGCGTGGCTCATGCACCCGCACCTACTAACACACCCGCTCCTGAATATCCCACACTTTATCCTCCCAACCAGACCCAGCGAAGCTTCCCCCTTAGGCCTTCGACCAGGCAGAGACACCGCTCGGTGAGATCGAGAGGGGCAGGCGACACAGGCGCTATACACGTTGACATCCGCTAGGCGTTTCCCTCCGGTTGCCCCAGTCTCTGGATTGAATCGTTCCCGGCGGTCTTCGCAGGCGCGCGTTTTTTTGTTGCTGCTTGGCGTTTCAACTTGTTGTTGAGACAGCAGAACCAGGATTGACGCACGCGTGGTCTGGTTCAGCAGAGGTGACAACGTGTGTCAGATAGTTTCCATCTTTCTGACACGACCACGTCCCCACGCGACCTCAGCCATTCCTTGCATTGCATCTCAACTGTCTTGTCTGAGCTCAGTACAAGTCGACAACATTACTGAAGTATCGGCATGACATCCACCGCCACTCAGATTCCTCCTCTTGGAGGAGTGGGCGCTTTGCCATCCGCTTCCACAACAGTACCTCCATTGCAACCACCTCCATTGCAACCACCACCACCACCACCTCTACTTCCGGCTCAAGGCCAACCTCTCCCAGGGCCATATCCCAATCCACAGGTCGCAGGCGCAACAAGCGGACTCGGCGAGCTCGAGCAGATTGCACAACAGCTGCGACGAATGATGGCAGATGTGAATTCGACAACTGGGCCTGCTAGTATCCCTCAATTCGGTAGCACCTACGACACATCCTCCACTCAGATCGATATCACGTCCGAGACCTACGGTCCTGATATCGACAAAGTCTGGCAGGTGTATCGTAAGCTAGAGAACCTTGCACGATTTGTGCAACACAAGGCGAATGAGCTCGATACCATTGGGACCGATGGCGACGACTACTATGACTCGACCACAAGCTATTCCATTGACGCCGGCTCTCCCAATCCCAAGCTAATGAATGCCGAGGCTCGACGCAAGTGGAGCAGCTCTAAGGTTGCTTCCTCCACATTACTCGCTGGACCTTCCTATTTCGAACATGTTCCTGGCTCGCAGTACTGCATTGATGCAGGTCTGCACCACCACCACAAGGTCAACATCACAAAGAAGGGCAGACAGCGTCGACCGTTCGATACTACATGGTTGCATCAGCTGAATCGCGAGTTGCTTGACCTGGCCGCAAATCTAGCTGCGGCGTACAAAGTCATCGGTCGAAGCATGACACAATACCGTGATCAGATGAATCGCGTCCTCTCTGACTTGATCTCGAGGATTAACTCAGCGCTAGCAAGCCTCGGCCAGAGTTCCTCTGACGCTCTCGTCAACGCCTTGAACGCTCGAATTGCTCAACTCGAGCGCCTCCTTGCACAGCAGCCCGGACCCATTGTGGATCATGGTAGAGTTGCAGCACTCGAGCAGCAACTGGCGCAGAAAAATCAGCGTATCGCGGAGCTAGAGGACATGGTGCGGCGGCTGCAGCAGCAACTCGCTATGAAGCCGAATCCAGATGGAATCGTCCTTGAAGTGAAGCAGGCTGATCCGCATGTTGACTACAGCCGATCGAGTGCAATTCGGGGTTCCTCGGTTTTATGGTCGTCGGGTGCCGTCAACCCCGAAACACTTGGTAAGGAAGGCGAAGATCCTGCGAATATCCTGATTCAGCCTCCAGAGATCCAAGCGCGAGACGCGGTCACAGGTATGCCAATCAAGGTACATTTAGACTTCAAGAGGCAATAATTGCTTGTGAATAGCTCTTGACCCAGCGATTCGGCTTTTTTTATAATTGATAACTGTCATCTGACTTGTACTCTGAGTACAGTCTTCGACCCCCTCGATTATGTAATGTTCTAATTCCCAAGTTAGGGTACCCCCTTTCACCCTTGGTCCCTATTTCACCCCCGGTAATTGTACCAAGTGCAGAGTGTTTGTCCAACACCCTTGGAAGTGTTGGTACGTAAAGACGTGCCACACTCTCCGCTCCCAAGTTGGCCCCTGTATGATTATTTTGATGAAGGCGTTGACGTAGACGATGTCTGCGTTGACGTTACCCTCATCGCACCACATGCCCAAATGACACATTCAACGACACAAGATTTCTTCCAAATAAAGGCAATGAACGAGATAGTCTCGTTACGCTGTATTTAACCATGGAACTAGTGGCGGGTCAGCTAAGGTACTGCGATAAGCGTGGAGCGTTCTATATCCATTATGCTGAAAATACAGTTCGCTCAGCGTCAAAGGGGTTGTTTGCATCGTTTGGTTGCGCATAGTTGAAGTTTGACTCGTAGAGCTGCGATGCATCTTCGGTCGCAGAAGGGACTTCACGAGTAATTCTGACTCGGAGCAGGTAGCAATAGAAGGTAAGTGCCAAGGCCAACAATAACGCAAGAATAGCTGTTACCACAACGAGGATGGTTTGGGTGGCATTCAGGCCGTCGCTTCCCTGGTCCTCGGCTGCATTGCCCACAATCTCGCACTGCGCTCCACTTCGGCCAGAATAGCAGAAGCAACGCGAGGTCTTCTGATCGGCATCGTATCCGCAAACACCCATACCGCTGCACAGTCCGAGCTCTGGGTCGACAGGGCATTGAACGGGGCAAGCCTTACGGGATTCGATGACCACACTCATGGTGCACTCATCCTCAGGAACAATGAACTGGCGGTTCACATCTGACTGGGGTTTGTCGGAGCAGATGAACTTCGCGACAAAGCTGTACTTCTCACTGTTAACTTCCTTGCACATATCGCCGCCCCCGTGCTTGATCACGAAGCCTGCGGCGGGATTGTTCGGGTCATAGAGCTCGAATTCGAGCTCTGTGTCACCGTTCGATGTCAATGCAGTGCATGTCTCTTCATCGCCCATTTGGATTTGGAAGGCAGAAACCTTAGTCGCGGACTCAGGGCACGATGGTGGCGGAACGGGTACAGGCGCACACAGGTTGTATCGATAATACAGCGTACTGACCACGATATCGCGGCCGTTATAAGACGCAAACGGGAGCGTCAGCCCAGACAAGGAGTATGATGTTGAGTACTGGTCAAAGCGGACGCCATTTCTGCACTTTGCGTAAGGCGAGACAGCCTGACTTACGATTGCATAGATGGACAGTGCAATGACGATGCACGTAGCGTAGTGAGTGCAACGTCTTGGTCGGGTCATGCCACGGATAGATGTATAGGTATATACCCCTCTAAGCAGAGTCTCTGAGTGGACGCTTTTTCTGCGTCTTTTAGCCGCAAATCGCGGGGCTGTCCGGTACAGACTAGACTAGCTCGGCTTATATTGCAGTTACGCACGTGCTGATGTGTTTTCGTGCAGCGTGTATCGGCGAAACCCTGCCTTTGCGCGCAAAAAGAGTTGTAATTTTTCGCGTTTTCGCCACATTTCGTGGGGAGGGATTGTGCAACACCAAGCAAGTGTCGCGAGTGGTAGATTAAATGAAATGGTCCTGTTTCTATGTATAAACCGATTAAAATATCTTTTACGTGTACCCAAAGCAAGATTCAATACGAAACCCACCCTCAATGAACTTTCCAACGGTCCCTCTCAAGCTATTTGCACATGTTTGAGACACCTTACTACCAGAGCGGTGCAAAAGAACGTGTGAACAGGCTCAATTTCATATCTCCTACTGATAACACAACTGTTTATCCCGACCTGCCACCATCCTTCCTCTCATCTAGACTCCTTCCAACTACGTTCTAACGGGTAGCCAGCCTGCTTGCACTCGAAAAGTCCGGGCACGCGTGCAAGGCGAGGCTGTAAGGGCGCACATTCAGCAGCGTCCGGGCCGTAGAGCTAATGTCCCAGCAGACGCGGGCGGGCCCGCAGCCTGAGCCTGAGAATGATAGGCCCAAAGCTCATGATTACTTGCTGAATCCGGAGGCTACACTGCCCCCTGGAGCGACAGGTAGCGATGTCGGAGTTGCGACATCCGCTGCACCACCACCTTCCATGACTTCAGGTGAGATGCTCTTGCCGCGACCCACTGCAATGGCCACCTCCACTCGCACCGTACGTAGCCCCAAGCGTGTTGTCGAGCCCGCTCTCAGGGCTCCGCATGCCTCGCGCCGGCAGGCGAAGGGCACAGGTGTGGGAGCGACCGCAACCGCGGCATCATCATCGTCACCTATAGCTTACGGATTGACGACAAGCCAGTCAACGACTGCAACCGCGACAACAGCAGGCGGTAGCAGCTCTGACGCGGGCCCTGAGTCGAACTCTGACAACGGGTGTCAACTGGAACACATTCTGCTGGAGGACATCATGGTGCAGTCAAATGGAGGTGTGGAGGGCGATCGAGATTCTCCATTGGGCGTATCTCCTTCCGCAGCCGAAGGACACCTAGAGGTCTCAGCAAACCATACCAAAATCGCGTACATCTCGACTTTGGCTCGGCCTGCCAATGCGGCAGAAGCCCTGCTTGAACCTCCTGCTGAGGATTCAGGCATCTCCACAACAGCTAGCCTACCAAGTACTCAACGTGCTGCAACACATGCAGAGGCATCGACATCACAAGTTTTGTACAAGAGCACCTCGTCCGTCGGGATGATCGAGGAGCAAACCCCGTCGTCTGGAGCTAGCACGACTTACTCTTCCCTGCGGGCTACATCAACAACGCCCATTGCAAACACACCCGCCTCCCAAGGGAAGCGAGTTTATGGCAGCGTTGCTCAGGCATCCGAAGTCGCCATGGAGTACAACACTGTGTACAGCACAATTGCCCCTCCAGGAACGAATCCAACCAGGATTCCTGGCTATGACCCTGCTATTCACTCCTACTCACATCCCGTGTATAATGATGCGTCGGCCCCGCTGACTGTGCCAACACCTTCAGGTTGGAGTGCAAGCGGAGCGGACACCTCTGTGATTATTCCCGGTGTGCCACCGCCGCTACCACACAACTTGGATGATAGCGATGATGACGATGATACCATTTATGGCCTAGGACCAGCGGCAGGCTCTGTAACTCCCTCCCGTGGACGATGCTGTGGCAGACGTGGAAAGTGCGGAAATTGTTGCCTGATTCGGAGACTGCGCAAGTGCGAATGTGACAGAGTTCGGTCCCACTGCTACTTCATATGCTGCTTCGTACTATATTTGACAGTCTCGTCACTAGCTCGTTTCCTTGTGTTTGCAGATGCGCTTGTCCATGTCATTTTGTACTCATTGACTGTAGCAGAGGGTGGTTTCTTCCAATACCTCGATAAGGACTTGAAGAGCTTCACTTACGACGACTCAGTTGCGGATATGCTACTCCTTTCACTGGCCCGCTCACTCGTGCTATTTTTCGCTTATGCATATCGCTTCCATTTGTCTTCGCCTGCAATCCTTACGTCCTGGGTGCTTATGGCATTTTCAGTTGCCTATGCTGTTGCGAAGTTCATCACTGCATATTCGCTTAAATTTGCTCCATTCTTGTTCTTCTCCCTCGCGATATCCATATTTGAGTGGTTGATTTACGTGGTTGTTCGTCGCCGTCGCGTTACAGCACCTACTGTGACAATCCCGGTCATTCCAGACCAGACACCTGCAATTGATAAGTCTCAATCGTTAGCAGCGTCCTCGATGTTGCCTCCCGCACCTGAGCTGACAGGTGTGCAGACAGTTCAATCATTGCAGGGAGATCGAGAGCGTCTCAACTCAACCGTGAATGGTTCAGTTGGCACAAAGCCGACCTCCTCTGCACCGGACCAGCCAAAGGCATTCGCTCATCCAGGACACGCAGCCGAGGAAGTAGCACTGGCATCGGGCAGGCGAGCCTCACTTTCATCCTCGTCAGCAACCGGTCCGTTCGCATCAATCCTGAGTGCCGCTTCACTGACTGCATCTTCACCTCTTTCCACGTCGCTTCTCCGCAATGAGACAGACCCTCTTGCACCGTATCAAATTGCAGATAGCAATAGCCTCTTTACTACGATCGATGGTGTGGACATTCATTATCGACTCGTTGTTCACGATGATATCCGCGCAGCTCAGGAGGTTCAGCTTGCGTCTGCTGACCAAGTTCATGATAGTGAGTCCAAATCCGGCGATTCCCAACACCAAGACATTCTTGCCAAGGCACATGCGGCGGCAAGCAAGCCTGTCCTGGTGCTTTTCCACGGTCTGGGTGGCTCCTCACACTCGTGGGACGCTGTGATCCCGGCCCTTGCACCATTCTGCTCAGCTATTCTCGCCTTCGATCGACCTGGCGCCGGTCTATCGGCGAGACCCACGCGACTGCCTAACTCGCTCACCGTTGGTGGCAAGCAGGTTACGCATAGTTCGGTGTCAGCGGATGGAAAGCAAACATCAAACCATGTTGTATTGTCCCCACTTCCCACTTATTCGATGCGCTTTGCACACGCGAGTCATGAGCTGAACCTCGTGTCGACACTAGATATTCCCGTTTATCAGGGATCAATTGTAACGACACAAAGGGTGGATCCACAGTCATTGTCGCCGTATTTCGAAGCAGCTGATACTCTGAACTTCAAGCTTGCGACAACATCACAACTCGTTACTGTCGGGCCTACTGCACTTGTGAGCGGAGGAGAAGATATCGCGAGGCTTGCTGCGTCATCGACCTGGCAGCGCACTCAAGAGCTTGCGGAAGCGGAAGCAGAGGCAGTCATGCGAGCTGGTGCTGGAGAAAATCCATATCGAAGCGACTTTAGCCTGCGCGCTATGTTTGCGATCCTGCGACAGCATGGCATCACTCCGTCAAATTGCAGGAATATCGTGCTGCTTGCTCACCATTCCGGTGCTGCACATGCGATCCGCTGTGCACTCGCGTGTCCACGCTCGATTTCCGCTTTAATCTTCGTTGCGCCCAACGTATTCGATGATGGCATTCCATCAGCTGTGCGCTCAGCCCTACGTACTAGGCTTGGTCGAGGCCTCGTACAGCAGATGCTGAAGACTGAAATCGCTGCGGTTGTGTTGAAGCGAGCATGGCTGGACTCGGCGAAGGTCCCACCTGCAGTAATTCAGTATCTTCGTTTGCAAGCCCGCCTGCCTGGATGGCAAGAGGCGTTCGTCGAGATGGTTGGCTTGCCCGCCGAGACGGCGCCTCAAAGCGTTTTGGAAGCGATTGAGAGCTCGAAGACCGGGGCCCAGAATAATGTTGGTCCTGTCATGACAGCAGCAGCGGCAGCAGCGCTTGCTGCGCGTAACGACGCTTCAAAGTTGCAGTCCACAGGATCAAACGCTGAGGGACTCGGTGGTTTCCTTGGGTTGTTAAAGTGCCCAGTTCTCATTCTTCACGGTGATCAAGATCGTGTGGTGCCTTTCTCTGCGAGCCAGAAGCTCGCGAAGGCGTTGACATCTTCGCCTTCTGTTTCTGTTGCTACCATCACCAACTGTGGCAATGTACCACACGAAGAATCGCCGATTGCGTTCAGTGAGATTGTGACAGACTTCCTCTCACAACTCACAGATGGTCGTCGCCGTCGCTTCCGCATGCTGGCCTCCGCCGCCCTAGTAGGGGCGCAGGGAACCTCGCAGTCGCAATCGCCAGGATCATTGATACTACCCTCACAACTTCCAGCTGTCGCAGTGAACGCAATCGCAGCAGCAGCATCTGCAGAAAATGTTTCACTTCCCCATCTTCCAGCCTCCACTGTTACTTGCCTCTCGCCAAGTGGAGTACCCATCACCGTTCCTACTGACGATGAGGATCCGCGTCGTAGGGGTCCAAAGAGTCCCTCTGGCGGCGCTGGAGGAATCAACGCCACAGACCGGCAATCCTTGCCAGTAAATACCACCTCTCCGCTCCTCTCTCGAGGCAAGACACGTTCAGAAGGTTCGGACTTATAATTTAGTGTGCTATGAGCACACCATTCCGCAATTCTTCCAGGAGAGCGAGAGCGAGAGAGAGCTCTTCAACAACCGAACCTATACTTACACTAGCTCCATGTATCTTACCTCTTGTAACTCACCCCGTTGACACACCATTAGGTTTGTCGCCATCGAGCTCAGAACTGTACAGTTAACGTTATTCTAGTTTGCCTAATGACTGGTCGAGATGCCGGAGTATCAGCATGCAAATGGGCAGCATACAACATCCTTACAGGACAGAGCCTGAATACACCTCAGCATTTAAGCTACTTGCCATTACCTACTTGCGGGTTAGTTGGTTAGTTAGTTAGTTAGTTAGTTAGTTAGTTAGTTAGTTAGTTAGTTAGTTAGTTAGTTAGTTAGTTAGTTAGTTAGTTAGTTAGTTAGTTAGTTAGTTAGTTAGTTAGTTAGTTAGTTAGTT
>Ga0180217_1000102_pt1 | contig 183562 bp, 163 predicted proteins | sample eDN3rd37CBELigOP_FD_128521 | JGI IMG/M metagenome (GOLD analysis project Ga0180217, IMG submission 128521) | Enriched Organic Plus compost microbial communities from Emeryville, California, USA - eDNA 3rd pass 37_C BE-Lig OP (version 2) (version 2) ... | reverse complement strand
GAAGCCATGATCCGCATCAGCAGTATTCACCTGATGCTGAAACGGCTTACCGGACATCAGCACCAACCCGCGTTTCACTATCTAGTGGCCGCCTGAAGCGGCTTTTCGGATAGACTCTGAGTGTCGCTATGCACCTGCATATAACTCTCCCACAACAATGGTGGGAATCGCCAAGTGACCAATGTACTGGATGAATCGATGGGCGAGTCGGGCCGGACGGCGCATGTGTGCCGAACAGATGTTTGTGTCCAACAGGAATCTCATGTGTCCTCCTGCTGCGACCGCCGCTCCTGCTTTCGCCCCCGCTGGACTTTTTTCATGATCGCGTCCCAACTCGCATCGTCGGCGAGCGCCCCTTTCGTGCGCCGAAATCCGTCGCCGGGCTGCCGGGCTTGCGGCACAACCCGCCTCACGATGACTTCGACCTGCTCGCCATCCGAGATACCGGCATCTTCCATCAATTCGATAACGTTGTCGTGGATGATCCCACGCAGCACTTTGTGATTGCAGATCATCCTTTCCTCCTGCGTGACCACTTGAATTCTGATAGCCGCTGTCGCTACTCAGGTTGACCGGATTCGGCGGAGTGTCGCTGCTAACTGGCAATGACGTCTGCGATCGCCCAGGCAAGTTGAACCACCAGCCGCTACGACATCCGGGTCGGCCACTGTAATGAATCCATAAGACTCCACCGCGGCGTTCCTCACGGGCGCGGCAGGTGTATCATACGCGATTTGAAACGCCGAGATGGGGCTTGAGGCGTCTTGCTGATTCAGCGACGTGGGGAACAAACGCGGGCAGCGCGGCCGCAGATGCTGCGGCTGGATGGTGGTGACGGTTATGGACGATCATGGTCGAGGGGAATTGCCCCACCTCACCACGGTTTCTTTCAGGCCATTTTCGCGAGGAATCCGCTCTCCTTGACACATCCCGCCAGATCGCCTCAAATAAATGAATCGAAATTTGTTCGAGCAATTTACAGCGGAGAGGTGCGCATGAGGTCCAGGGGACAGTTCTCACTTGGCGTCATCCTGGTTTCGGGGCTGCTGGCCTCATCGCTTGCGAATGCTGCTGAGAAGGCCGCGAAAGTCCCCGATCAGGCGAAACCGGAAATCGATTTCGCCACCCAGATTCAGCCGATTTTCGCCACTCATTGCGCGGCGTGTCACGGCTCAAAAGTTCAGCGGGCCGGGTTGCGGCTCGACGACCGCGCCAGTGCCCTGCAGGGAGGTGACTCGGGCCCCGCGTTTGTCGCGGGAAAACCGGAGGAGAGCGAAGTGCTGCGGCGCGTGCTCTCTCAGGAAGACGGGGAGCGGATGCCTCCTCCCGGAGGCAAGAATCAACCTCTCTCGCCGGAGCAGATCGCGCTTCTTACTCGCTGGATCGAACAGGGAGCCAATTGGCCCGACACCGGCGTTGCCAAGGCGATCGAAACCGATCACTGGGCCTATCAGCCGCTCTCCACTTCCGAACCCCCGACCGTGAAGGACTCCAGCTGGGTCCGCTCGCCGATCGACAACTTTATTCTTGCACGGCTCGAAGACGCCGGCATTCCCCCCTCGCCCGAGGCGGATCGCACAACTCTAATCAAGCGGCTGTACTACGATCTGCTCGGCCTGCCGCCGTCACCGCGGGAAGTCGATGAGTTCCTCAGCGACACATCCGCCGATGCGTACGAACGTCTCGTGGACCGTCTGCTCCGTTCGCCGCATTTCGGCGAGCGCTGGGGTCGGCACTGGCTCGACAAGGCCCGCTACGCGGACTCCGACGGCTACGAGAAGGACCGTGCCCGCCCGCACGCCTGGTACTACCGGGACTGGGTCATCAAAGCCGTCAATAGTGACATGCCGTTCGACCAGTTTACGATCGAACAACTGGCGGGCGACCTGCTCCCGGGGGCAACGCGGGACCAGCGGCTCGCGACCGCGTTTCATCGCCAGACGCTGACGAACACCGAAGGGGGTGTCGATCAGGAGCAGTTCCGCAACGAAGCGCTCTTCGACCGGGTCGCGACCACCGGAACCGTCTGGCTCGGTCTCACGATCGGCTGTGCCCAGTGTCACACGCACAAGTACGATCAGATCACCCAGGCCGAGTACTACCAGCTCTTCGCCTTCTTCAACAACGGCGATGAAGCCAACATGGAAATCGCCCGCTCGGAAGAGGCGGTCGCCCAGTATCAGGTTGCCAAAGCCGCGTACGACCAGAAGCTGAAAGACCTGGAGCAGCAGATCGCCGAACGGCGGGCCACATTCGCCGCATCGAAACTGGCGGAGTGGGAAGCAGCGGCGCAAAAGCGTCTGGCTGCGCAGGAGAATCCGGCAAGACTTCATCCGCTGGAAATCGTCAGCGTCGAATCGAGTGCGGGTGCGGAATTCCGCCGCCTGGAGGACGGTTCGATCCTCACCGACGGCGATGCGTATGATCAGGACGTCTATACAATCACTGCCCGCACGAATCTCGCCGGATTGACCGCGTTGCGGCTCGACGTGTTGTCTCACCAGGAGCTGCCGTCCAACGGTCCCGGCTGCACTCCTCACGGGAATTTTGTGCTGAATGAGTTCCGCGTGGAGAAGGCCACGAACGACCAGTTTGCGGCGGCGACCCCGGTTTCGCTGAAAGCCGCCACTGCCGATTTCTCGCAGTCCGGCTGGCCGGTCGCGGCGGCAATTGACAACAAGCCGGAGACCGGCTGGGCGATCTCTCCGCAGATGGGCAAAGATCATTACGCGGTTTTCGAGTGCGCGTCGCCGCTTGGAGATGGGAATGAGACCGTCTGGCTGCGGATTACCCTGACGCAGCAGTATGGTTCGCAGCATACGATCGGTCGTTTCCGTCTGCAGGCGCGGACCGGAGTCGAAAGCAAGGACAGTATTCCCGCCGACGTGCAGCAGATTCTCGCCGTCCCCGCCGACCAGCGGACGGAGAAGCAAAAGAGCGCGCTGCTCGACTTTGCCCTCACCAGCGATGCGGATTCAAGGAAGCTGCAGGCGGAGCTGGCGAAACAGAAGAAGAGCCCCCCTGCCTCGCCGTATATCCCGCTGGCGGTGATCGCCGAGCGGAAAGAGAATCCGCGGACGACGCACATCCTGCGGCGGGGTGACTTTCTCGATCCGGGTCCGGAAGTTCAGCCAGGCACGCTGGCGGTGCTCCCCCCGCTCAAGACATCCACACCGGACGCCGCTCCCACCCGTCTCGACCTCGCCCGCTGGCTGGTCGATCCGGAGAACCCGCTCACGCCGCGCGTGGCGGCGAACGACATCTGGAAGCAGCTCTTCGGGCGGGGAATCGTCCGCACCGTCAACGATTTCGGCGTGCGGGGCGAACCGCCCACGCATCCCGAACTGCTCGACTGGCTCGCGCGGGAGTACCTTCAGCTCGGCTGGAGTCGCAAGGCACTCATCAAGCGGATCGTGATGTCGGCGACCTATCGGCAATCCTCCCGGAACCGCCCCGAACTGGCCGACATCGACCCGCAGAACGATCTCTTCTACCGTCAGAATCGATTCCGTGTGGAAGGGGAGATCATTCGCGACCTGAACCTGGCGGCTTCGGGACTGCTCTCCCGGAAGATCGGGGGACCGAGTGTCTATCCGCCGATGCCGGCCGACATCGCCGCGTTGAGCTATGCCGGCAACTTCCGCTGGAACACCAGTACCGGCGAGGACCGCTACCGCCGCGGCATGTACACGTTCTTCAAACGAACGGCTCCGCACCCGAACCTGACCACTTTCGACTGCCCCGACGCGAATACCACGACCGTCGAACGGCGGACATCGAACACGCCGCTGCAGGCCCTCACCACACTCAATAATGAAGTGTACATCGAGGCCGCCCAGGGGCTGGCGAAGCGTGTGCTGAGCGAAACCTTTTCGGGGGACTCCGATCGAATTGCCTATGCGTTCCGGATCTGCGCGGCTCGTCACCCCAGCGATGTCGAGTCCCGCGAGCTTCTCGAATTGCTCGACGCCTGCCGGTCGTGGTACGGCAATCGGGCCGAGGACGCGAAAAAACTGATCGGCTCGGCCCTCCCTGCCGAGACCACTGTGGAGGAAGCTGCCTCCTGGGTTGCCGTGTCGCGTGTCCTGTTGAATCTGGATGAATTCCTGACGCGCGAATAGCCGGGCGTTCACGCCGCCGGCTTCACGGCTTCGCCACCTCGAATACGAAACTGCGAGAGTTTTGCAATGCATCCCTACGACGCTTACGTTCAGCAGACGCGACGGAATTTTCTCACGACTTCGGCAAGCGGTATTGGAGCCGCCGCCCTGGGGTCGCTGTTGACGGCGGATGGATTGCTCACGCCCGCGCGTGCCGCGACAGCCAACGACACGACGAACCCGCTTGCACCGCGACGGCCGCATTTCGCCCCGAAAGCCAAGTCGTGCATCTTCATCTTCATGGCGGGAGCGCCCAGCCATATCGACCTGTTCGATCCCAAGCCGAAGCTGAACGAGTTGCACGGCCAGCCGCTCCCCGAGTCAATGCTGAAGAATGTGCGGTTTGCCTTCATCAAGAAGGAAACCGCGGTCCTGATGGGCTCGAACCGCACGTACAAGCGACACGGCGAGTGCGGAATGGAGCTGTCCGACCTGCTGCCTCATATCGGCTCGGTTGCGGATGACCTGCTACTCGTCCGCAGTCTGCACACCGACCAGTTCAATCACCATCCCGGCCAGTTGCTGATGCAGTGCGGCCGGGCCTCGTTCGGACTGCCCTGCATGGGTTCGTGGCTGACCTACGGGCTCGGCAGCGAATCGCAGAACCTGCCCGGGTATGTGGTCCTGACCTCGGGTCGCGGTTCGAGCGGCGGCGCGACCCTCTGGCAAAGCGGATTCCTGCCGTCGGTCTATTCCGGCGTGCTCTTCCGGAACCAGGGAGAGCCGGTCCTGAACCTCACGAACCCCGACGGTTTGCCGACCGAACTGCAGCGCAAGGGGCTCGACGTCCTGCGGTCACTCAACGGCGAACACTTCGAACGGATGCAGGATCCGGAGATCACCAGCCGGATCGCAAACTACGAGCTTGCCTACCGTATGCAGTCCGCCGCTCCGGAACTGATCGATCTCTCGGGCGAGACGAAAGAGACACTGGAAGCGTACGGAGTCGATCGGCCCGAGCCGGAAAAAGGCGGCGGACGCGGCAAGTCGGGCAACACGTATCAGAGCTTCGCCCGCAACTGCCTGCTCGCGCGGCGGATGGTCGAGCGCGGGGTGCGGTTCACGAACATTATTCATGCCTCGTGGGATCACCACTCGAACCTGGACAACGAGCTGCCGTACAACGCCGGCATGGCCGACCAGCCGATCGCCGCGCTGATTCGCGACCTCAAGCAGCGCGGCCTGCTCGATGAGACGCTGGTCGTCTGGGGAAGCGAGTTCGGCCGCACGCCGCTCGGAGAGAATCGCGGCGGCTCGACCGCTCCCAGCACGGGCCGCGACCATCACCCGTACGCGTTCAGCATGTTCCTCGCCGGCGGAGGTATCCGCGGCGGTCAGGTGTATGGGGAAACCGATGAAATCGGCTGGTCCGTGGTGAAAGATCCGGTGCATGTGAACGACCTGCAGGCGACCCTGCTGCACCTGTTCGGCCTCGACCACCTGCAACTGACCTACCGGTTCCAGGGACGCGATTTCCGCCTGACGGACGTCGGCGGCCGCGTGATCGAAGACTGGCTGGCATAATCGGCAGCCCGCCCTGGACCGCCCCCTCGTGGCCGGGGTGGGAGGGGACTCCCGAAACCCCGGTGGGGGAGAATGCGGCTCGCTTTCACGTGTCGCGTTGTTGTTTCCAGCAACGCGGAATTGCGTGGGGATTCGTTCAGCCGGTCTCCCGCAGTCATGGCAGTGCCTGGCGGGATGGCGTGGGTTGGTGACAGCCGGAGCCTTCGCCCCCGGGGCTTCCTTCGTCCATCCCCCGCTACCCGAACGGAATTTCCTGACATACGAACGAATGAGGGGAGCGCGCGTCCCGATGGGACGCGGCTCACCTTTTCGGGGCGGGGGCCGGGCTCCGCTGACCGGAAATTCTCAAGCTATTCAGCCGATTCCCCATCCGATACAATTCGACGTTCCGGGGCTCTGGCTGTCCCGTCAGCCCGCGTATCGGCAGTTTTCCGGTTTTGGCCGCTCGTTCATCCCGCGCATCGATGGCGGCGAAGTGGCGGCTTCCTGCGAACGCGATGTCGGGGCATGACGGGAAAATCGCCGATTTGCTGACACTTTCCCCTCCGACATCGGCGGAACTCAATCAGCGGCCCCCATCGAGAAGCACAAGCGCGCCGCTACGCAGCAGCGGCGAATTCACGGATTCCAGAGCCGCTCTTGCGGGGTAGTCCCCCGGCGGCAGCAGTTCTCCGGTTCGGAAACACTGGTCCCCAGCGACGATACGGTACGGAAGGCGATTGAAAGTCCATCTATGAGCCAACTCCCCATTGTCGGTCTGCACGAGAGTGAATCATCCCCCGCAGAATCCGCCGGGGCGACTTCTTTCTCCCGCGGAACTTACGCGTTCGTCAGCCTCGGCTGTCCCAAGAACCTCGTCGACAGCGAGCGGATGCTGGGGACGCTGGCGCTGGACGGATACACGCTGGTTTCCGAACCCGCCGGGGCCGATTTCGTCATCGTGAACACCTGTGGCTTCATCGAAAGCTCGCGGGACGAGTCGAAAGCCGTCATCCGCGAGATGCTCGATCTGAAACGGCAGGGCAAGACGAAGGGGGTCATCGTCGCCGGCTGCCTGCCGCAGCGAATCGGGCCCGCGCTCCTCGATGAGCTGCCCGAAATCGATCATATTGTGGGCGTCTTCGGGCGCGACGAGATCAACCGCGTCGCCGATCACCTGATCGGCGGAGCCCGCGAGCAGCGGGAACTCTTTCGCCCGGCACCGATCAAGGCCCTGGACGACCGATCGCGGCTGCGGATCACGCCCCGCCACTTCGCCTACCTGAAGGTCTCGGAAGGCTGCGACCGCACCTGCACCTTCTGCTCGATCCCGAAGATGCGCGGCAAGCACGTCACCAAGCCAATCGAAATGGTGATCAGCGAGGCCCGCGAGCTGGCCGACGACGGCGTGCGCGAGCTGAACCTCGTCGCCCAGGATACGACGTATTACGGCCTCGACCTCTACGGCGAAGTCCGGCTGGCGCAGCTTCTCCGCGAACTCGAGCAGGTGGACGGCATCGACTGGATCCGTCTGATGTACCTGTACCCGATCCACTTCAATGACGAGTTGATCGATACAATCGCGGGTTCGCAGAAGATCATCCCCTACCTCGACATGCCGTTGCAGCACATTAACGACCAGGTGCTCAAGCGGATGCAGCGGCGGGTGAACCGTGCGCAGACGGTGGAGCTGATCGATAAGCTTCGCAAGCGGATTCCCAATCTTGTCCTGCGGACGACGTTCATCACCGGCTTCCCCGGCGAGACTGAGGCGCAATTCGAAGAGTTGAAGCAGTTTGTCGCCGAAACGCGGTTTGAGCGGATGGGGGCCTTCACGTACTCGCTCGAACCGGGAACGCCGGCGGTGAAGCTGGATGGACACCTTCCCGATGAGGTGAAAGAGGCCCGCCGCGACGAGCTGATGGCGATTCAGCAGGAAATCGCCTTCGAGTTCGGCGATTCGCTGATCGGTTACGAGCTGGATGTACTGATCGACGAACCGCTCGAGGAGGGAGTCTGGCTGGGGCGCTGCTATGCCGATGCTCCCGAAATCGACGGCAATGTGATCGTCGTGGGGGAAGGAATTCAGGTCGGCGATCTGGTGCCGGTCGAAATCGAGGACCGTCAGGAGTATGATCTATTGGGATCGTATGTATCGGGTGACGAGTCGGCGGATTGAGTTCGCGGACCAGGCGGGCACCGCAAGGGCTTCCGGCGGCTCACCCAAGAGGGCGCGGTGCAGGCGATCAGGCGAATCCAGCCGCGTTTGCAGGGTTGAGCGATGACCATCGAGACAGACGAACGAGTCCGACCGACGGCGGTGCCCCCTCCGGCTTCCGCATCGCCCGGGAGTCTTCCGGAGGCACGCTGCCTGAACCTTCCCAACCTGATCACGGTCAGCCGGCTGGTGCTGGCAGTGATTCTCTTTGGCCTGATCGGCATGGGCGGGGCTGCCCTCGGGCTGCCGGTCGCAGCGCTCTTCCTGCTGGCCGCCACGACGGATGCCGTCGATGGCTATGTCGCCCGGCGTTACGGGCAGATCACCACGCTTGGACGCGTCCTCGACCCCTTCGCGGACAAGATCATCGTCTGCGGCACGTTTGTCTTTCTGCTGGAACGGCATCCGCTTTCGGGAGTGACTGCCTGGATGGTGGTGATCGTCATCGGTCGCGAGATGTTCGTCACTGGCCTGCGGAGCTTCCTCGAACAGCAGGGGAAGGATTTCTCCGCCACGTGGAGCGGCAAGATCAAGATGATCCTGCAATGCGCCGCGCTGACGGCGAGCCTCATGTCGCTCGACCCGCACATCGGCACGCCCGGCTTTCTCCTGTTTCGTGATGTGCTGCTCTGGAGTGCAGTCGTCGCGACGGTCTTCAGCGGACTCGTCTATGTCGTACGGGCGGGCCGGCTGCTGCAATGGCAGCAATGAGCCGTCCTGCAGGCCGTTCCTCGTCTTCTCCCAACTGTCTCCCTCGCGATTGCCATGTCTCAACGGATTGAGAATCCAGCTGCGCCCGGTGCATATCGCGGGCGAACCTGCGTGACGATGGGACTGTCTTTCCTGCTGGTGCAGCTGGTATTGATACCCGCGGCACGAGTCCTGGCGGAAGAAGGCCCGGGATCCCGTTCCGTGACATCCCCGGGCCTGTTCATCGTGTTGATCGGGGGGATGGATTCCGATCCGACGCCTGCCCAGATCGCGGGGACCGCCCCGAAAAGCCAGGGAAACAGCGGGCTTTACCAGTTGCGGAACGAGCTGGTTCAGGGCGGCATCCGGGCCGAGTACTTCAACTGGAACGGCACCCGCGCCGGCAGGATCAGCGATCCCAGGCCACCGCGCTCCGCGGGAATCGCGAAGTTTATCCGGGAGCACGTTCAGTCGCATCCGTGGGATCAGGTGGCCCTCGTGGGCAACAGTTGGGGCGGGCATACCGCCTGGGAGGTGTGTCGGGAACTGATCGAATCTGAGACGCCAGTTGCGGTGCAGCTTGTCGTCTTCCTGGATCCCTCATCGACGGGACGGGCCCGAGCCCCGCGGCCGGAGAAGCTTCCCTGGAATATCAATCGCTCGGTGAACTACTTCACCCGGAATGCGTTCGTCTGGAGGGAGTGGCCCGACGAGCCGCGTCTGGAGAATGTCGATCTCGGCCATCCCGCCAACGGATTCATGCGTGACGGTCGTCCGGCCTATGACGCACGGTTGAATTTTGCCGCGCACGTCGCCGCCGAATGGGATCCGCGAATCCACGAGGATATTCGCCGTCGGCTCCTGCGGCTGCTGCCCGGCAGTGAGATTGCCGAAGCGACCCCAACGTCCCCAATGGGGGGCGAGGAAATTTCGGCAAATTCGAGGAGGGGAGATTTTTCGGAGCCTTGACGATTTGCAAACACCGGGTACAATCAAGTCCGGATTCAAGTTCAGCAGCTTGAATCCCGATTCATTTAGGGTCCGAGACAATTGGACCCGGATGGAGTGGGCGCGTGGCGCAATCGGTTAGCGCGCCGGCCTGTCACGCCGGAGGTTGCGGGTTCGAGCCCCGTCGCGCTCGCTCAAAGGCCGACCTGACATTGTCAGGTCGGCCTTTTTCATGCGCCGCCGAAGCGGCGCTACTTTCTCCTCTTCACCCGCGACGTTCTCCTTAGTGGCGGAAGTGGCGGCGGCCGGTGAAGACCATCGTCATCCCGTGCTCGTTGCACGCCGCAATCGCTTCTTCATCGCGGCGTGAACCGCCCGGCTGAATGGCCGCGGTGATACCAGCCTTCGCGGCCTCGTCCACACCGTCGCGGAACGGGAAGAACGCATCGGATGCGACGACCGCTCCGCGGCTCCGCTCCTGCGCCTTGTACGCCGCCATGTGAACCGAATCGAGGCGGCTCATCTGCCCGGCCCCGACCCCCACAACGCTCCCTTCGCGAGCGAACACAATCGCGTTCGATTTCACATGGCGGGCGATCTTCCAGGCGAACCTCAGATCGGCCCATTCCTTCTCGGTCGGCTGCCGCTCGGTGACGACCTTCCAGTCGGCTTCGTTGTCTCCGGCCTCGTCGCGATCCTGCACGAGCAGGCCGCCGCTCACGCGTCGATAGTCCAGGCTCACCGGGCGTCGGTCGGTCAGACCCGGACACCGCAGGAGCCGCACGTTCTGCTTCCATTTGGGCCGCGTGGTCAGGGCGGTCAAGGCGTCGGCATCAAAGTCGGGGGCGATGATCGCTTCGACAAATCGATCGGGAAGACACAGCTCCTCGGCGGTTGCCAGGTCGAGGGGCTTGTTGAACGCGAGGATCGAGCCAAACGCGCTGACCGGATCACCGGCGTAGGCATTACGGAACGCCTCGGCAAGCGACGTGGCAATAGCCGCGCCACAGGGATTGTTGTGCTTGATCACCACCGCCGCCGGTTCGCTGAACTCGCGCACCAGTCCCATCGCCGCATCGAGGTCGAGCAGGTTGTTATAGGAAAGCTCCTTGCCGTGGATCTGCTCGGCCGCCGCGAGCGTCCCGGACGCCGCTCCCGCTTCCACATAAAACGCGGCCTGCTGATGCGGGTTTTCGCCATATCGCAGCGACGCCTTGCGGGTGAGCGACAGGTTGAGACTCGAAGGAAACGCGGCGCTCGTCGTCGCAGCTTCTTCCCCGGGCTGTTGCAGAATGCCCGCCATGTAGTCGGCGATCGCGCGGTCGTAGCGGGCCGTCATCTCAAAAGCCGCCGCGGCCAGTTCGCGCCGCAGCGATTCGGGAAGTGGTCCGCTGCGAAGCGCTTCGAGCACCCGGTCGTACTGGCTGTGGTGTGTGACGACGCCGACGTAGGCGTGGTTCTTGGCCGCCGAGCGGATCATGCTCGGGCCGCCGATGTCGATCTGCTCGATCGCTTCGGGAACCGTCACGCCGGGCCGCGAGATCGTCTCGACGAACGGATAGAGATTCACCACGACGAGCTCGATCGGTTCAATCCCCTGCTCCTGCATTTGACGTGCATCGTCCGGGAGATCGGGCCGGCCCAGGAGTCCGCCGTGAACTTTGGGATGCAGCGTCTTCACGCGGCCTTCGAGGATTTCCGGTGCGCCGGTATAGGCAGCGACATCGACGACCGTGATTCCCGCGTCGCGCAGAGTCCGGGCCGTCCCCCCCGTCGAGAGGATTTCGAACCCCATCACGGCGAGTTCTTTGACGAAGGGAGCAAGACCGGTTTTGTCGCTGACACTGACGAGGGCGCGACGGACGCTGGGGGAACTCATGAGCAGGACCTCCGCGGGCAATGCAGGAATCGCCGGGTACAGGTTTTCAAAGAAGCGGGGCGCACCTTCACTGCAAACGGGACACGAGACCGGAGAGTGAGGTGCAGAAAGAATGCCGAACGCCGATGCATCCGCCACACGGGGGAACGCATCGGCTTCTTCCACGGATCGGGCGATGCAGACTCATCGCGGGACGCGCGGAGGAAGCGCGCCCGATGCTATCGCGAGGGCATCAGCCCGTCAAACGAGCGTCGGCGTGAAGTGGTTTTGTTTCTCTCCGGTTCCGCTGCTGCCGGAATGGCTGTCGAAGCTGCCCCCAATCACGCATATCCCGGTAACGTCCGGCGGCAGAATGCACAATCCCGGAGTCAGCACACTCCCGCCGGAGAGACGGGAGCGGCCATGCTCCGGGATGTCCGACCGTAAGCAGTTATTACAGGTCATTCGAAGGGCGAGGGTTCGTCCATCGCCTCATCATCAGCCTCGTCCTCCGGAACGATTACCGGCAACAGCGGTTGACGCTCCGGGTACTTGTAGAAGATCGGATCATTCCGATCCCGCTCATGCAGGCACATGATCAGACCGTCGCGCGTCCCGACGTAGATGCGGTCCGTCCGATCGTTGCTCAGTTTCAGCGTGAAGGCGTCGAGCGGAATGATCCCCAGCAAGGCCCCGTTTGCCCGGGAAATGACCAGCAGATTGTCCTGCCGATCGGAGGCATACACAGCACTCGGGGTTGCCGCGAGAAACGCTGCGACTTCCGGCCGCCGCCACTTCTGCTTTCCAGAGGTTGCGGAGAGCAGATGCATCCCTCCCCGGTCGGGAACGAGGAAGAGATCGTCCTCGATCACCTGCGGGCTCTGGGAGATGGGAGAGCCCGTCACAAACTGCCAGAGGACTGTCCCGTTCAGCAGGTTGATCGAGTAGAGCCGCGAATCCTGCGAAGCGACGAGCAGGGTGTCCCGATGCTGCACGATCGGCGCGACGATCGGGGCATCGGTTTCCAACTGGAACATCAGGTCCCGCGTGTCGGGAGTCACCGCGTACAGGTTGCGGTTGGTGCTGGCGAAGAACACGAGCCCGCCGGTCGAAGTCGCCGGCGCGAGAATCTTCCGGTTCGTGTCATACCGCCAGCGGATCGTCAGATACGACCACTGCGGCAGCATGCTCTTGCGGTAGAGCTCTTCGATCTTCCGCAGATCGAAGGCCACCATCGTCCCGTCGAGAAAGCCGATGTACAGGTTTGCTGCATCGGCATACGGGCCGGTCGAGGGAAAGTTCGACAGCCGGAGTTTCCAGCGGATGTTGCCCGTCTCTTTCTCCAGCGCGAAGAGCGTCATGCCGTAAACGACGAGCACCTGGTCTTCATTGAAGGCACAGGGGAAAGTGACTTCGTCGCGGCGTCCCAGCTGCGCGGCCCAGGCACGCTTTCCGTTGGCGCTGTCGAACGCCGTCAATACGCCATTGCTCGACTGGGCATACAGCTTGTCATCATCGAGGGAGAGCGAAAGCAGCCGGTCGCGGCCGGCATCGAGTGTTGCCGTGCCGATCCACGCGCGGGTCAGATTGAATCGATCGAGCTGTGATTGCCGCGGCAACGGATCTTGATAAGAGCTCAACCGCTGCGCCCACGCCGCCTGCGGCGCGGCCAGAACCATCGCCATCGCGGCGAGTGAAAACAGGGCTGCGGAACGCAGCAGCGACGATCGTCCCGATTCGCAATTTGCTGTGAGCGGACGGAATTTCCATTTCATCCGGGAACCGCGAAACGGCCGGAGGTGTCTGATACCCGACATCGTGAAGACTCCAAAGCGAGATCATCGGGGTCAGGCAGAACGGCAGGCCCTGCCGAGGTGTCGCTGACCAGCGATGCGAAGAACGAGAGAATTCTACCACCCGAATCCGGCACGACAGCGAATTCCCATTCGCCTGGGGCGACTCCCCAAAGATTTGATTGCGAGAGAGGAAGCAGGACCCCGCCGGAACTTCCAGTTTATCCCCCTTGACAGGGGGAAACCAGAGCGTTTCGACCGGTTTTCCCGCCAATCCGGCAATCGGCCCCGCGTCGGAAGATCGGTCTGTGACGGATTTTCCGGCAATGGTCGCCTGACTGAGTGATCGATCTCGTTTGGCTGCACTTTCACCGAACCAGGAGAAAGGTTGCCGGGCGGCAAGCGCCACCGATTGAGGCGAGCATCCCCGTAATACTTCTCCCCTTCAGCAACTCGATCAACTCGCCTGCGAGAGGAAAAACCGGTCGGAATTGTCGCGGCGACTTCCCCAACCGCCGATGTGTTATTGATATCCGCGAAAATCGCGGGCTAGAATCGGAAGTGATTTGTCCAGCGGCACCTTCTGACGAGAGGAGAAGGGAGATGGCCCCTCGAATCCCTGCTCTTTTCTGGATCTCCTGCGGGTTCGCCTTCCTGCTCCTGCAAGGCACGGCAGCGGCCGACCTGGTCCGGCTCAAGAGCGGCGGCGAAGTGCGCGGCGAATTCGAGCGCAAGGCCGTACAGACCGAGACGGCCGAGGTCACAGTCCGCACGCTCACGGGCGGCATCATCATCATCGAACAGACGGAGATTGAATTCGTCGCCCGCCGTCCGCTAGTCCTCGAAGAGTACGAAACCCGCCGTAAGCGCACCCCCGAGACCATCGACGACCTCTGGGAGTTGACCGAGTGGTGTCGGCAGCGGGGCCTTACGAGCGAGCGAGAGACGCATCTACTCGCCATTCTCGATCTCGATCCGAACCATATCGGAGCGCATCGCGGGCTGGGACACATCCAGCGCAACGGTGAATGGACCACCCGCGACGAGATCATGCGTGCCGAAGGCTATGTCAAATATAAGGGGCGCTACGTGCTCCCCCAGGAACTCGAGCTGATCCAGCAGATCGAGGAACAGTCCGAGGCGGAGAAAAGCTGGTTCAAGCGGGTGTACGTGCTGAAACGCTGGCTCCAGGGTACTGACGACCAGCGCCGGATCGCCGCCTGTCAGGAGCTGGAGGCGATCGACGATCCGCATGCGGTCCCGGCTCTCGTGAAGTCGTTCAAGGACGATCCGAACGAGCCGGTGCGTCTGCTGCTGGTCAAGGTGCTCGCGAAGCTCAAAGGGGAGAAGGCGTTCGAGGCACTCGTCGAGCAGTCGCTGCTCGATGTCTCTGAAACCGTGCGACAGTCGGCACTCGACGCGATTCCGCCGGATGCGAAGCCGGTCGCGATTCCTTACTACGCGAATGCGCTGAAGAACCCGCTCAATTATGTCGTCCTGCGGGCTGCCGTGGCCCTGCGGAACATCGGCGATGTGCAGGTTGTCCCGAACCTCATCGATGCGCTCGTGACAACGCATCGCTATCGGGTCCGCGTCGCTGAACAGGATGGCGTCTCGATCGGTTTGGCTCCCGGAACGATGGTGCTGCCGCCGGAAGTCGAGGCAATGCTCCGCACCGGCCAGCTTCCCTATGGCTTCCACTACATCGACGGCTCGCCACCGCCACCAGTCCGCATCCGCACGGTCACCATCAAACACGACCACAAGAATGTGGAAGTGCTCGAAACGCTCCGCCAGTTGACCGGGCAGGATTACGGCTACGACGAGCGCACCTGGCGACTCTGGTGGGCCTCGACGAAGAAGTAAACGCGAGCGAGTAGAAGTCGGGGCCGTGTGGAAACCGGGCCGCGGATCGCCGCGGCTTCACTCCGTTGCCTGTCCGCTCCGGCTCAGCCGCCCCAGTAGTTGCGATCGAGCGTTCGATAGTTGATCGCTTCGCTGAGATGCGCCGCGGTGATCTGCTCGCTTCCGTCGAGGTCGGCAATCGTGCGGCCAACCCGCAGGATCTTGTCGTGCGCACGGGCCGAGAGGCCCATCTCTTCCATCGCCGCCTTCAACAGCGCTTCGGCATCGGGCTGCAGCCGGCAGTAGCGGCGAATCTGCCGCGGCGTCATCCGGCCGTTGAGTCGTCGACCGTCCTCTCCAAACCGCCGGTTCTGGATTTCTCGCGCGCGGATCACCTGCTCGCGCATGTCGCTGCTGGTGGAGCCGTCGCGATCGTCCGAGAGCTCGCGAAAGGGGACGCTCGGTACTTCGAGATGAATGTCGATGCGGTCGAGGAGCGGCCCGCTGATCTTCGCCATGTACCGCTCGACCTGCATCGGGCTGCAGTTACAACGCCGCCGGGGATCGCCGCGAAATCCGCAGGGGCACGGATTGAGTGCCGCGACAAGCATCAGATTCGCCGGGAAGGTCACGCTGGCGAGTGCCCGTGAGATGGTGACGGCCCCTTCTTCAAGCGGTTGCCGCAGGACTTCGAGTGTCCGCCGATTGAACTCGGGAAGCTCATCGAGAAACAGCACGCCATTATGCGCGAGGCTGATTTCTCCCGGCGAGGGAGTGCTCCCGCCGCCGACGAGTCCCGGTTCGCTGATCGTGTGATGCGGTGCGCGAAACGGGCGGAGCATCATCAGCGACTGGCCCGGAGACAGTCGGCCGACCGCACTGTAAATCTGCGTTGTCTCGAGGCTCTCCATCGGGCTGAGATCGGGAAGGATCGTTCCCAGCCGCTGCGCGAGCAGCGTCTTGCCGGTCCCGGGAGAGCCGATCATCAGCAGGTGATGCGATCCCGCAGCGGCGACGGTCACTGCCCGCTTGGCAAGCTCCTGCCCTTTCACGTCGGCATAGTCGATGTCGTAGCGGGTGTAGCGATCTTCAAGAGAGGAGCGTTCGAACTCGGTCGGCGGGATGTCGAGTTGGCCCGTATAAAAACCAACCGCCTCGGCGAGCGAGCCGACGGGGATGATCTCCAGCCCCTCAACGACCGCGGCTTCCTGAGCGCTGGCGACCGGAACGAGCAGCCCCGTGCGCCGCGTCTCGCGTGCCGCGATCGACATCGAGAGCGCACCTTTCACCGGACGCAGGGTCCCATCCAGCGCAAGCTCACCAACAGCGGCGTATTGTTCGAAGTGCTCCGACTGCAGCTGTCCGCTGGCGGCGAGCAGGCCGAGCGCGATGGGCAGGTCGAACGAAGCGGCCTCCTTCGGGAGTTCGGCCGGCGAGAGATTGATCACTACGCGGTCGATAGGCCGCTGGTAACCGCTGTTGACGAGCGCACGCTCGATGCGATGAGTGCTCTCCTTGACCGCCGCCTCCGCCAGTCCGACGAGAATGGTCTTGGGCATCGCGCCCGGCGAGATGTCGACTTCGACCTCAACAGGGATTGCCTGAATGCCGAACAACGAAAACGTATGGAGCTTCGCGAGCATTCGATCGTTCCGGGCCTGCCCATCCACGAGAAACGTCCCCCCTATTGTGAGGGGGGACCACCTGCGGAGCAAGACTCGAATGCGCCATCCCCGCGCAGAGGGAGCATCGATTAAGTGATGGCCAAGGCGCCTGCTGTTTTCAGGGGGATGGGCGTGGGCAGATTGCGAGGGAATCGCCTCGACTTCCTGGCGGACGTGATCGCCAACCGCTGTTGACCCCCAGGCGTGGTTGCGGGTATGCTCCGGCCCCTTTTCCCTCGACCAATCGCATCCGCAGCCTGCTGTCTACGCTCTCAATTCACGTCTCAGCCTTTCGAGATCACGCGTCATGCGGAGACTGACCTGGCAAGGCCATGTTCTGGCCCTCTGGAGAATGACTGCGCGCCCGCTGATTTTCGGGCTGCTCGTACTGTGCGCGGTCGTCCCATTCCTTCCCGCGCAGGAGACAGGTTCGGCTCCGGGTGAGGCGATGCTGGTGCTGCATGGTGGCCGCATTGTTCGTGGCCGCATTACGGGCAGCGAAACCGGCTACACCATCGACAACGTCTCAGGGAAGCTCTTCATTCCCTTGCAGCAGGTTCGCTTCCAGTGCCGCGACTTGAACGAGGCGTATCAGCGGCTGCATGACGAGTTGCCGCCGAACTCGGCGGCGGCCCATGTCGCTCTCGCCCGCTGGTGCATCACCTACAAGCTCCTCAATGAAGCGCGCGACGAGCTGCAGGCGGCAATCGCACTCGAACCGGAACGCAACGAAACCCAGGTACTCCTCCGCCGGGTGGAAGACCTGCTGAATCCGTACATTGCCCCGCCTCCGGTGGAGAAACCGGCCCCGAAGCGGCTCAGCCTGCTCGATGTGTCCCCCCAACCCGTGGAATCGCTGGGTGGATTCAGCCGCGAGTTGGCGCAGCAGTTTCCGCGACGGATTCAGCCGATTCTCCTCAACAACTGCGGCAATGCGTCGTGTCATGGTCCGCGTGCCGAGAATGACTTCCGCCTGAAACTGGTCGGTCCCACACGGGGCACGCACCGTCACGCAGTCGAAGAGAACCTGGCAAGCGTGCTGCGATATGTGGATTTTGAACAGCCGCTCCGCAGCCCGCTGCTGACGATTCCGAAGGGAGATCATGGAGTCCGCGGCCGCACGCTCTTCCAGGGGCCGCGCGGGAACGATCAGTACGCGGAGCTGGTCCAGTGGATCAAGGACATCGCCGCCGAGCGCCGGCAGCTGGCCGGCAAGAGTCCCTCTTCCACGGCGAGAGCGTCAACGACCTCCACAGACGAGGCCCGAGAGATGACTCCCGGAGACCCGTTTGGAGTCGCCGGGCGGCGAACGCCGCCTCTCTCCACCACCTCCGCGACAAACGTCACTGCTGTCGAGATGGACGATAGCGCGGTGACCACGGCGGAGGCAGCCGCGGAGTTGCCGGGGCCCGCTCCGCGCAACGCACGCAACACCTCTGACCGTTCGCATGTGCCGACCGAGTCGCCAACGCAGGCTGGCTCGCTTCCGCCGCCGCGTGATGCATTCGATCCGGAGATCTTCAACCGCGAAGTGCGCGGGCAGATGAGCCGCGGGCGCTGAAATTTCCTGGTGAAGCGTGCATTCGCGCGACAGGCATGGTCGGGCCACCGCTTTCGTGCTGCAGTCAAAGCGGCTTCCGTGAGCAGAACGCCTCGCGCGAGGTGAGTGTCGCGGCGAGAGAGAGCGAGGGAAAGTGCCTGCCCGGGGCAGTGGAGCATTCGCGGTTCGCCGCACAGGCAGCAGGCTGATGCGGGGGGCACGTTCGCGGCGTCTGAGTGAAAAACTCAGGGTCGTAAAATAGAAGAAGCGACCGTCTGATTCGGTCGCCTCTTGCTTGTTGTAGCTCGATTCGGGGTGCGCCCCGACGGAAGGCGTGCTACTTCTTCTTGGCGGGAGCCTTCTTGGTCGCCGCCTTCTTGGCGGGGGCCTTCTTGGCCGTCGCCTTCTTCGCGGGAGCCTTCTTCACAGCCTTCTTCGCCGCAGCTTTCTTCTTGGCCACCGAAGTTCCTCCTTACAGAGCCAATTGATTTGGTGACCGTCTCGCCGCTGGCACCGGGCTGAATTGTTCGGCGAGAACTGTCACATCACACGAAACGTGTCGCGGGGTTCCCTGACAGTCGTGACAGGGAACCGGTAAGCTCGAAGCGACCAATCCGATGTCGTCTTCTGATCATCAAGTTGACAGTTTCATCTCTTGATCGACCGAACTTACGCTCAACTCGCAATCATCCTACGCATTTCAAAAAAATCTGCAACCCAATTCTGAGCTGCGCATCAATGCAGGGCAAGGAGTTGCGCGTTCCTGTCGCGCGCGATGCATGACGTAAGTCGACATCACGCAGCGCGCCTCAAGAACAGTTACGACAAATCACCACACCATCGACACGCCGAAGATCCTCGAAAACGCTGATTTTTCCGGGATTTTTTCAACATTTCGCACATGCGTGATTTTCGGTGCGCGCCAGCAGCGGCTTCATCGCAGGCAATGCATGCTGCAGAGAAGAACATCCACCTTCATCGTGCGCGCGATGAAAAAATTTCCTGCGTCGCGCGCTGCGCACTCCGCGTTCGTGTCATGCGACACATCCACTCGTGTGACTCGCATCCTGCACGATGCGCGTCGCGCGATGATGAAGATGATGCTCAACATCATGCAGCGCGATCGCGCATCGCCGCGCGATCACGCAGAGATCTTCGCCAGCACGTCGCGCATGTACGCCAGGCTTTCGCGCGCGATCTTCTCGCAGCCCGGGCTGTAATCGAAGACTTCCACCGAGACCCATCCCTGGTAATCGACTTCGCGCAGCGCGCTGAAGATCGGCACGTAATCGGTCTCGCCCATTCCCGGGCCGAGAAGGTTGCTGTCGTTCACATGGAAGTGCCCGACGTGCGGTGCGTACTTGCGGATCAGGCTCGGAATCGGCTCCGACTCGCTGAGCATCGCCTTCACATCCTGGTGCAGGCAGAAGTTCGGATGGTTCACGCGTTCGATCAGCTCCATCGCTTCCGCACAGGTGGTGACGAAGTTCGTCTCCTTCGGCGTCAACGGCTCCATGCAGATCTTCACGCCCCGCTGTTCCATCGTGGGCATGCAGGCGCGGAACACCTCGGCGGCATTCTCGTGGGCCTGTTCGCGACTCATCCCCTCTTCAATGTTCCGCTGGAAGGGAGACCCGAACACCAGCACATCGCCACCGAGATCGGCGCATGCATCGCCGAGCGCGGAGAGATACTCGGCGGTCGCCCGACGGACCTCCGCATTCGCGGTCGTCAGGTGCAGACCTTCGGTCTTCGCGAGCAGCCAGTGCAGACCGATGATCTGCAGCCCGGCGTCTTCCGCCTGCTTCCGCAGCGTCTGCCGCTGCTCGGCAGTGACATCGGTGATTCGCTGAGCCAGCGTGAACGGCGCCACTTCGATTCCGGTGTAGCCCACCTCGGCGATAAAGCGGCACTGACGCTCCCAGTCCCAATCCACGAACAGTTCCTGGCAAATGGCGAATCTCATTCCGACTCCCTCTTGTAGTTGATGCACAAAACGCGGCGGAACGCCCGGCCGGGGGCGGCGGAGGCTCCGCAGATCGATCCGGCGGCCAGAATAGCAGTATCCCGCCGCAAGTTCGAGGCTCCCCCTCTCCGCCCGATGCTCCCCGTCGGCCCCGGATCGCGCGAACTCACGGGCCAATCAGCCCCGGTCTGCGTAAAATAGATCGCGACTGCCCGGTGACACCTTTCCGAAACTGCAGTGGAGTGCCAACCCGATCATGACGACCCTGTGGGGAACCCTGACGCTCCTGGGTTACTTACTCACGCTGGCACTCGTTCCCTTCGTCTTCCTGAACAAGAAGCGCTACCCCGCCTCAACGGTCGCGTGGATTCTCGCGATCATCGTGCTGCCGTACCTCGGCGGTCTGCTGTACGTCGTGTTCGGCATCAATCGCGTTGCACGCCGGGCCGCCCTCAAGAAGGCCTCGCGGGTGCAGATCGGCCTGCACCTGCCGGAAGTGTCGCATTATCAGCTGCTCAGCTCGGAGGAATTCACGCAGCCCTCCGAAGCTCTGATGCGACTCGCTTACCGTGTGGCGGGCACGCGGCCCACGTTCGGCAATCGCGTCGAAGTCATCCACGACACCAACCGCGCCCTCGGGTTGATCGAGGAGGCGGTGAGCGCCGCCGAGCAGACGATTCATCTCGAGTATTACATCTGGCAACCGGATCGGACCGGCACGCGACTCCGCGATCTGCTGATCCGCAAGGCGCGTGAGGGAGTGAAGGTCCGCTTTCTTTACGACAATCTCGGCTCCTGGTTCCTGAGTCGCCAGTTCCTCAAACCGATGCTCGATGCGGGAATTGACGTCGCCCCCTTTCTTCCCGGGCAGTCGTGGCGCGACCGCTGGTCGATCAATCTCCGCAGCCACCGGAAGATTGTCATCGTCGACGGCACGATCGGCTTCACCGGCGGAATGAACATTGGCGACGAATACCTCGGCCGCAATCCGCTCTTCGGTTTCTGGCGCGATACGCACCTGCGGCTTGTCGGTCCCACCGTGCTGCAGTTGCAGCAGGTGTTTGTCGAAGACTGGTATTTCGCCACGCACGAACAACTCACCGACCGCTCGCTCTTTCCCGAACCCGAAGAGATCGGCGAGCAGGTCGCCCAGGTGATCGCCGGCGGCCCCGATGCCGAGTGGGACGCGATGCACGCGATGTTTTTCGCCGCGATCAGCGAAGCGCGCGAACGGGTGCTGCTGGCCACTTCATACTTCGTCCCGACGCCCGCCATCGTGATGGCCCTGGAGACGGCGGCGTACCGGGGGGTGACGGTCCGCCTGCTGCTGCCGCGGAAGAGTGCCCACCATTACATGGTGCTCGCCGCGCGCTCGTATTACGAGTCACTGCTGGAAAGCGGCGTCGAGATTTACGAGTACACGAAAGGAATGCTGCACTCGAAGACCATCACCATCGACGGGCAGTGGTCGATGGTGGGAACGCCGAACCTCGATACGCGAAGCCTGCAGCTCAACTTCGAAGTGGCCGTCGCCATCTACGACGCCCGGACGGCGTCGATCCTCGAAGAGTACTTCGAAGCGGATCTGCAACAGGCCGAGCGGATCGACTTCAGCACCTGGCGCAGCCGTCCGGCACGGCAGGCGCTCGCCGAGAATGCGGTGCGACTCTTCTCCCCCGTGCTTTGACCGGAGCCTCTTCACGATCCTTCGGGGGGCGGATATTCGTTGACAAGCAGCAGCGACCTGGCGGTAGTCGCCGGGGCAGGTGCCTTCAATGAAAAAACCCGGCGATCCTCGCGGATCGCCGGGTGCTGCGGGCAGCCACTGACACTCCTGGTTGCTCCCTGCCTGCGGTCGTCGTCAGTTAGCGCTGGACGATTGCCCAAGCCGGGGCAGCCTCAGTTCGTGCAGCCGTCGCAAGGAGTCGGGCAGCAGACCTGCACCGGAACCTGCTGGCACACCAGGCGGGGGACGCAGCGGGTCTTGGTGACTTCAATCTGCCGGGGCACCCGACGGGTGACGCACTTGGTCGTCGTGTAGGTCACCGGCTTGCAGACGGTGTAGGGAACCTTCCGGGTAATGGTCTCTTCCACCATCGTGCAGGTGGTGTAGGGGACCTTCTTCGTGATGCATTCCTTCACCAGCTCGCAGGTGACATAGGGCACCCGGCGGGTGACGCACTGGCGTTCCATCCGGCAGACGGTGTAGGGAACCCGCTTCGTGACGGTCTCGCGGACCATCGTGCAGGTCGTCACCGGCACGTTCTGGGTGACGCATTCGCGAACCATCCGGCAGACCGTGTAGGGAACCTGCTTCGTGCAGGTCTCACGCACCATCGTGCAGGTCGTGACCGGCACCGTCTTGGTGACGCATTCGCGAACCATCCGGCAGACCGTGTAGGGAACCTGCTTCGTGCAGGTCTCACGCACCATCGTGCAGGTCTGGAAGGGAACCTTGCAGTGCTTCACTTCCGTGACGTACCGGGTGCAGGTCACCGTCCGCTGCTCGACCCGCGGGCACCAGACACGGCGGCAGACCGTCGTTCCGGGGCACTGCACCTTCACCACCTTGCAGCAGCCCGGCTTGTACACGCAGCAGCACGTGCAGGGATCCCATTCCCAGCAGCCCGGCTCGCAGACGCACTGATCCACCACCGGACCCGGGCAGTGCTCGGTGACCGTCTTCCACTCACCGCACTCGACGTCGATCGTCTTCGTTTCGGTGATTGGACGGCAGACCGTGTAGCACACATCGCGATAGCAGGTGTTGTAGACCGGCTTGCAGACCGTGTAGCAGACGTTGCGGTAGCAGGTCTCGTACACCGGACGGCAGACCGTGTAGGTCACCTGGCGATTGCAGGTCTGATACACCGGCTTGCAGACCGTGTAGCAGACGTTGCGGTAGCAGGTCTCATAGACCGGACGGCAGATCGTCCGCGTGACCGGCTTGTAGCAGGTGTTGTAGACCGGCTTGCAGACGGTGTAGCAGACGTCGCGATAGCAGGTCTCAAAGACGGGCCGGCACACCATGCTGGTCACGTCGCGGTAGCAGGTCTTGAACACCGGGCGGCAGACCGTGCAGGTCACGTCGCGATAGCAGGTGTTGTAGACCGGCCGGCACACCTTGTAGCACACATCCCGGTAGCAGGTCTCGAAGACCTTCTTCGTGCACGTCACCGGGACCTGCTCGACAACGGTGTCATACACCGTCTTGCAGCAGGTGTAATTCTCCTTCTCCCAGACAATCTTCCGAACCGTCTTGTACGCAGTCTTGCAGCTCGCCTTCGCATGGCAGTAATCGCCGCAGGGGGCACAGGCAGGGGCGGGGCAGCAGCTGTAGCTTCCCGCTCCACAATAGCCAGCCATTGCGGTGCTTCCGGTCCCAACCGCCGCGAGCAGGGCGGCCAAGACGGGAATCCACGTCGCGTGTTTCATTGCTCGGGTTCCTTTTTGGCTTCGATCGAGGTTCCGACTTGTTCCGTCCAGCGGGCATCCGCCCGTCCCCCTATAGATTCGACCCTTGCAAGTTTCCCACTTGAACCATCGCACCCAGTTACCGCACCCATTGCAGTTTTACTCCACCCGAGACTCTTCATAGATCGCACAACCAGCAAATCGCTCCCCTTCCGGCCGAACGCGCGAGCCCCCACATCGACGCAACCCGCTACAACAGACTGGTTCCGGCGCGATCAGCAAGCCCCTGCCCTCGACACAATCCGCCACACCGGGCGCAGGAAGTCTGCACGGCACAGCCGTCACAACGGCAGCGATCAGCGCGCACGGCCCGGACGGTATTCGCAGTCCATACGGACAGGCTGACAGCGGGGAAAAACCCGGAGAGAGGCGGGGAAATCAGCCCGAATCATCGCGTCCTGCATGGCGGACGGAGACTCGCGACGGGCGGAATCACGGCACGGAACGGGCACCCCTGAGAGGAAAGGAGGCGCGAGCGAAAGGGAGGGGCCAGGGAAACCGCGCAGCCAAAGCGGGCGCAAAACAGTCGGAAACAGGTCGCGGCGAAACCCTGGTCCCGTGAAGCGGAGCGCCGGCGCGGACCAGATGTGCCCCCCGGCGCAACGCAGCGGTGGGACCAGAGAAGCCGGAACGCAGCACCGGCAATTTCTGCCGGTCGCACCGATCGCCGCTACAGCGAGTATTCCTTGATCTTCCGATAGAGGGTCCGTTCGCCGATCCCGAGCATCGCGGCGGCTTCCTCGCGTTTGCCGCCGGTGACCTCCAGCGCCCGGGCGATGTAGTACTTCTCTACCTCGGTGAGCGGCTGACCGATCAGCGCATCGGGACCGGCCTTGCCGGCGACGGCACGCCCCTCATCGCGTTCGCCTCCAAGCGGCGCAATCTCGTCTGGAAGATCCTGCGTGTCGAGCAGGCCGTCCATATCGACCACAACCATCCGCTCGACCGTGTTCCGCAACTGGCGGATATTGCCCGGCCAGTCATACGCCATCAGCGCCTGCCGCGCCGCCTTCGAGATCCCCTCGACGTGCTTCCCGTGCCGCGAAGTCATCTCCTTCAGGAAATGCTCAATCAGCAGCGGGATGTCGCCGCGGCGCTCGCGGAGCGGCGGCAGGTAAATATTCACCACGTTCAGGCGGTAGTAGAGATCCTTGCGAAAGGTCCCCTTCTCGACCATTTCGACGAGATCGGCATTCGTCGCGGCCACCAGCCGCACGTTGACGCTGATCTGCTCGTTCGCTCCGACGCGGGTGATCTTGCCGTCTTCGAGGACGCGCAGCAGCTTGATCTGCGTGTCCATCGGCATCTCGCCCACTTCATCGAGAAAGAGGGTCCCACCATTAGCGTACTCGAACTTGCCGATCCGCCGGCCGACCGCTCCGGTGAAGGAACCCGGTTCGTGGCCGAAGAGCTCGCTTTCGAGGATTCCCTGCGAGAGGGCCGAGATGTTCAGCGGAACGAAGGGCTTGCTCTTGCGGCGGCTGTTGTGATGAATCGCGCGCGCGACAAGATCCTTGCCGGTCCCGTTCTCTCCCTGAATCAACACGGTGCTGTCGGTCGGCGCGATCTGCTGCAGCTGCGTCATGATCCGCAGCATCTGCGGCGTGTTGCCGATCACCCCTTCGAAGCCGAACTTTTCATCCAGCCGGCGGTGCAGTTCGGCGTTGTACCGGATGAGCCGCAATCGCTCGGACGCCTTGTCGACCGTCGTGCGGAGTTCCTTGATGTCGAGCGGTTTCGTGAGGTAGTTATACGCGCCGTGCTGCATGGCCGTGACGGCCGAGTTGATCGAACCATGCCCGGTGAGCACGATGACTTCCGCGTCGGGCAGCTCTTCCTTGGCCTTGCGCAGCAGCGCCAGCCCGTCGATGTCCTCCATCTTCAGGTCGGTAATGACGACGTCGAACGAGTCGCTTTCGATGAGGGCGGCCCCACGAACTCCGGACGCGGCGACCGTGCATTCATAGCCGACACGGGCCAGACTTTCCGCGACCGCCTGGGCATGCGGTTCATCGTCATCGACGATCAGCACGCGAATGTGTGCGGAGGCGATGTCACTCGCCGGAGCGTCTTGCAATGCCATACGTTTTCTCGATGATGCCTCTCTCCTTCCCGCCGGTTCGCGCGACGGGCCGGAAGGACAAAGCCACAAGGGGGATGTCGCGAGTCGTCACTGCCTCGAACAGGCGGTGCCCCCGCGCCCTCCTTCAATGACTACTTTCACGGATTCCAGCAATGCGAGGATTGGAGCAGCCCGCCGCGGAGGTCGCGGCCTGTGCAACGTCCGCCGCTACTCGGCCGGCGGCAGGGAAATCGTGAACCGCGTCCCTTTGCCGAGCTCGCTCTCGGCAGTGATCGTGCCGCCGTGTGCTTCGACGATCTTCTTGACCGTCGACAGACCAAGCCCGCTGCCCCCCGTCTTCGTCGAGAAGAATGCCTGGAACATCTTCGACATCGTGCGGCTGTCCATGCCGACGCCGTTGTCGATCAGATCCAGTTGCACGGAGTCGCCGCGGCAACATGTCTGCAACTCAAGCAGACCGCCCGAAGGCATTGCCTGCAGGGCATTCAACCCGAGATTCAGGAGCACCTGGCGGAACAATGCCGGGTCGAGCCGCACCGCCGGCAGATCGGTCGCGAGGTGCGGGCTGAGCTCGACTCCCCCTTCGCTGGCCTGGGGGCGGAAGAACTCGATGAACTCGCGGACCAGCTGATTCAGGTCCGCCTCGACCATGTCCAGCTCGCCGACGCGGGCGAACTGCAGAAAATCTTCGAGAATTCCGTGCAGATGCCGGCATTCCTGCTGGATCTTCTGGATCTTGATCAGCATCCGCCGATCGCGCGGCGTCGAGCTGCCGTCCAGCTCTTCGGCGATCAGTTCGAGGTTCAAGCCGATCGTCGAGAGCGGATTCTTGATCTCGTGCGCCAGCCCGCCGGCCAGCGTCGCAATCTCGGCATATTGCGCCAGCAAACGCTCGCGTTCGCCTTCGAGATACGATTCTACAGCCACAGGATGCCTTTCCCGAGGTGCCGTCCGACCGGGGACACAACTCGCTGTTCCGCACGTCACTGCGTTACGGACAGACCGACCACTCCCGCCGACGGCGACCGGCCGGAAGTGATCTTCCGGCCGGCAGCAGTACGGAAGGCTTCAGGAGGTCGGCGGCTCGATCTTCCCCTGTTCGGCCAGCACAGCTTTCCGCGACAGCTTGACGCGGTTCTGTTCGTCGACAGCGATCACCTTCACCTGGATGCGGTCACCTTCCGAACAAATGTCGGTGACCGACTTGACGTACCCTTCGGAAAGCTCGCTGATGTGACACAGGCCATCCTTGCCGGGAGCGATCTCGATGAACGCCCCGAAGTCCTTGATCGAGCTGACCACACCGTTGTAGATCCTCCCGACCTTGATCTCTTCGGTCATCGCCTCGATACGGGCGAGGGCGTCTTCCGCCTTCGCCTTCTCCTGACTGGCGATGGTGACCGTTCCGTCGTCCTGAATGTCGATCGTCGTGCCGGTCTCTTCCTGAATCGCCCGAATCGTCTTTCCACCGGGACCGATCAGCAGGCCGATCTTGGCCGGATCGATCTTCGTCTGCAGCAGACGCGGAGCGTATTCGGAAATGTCCGGACGCGGGCGGCGGATGGCGAGCAGCATCGAACGCAGGAGGTCCACCCGGGCGACTTTCGCCTGGGCGAGCGTCTCGCGGATGATCTTCTCGTCAATGCCGTCGATCTTCAGGTCGAGCTGGATGCCCGTCACCCCTTTCTGGGTGCCGGCCACCTTGAAGTCCATGTCGCCGAAGTGATCCTCGTCCCCGATGATGTCGGTCAGCAGGACGTAGCGATCCCCTTCCTTGACCAGCCCGATCGAGATTCCCGCGACCGGCTGGCTGATCGGCACACCGGCGTCCATCAGCGACAGCGTACCGCTGCACACCGAGGCCATCGAGCTGCTGCCGTTCGACTCCATGATGTCCGAGATCACGCGAATCGTGTACGGGAACTTCTCCTGCGGAGGCAGCACCGTCTGCAGCGAACGCTCGGCGAGGGCACCGTGGCCGAGTTCACGCCGGCCCGGACCGCGAATCGGACGAACTTCGCCGACCGAGTACGACGGGAAATTATAGTCGAGCATGAACCGCTTCGAGTACTCCTCGAAGAGGCCATCGACTTTCTGTTCGTCGCGCACCGTCCCGAGGGTCACGGTGGCGAGTGACTGCGTTTCGCCGCGGGTAAAGACCGCCGATCCATGCACGCGGGGAAGAATCCCCACGGACGCACTCACCTGCCGCAGCTCCGTGTGGCCCCGACCGTCCGGCCGGGTTCCTTCGAGCGCCAGATCGCGCACGACACGGTACTCGAGATCGTGCCAGGCCTCGGCGAACTGGGCACGCGTCGCGCCCTCCGCCGTGGTCTCGGCCTCTTCCGGGAAGAGCGACTCGAGCCACTGCTGCTTGACAGCGGCAACGGCCTCGGCCCGCTCCTGCTTTCCACGCGTCGATTTCGCCTGGCGGAGCGCCTGATACGCCTTTTCGAGGAGCAGCGCCTTGAGCGGATTCTCCGGCGGGGCAACGTACTCGGGCTTCTGCACGCCAACCGTCTGGAAGAACTCCAGCTGGAAGTCGCACAGATCGCGAATGTAGCGATGCCCGAACATCAGGGCGTCGACCATCACGTCTTCGGGCAACTGGGCGGCGAACCCCTCGATCATCAGGATCGAGTCCTTCGTCCCCGCGACGACGAGATCGAGCGTGCTGTTGTCGAGGTCGGTCTGCGTCGGCATGAGTACGAACTCACCATCGACGCGTCCCACACGGACTGCCCCAATCGGGCCCCGGAAGGGAACGGGCGATACGCCGAGAGCGGCGCTCGCACCGAGAATCGACAGCACATCAGGGTCGTTCTCGGTATCGACGGCGAGAACGTTCGCCATGATCTGTACTTCGTCCCGGTACGTTTCGGGGAAGAGCGGCCGGATCGGGCGATCCGTGAGCCGCGCCGTGAGGACTTCCTTCAGCGTCGGACGTCCCTCACGCTTGATAAACCCGCCCGGAAACTTGCCCGCCGCCGCAGCCCGCTCGCGGTAATCCACCGTCAACGGGAAGAAATCAATTCCCGGACGCCCCGGCCCGGACTGCGCCGCAACAAACACCACCGTATCCGCATAGCGAACGACAACTGCCCCACTTGCCTGCTTTGCGAGCTCACCCGTCGTTAAACTTAGCTTCCTTCCCCCAAACTCCCGTTCAACAGTAACTTTCACTGTGTTTCACCTGATTTCTTTACCTGTATCAATCGCTTCGGCCCTGCGCTACTTGCGCAACGACAGCCGAGAAATGATGTCCTGATAGCTTTCCGGTGTCGTTTCGCGCAGGTAATCGAGCAGTCGACGCCGACGACTGACCAGCATCAGCAGCCCCCGCCGGCTGGCGTGATCCTTGTTGTGCGTCTTCAAATGCTCGGTCAACTGTGCAATGCGGTGCGACAGCACAGCGATCTGGACCTCGGGAGATCCGGTGTCGGCTTCCGACCGACGGAACTCGTTAATCAATTCCTGTTTGCGCTCTTTCGTGATCGACATTGTGCTGTCCTGAATCTCGCCGCGAGGCCGCGGTCTCATCCCGTTTTGAATGTCTAGAAGGAGAGGCGTCCGCAGCCGAATACCGGCACGCGTCTTGGATTCTCTCTGCGATTTTGCAATTCACCAACTGTAGCAACGCCCGCAGAATATTCAACGCCAAATGCCGCGGCGGGCCGTGCGAAACCGATATCGGTTTTTCATCCCGCCCGTCGGCATGCTGGACGAGGCGATTTCGCCAATTCGCGTGAAACAGGCCGGCAAGTCGCCGATCACGTTCTTACCAACTTTGAAATGACATCCGGAAAAACGGCCGCCGCGACGGTGTCGGAAGGAGCACTAAATCGCCTCTCCTCCCCGTTCACCCGTGCGAATCCGCACGCACTCTTCGAGCGGCAGCACAAAAATTTTGCCGTCTCCAATCTTGCCGCCGGCCGTTCGGCCTCCCTTGATAATGGCCTGAATCGCCGGCTCAACGAATTCTTCGTTGACTGCGATCTGCAATTCAACCTTTCGCAGGAGATTGACGGCCACTTCATGACCGCGAAAGACCTCGGTCTGCCCCTTCTGACGCCCGAACCCCTGCACGTCGAGAACCGTCAGGCGAAATACCTCGACTTCCGATAGGGCCGCCTTCACGGCTTCGAGTCGCGAGGGCTGAATAATGGCGATCAGCAGCTTCATCAACGTCCTACCCAGATCCTGCGCCGCGCGGTATTCCTCCCTGGAAGACCTCGGACGAACCGCGACATTTTTCCGCGATTCAGACCGGACGGCAAGAGCGGTAGCGTCCCTATAACGGATCACACGGGCGAGGAACCCGAACCGGCGGCAATGAAGCGGGCCGCTACACCTGCCGCACGACGATGCGGTTCCCCAGCACCTCGATGACCTGGACAGTCGCCCCCTGCTCGATGAAGGGGCCGTCGCTGACGACATCGATGATGCGATCGTCGATCCGGGCCTTGCCCGCGGGACGCAGGATCGTCACCGCAGTCCCGTTGCGCCCCACCAGCGACTGATCGCCATCCAGGGGCGAATAGCCGTAGCCCCCCGCAATCTCGGGTCGTAGCTGCGGTTCGTTCTGCTGGTTGGGATCCTTCGCTCCCGGGGGAACGAGAACCATGTGGTTCAGCAGCGGCATCCGCGGCAGGTAGCGGCCGAGGATCGCCGCCACCACGATGAAGCCGAGGATTGCACCACTTAGCGTCCCCATCGACCTCCCCAGCGCATCGTAATCCGACTTCGAAGTCGGGATGACAAATGTCTGGCTGGCGAGGATCAGCGAGGCGATCACCAGCAACCCGCCCGAGACGCCGAAAACGCCGAACCCGGGGATCAGCAACACCTCGATCGCAATACAGCCGAGCCCGATCAGGAACAGAATCACTTCCAGCCAGTCTGCCGTCCCTCCGAGAAAACGACTCCAGAAGAAGAGCGCGAAGCAGATCGTGGCGAAAATGCCGAACATGCCGGTTGTAAAGTGCAGTTCAGCATAGATGCAGGCGATGCCGATAACAAACAGCAGCCCCGTCACGAAGCTTGAGTTGAGGATAAATACGAGCGTATCGACCCAGTTCGGGCCGATCGGCGGCAGGTTGGTCTCGGGCGAGAGTCCGAGCCGGGTTTTCAGCTCGTCGAAATCGCGCACCGGAGGTTCCGCCAGCTTCAGAACATTCGCCCGCGCCCCGTCGACCGTGAGCAGGTTGTTCTCGCGCGATTCATCGACCAGCGGTCCCTTAACCCACTCTCCGTTCGAGGCATGGATTTCCGCATCACTCATGTACCAGATGTCGCCAGTCTGGCTGTTGGTGACCCGATAGACCTTCAGATCCTTGTCGGCCATCGCGACCGCGAGTGCCGCCGGACGCCCCTTCTCCCGCGCCAGCGTCTCCATGAATTCGCGGACGAGGCTCAGCTGCTTTTCATCCGCCCGTTCAAACGGCTGACCGGGCCGGACCTCGATCGGCGCGGCATCGCCGATCATCGCCCGCGGATGCATATAGATATCGTCGCAGGCAAGCGCGATCATCGCCGCCCCGCTCAGCGCCATCTCCGGAACATATGCAACGACGCGAACCTGCTTCGGATCGAGGTCGAGAAGCTGGTAACAGACATGCTGCGTCGCGCCGAGATGTCCTCCCGGCGAATCAATTTCGAGGACGATCAGGTTCACCCCGTCAGCGACGGCACGATTGACCTGCCGCGACAGCAGCTCCGCCGTCATCGGCCGGATCTCCCCTGCCAGCCGGATGCGCCGCGCCTTCGGCTCGTTGCCGAACGTGGGATCCTCGCGAATCGATTCCCGCGGCAACTGATAGATGCTGGCGACTTCCGGCCGATCCTCCGCGGTTTGCGTGACCAGCAGGTTCAGTGCCCGTGCCTGGGCTCCCGAGAACACCCCGTCAGTGCCGGGGGCCTTGACGGTTTTATGCTCCGAGATCACCGCCTTGCTGCGGACCAGGCGGTCAAATTCGGTCGGGCTGACCACCCGCGTTTCGGTCGCAACGTTCGGCGGCTCCCCGGTCTGCAACTGAACCCAGATCACCTCCCGCTTCGGGTCCATCATCCCCTGAACGAGGGCCTCGCTCAGCTTCGTGTTGTGCCGGCGATTCGCCAGATTCACCACGAACGACTGCGCGTCCGGTTCGACAGGTTTGCCGCGGCCGATGTCCCCGAGGCTCGCCTTCGGGTGCATCACAATTTCGTTGCACGCGAGCGCGAGAATGACGTTGTAGCCCCGCACGTCGCGTGGAATCCAGGCGACGGTGGTGACCGAAGGCAGCTCCGTTGAAAGGAAAAGAGCCAGTTCGCGAACATCCCCGAAACGGCTGGGACCGTCGGTGATCTCCAGCACCAGAATCCCCTTGCGATTCTCTTCCCGCGCCTGGCTCTGCAGAGCCGTCGCGGCCCGGCTCACCCGACCGTAAACCGTCGCATCAACCGGGCTCGAAATCGTGAGGAACCGCCCGAGCGGCGGTCGGGCCGCCTGCTGCTCTTCCTTCTCCTGCGCCTGCCCCGCAAAGTCACCGCGACCGAACAGGGCGATCGCGACGATCACCAGCACAGTTCGACGCAGCCAGTGCTGCCTTAGACCGGAGAGGAAGACATGCATGGTCGGTGCATCCGGGGTTGCATTAACTCCGCAATCAGCATCGACGTACAGCCGACAGCCAGCGGAAGGTCCAAGGATCCACCCTGATTATATGGGCGCGCAGGGGGGAGTCAAATCCCGCTCTGGATAACGGACTGTTCCCCTGAATGGCTCAAAAGTTTCGTCAACCACCTTGCCAGTTCGACACCTGAGCAGCCGCAGCCACACCCCACGCTCATTGCCTGTCTCGATCAACCACCGCCCGGTTCTGGACGGCGGGTCGTCCGATCGGAGGATCGCCCGCGGCAGCGGATATCGCGAAGCGTATTCGTTTCTCGCCTCCTCTGTTTCTTCTTTCTTCTCCCGATCCCTTATTCCTCCCTCGCACCCGCTCCGCCGCGCGAAACAGACTCGCGAGAATGAACATTAAGCCGGCCGCCCGGCAGTCCGAATTGATTTCAACGCGCACAACAACATATAATCGCGTCTGCATGAGTCGCGGGCCAACCGTCTTCTCCGCGACCGTCGCAAAAGGAGCTGCCGAAGCGCGTCCCCGTTGATCCCTGCCCCCGATTTCCCGTCGGGAGTTCCGCCACACCGAAACCGCCGGGTGTCCCGCTTCGCCGGGCATTCGCGCTTTGCCGCAGTCGGTTTTCCGACCGGAGACGAACCCACCATGAGAGCGACTCCCCTGACGGCTGCGGCCTGTCTGCTGTTCGCCTGGATTGTGGCTCCCCTGGCAGCCGCCGAACCGTCGCCTGAGGGAATCGAATTCTTCGAACGCAAGATTCGCCCTCTGCTCGCGACCCATTGTTATGAGTGTCACGGCGGCGGCGCTTCGAAAGGGGGACTGAGTCTCGAATCGCAGGCCGGTGTGCTGCGCGGGGGAGTCTCGGGAGCGCTGATCGTCCCCGGCAAACCCGACGAGAGCCTGCTGATCGAGGTCATCCGTCATCAGTCCGACATCAAGATGCCCCCGCGGCAAAAGCTCCCCGACGCCGCGATCGCCGATCTCACCGACTGGGTTCGCCTCGGTGCCCCCTGGCCCGCAACCGATGATGCGGCGATGAATGGTGAGGGGGAGTTCAGAATCACCCCCGAGCAGCGGGCCTTCTGGGCCTTTCAACCAGTCTCGAATCCCGCGATTCCCGCGGTGAAGGCATCGGACTGGCCGCGGACCTCGATCGATCACTTCATCCAGTCGAAGCTCGAAGGCGAGGGGCTGAAGCCGGTTCCCCCTGCCGACAAGCGGACCCTGCTGCGGCGGGCGACGTTCGACCTGATCGGCCTGCCGCCGACTCCCGAAGAGGTGCAGGCATTCCTCGAGGATGATTCTCCCGAGGCGTTCGCACGCGTCATCGACCGGCTGCTCGCATCGCCTCATTACGGAGAGCGCTGGGGACGCTACTGGCTCGACGTCGCCCGCTATGGAGAAGACCAGGCCCACACATTTCAGGCCCGGCTCTATCCCCAGGGGTTCCGCTATCGCGACTGGGTCGTGAAGGCACTGAACGACGACATGCCTTACGACCGCTTCATCGAGGCACAGATCGCCGGCGATCTGATGGAAGAGCTCGACGAGAAGGAACGCCTTGTCGCGGTCGGTTATTTCGCGCTGGGGCCGGTCTACTACGCCGATGCCGGCTGTGCCCCGAAGGCCGCTGCCGATCAGTTGGACGATCGCGTCGATACTCTCACCCGTGGCTTTCTCGGGCTGACCGTTTCCTGTGCCCGCTGCCACGATCACAAGTTTGATCCGATCTCACAGAAGGATTATTACGCGCTCGCCGGAGTCTTCCGCAGTACCGATTACCGCGAAGTCCCGCTCGCTCCCCCGGAAGTCGTGGACGCCTACAACCAGGCCCAGGCGAAAATCAAGGAGCAGGAGCAGGCGGTAAACCGCTATCTCGACGAGTCGGCCCGCGAGTACTCCCGTTCGCTGACGTCGGAACTCGCCCGCTACCTGGCGGCGACCTGGAAGCTGCAGGCGGGACGGCTGTCGAACCCGTCGCTCACTCCGGCGACCGTGGCGAAAGCGGAAGGGCTTGTCGACTTCATCCTCGACCGCTGTGACAAGTCCCTTGCGCTCGAGAACAAGGGAAAGATCCCCCAACTGGCGCGTTGGCACGAACTGCAGGAACAACTGCTCACCTCCGCGACCTCGACCTCCAGCGCTGACGAGGTGCCCGCCGAAGTTCTCGCCGCGGCGGCAGACTTCCAGCAGCAGGTGCAGGCAATTCTGGCAGAGCAGCGTCAGCGGACGGTGGAATACGAAGCAAAGCTCGCCGCCGCGACTTCAGAAGAAGAAAAGAAGAAGCTCCCCAAGCCCAACCTCGAAAAGCCCAAGGCGGACCTGCTGAACGCGGTCGTCGCCGAACGGGGACTGCTCGGCGTTCAGCGCAACCAGATCGAAAGACTTCTCAAAGGAGAACAGAAGGAGCAGCTGAAAGCGATCCGCGCCGAACTCGACACACTGCGAAAGAACGCTCCGCCGAAGTATGACCTGGCTCACTCGCTGACCGAGGGGAAACCGGCCGACATGCCGGTCTACATCCGCGGAAATCCGGAGAAGGCCGGCGAGACGGTGCCCCGCCGGTTCCTTTCGATCCTCGCGGACGACGAGCCGCAACCGTTCGATCAGGGAAGCGGGCGACGGCAGCTGGCCCGAGCGATCGCCTCCGCCGACAACCCGCTCACCGCCCGCGTCATGGTGAACCGCGTCTGGCAGCACCATTTCGGCCGCGGGCTGGTCGGCACGCCGAGCAACTTCGGCCAGTTGGGTGAACGCCCCACACATCCCGAACTGCTCGACCATCTCGCCAGCGCGTTCGTGGCGGAAGGATGGTCGCTGAAGGCACTGCACCGCCGGATCATGCTCTCGGCAACTTACCAGTTGAGCACCCGAGTCGATGCCGCCAACTACGAGAAGGATCCGGACAATCGACTGCTGTGGCGGATGAATCGCCGCCGCCTCGACGTGGAGGCCTGGCGGGATGCGCTCCTCGCGGTTTCCGGCAACCTCGACCTGACGCTCGGCGGCCCTTCGGGAAATCTCGCCGACAGCAACTACCGCCGCAGGACGTTCTACGGGGCGGTCAGCCGGCACGATCTCAATCCGCTGCTGCGGCTGTTCGACTTCCCCGATCCGAACATTACCAGCGATCGCCGCACGAGCACGACAGTTCCTCTCCAGCAGCTGTTTATTCTGAACAGCGACTTCCTCGTGCAGCAGGCCCGCGCCCTGGCGAAGCGGGTGAACGCATCGGGGAGTTCCTCGGAACCCGACCGCATCCGCAGCGCCTTCCTGCTGCTCTTTGGCCGCGAGCCGAGCGAGGCGGAGACCGAACTGGGTCTGGTGTTTCTCCAGGCGGAGCCTTTCAAGGACGACTCCGGCAAGCCGCTCATGAGCCAGCTGTCGCCGTGGGAACAGTACGCGCAGGTTCTCCTGAGCGCGAATGAGTTTCTGTACATCGACTGAGTTGAACACTCCGGACTGCCTTCAATGCGGCGCTCCCCGCCGCCTGTCTTCCTGCGAAGTGAGGATTGCGTGATGAATCACCTGATGACGGCCGGACTGCTGACTCGCCGCGAACTCCTCAGCCGGATGGGAACCGGTCTCGGCATGATCGGACTCGCGGGACTCCTCGCGGACGAAGCAGCGGGAGCCACCGCGCAGGCATCGGCGGGGACGAATCCCTTCGCCCCCCGGGCACCGCATTTTGAGCCGCGCGCCCGCCGGGTCATCCACCTGTTCATGAACGGCGGGCCGTCGCAGGTCGACACGTTCGACCCCAAACCGATGCTCGAAAAGCATGCGGGCGAGAAACCGCCCGAAGCACTGCTGCCCCGCGGCCGCAGCAAAGGCAATCTGATGCCCTCGCCGTTCAAGTTCGCGAAGTACGGCGAGAGCGGCATCGAGGTCAGCGAGATCTATCCGCACCTCGCAAAGAAGGTCGACGACCTGTGCATCATTCGCTCGATGCACACCAACGTGCCGAACCACGAACCGTCACTGTTGATGATGAACTCCGGCGAGACGCAGCCGACCCGGCCGAGTTACGGATCGTGGCTGACCTATGGACTCGGTTCCGACAATCAGGATCTCCCCGGGTATGTCGTCCTCTGCCCCGGCAAGCCAGTGGTCGGTCCGCAGCTCTGGAGCAACAGTTTTCTTCCCGGCATCTTCCAGGGAACGCACATCAACAACGGGAACCTCGATCCGAAGAACATCATTCGCTACATCGACAACCGCTATCTCGCACAGCCGGTCCAGCGACGGCAGATGGATCTGCTCAAGCAGATGAACGAACTGCACCTCGAAGCCCGCGATCGGGACAACCAGCTTGAAGCGCGCATCGAATCACTCGAAATGGCGTTCCGCATGCAGTTCGAAGCGCAGGAGGCGTTCGACATCAGCCGCGAGTCGAAAGCAACGCGCGAGCTCTACGGGAACGGACAGTTCGCCAACGCATGCCTCATCGCCCGCCGCCTGGCGGAGCGGGGCGTCCGCGTCACGCAGATCTACTACGGCGGCGGACAACCGTGGGATGATCACGGCGACATCAACAACCATCGCAAGCACGCCCAGCAGTCGGATCAGGCGATCGCTGCGCTGCTCACCGATCTGAAGTCCCGCGGACTGCTCGAGGACACGCTGGTCCTCTGGGGAGGCGAGTTCGGCCGCACCCCCTCCTCCGAAGGTTCAAAGGGACGCGACCACAACAATCTCGGCTTCACGGTCTGGCTGGCGGGCGGCGGCGTGAAGGGAGGCTACGTCCACGGCGCCACGGATGAGATGGGCTTCGCAGCCGTCGAGAACCGCATGCACGTTCACGACCTGCACGCGACAATGCTCCATCTGCTCGGCCTCGATCACGAGAAACTGACGTTCCGCTACAGCGGCCGCGACTTCCGCCTCACCGATGTCCACGGGCATGTGGTGCGGGAACTACTCGCCTGAGGGGGGAGGCTACAGGCTGTAGGCTTTAGACTTTAGGGAAGGTCGGCGATGTCGGTGGTGAGTGCCGCATCGGGAGTGGGTGGATATCACTCCGTTTTCTAATGCGCGAGGGGCGAGCGTCCGCCGTTACTTCATCGGGTCGGTGGTGAGGAGTTCGTCCAGTTGGCCTTTGCCCGGCTGGAGGTTGGCCTGGTGAGCCTCGACGATCCGGGCGATCTCGGCGAGCACCTCGGGATGGTCCTTTGAGACGTCGTAGCGCTCGGACGGATCGCGGTCGAGGTGATAGAGCGCCGGCGGATCGTGGGCTGTCGGCCCCTGTCCGCCGTACGCGTCCTGCGTGATGAAGTGCGCCTTCCACGGCCCCTTGCGAACCGCCATCAGTCGCGTGCCCCGATAGAAGAACATCACGTCGCGCGGGCTCGGCCCGGTCCCGAGAAGCACCGGGCGAATGTCATAGCCGTCGAGCACCCGGTCGGCGGGAAGTTCGGCCCCGGCCAGTTTCGCGCAGGTCACGAGGAGATCGAGCGTACTCGCCAGTTCATGGGAAACCGTGCCGGCCGGAATCGATCCCGGCCACCACGCAATCGCCGGTACGCGCATGCCGCCTTCCCACGTGCTCCCTTTGCCATCGCGGAGCAGTCCGGCTGATCCCCCCTGAAGATGCTGAGTCAGCCAGGGGCCGTTGTCGCTGGTAAAGAGGACGAATGTTCTCTCCGCAAGATTCGTATCCCGCAGCGTCTGCAGGATCTCCCCCACGCTCCAGTCGAGTTCCTCGATCACGTCTCCGTAAAGACCGCGCGGACTCTTCCCCCGAAACCGCTCGGAGGCAAATAACGGGATGTGCGGAAATGTGTGCGGGAGATAAAGGAGAAACGGTTCATCCCGATGCTGGCGAATGAACTTCACCGCTTCCTCGGTATAGCGCGCGGTCAGCGTCTCCTGCACCGCCGGCTGCTCGACAATCTCTTCGTTGCGGAGCAGCGGAATTTCGGGATCGCCCCGCCGCTGCACGTGCATGTCGTTGCTGTAGGGGATCCCGAAGTATTCGTCGAATCCATTCCGGGTGGGCAGGTACTGCGGCAGATGCCCGAGGTGCCACTTGCCGATGCAGACCGTCGCATAGCCCTGCGTCTTGAGCAGTTCGGCCAGGGTGATTTCTGCGGCCGGGAGCCCTCCGGCCGAGTTCGGAAAGAGCACCCGTCGCCGGTCGCTGCACATTCCGCTGCGGATCGGCAGCCGCCCGGTGAGCAGAGCTGCCCGACTGGGGGTACAGACGGGCGCGGCGGCATAGAACTGTGTCAGCTTCAGCCCTTCCGCGGCCATGCGATCCAGATGCGGCGTCCGGATGGTCGGATGTCCGAAGCAACCGAGGTCACCGTAGCCCATATCGTCCGCGAAGATCACGACGATGTTCGGCGGACGCTCTTCCGCGACAGCGGTGTGAACCCAATTCGCGAACAGCCCCAGCACGAGCAGAATCGGTAGCGTTCGAATCATGCGGCACTCTCACCAGCTGCAATGAGGAAGGAGAAACCATTTCACCCGCCGACCGGCAACGCGAAGTCATCGCCAATCCAGACTTGCCCCAGCGTGGGTCGGTGACCACCGGGCGGTCCTCACCGGGGGAGTTGAAATCTCCTTATACAGCGCCGCGATGCGCGATTCGCCAGAAATCCGGGCCCATCGCCGGAATTGGGCGACGGGAGCTGAGCGCACGGCGACCATCCTGTCCGCGGTTCAGGTGGTTCATCAGCCCGTGATGATCTCCGCGCACATTGCCCGTTCGCTTCTCCAGAATCCCGATTTTGTGGCCCGACCGGTGCAGAAATTTTTCCCGGCGTACTCCTTCCCGCCGCCGGAAAGTGGTTCGAAGGCGTCCGGGCCGGGAACCGCAATTCATTGATTCTTCTTGCCTTACGCAGTCGCGTTCCGATTGTGAGGGCTGACTTTTTTCACGTTCCGGCAAGAGGTGCGTTTGCCCTTGCAACCCACGTTGCCGCCTCTATAATCTAGTCACTTCGCCTGGAACGGCACCGTGTCCGGGGAAGCACGTGCGAGGCTGACAGGAAGAGCGATTTCCCACCGTGGAAGAGAGTTCTTCAGGCATCGTTCATCGTCAATTTGAAACGGGCATCGAGGCGGGTGTAGCTCAGTGGTAGAGCACCACGTTGCCAACGTGGTTGTCGTGGGTTCGATCCCCATCACCCGCTCTTTTTTATTTGTAAGGCCTGATTTGTCTGAGCCTGCTGACGAGTGTCAGACAGTCTCCACGATGTCCGCCGGTCTCCGGGTTTGCGGTTGTTTCATCACCTCCGCCCTTCAGCACATCGCCCGCATGATGGATCGCGTGTGCTCTCTTTCCGGATGTGCTCCTCGGTCCTCGGTCGATTCCGAACCGACGTGAAGACTGTGGATGGCCCTCTTCTCCGGCTCGGGTACCCGGCATCAAATTTGCGACCGCCATCCGACGAGAAGCCATGAGCCCGAACGAAGACGAAACCACCGCTGATACGCAATCTCTTGAGTCTGCGGCTGCCGAGGCAGCGGAGGCTGCTGGCGACGAAGCGGAAGCGCCTCAGAAGCTGTCCCTGGCCGTGGAAATCGAGACGGTTGGCCCGTGCAAACGGCACGTGAAGATTCGCGTGCCCCGGGCGGACATCGACCGTTATTACGACCTCTCCGTCGGCGAGCTGGTCTCCTCGGCCGCAGTTCCCGGCTTCCGGACCGGTCACGTTCCGCGCAAGCTGGTTGAACGGCGCTTCCGCAAGGAGGTCGCTGACCAGGTCAAGCAGCGCGTGCTGATGGACAGCCTCGATCAGGTTGCCGAAGAGCACGAGCTCGACGCCATCAACGAGCCGGACCTGCGCGTCGACAAGCTCACGATTCCCGAAGAGGGGGATTTCGAGTACGAGTTCGACGTCGAAGTGCGACCGGAGTTCGACCTTCCGGACTACTCCGGGCTGACCATCGAACGCCCCGTGCGCGAAATCACCGACGCTGATATTCAGGCATACCGCGAACGGTTCCTCTCGCAGTTCGGGCAGCACAAAGACATCGATACCCCCGCGGAACCGGGTGACTTTGTCGTTGCCAATCTCGTCCTGCGGCACAAGGGCGAAATGCTCCAGCGGATCGAGAACGAGATGATCCGCATCCGCCCGACTCTCCGCTTCCAGGATGCCGAGATCACCGGCTTCGACACGCTGATGACCGGCGTCAAGGCCGGCGACAAGCGGGAAGCGACCGCCACCGTTTCGGAGGAGTCCGAGCGGATCGAGCTCCGCGGCGAGACCGTGCAGATCGAATTCGAGGTCACCGGCGTCGAGCGGCTTGAGCTGCCGGAGCTGACCAAGGACTTCCTGCAGAGCATCGGCGTCGAGTCGGAGGAAGAGCTGACGAACGAAATCCGCAAGGTACTCGAACGCCAGCTGACCTACGAACAGCGTCAGCGGGCCCGCGAGCAGGTGCTCGAAAAGATTACCGAGTCGGCCGACTGGGATCTGCCCGAGTCGCTCGTGCGGCGGCAGGTCGAGAACGCGCTCCGCCGCGAGATCCTCGAGATGCAGCAGGCCGGATTCACCGACCAGCAGATTCGTGCCCGCGAAAACGAGCTGCGGCAACGGTCGTTGACGACGACCCGCCAGGCCCTCAAGGAGCACTTCGTCCTCGACAAGATTGCACGGGAAGAGAAGCTCGATGTCAGCCCGAACGACATCGAAACGGAAATCTACCTGATGGCAATGCAGCGCGGGGAAAGCCCCCGTCGCGTCCGGGCACGGCTCGAAAAGCAGGGGATGATCGAAAACCTCTCGGCGCAGATCCTCGAGCGCAAGGCGATCGACGTCGTGCTGAGCCGGGCCGTCTACAAGGACGTCGAAGCCCCGCGAACCGAGACCGACCAGGTAGAGGCGATTCCGCACTCTGTGGGTGGTCCCCAGGCGACGACTGTCGCGGCCGGAGAGTCCGACGAAGCGGCCGAAGAGCCGGGCGCTTGAGTTCTCCCCGCGTGCGGGCCAGGCGCCGGGGCACGGAGGAAGAAACAGGAAGACGACCGGTCGGAGTGTCAGGCGTCGGTGCACGCGGGCAGCCGTCGGCGGTGCGTCTTCCGACAAGGCGAGCGTTGCCGCGTGACGGGGCTCGGAATGCCGAGCCGGGCGAGGGAGCGTACCACGGCCTGAATCAGCATTTCTGGGATGACAGCCATGTTTGAGCCTCAATTCGAATCGACATTCATGCCGCAAAACCAGCGGGCTCGCGACTACACCCGACAGCGCCAGATGGGGATCGGGGACCTGCTGCTCGAGAACCGGATCGTCTTTCTCGACGGCCCGATTCACGACGGCAGCGCGAACCTGATTGTCATGAAGCTGCTGTTCCTCCAGTCGGAGAACCGCCATCAGGACGTCCACCTGTATGTGAACTCGCCGGGGGGCTCGGTGAGCGCGACGATGGCCATCTACGACACGATGCAGTTCCTCGACTGCGACATCGCCACCTACTGCGTCGGTCTCGCGGCCAGCGGCGGGGCGATCGTCCTGGCGGGTGGCACGAAGGGCAAACGCTACGCGCTTCCCCACTCAAAGGTCATGATCCACCAGCCGTTCGGCCAGGTGGGCGGACAGGTCTCGGACATCGAAATCCAGGCCCGGGAAATCCTCAATACCCGCGCGGCACTCAACGAGATCCTCGCGAAGCACACCGGCCAGCCGATCGAAGTCATCGCCCGCGATACCGAGCGTGACCGTTATCTGACGGCGGTTCAGGCGCAGGAGTATGGCCTCGTGGACGAAGTGCTCTCGAAGCCGGAGAAGACGGAAGAATCCAAGTCGTAGTCCGCCTCCCGGCGTGCCGCGACCGCCGCGTCTCCCGCTGTCTGCGACTCGCGCCGGGCACTGGCCGAACCTGCCGCGTCAGCCACGACGGATCGTGAGCAACCGATCTCCCCGAGTGCTGATCCGGGCGAAAACACCCTTTCCCAAAGCGAGTGTGACATGTCAACGCTCATTCCGTATGTGATCGAAAAGAGTGGCCGCGAAGAGCGGGCCATGGACATCTTCAGCCGGCTCCTCAAGGACCGGATTGTGTTCCTGGGAACGCAGGTGAACGACGTCGTGGCGAACAACATCGTCGCGCAGCTGCTGTTCCTGCAGTTCGACGATCCGAAGGCGGACATTCACCTGTACATCAATTCGCCCGGGGGCTCGATCACAGCTGGTATGGCCATCTACGACACGATGCAGTATATAAGCTGCGACGTGGCGACCTACTGCATCGGACAGGCCGCCAGCATGGGTGCGATTCTGCTCACCGCCGGTGCCCCCGGCAAGCGGAACTCGCTGCCCAACAGCCGCATCATGATCCACCAGCCGCTGGCGGGGATGGAAGGTACGGCGACCGAACTGGAGATCCATGCGAAGGAAGTCCTTCGTATCCGTCACCGGATGAATGAGATTCTGTTGAAGCACACCGGCCAGACGCTGAGCAAGATTGAAGAGGACACCGAGCGCGACAACTTCATGTCCTCCGAGGAAGCGAAAGCGTACGGCCTGATTGACAACGTCCTGGAAAGCTCGCCGCACCAGATCGTGCAGTGAGGTCGCGGCGGACCGCTTCGCCCGGCCCGCCGACATCGTCCCGAGACACGCCGTGCGCCGGCGGTCGCTGTCCCCTGCGGACGGCTGCCGCCTGACTCACGCCTCCCAGTCAAGATGACCAGCAGCCACCAGACATGGATGTCGGTGCTCGCAGCCGCGTGCCTGTGCGGCTGCGCGGCTCGCGGTAGCATTGACGTGCTGGAAAGCGAGCTCCGCCGGCAGGAGGATCTGCTCCGCCAGACGCAGGAGCAACTCCAGCAGGCGAAGAGCGATCTCGAAGTCGCCCACCGCGAATCCAACGCGCTGCGGAAGCAGCTTGCCAATCGGGGCGACCAGCCGCTGCTGCCCGAACAGGCTGACGTTCTCTTCCGCGCCGAGGGAATCCGCTTCAATTCCCTCCTGACCAACGGCATCGACCGCGATGGAGCCCCCGGCGACGAGAAGCTCTCGGTACTGCTCTACCCGCACGATCGCGAGGGGGGACTGCTGAAGCTTCCGGGCGAAATCGAGCTGAAGGTCGTCGATCTCTCCGCCCCTGCCGACAGGCAGCAACTCGGACAGTGGACCTACACGATCGAGCAATGCCGCGAGCTCTGGCACAACGGATTTCTCGCGTCGGGCTATCTCTTCGAGCTCCCCTGGCAGCAGCCTCCAATGAGCGAAGAGGTCACGCTGCACGCCCGCTTCCGCACTCCCGACGGACGTGAGTTCGACGCTACCCAGCAGGTGAAGGTCACGCCTCCCGGTCCGTCGCACACGGCAGAACGGCCCGGAGTCGAGCGGGAGTACACGGCACGGAAACCGGCCTTCCGCTCCGCTTCGACGGAACGCGCCGCGGAGGCCGGGTCATCCGGACCGGCATTCGGCACCGAGCCGCTCCCCGGTTCGACGGACGCGGACCCCGCAGCCGGGAACCCCTTCCTTCCGAACGACGGCCAGATCGACACCTCCGACCGCTTCAGGGAATTCGAGATCCCGCGGTATCGCTAGGGACGCCGCCCGTTCGTCTGCGCTGTCCGCTGCCTGCCAGGCTGCTCGTCTCCTCAGCCGGCAGACGTGCTGCGCCTCAAAGCCTGAAGTCGAGAGCCTGGAGCCTCAACCCGCGGGACGATCAGTGACCGCGGCCGCTCATCATGTGGGCCCGCGCCATCGCTTCTTCTGCTTCCGGAATGCGGCCGCAGCGCTGATAGATCACCGACAGCTGCGTGAACGAGAACGGATCGTTCGGTTCGAGCTCGGTGACCCGGATCGCGTGCTGGATCGCTTCGTCGGGGCGGCCGAGTTTCTGCAGGTGCACCGCGAGCGCCGAATGTGTCAGCGAATGGTTCGGGTCAACCTGCAAGGCTTCCTGCAGCCTGGCCACGGCCCCCTCCAGGTCTCCCTGGTCCTTCAGTGCAATAGCCTCGTCATAGAGTTGGTCGGCGGTCTTCATCGTCAGTCGGTCCTTGCGTACGTTGCCGTCGTCAGTCCTGCATTCAGGCTCGCTGCGCCCATCATAGACCGAAGTCGCGCGGCTGCAAACCGCACCACGACTCGCAGATTTTTTCCTGCTCGCCGCCAGTCTCCGGTTGCCGCGTGCGGAGAGCAGTGCGGCGTCCATCGTTCTACGGCGAGCAATGGACGGGGATCTCGCGCCTGCAGTCAACGCGTCTCGCACTGGCCGGGCGGCACGCGCCAGGTGCGAACACGACTCGCCGATCGCCCGGAGCGGGAGCCCACCGCACACCCGGCCCCTGCCCGTGTGAGAACAACGCCCTCAACGCTTGACCCGCGGGGAGGGGCATCCGCTAACATGAGGCCCGGCGTACGACCTTCTTTTCGCGCGTCTCGCAAACGCCCGGCGCCGACTCTTTGTTCCCCGCTGTCGCTCCCGGATTGATCCTCATGGCAAGGCGACCGACTCCCCGGACGACCACCACAACGCCGAACGCTGGCTCGGTCCGCACTGCCGACGCGGGGGACGCACGACGCGAATTCTGGCTGTTGCTGGCGGTGCTTCTGTGCGGCATCGCGCTGCGGTTGACGTTTCTCAGCCGGACGGCAATCGAGCACTTCGATGAAGGGGTGTATGCGTCCAACTGGTGGTTCGAGCAGGATGAGACTTTCGAGTATCCGAACCGTCACCTTTATGCGCCGCCGCTCCTCCCCGCGCTGATCGAATGGACGTTCGTCTTCCTCGGCCCGGGGAACGTGGGCGCATTGCTCGTCAGTCTGGCGGCGGACTGCGCGACGCCACTACTCGTCTGGTGGGTCGGGCGGAAGTGGTTTGGGTCCGCTGCCGCGATGACCGCCGCACTGCTGGCGGCGACGAGTGAAGTGCACGCCCTCTTCAGCCGGGCGGCGCTCACCGATGTGCTCGTGGGGTTCTGGATGCTGCTCGCGGTGTGGCTGATCTGGGAATCACTCTGCTCGGGGCGGATCGCCGTCGCGGTTGCCGGCGGGGGAGCCACCGCACTCGCGTGGTGGACCAAGTACAGCGGATGGTTGCCGCTGGCGATCTCGGCTGCGGGGCTGGCCGCCTGGATCGTGTGGGAGCGGCCGGAACGGACTCGCGTCCTGCGGGCCCTCCGCACCTGGGGAGTCGCCACCCTGACGGCGGTGCTGCTCTGGCTCCCTTATCTGCAAATGCTCCAGCCACGTGGCGGCTATGCCGCGGTGGCCGCCAATCACCGCTCGTACGTCGTCGGCTGGTCCGGCTGGCTGAGCGGGTTGATGCAGCAGTACGCCAACCTCTCCTTCCTCGAAGGATTCATCACGCTGCTTGGTCTGGCTGTCGCCCTTCCCTTCGCGGCCATCGCCCTGAGGGGAGATCGGCTTTCTGTCTCCCCCTCGCCCGGAGCGAAGCCCCCGGAGAATGTCCCCTCAAGGAGCGGGGCACTGCTCGCGCTGCCGCTCGCGGCGGCGGGATTCCTGATCGCCGCAGCCGCCCTCCTGGGGACGCCCGTGGTCTTCCTCCTGCTCACGGCGGTCGGACTCGCTGCCAACACACTAGGTAGTTTCACGGGAAACTCCGCAGGGCACCCCGTAGACGCCCTATCCGAGGCGTCGAATCGCCGGCTCGCCGGGTGGATGCTGGCCGCCTGGTTCGTGAGTCTGCTGCTGACCACTCCGCTCTACCGTCCGTATGTGCGGCTCACCCTCCCCTGGCTGATTGCGGCCTGGCTCGCCTCGGGCGCCGGTCTGGCCGCCCTGCTCACCTGGCTGCGACGGGAAGTCCTCGCTCCGGGTCCGTCGGCGGATGGTTCCCCTTCCCGAACCGGGAACCCAGACGAAGCGGCAGCACGCGCGACACGTGCAACACCAAACGTGCCTCGTGATCGCGCCCTCCTTGTGGTCGCGGCGGTGCTCCTCGTGGGCAGCCTGGTCTGGAGAGCCTCATCCCTTGTGGAGCGGGGGACGGTGGTCTGGCAATCCCGGACGGGGCTCTTGCAGGTGGCCGAACAGGTCGCCGCGCTCACGCGCGAGCAGGCGAGGAGCAACAGCGGCGACGGGACGGTTGTGGTCTACGTCTATGCCGAGCCGGCCCTGCTCTTCCAGCTGCGCCTCGCCGGGGTCCCGCTGGTGGCTCCGGTCACGACGCTCACCTTCGCCGGGCCGGACGCCCAGCGGCTCCCCTTTCCGACCTACCTCGCCGCGGGACCCCACGCCCTGCGCGATCCCCGCTTTCACGAGCAACTCGCCGAAGTCGCGGGGCACCTGGTTCCGGTCGAGACATTCGGGTACCAGCCGAGCGACCTCGTGCTCCTCGACGAGTATTCCCCTGGGGAGCTGAGCCCTGCCCACGGTCGCCCCGCAGCCGAGGTCCGGCTCTACCGGGTGAAGTAGTGTCCCCTGCCCACCACTCCCCCCAGCCCTCACCGAACGCGTGAGCACTCCGGAATGCCGAATCCGCATTTCACGTGAAATGCGTATCCTCACAGGTCAGTGGATATCGCGGCTCTTGGGGATATCGCCGCGCTCAACACGCCGGTCCGCAGGACTGCAGGAAGGCGGAGCATCCAGACTCTGATCTTTCAGGAGTCAGTCATACGCCCCTCCTCAGTCACCGGGGGAGTTCTCCGCGCGGGACGCGGTACTCGCGATTGCCCACCTGCACGAGGCTGCTTGCCTCGCTCTCGCCTGCGCGATCAACTGCGACACCGGGGAACGTCGCCACCAGCGAAAGGCGATATTGCTCCGTTTTCGACCCCTCGCTAGAATCCCGCCTCCCCCACAGCGGCTCGCCGCCGCGACATCTCAAAATGCCCACTCCGCGGGGCTCCGCACCGCAGTCGCGGTCTGCTCACCTTCGACAGGGGCAATCCGTCGATCGGGCGGCGGGCGGAAGGGCACCAGATCAATAATCCAACTCCCTTGCAAGGTGACTGCCATCATGGAAGAGCACACGCACATGGAAGGGTCTCAGCCAGTCGAGCAAAATCCCCCGGCTGAAGGGCAGGCCGCCGGTGATGCCGGAAACGGACTGCGACGGCGCCTCGGGCGAGGTCTGCACTCGCTCCTGGGGAGCCAGGACAACGACATCCCTGCCGCTGCGGCCCCCCCCGAGGCGCACGAGATCCCCGCGGATGCCGCGACGGAACTGATGCACATCGACGTCAACCTCATCCAGCGGAACCCGCATCAGCCCCGGAAGGACTTCGACCTTCAGGCCCTCAACGAGCTGGTGGAAAGCATCACCCAGCACGGCGTCCTGCAGCCACTGCTGGTCCGCCAGACCGAAGGGGGTTACCAGCTCATCGCCGGCGAGCGTCGCTGGCTGGCGGCCCGCGATGCCGGGCTGACAACCGTCCCCTGCCGGGTGATGAAGCTCGAGGACCGTGCGGTCGTCGAGGTCGCCATCATCGAGAACCTGCAGCGGACCGACCTCAACGACCTGGAAAAGGCCCAGGCGTTCCAGGAGTACCTCGACACCTACGGCTGCACGATCGAAGAGCTCGCCCAGAAGATGGGGAAGGACCGCTCGACGATCAGCAATGCCCTGCGACTGCTCGAGCTGCCGACCTTCGTGAAGGAGGCCCTGCGGGCGGGCAAGATCTCGGCGGGGCATGCCCGGGCCCTGCTCCCCCTCAACGAGGAAGCGGACCAGATCGCCATGTGCCAGCGGATCCAGTCGGAGTCGCTGTCGGTGCGGAACACCGAGCAGGCGGTCCGCGAGCAGCTCGACGAGAAGCAGAGCACCGTCCCCTTCCCCACGGCGGGCGGAGCAGGAAAGAAGAAGGCGGCCGGCCCCAAGGCGACCAACCACATCCTGTCGCTGCAGGATCAGCTTCGGGACGCGGTCGGCTGCAAGGTCGAGATCAAGCTGAAGAGCAAGGACGCCGGCAAGGTAATCATCCACTTCAACTCGAATGGTGAGTTCGAGCGGATCGTCCAGCACTTCCGCAAGGCGTCATGAGCAACTCTACCGATTGTTCCACGTGAAACCCGGTGGGGGAACCCGGACGACGGTCGGCGTGTCGATCAGAAGGGAGCAACGCAACCGGGGCATTCGTGGTCTTTGCAGACCACAATCCCCGGGGATGGGTCTCCCTCTCCTGGTCTGCGGACAGGAGGATTGACGCCGCCCACAGCGGCCCCTAGACTGTCGAAGTGCCAACCGACGGCACCCGCGGGGCGTAGCTCAGCTTGGCTAGAGCGCCAGCTTTGGGAGCTGGAAGTCGCAGGTTCGAATCCTGTCGCCCCGATTCTTTCGGCCTCGGGCCGAAAGAATAGAGCAGGAGAGCGGAGAGAGGAGTCAGGAGAGCATGGGCAGCTCGAGGCTGCTCTCCGGGCGCAGCCTTCTCCTCTCCACTTTCTACTCACCACCCTCCAGCGCCGCTTACATCTCCCCCGCGGCGCGGTTCGACCACCACGGAAGGCTCACGCCGCCGTCGAGGGTGAGGATGCTGCCCGTCATGTAGTCGGCGTCGTCGCTCAGGGCGTAGACGATGCCGCGGGCGATTTCTTCCGGTCGCCCGAGCCGCCCCCAGGGAAGCTTGCGGGCACCTTCCTGGATCTGCTCCTCGGTGAAAAACTTCCGCTCGCCGGGGGTGTCGATCCAGCCGGGGTAGACGATGTTCACCCGGATGCGATGGCTCACGAGTTCGATGGCGGCGGTCCGGGCCATGTGGTCGATGGCGGCTTTCGCCATGTTGTACGCCATCGAAGTGGGGATCGCGAGTGCCGCGTGCGGCGAGCTGACGATCACGATCGAACCGCCATGTCCCTGCTTCACCATCTGCTGAGCCGACGCGCGGAGACCGTAGAAGGCTCCCCACATGGTGACGTCGATCGTCCGTCGGAAGCCCGCCATGTCGGCTTCGATCATCAGTTGCCGATCGCTGTACGCCGCGTTCGAAACGAAGTGATCGAGGCTTCCGAACTCGGCGGCGGTGCGGGCGACCATCTCTTCGACCGCGGCCTGATCGGCGACGTCCGCCTGCACGAGGAGCGCCTTGCGTCCCAGGTCGCGCACGGCCCGCGCGACATCTTCCGCCTCCTCCGGATGCGAGCGGAAGTTGATCGCGATGTTCGCCCCCTCCTTCGCCAGTTCGATCGCGCACGCGCGACCGATTCCCCGTGAGGCCCCGGTCACCAGCGCATTCCGTCCTTCGAGCTTCATGCGTCTCTCCTGTCAGCCTGTTCGCGCTTGCGAACTCTCGTCGAAGTTCCCGTTGAATCTCCCGGACCGGCGGCAGCGGGGTTCCGTCAGCCGCGCCCCCCCTCGCAGCAGGTTTCGCAGATCGTGTGACAGCGTGTGCACTGCAGCTTCGCGCGAATCTCCATCAGCTCGCCGCCACACACCGGACAGGCGCGAAACCGCATTCCGCCGACCGGCTGGCATGCGTCTGTCGCATCGCCGGCCGCCGGAGCCTCTCCGGCCGCCGGGCAAAGGTCCGGAGCCGTCTCACCATTCCTGTTCTGTGTCACGTTCCTGCTCCTCTCGGGATCGGGCGGCTTCATCGTGACGCGACGCATCACGACTGTCAAACGAGCCCCATTGCTTTCCCCGACAGTGATGCTGCCTCGGAAACAGACCTGCGCAACTCGGCGTGTGGCGAGTCGCATTCCGACCGCCCGCCTGCTATTCTGTCGAGATTCCGAGTCGGTGAGAACCTTGAGACTGCTCGCAACGCATGAGTTGAAAGCGGAGGCGAGATGAACTGGAAATGGCTGCGGCACGCGTTTGCCATCGAACCCCCGGGGCCGGCCGAACCGACACCCGCCGAGCGTGCGATTGTTGAGCGGGTATGCGCGGAGGTCGTGCGGCGACGGATGACGGCGCCCGCGCTGTTGTTCCTTGAGTCCTGCCGCCCGTTGAACTTTGTCGGAGGGCAGGCACTCCAGTTCTTCGCGCCGCTGCTGTCCGCCATCACATACGGAGAGAACCCCACCCGCTTCGCCGCGTTCCTCGAACGCCGGGGATCGATTGAATATCTCTGCCGCCGCATTCAGGAGTTGGACACTGCTGATGAATCCCCCTGACCCGAACCGGATGCAGGTCATCATTGCGACCGACTGCGGCAGCACGACGACGAAGGCCATCCTCATCGAGCGTGTGGACGGCGAGTACCGGCAGACATTTCGTGGCGAAGCGCCGACGACCGTCGAGGCCCCCTTCGAGGATGTGACCCGCGGCGTCCTGAATGCCTTCGCCGAGCTCGAAGAACTCTCCGGCCGCAAGATCCTCGACGGCGAACGGATCATCACCCCGGCACAGGGCGACGTCGGCGTCGACATCTACGTCTCCACTTCGAGCGCCGGCGGCGGGCTGCAGATGATGGTTGCCGGTGTCGTCGACCAGATGAGTGCCCAGAGCGCGAAGCGGGCGGCCCTGGGAGCCGGCGCGATCGTCATGGACTCGGTCGCCACGAATGATGACCGCCTGCCGCACGAGAAGATCGAGTTGATCCGCCGGCTTCGCCCCGACATGATTCTGCTCGCCGGCGGAACCGACGGTGGGACGGTCAAACACGTGGTCGAACTCGCCGAGCTGATCCGCGCCGCCGATCCGCACCCGCGGCTCGCGACGAGTTTTCGCCTGCCGGTGATCTTCGCGGGGAATCGCCAGGCGCAGGAGCCGGTCGCGAAGACTCTCTCCGACAAGATGTCGCTGGTCATCACCGACAACCTGCGACCGGTGATGGAACAGGAGAATCTCCAGCCGGCACGGCAGAAGATCCAGGACCAGTTCATGGAGCACGTGATGGCCCAGGCCCCGGGCTATCCGAAGCTCATCGAGTGGGTCGGCGCGCCGATCATGCCGACCCCGCTCGCGGTCGGCAAGATCATGGAAACGATCGCCAACCGGCAGAAGCTGAATCTCGTCGGCGTCGACATCGGCGGAGCGACGACCGACGTCTTCAGCGTGTATGCCAACCCGGACGATCCCGACGCGCCGCGGATCTTCAACCGCACGGTGAGCGCGAACCTGGGGATGAGCTACAGCGTGTCGAATGTTCTGGCGGAAGCCGGGCTCGACAACGTCGCCCGCTGGCTGCCTTTCGAGATTGATGAGATCGATGTCCGCGACCGGATCAAGAACAAGATGATCCGCCCGACAACCATCCCGCAGACGCTCGACGAACTGAAGCTCGAACACGCCCTCTCGCGCGAGGCGTTGCGGCTGGCGTTTCAGCAGCATCGCGAGCTGGCGGTCGGGTTGAGCGGTGTCCGCCAGGAGCGCGACATCTCCGATGCAATCCTGCAGAAGGGAGGCGGCGAGTCGCTTGTCGATATCGCGAAACTCGACCTGCTCGTCGGCTCGGGTGGCGTACTCTCACACGCGCCCCGCCGGGCGCAGACGATGCTCATGCTGCTCGATGCCTTCCTTCCCGAGGGAGTGACCCGGCTCGCCGTCGACAGCATTTTCATGATGCCGCACCTGGGAGTCCTCTCGACCGTCAACGCTCAGGCGGCAGCCGAAGTCTTCCATCGCGACTGCCTGATCTATCTCGGCACCTGCATCGCCGCGAGCGGGAAATTCAAACCGGGCAAGCCGTGCCTCGAATACGAAATCGAACTCCCCGGAGGCCGGCGGGCGAACGGGTTCCTGAACGTCGGCGACCTGTGGCGGACCGAACTCGGTGCTGACGAGACGGCGACCGTCCGCATCCGACCGGCCCGCCGCATTGATGTCGGTGCGGGGCGCGGCCGCGAACTCGTGACCGAAGTCCACGGTGGCCGGGTCGGCCTGGTGATCGACGCCCGCGGCCGTCCCCTGCGACTCGAAACCGGACCGCGCCGCGTTGAACAGCTCAACACCTGGGCCCGCGTCCTCGACGCCTACGGAGAGGAGTGAACGAGAATGGATCATCTACTTCGATCCGGTCACCTTCGAAACGGAGGGATATCGCATCCGGCATCCAGAGCAGAACTGCATCGTGCCGCCGCGAATCGGGACCAGCAGAGTCGTCCGGAGATCGCACGAAGTTCCCTCTCGAAAGGATGAACGATCCGCCGGCAGCGGGCACGTGACACTCCGCACCGGCACCGGAAGACTTCACACGGATCACAAACCGGCACCGAACCTTCTCTACCGACCGACCGCCTCATGGCCCATACCTACACACCGGGACTGAAAGTCGTCTCCCGAACCCGACTGAACCGCTCGCGGATTCTCCCCCTTCCCGGCCGGGTGCTCGTGGAGGAAGGGGCGAAAGTCTCTGCCGAGACGATCGTCGCCCGGGCCGAACTTCCCGGCGACGTGTCCATCGTGAACGCCGTCAGCAAGCTGGGTTGCACGGCGGGCGAACTCCCCCGCTACATGAAGAAGCAGACCGGCGATCCGGTCGAGCGCGGCGAGTTGATCGCAGAGACACAACCGTGGCTCCCGTTCCTCAAGACGCAGTTGACCAGCCCGATCGACGGCACAATTGAAAACGTCTCAACCGTCACCGGGCAGATGATTCTGCGCGGGCGGCCCAAACCGGTCGAGATCACGGCCTACATCGACGGGGTCGTGTCAAAGGTTCGGCCGGGCGAAGGAGTCGTCGTCGAGACCGTCGCCACGTTCGTGCAGGGGATTTTCGGGATCGGGGGCGAAGTCGCCGGCACGCTGGTAATGGCGTGCGATGATCCCGATGAGGAACTGACGGTCGAGAAGCTCCGCCCCGAACATCAGGGGCAGGTCGTTGTGGGCGGATCGTTCGTCAGCGGCGAAACGCTGAACCGCGCCGTCGAACTGGGAATCGCGGCAGTCGTCGTGGGGGGCTTTCACGATCACGACTTGCGGGCGCTGCTCGGCTACGATCTTGGTGTCGCTGTCACCGGCCACGAGCAGGTCGGCATTACGCTGGTGATGACCGAAGGCTTCGGCAGGATTCCGATGCGGAAGCGGACGTTCGAACTGCTCGAGTCGCGGGCCGGTTCGAAGGCATCGGTAAATGGTGCGACGCAAATCCGGGCGGGTGTACTGCGACCCGAGATCGTCATACCGTGGGAGGAGAGCGAGGCCGAATCCGGTGATGTCGCGGCAATTCCCGAAGGGCAAGGACTCGAAGAGCGTTCCCAGGTGCGGATCATCCGGCAACCTTACTTCGGCCTGTTGGGAACGGTGACCGGGCTTCCCGTCGAACCACAGCAGATTCCGACCGGAGCACTCGCGCGGGTCGCCGAGATCACACTGGAGGATGGTCGAAAAGTGCTTGTTCCACGCGCCAACCTGGAGAGGATCGAGGAATGAACTACCACGCCAGACGATCGATCGCTCTCTCGTGTGCGCGACTTTCGGCGCGACAACTCGCGCGATCCGCGCTGCTGTGCGCTCTCACCTGGGGCGTGCTGCTCGGCCAACCGGCGCTGGCAGACGAAGCGAAAGCTCCTGTCGAGCTGACTCAGCCAACCGGCGTCTCCGCGGGAGATTTTCCCTATGACGATGGATCGGTGATCGCGGTCTACTGGGACCGCATGCCCTACGACGCGGTGGAGGGAGTCGAGTATCGCATCGAACGTGCAGCGACCGCCGACGGCCCGTTCACCGAAGTCATGCGCGTGCCGGCGGGGAAGCACTTCATGAAAGATGTGGCCCTGCCGTTCTGGGCGTGGAGCAAGAATCCCGATCGGCACCTCGTCCAGGTACCGACACCGACTCGGCCGGCGGAAGCTGATGTTCCCGCGCCGGCAGCCGATCCGGCGGCGGCTGATGACGAAGCGGCTCCGCAGGAGGAAGAGGGGAAACCGGACGTCGGCACCACCTACTACTTTCGCGTGCAGCCGGTCTATGGGGAGCAGAGCGGTCCGGCCAGCGAAGTCGTCTCGGCGGCGGCCCGCTCGAACTGGTTGGCGCTGCCGCGGCTGAACAATTTCGTCTGCGTCGTTGTGTTCGGCGGGATCCTGCTCGCGTATCTCGAATACGCGAAGCGGCGCGAACTCTTCCTGCGGAAGATCCCGGGACTCGTCGCTGTCGATGAAGCGATCGGCCGCGCCACCGAAATGGGACGGCCGGTGCTCTACATGACCGGTCGGCTCGACATGGACAACATCTCGACGATCGCCGCGACGATCATCCTCGGCGAAGTGGCGAAGAAGACCGCGCGGTTCGAGGTCGATCTGAAAGTCCCGCACAGCTACTCGGTCACGATGGCGGTCTGCCGCGAGATTACCCGCAACGCGTATCTCGAAGCCGGCCGGCCCGACATCTACCGCGACGACATCAACTACTACATCACCGAAGAGCAGTTCAGCTACGCGGCGGCGGTGAACGGGCAGATGCTCCGCGAAAAACCCGGCGCGGTTTTCTACATGGGTTACTACTACGCGGAATCACTGCTGATGGCCGAGGCCGGCGCGACGACCGGCGCGATCCAGATCGCGGGAACCGATTCCGAATCGCAGCTGCCGTTCTTCGTCACCACCTGCGACTACACGCTCATCGGCGAAGAACTGTTCGCAGCGAGCGCCTACCTCTCGCGGCGGCCCGAACTGGTGGGAACGCTCCGCGGGCAGGATCTCGGCAAGTTGATCATCATGATCGGACTGCTCGTGGGTACGGCAATCGTCACCCTCGCGCCGCTGGGCGGCTACTCGACCGACTGGCTGTACGACATCCTTCGCTCATCCTGATTTCCTTTTTCGCACGGCAACTCGATGAACTTCCTGAGACAACAGTTTCCGCTGCTGATCGCGCTCGTGACGGGGCTCGTCATGATCGCGCAGTATTACATCGCCGGCGAGTACTCCCGCGATCTCGGCGGGAAGGCGGCCGATGCGTACATCATCATCCAGGGCATCGTGATCTACCTGGGGATCTTCAGCCTGCTGCACTCGCACATCGGCAAGGTCACCCGGCTGGAAGCAGGTTGGGGATACAGCATCTTCATGTTTCTCGGAATCGTGCTGATGCTGGTCGCGGGCTTCTGGAGCGGGGGCCGACTCGACGAGGGCACTCCCTACAAATGGCTGTATGACAACACGATCGTGCCGCTCAGCGCGACGCTGTTTTCGATCCTCGCCTTCTTCATCGCCTCGGCCGCCTTCCGGGCATTTCGTGCCCGCAGCGTCGACGCGACACTGCTGCTCACCGCGGCGGTCATCATCATGTTCTGCCGCGTCCCCTGGGGAGAGTATCTCGCGGGACTCATTTCGGAAGAGGGAGGCCCGGCGGCGACCCGCGCGATTGCCCGCTGGATTCTCGAAGTTCCGAACGTCGCCGCGACGCGCGGCATCATCCTCGGCGTCGCGCTGGGGATCGTGGCGACATCGATGAAAATCATCTTTGGCATCGAGCGCGGCTATCTGGGAGAGGACTGATGCCCGCCATTTCGCAAGATCCGCTGCTCATCCGCCGCCTGATCTTTCTGCTGCTCGCGGTGATCGTCGTCGGCACCCTGCTCCTGCCGCTGGGGACGCCGCCGATGGTCGTCAATCAGGAGTCGCAGGACTTCTATGACGCGGTCGCGGCACTCAAGCCGGGCGATCCGATTCTGATCTCGTTCGACTTCGACCCGGCTTCAAAACCGGAGCTCGAACCGGCGGCCCGGGCACTGCTGCGACAGGCGTTCCGCCGTCGACTGCGCGTCGTCACCCTCGGCCTCTGGCAGACAGGAATCGGTCTCGCCGCAGAGGCGATCGAAGCGGAAGCAGAGATCGCCCGCTCACGTTTCCCGCAGGAGGGTGAGAACGCCTACCCGCAATACGGGAAGGACTACGTCTTCCTGGGTTGGCAGCCGGGGCAGTTCGCGCTGATCGTCCGGCTGACCGAGGGAATTCAGGGGGCGTTTCCCCGCGAGTTCCGCGGTGCCGAGACCGAACGCCTGCCGATCTGGAACGGGAGCAACGGCGAAAAGGTCCGCACGCTCGGTGACTTTCCGCTCGTGGTCACGATCTCCGCCGGAAACCCCGGCATCGACGAGTGGATTCGTTACGGGCGCGGCAAGGAGGATTTCCCGATCGCGACGGCGGTCACCGCCGTGACCTCACCGGGTCGGATGCCGTTCTACAAGTCCGGCCAGATTATTGGTCTGCTCGCCGGGATGCGCGGAGCGGCGGAGTACGAGTACCTGCTCAACCGCAGCGAGGATCCGGAAAAATTCGGCGTCACGCCGCCGCCGCTCGTGGCGGCGCTTCAGGGAATGAACGCGCTCTCGGCATCGCACTTCCTGATCATCGGGCTCGTCGTCGTGTCGAACATCATGTACTTCACATCGCAACGGAGGGGACGGCGATGAACGATCCGGCCCTGACAATCTTTGGCGCGTGGCTGTCGGTCGGGCTGATGCTCGCGGTCTACAGCTTCCTTTACGACGACAATCCGTTCTTCAAGATCGCCGAGCACTTCTATATCGGGGTCAGCGTCGGCTATCTGATTGTGCTGTCGTTCTATGAATATCTGATCAAGAAGTTCTGGGAACCGCTGCAGGGGGGGCACCTGTGGGTGCTGATCCCGGCGGTGATGGGCCTGCTGATCTTCACCCGGTATTTCACGAAACTCCGCTGGCTCAGCCGCTGGACATTTGCGGCGGTCATGGGCTGGACGGCGGGCGTGGCGATTCCGCGAACGATCTCTCAGTTTCTCCTGGCGCAGGTCGATGCGACCGTGAAGCCGATTTTCACGGTTCAGTCCACCCCGACCGGAACCGATGTGGACTTCTTCATCAACAATCTGCTGATCTTGATCGGCGTCGTTGCCGTTCTGGTCCACTTTTTCTTCTCCGTCGAACATCGCGGACCGATCCGCGTGACCGCCCGGGTCGGCGTTCTTTACCTGATGGTCGCCTTCGGTGCGGCCTTCGGCAGCACCACGATGGCCCGCATGTCGCTCCTCTACGGACGGGCGTATGCGCTCAAGGAGTACTCGTCGGCAGAGTACTTCTATGCGACGCCGATCCTGCTCGCCGGGATCATCGTCGGCCTCGTCCTCTGGCGGCAGATCGAACGACGGATCCTGCCGACCCGACGGATGAGTTGATCGCAACGCAGTCTTCCTGTCCATTTGTCCAGGAGCAGTATCGTGGGAAAGCTCACCGGAAAAGTTGCGGTCATCACCGGAGCGAATCAGGGGATCGGCAAAGGAATCGCCCGCGCATTCGCGGCGGAAGGCTGCCGCCTCGCGCTCTGCGCCCGCAACAGCGAGAAACTCGCCGCGACCGCTGCTGAGCTGCGGGCCGCCGGTGCCGAGGTGCTCGCCCGGCCGACCGATGTAACGGACGAGGCGGCCGTCACCGCGCTCGTTGACGCGACGGTGAAACAGTTCGGGCGGATCGATATTCTGGTGAATAACGCCGGTGCGTTCGACGGCGGCCGGATTGACCGGGTGAGTCTCGACAGCTGGAATAACGTGATCGGAGCCTGCCTGACCGGCACCTTTTTGTGCAGCCGGGCAGTCTTTCCGATCATGAAGGAGGCCGGCGGGGGACGAATCCTGAATATCGGTTCGATCTCGGCACAGCGGCCGCGGGAGGGAAGTGCGCCTTACGCGGCGGCGAAGTTCGGCGTGTGGGGACTTACCCAGGCGATCGCCCTGGACGGGCGACCGTTCGGAATCGTGTGCAGTTGTCTGCATCCGGGAAACGTCCAGGTTGAACGGCGGATGGATTCCGGACTGCCGTCAGACGACGAACCGATGATGAGCACCGAAACACTTGCCGAGGTGGCGCTCACCATGGTGACGCTTCCTCCGCAGGTGAACATGCTGGAGGCGATCGTCCTGCCGACCGGGCAACTGTATCTCGGACGCGGATAACCAGGCACGGAGGAGAGTGGCGAGGCTGATGGAACGGGCCGCCGGCTGGCCAGCAACAGGCCAGACGATTCAAGATCATCAATGACAACTCGTCATCTCGTCGCCCGGAACCTGTCCGGCGAGGAGAAGCACAGGGGATGCTGGATTGGCGGAGACACCACAAGGAGATCAGGAACAGGCGGTCCGCGAACTGTACGACGCGGTGGCCAGCGAGCTTGCCGGCGGCCGGAGCCCGCAGCAGCTCATCACCGAGCTGACGCAGCAGAACTGGCCTGAGCCGGCGGCGCGGGAGTTCGTGCTGCATGTCCGCCAGGCACTCGATGCCGAGCGGCAGAGTCCCGCGGCGCGCGCGGAGCTCGTGCAGCAGGCCCAGTCGCAGATGCAGGCAGGCATGACCTGGCTCGCCGGGGGCGCGATCGGCCGCCTGGCCGTCTTCCTGATGGACCCGACGAACGTCATCTCGCTGTTCGCGTATGCCGCGATGATCTACGGAACGGTCCAGTTCCTGACCGGATTCGTCACCTGGCTGCCGCACCGGGACGTGGTCATTCCCGATCGTCCCTCCTCGCCGGCCCGCTCGCCGCGCCGCTGATCGCGCGCAACTTTCTCGTCGAGGCAGTCAAGTCGATTTCCGCGAAACGTCGCTCCCGGCCAGCGGCGGCGAATGGCAAACGCCGCTATCCGCCGATCCGTTCCTTCCCGACCCATTTGCGAAGGACTTCGGGTACCACGACCGTGCCGTCGGCCTGCTGGTAGTTTTCGAGGATCGCGATGATCGCGCGGGTGACCGCGACCGCGGTGCCGTTCAGCGTGTGGACGAACTGCGTCCCCTTCTGCTCGGGGCTCTTGTAGCGAATCCCCAGCCGGCGGGACTGGTAATCGGTGCAGTTCGAGGCGGAGGTCACTTCGCCGTATTCGCCGTTCTCGCCGCGACCGGGCATCCACGCTTCGAGGTCGAACTTGCGATACGCCGGCCCACCCAGATCGCCGGTACAGGTATCGATCACCTGGTAGGGAATTCCCAGTCCCTGGAAGATGTCTTCCTCGATGCGGACGATCTCGGCGTGCAGCTTGTCCGATTCGGCCGTATCGCCGGCGGTGAAGCCGAACATCTCGACTTTGGTGAACTGGTGCACGCGGTAAATGCCGCGGGTTGCCTTGCCGTGCCCGCCGGCCTCGGTGCGGAAGCAATGCGACAACCCGGCGGCTTTGATCGGGAGCTTCTGCAGGTCGATGATCTGATCCTTCAGCGACCCGCCGAGCGTAATCTCCGCCGTCGCGACGAGGCTGAGATCGGTTCCCTGAATGGAGTAGATCTGCGTTTCGGGACCGCGCGGATTGAAGCCGATCCCTTCGAGAACCTCATCCCGCGCCAAATCGGGGGTCGTGTAGAGCGTGAAGCCCTCGGCCACGAGCTTTTCAATCGCGTACTGGATCAGCGCCAGTTCGAGCAGCACCGCCTCGTTCTTCAGATAATAGAAGCCGTGCCCGGCAACGCGGGCTCCCGCTTCGAGGTCGATCAGGTCCAGCTTTTCCGCGAGGGCAACGTGATCGAGCGGCTTGAAGTCGAATTTTGTCGGCTCGCCCCACGTCCGCACAACCCGGCTTTCCTCTTCGGTCCGGCCGATGGGGGCATCGGGATGCGTCATGTTGGGGACGCGTGCCTGCTCGGCGCGAAGCTCCGCTTCGAGGGCCCGCAGTGCTTCTTCGTTCTGGCTGACAAGCTCCTTGAGTTCCTTCCCGCGGGCGATCAGCGTCTGTTTGGTCGCCGGATCTTTCTCTTTGGGGATCTGGGCGGCGATCTCCTTCTGCTCGTGACGGAGCTTGTCCCCCTGCGAAATCAGTTCGCCCCGGCGCTGGCGGAGCTCAATGATCCGGGGGATATCGCAGGCAACGCCGCGGTTGCGGCAGTTCTCGATGACCTTGTCCGCGTTGTCACAGATGAATTGCAAGTCGAGCATGGAAGTCGTTATCGGCTGGAGGAAGTTCTTCGAGGGAGGACGCCGGCTGCGGGAACAGGTTCGCCTCTCCTGCCCGGTCTGCACCGTTCCGCATCACGATCGGGGAACCTGTCGTGCAGAGTCGGGGGGCCTGGATCGAGGGTCAACGGCTCAGTTCGTGCCAAAGGTGAGCACTGGCGCGGATGCCGCGATGGAAGTCGGCCAGGCTGAAGTGTTCGTTGGGGCTATGCAGATTATCGGTATTTTGCCCCCATCCGAGCAGCAGTGTATCGAGTCCCAGCACCTCCCGGAAGGTTGCGACGACCGGAATCGAGCCCCCTTCGCGGATGAACACCGGCGGAACGCCGAACGCCGTGGCGATCGCATTCCGGGCCGCCGTCATGTACGGGCTTTCGGTATCGAACACCAGCGCGTCGCAGCCGTGCCAGTGTTTGAACTCCAGCCGGACTCCCGCAGGACAATTGGCCTGCAGGAAGTCGTGCAGGGCCTGCGTGAGCTGCTCGGCATTCTGGCGGGGCACAAGTCGGCAGGTGATTTTCGCGGTCGCCCGGGAGGGGATGATCGTCTTCGGCCCTTCCCCCTGGTAACCGCCGAAGAAGCCGTTCACGTCGCAGGTGGGGCGCGCCCAGCGGCGTTCGGTCGTCGTGTAGCCCGCTTCACCCCACGCGGCGGGAACACCCAGCTCCTGCAGATAGGCCGCCTCGTCAAAGGGCAGCTCGGCGAACTGCTGGCGTTCCTTCTCGGTGAGCGGCACCACATCGTCGTAGAAGCCCGGGATCTGGACCCGTCCCTGATCGTCGTGCAGTTTGCCGATCAGGCCGGCGAGAATATTGACCGGATTGGCGACCGAGCCCCCGAAGACGCCGCTGTGCAGATCCTGCTTCGGCCCGTGCAGCGTGACTTCGCACGCCAGGATGCCGCGCAGCCCGTACGTGATGGCCGGGATTCCCGGGGCGTACTGACTCGTATCGCTGATAACGGCGACATCCCCCTTCAAGCGCTCGCGCTGCGATTCGAGGAAGCGTTCGAGGTTCTTGCTGCCGACCTCTTCTTCACCTTCGATGATGAACTTCACGTTCACCGGCAGTCGCCCGGCGGTCTTCATCCACGCCTCGACCGCCTTGATATGCGTGAACATCTGCCCCTTGTCATCGGTCGCACCGCGGGCATAGAGCTTGCCATCGCGGATGGTCGGTTCGAAGGGGGGCGAGATCCACTGGTCGAGCGGATCGGCCGGCTGGACGTCATAGTGGCCGTACACGATCGCGGTCGGTGCTCCGGGTGCCTCGCACCACTCGCCGTAGACGATCGGGTTCCCTTCCGTCTCGACGAGTTCGGCTTTCAATCCCGCGACGGCAAGCTGGTCGCGGACGAACTCGGCGGCGCGATGCACATCCGCCCGATAGGCCGGGTCGGCACTGACACTCGGTATCCGCAAGAGCGTCTGCAGCTCGCTGACGAAACGCTCGGCCTGTTCCTGCAGGTAACGATCGATCTGTTCCACGGTCCGGCTCTCCTTGGCTTCCATCCCCGGGGGCGACGTGCAGTCTAGCGGAGTGCCCCAGCCAACTCAATCGGGCAAACGCCCGTGCCTCCGCCAGTATTGTTCGCTCTGACGGCTGAGTCGCGACCGGCCGGACCGAGTTCCCCGCATTCGCTCCCGATGAGTGGAAGGTGAGCCAACATCCCTTAGAACTCGTCGAGAATCTCGCCGTCGCGGCGATTGCCGAGGTTGGCATAGACGGAACTATTGATGTTCTGGCTGATGAAGCGCACCGAACTGTCGCCGAGCAGGACGTTCACGCCTCCCTGATGTACGCTGCTGAATCCCCCCACATGCAACGGGTCGGGCATGACGCCGGTGGGCCGCAATTCGAGCGATTCGCTGTTGGGGCGATGACCGGTGTTCCGCAATGTGGCGCGGGTCCCCGACGCCCACCCGAGATCGCCGTAGTTGACCAGCTTCTCGCCGACAAAGATCGTGTTCGAACTCCCGTCGGGAATGTCCTCGATCCGCAGGCGGCTGTTCAGGAAGAACGTCCCCAGGTTGTCGGCAGCGATCGGCTCTTCGGTGGGATGATGACATCCCGCGTAGTTTGATCCCGGTACCGACTCTCCATCATTCAGACCGTATCCCTGGCTGGGGCAGACCAGAGCCGCAATCTTCGCGCTGCGGGCCTTTCTGTTTTCATCCGCATAGACACCGTGCTCGAAGTCGAAGTGGTCATAAACGTTCGTCTGATCGAGGAGCGGCAACAACTGGACAATCCAGCTGAAATGATAGCCCGTCGTCTCGGAGCGAATCGGCCCGTCCGGATTCACGACGCCCGGGGGAAGCACCTCGTGCGCCATGTGATAGTTCTGGATCGCCAGTCCCAGCTGCATCAGGTTGTTCTTGCATTGCGTCCGCCGCGCCGCTTCGCGTGCCTGTTGAACCGCCGGCAGCAACAGCGCGACGAGCACCGCGATAATCGCGATCACCACCAGAAGCTCAATCAGCGTGAATCCGTCCCGAAGGCGGATTGTGCGTTCCTGTCGAGCCGCGGGCCGCGACGGGGAACCGGAGGAGAGCCGCAATTGTGGCGGGTGGGTCAGGTTCATCGATGGTTCCTCATTCTTCAGAGGGGAAGTGATTGCCTACGCCGGGCGCGGCAGAGATTTCCGATGGGGCCGACACGAAGGACGTACAGACGATCAGTTCAGGTGCGAATGCTGTTTTCTCGGTGGGGGTCGCTCACGGTTGCGGATCAGCCGGAGTCATTACGGGCCGGACGATGACGCGGCTCACCTGCTTGCGTTGCGGCGAATTCACCGGATATTCCGCCCGGACGTGAATCCGGCGGGGGGAAGTCTTGCCGCTTTTGGATTCGTCAGCGGCGACCTGTTCGACCTTGATCTCAACGCGTCCGGCGGAGGTTCCGCCCAGTTCGCTCGCCGCGATCTCCCAGACCTCTCCCTCGTAGTCGGGGTTCTGCCGGAGTTGCAATGCGGCGAGTTGCAGGCCCGATTCGGCCAGCCAATGTGTCTGCAGGTGCTGCCCCTGACTCCGCTCGTGCTGACGCTCCACCAGCGCGATGCGCAACAGCGAAGCGCTGAGCATCGACATGATCAGCAGGCACATCATCGCAATCACCAGGATCGTGCCGCGACGCGGCTGCGCGGCTGCGCAAACCGGTTGGCTGCGGGAGTATCTCACAACCGTTCGTTTTCTCATGGGGCGGTTCCTTGTGCGGTCGCCTCTTCGGACCGCGGATCACTTTCGGTCCCCGTCGCGGCGCGGGTCGCGACTTCCTGCTGTCGGCGTCCAACCGCCGCGTCGATGGCGAACTGCACCGGCCCCGCGGTTTCGCTGGATTGCTCGGCAGTCTTCATACCGGGGGACAGCAAACGCAAACCTGCAACCTGCGACTCTCCCTCCGGAGGAAGAAACTCGACAACAACTTCCCGCAGCCGGTACGTGTCGCGGTGAGTCACTTTTCCGTCCTCGATGATGAGCCGCAGCAGTCGATCCTGCTCGCGGCGATAGCGGATCTCGCGATCCGTCTGCGACAGCAGCAACTCCTGCCCTTCCCCCTCGGTGGCGGGGACAAGCTCCACCGCAGTCGCACGATTGACGTCGTTTCGAAACGCGCTGGCGAGCCGTGAGCGCGTCATCAGTTGTGTCGCATGCAGCGTTCCCGAATGTTCGATCCGCAACAGCGAATGCAGCATGCTGACAGCGACCGCCAGCATGATTGCCGCAATCGTCAATGTGACCATCGTCTCGACGATGGATCTCCCGCTGCGTCCCTGCGGTCTCTGTTTCGAACGGATGATCATGGCGAGTCTCCTTCGTCGTAGACCCAAGCGGTCAGCCGCGTGACGCGAGGCTGAGGCGAGCGATTGAACCGCCACCGCAGTTCGGCCTGAATGCGTTTTCCCCGAGGAGCGGTGACCTCCGCCACGTCAATCTCGAGAGCGGGGTCGGGCAACCGCCGCTGCGCCCACTCCGACAGCGTGAACTTTTCCACGCGTTCGGGCGTGAGCTCATCGGCCGGGAGCAGCGTGAGCCGTTCCATGAGATTCGCGAGTTCCTGCTGAGCCAGCTGTTCGTGTCCCGCGATTCGCCTCTCGGCGATGATCCAGGAGAGCAACGGCAACGCGGTCGCCGCGACGATCGCCAGCAGTGAACCGGTGACAACGACTTCGAGCAGGGAGAAACCGCGCGGGCGAAGTGATACTGGCGAAGAGATCTTCTCGCCGCGCGTGCGCAGATTCGTCATAGGGATGCGGCCTCCTCACCGAGGGTCTGCAGGAGAGTCACGAGGGGATAGAAGAACGCAACGGCCACGAACAACACCAGCGCCCCCATCGCCAGAACCATCAGCGGCAGTGCCAGCTCGCACAGGAGACGAAACCGATGCAGGCGGCGACCGTGAATGCGATCCGCAATCGTGCGCAGGGCCCAGGCGAGATTGCCGGCACGCTCGGCCGCGACGAGAACGTCCGCATCACGCCGGCGCAGGAATCCCTGCTCAACAAGCCCTTTCCAGGGGGAATCGCCTGCCTCGACCTGTTCCGCCACGCGCTTCAAGCGACGGCCGATCCGCTTCTGTGGATAGTCCTCCGCCAGAACGCTCAATCCACTCGGGAGGGGTCTGCCCGCCTCGACCACCAGCGCGAGGCTCCGCAGCACCAGCGGGCCATGCAGCCCGGGGAAGAGTCGGCCGAGGATCGGGAGTGATTGCTCCTCGCCCCGCAGAAATCCCATCCCCGTGCGAATCAGCCCCGCAACCACGACGCACAGCAGGAGCAGCAGGGCGAGTACGAGCCACCAGTTCGAAACGATCAGGGTCGCGAGGGCGGAAAATTGTTTTGTGATCTCCGGCAGTTCGATGCCGAAGTCATCCCAGATGTGACGAAATCGCGGGAGGAGCGTTTGAGCAAGGTAGAGGAGTGGAATTCCACCGATGAGGATCAGGTAGCCCGGCAGAAGGCCCCCTAATATCGAATCGCCGCTGACATCGCGGTGTCTCTCCCGGTTCCTCTGTGCCTCGGCTTTCAGCGTGCGGGGAAGAACACCGCTCTTTTCCCCCACGCGGATGGCCAGGACGGCGGAAGCCGGCAACAGCAGGGGATTGAGTTGCAGCGTATCGGAGAGCGTGTAACCGGAGCGCAGCAGCCGGGCGGCGTCGCGTGCCTGAATCTGTTCCCGCCCGGTGACCGTACGTGAATGGTCCTCAATTTCCGGGAGCAGCGGCAACTGTTCGCGGGCCGCGATCGCCAGGCTCCACAGCAGTCGGCCTTGCCGTGACTGCCTGCCTGATTGAGCCAGCCTGAGCACCAGACCGGCAAGCAACACCGGGACGGCGAGTCCTCCGGTCCCCAGCAAGACCAGCACCGCGCCGAATCCTTCGGCCATCCGGAAATGGTGATCGAACCCGCTGCCTTGCAGCGCCTGAGAGCTGTCGCGGAGCGCCCGGGCTGATGACAGGAACAGAATGCCGATGAGCACGAGGGGCAGTCCGGCAATGGCCCCTCCGATCGCCGTGAACAGGCTTTCGACGTCTGCTCCTCCCGCAACGACAGCGATCGCCACCAGAACGCTGAGGCCGATCACCATGACAAGTCCGGCGAGCAGGATGATTCCGCCGCTCAGTTGCAGGAAGTACCGCAGGCTCAGGGTTGGTTCGCTGGTCCCGAGACTGCGCACCCAGCGTACCCCGACGATGATCAGCAGACCGATCAGCGTCAGCAGAAGCGCCAATCCGCAACCGTAAAATGCATCTTCGTTCATCGTGGGGATTCACCCGAAAAATTGATTGGCCGTCACGCGATTCCGCCCTCCGGGAAGATACGCTGGACCACACTTCGGATTAATGGAGAGAGCTCAGCGCCCCGACCACCGGCAGGAACAGAATGATCATCACCAGCCCGATGACGATGCCCATGAACACAATCACCGCCGGTTCGAGCAGTTCCGGCACCAGCAGCGCCTGCTGGCTCGCCTGTGATTCAAACATGTCAGCCGCCGCGTCGAGTGAATCCGCGGCCCGCTTTCCCTGTGAAGCCCAGCGGAACAGTCTGCGGAACCGCGTCGGCACCCAGGGGCTGCTTTGTGCGAGAAGCGCCAGGTCCTGCCCCTGACTGACTTCCGCGGACAGCTGGGCTGCAACGACTTCCAGTTCCGGGTCACCCGCTCCCGCGCCGGCGAGCGCGAGTGCCTCGGGAAGGGGAACTCCGTATCGCAACAGCACCGCGAGGAGTCGCGAATACATGGCGAGAGAGGTCCATTCGTAGACCGTTCCCAGCCATGGAAGACTGGCGACAATCCGCCGTCTTGTGAGCGGTCCCAGAAGGCGCATGCCGCCCCACGCCGCCGCCACCGCGAGCAGCAGCACCACCAGCAGCGCTGCGCCGTGTTGCCTGAGGAAACTGGAGGCGGCGATGAGAACGCGGAACAGCACATTCACATCCAGACCGAAATCCGCGAAACCCTCATAAATGTCCACGAGTTGCGGCACCACGAAAACCACGATCGCAAGCAGCATCACCACGAGCAGCAGACACAAGCACAGCGGATAGGCGATCGAGAGGAGAACCCGTCGATGTTGCAGCGCGACCGTGCGTGCGGATCGGACATAGCGATCGAGAACCACCCCGAGGGCGTTCGCCCGCACGCCGGCGCGGATCAGCCCGGCCAGGTGAGGGGGCACGCCCTGTTTGTGCTGTTCGAGCGCCTCATCCAGCGGGACGCCCCGTTCGAGATCTCCGGCGAGTCGCAGGAAAGCCTGTCGCAGGCGGGAGCCGCGTGACTCGGCCGCGAGAGCTCGCATCGCGTCCGGCAGCGGCAGACGGGCTTGGGTCACGCCACTCAGTTGCCGGGCGAGCAACAGGTCATCACCGGGCCGGAAGGACGCTGCGCTCGCAACATCGGGGGGAGTCGCGGCAGATCCCTCCGGCACCTCGACGGGGTCGATCCGCAGGATGCGCAGACCCTCCCCTTCCAGGCGGGCGCGGAGGTCATCCGCCGATTCCGCCTGCATCACCCCGCTTATGGGGGTTCCTTCCGGAGTGAGAGCACTGTAGTGAAAGCTGGGCATCGAATGGCTTTCCTTGAACTTCTCCATCCCCGATGGTCAGGCGCGCCCCATTTCGTACAGCATGTGCGTCAGCGGCAGGAACAGCGTCAGGGCATAGAACAGCGCGGCTGTGCCTCCCACGAAGACCGCGAGCGCGACCGGCAGGACCAGCTTGAACCACGCCGCCCGTTCCGCCGCCCGCTCGCGGTAGGACTCCCCCGCCCGCTGCAGGGTTTCGACGAGGGTTTCGGGACGCCCGGCGGTGGCGATCATCAATTTCAGCATCGCGGGGAGCCGCGACGTTCCGCTCAAGCTGTCGGCGAGGGTCAGGCCACGCGCATGCGTCACCTCCAGCTGCCGCGCATCTTCTTTAAGCCGCCGATCGCCGATCGTCTCCGCCGTCAGGGCCAGCGCCTCGTCCAGCGGGACCTGATGCTCGATGAGCAGTCCGAGCAGCTGACAGAAATTGCCAAGCTCCTGATCCTGAAAGATCCGCCGTATCCACGGGAGCCGCCGCAAGATCCCCATGAGCCCCGTGCGATCGAGTGCGCGGCTGGTGAATATCCAGCCCCCTACGAGCACAAGCAAAACTGTCGGCCCGATCCAGACCCACTGCGCGACATGCGTCCCGGCGGCCACGAGGGCATCCAGCACCGCTCCCGAGGGCAGATCGAAATCCCGATGCACGCTCTGCACGCGCGGCGCGAACTCGACGACGAGAAACACGAACAGCACATAAGTCAGGCAGAGCACGACCAGCGGGTAGATCAGCGAGAGTGAAATCTTCCTCCGCAGATCCTGCACACTCGCCACGAATGCATTCACCGCTTCGAGCGCCAGCGGCAGACGCCCCGCGCGGACACCCGCCTGAACAATCGCCCGGTAAAGCGGCGGGAAGCGACTCCCCTCGGCTTCGAGGGCCTCGCCCAGGCTCTCCCCCCGCTGGAGGCGAACCACGAGACTGGCCAGTTCGCCGGCAAGCGGCCCGCCCGGCGCAGTCTCCAACCCCAGTTCCAGAGGAACCCCGGCACGCACGAGTGCCGCGATCTCCTCATTGAGCGCCACCAGGTCCTCCAGCGATACAGGCGGCAGCGATTCGGATTCGGTCGAGGACACGGCAAGACCTGACAATTCAACGAGGACAGTGGAGATTTCCGAATTCCCGCACGCGGTAGACCTCCAGTGCTTCAACCAAACCCGAGCACCCGGCGGACCTCCGCCGGGCTGGTCAGACCGGCTTCGACGGCGCGGCGAGCACGTTCCCAACGGGTGATCATTCCTGCCTCGACCGCGAGCGCTTCCAGTTCTGCCGCGTCACTCCGGGAGAGGATCGCGCGGCCGAGTGCTCCGCACTCGGGCAGGAGCATCTCCGCGAGCACAAGCCGCCCGGCGTATCCCGTCCCACCGCAACGGGGACATCCGGCGGGAACGCGATAGCTCTCCACCTTCAGCCCCAGCGCGCCCGCGGGATCGTTTTCGGGCGTCGCGCACTCACAGAGCCGCCGAACGAGCCGCTGACAGAGGATCGTCAGCACGCCGCTGCGAAGGAGATAGGGCTCGATCCCCATGTCGGACAGCCGGCTGATCGCCGCCGCGGCACTCCCGGCATGAAAGGTCGAGAGCACGAGGTGCCCGGTCAGCGACGCCTGGAAGACAATCTCCGCGGTGGCGCGGTCGCGGATCTCGCCGAGCAGGATTACTTCGGGATCCTGCCGCAGGAGCGACCGCAATCCTGTGGCCATGTCGAACCCTGCCGCCAGGTTCACCTGCGACTGGGCGACACCTTCGACGACCGCCTCAATCGGGTCTTCGAGGCTGACAAGACTCCGCAGCGGCCCCGACTCGTGAAGCAGTTCGCGGAGACACGCATAGATCGTTGTCGTCTTGCCACTCCCCGCTGGTCCCGCCAGCAGAATCAGACCTCCGGTCTCGCGCAGGAAGCGGGAAAACGCAGCGGCGATTTCGTCGGGCAGGCCCAGATCGTTCAACCTCCGGTAGCCGCCCGACCCGACAAACATGCGGATCACGGCCTTCTCGCCGAAGAGGGTCGGGAAGGTGCTCAACCGCATCTCCACGCCGGCTTCGCGACCGCGAATGCGGCCTTCCTGCGGGGTGTCGGTCTGGTAAGTGAGCAACTGGCTCAGCACCTTGAGCCGTCCGATGACGCGGGATGCAATCGCCGCGGGGAATCGGGTGACCGGCTGCAGCACTCCATCGACGCGCCACTCCATGCGGAGGTCGTCCTTGCCGGGAATGAGGTGAACATCACTCACGTAGGCGGCGGCGGCCTGGTCGAGAATCGCATCAACAAGCTCCGGAACGTACTGCGGATCATCGACTCCGCGACGGGGCAGCCGCTCCTCAAACCTTTGCGCCAGCGACAGTTGATGCGACATGAGTTGAGAAAGTCCGGGCAGGCCCCGCCTTTGGCCGGAGGGGTAACTCGACTTGAAATCAAAACGGAACGTAGAGTTGGTACAATCGCTGCGCGGCGAGCCCCCTCCTCGGGGAGACGGGCTCGCTGGATGCGACCTGGATCGGTAAACATAAACCGGGGACGGAACGAGATCGTTCCGAGGAAATGATCCTCCAGGCGGTCCAATTTGTTCAGAAAACCAACTGGAATTGAGTCGTAACTGTGTTAAAGTGATATGGAACCCGGATTTCTGAGTGCGAATCGATCTCCGGCCCGGCTTCGGTGGGGCACGATTCGCCTTCGGGCCCTGCACAGGACGCATCCTTAATCAGGGCCGGCAGGATTTTCTCTTCCTGCGGGCCTCCAGTCCCGGCGAACCGTTACGCACGGCGGTCGTCTGGACAGCGGTCTCTCGTCACGGCGGGAGAAATGATCTCAGGGCGATTCCGCCCGATTCGACAATCGCGAGTCAACCAGAGGTGATCAGACGGTATGAGCGTTACGATTCGGCCGTGTCCTTCGTGCAGCGCAATGCTTCTCGGGGATAGCGCGAACTGCCCGCACTGTGGTCACATCCTGGATGCCGCCCGGGAATCGGAATTCGTCCTGATCCCCCAGGAAGAAATTCAGGCGTCCGACCTCGAATCCCCCTGCCCCTCCTGCGGGGAAATGGTGCGGAACGGGCTGGTTCGCTGCTGGAACTGCAGTGCCTTCATGCACCCCGAAATGGAAGAGACGTATCGGAGGATGCAGGCCTCGCCTCCCCCGATTACCTACAGTCCGATCGAGGGGGAACCACCGCCGGCACCGGCGGGCAACTGGCAACAGCGTCCCGCGGACGAAGACGATTTCGTGCTGAATTCGCCCGCCGCGTTCACCGGGGACGCCGTCGGTACACCGTCCGCCGATGAGGGGGGCGACGACTTCGAGCTGGGAGGAGCCGCCGCCGTCGCCGATTCCAGCGACGACAGCGATTTCGAACTCGCGACGCCGGCAACCAGTCACTTCTCCTCGACCGCGCCGACGGCGGAGTATCAGGTTCCCGCATACGAACAGGGCTATCCGGCGGAGGCGTACCCACCCGAAGCCTATCACCAGGAAGCCTACGCCGAGGAGACGTATCCTCAGGAGGCCTATCCTGCGGAGGCCTATCCCCCCGAGGCGTATGCGCCCGAGACCTATCCGCCGGAAGCCTACCCGCCCACCGAGGGAGCCGCGCAGGATGAGTGGTCGATCGACGGCACAGATCCGGCCAATCCGCAGGCGGCGCCTGCCGGGTATGACGCCGGTGAGGCGGCGGAATATCACGAGGGCTCCGAGCAGCATGCGTCTGAGGAATCCGAAACTCCGCATTCGGTGAGTACGGGAGGAGATGTTCTCCTCGCGGCAGCCCTGGCGGAAGAGAAAGAGGCGAGCCGGCGACCGAAGGGGCGCCGACGCAGCCGCGGCGCGGCCCTCGGCCCCGACAGTTTTCTCGTCTACTGTCCGAACGGGCACCGCATCCAGGTGAAAGAAAAGCACCGGGGACGCGCCGGCCGCTGCCCGAGTTGCAAATCGCTGTTCGTCGTTCCCGAACTGGGGGCGGCACCTCAGGAAGGGGCGGCGGAAGAGGCGGCGGGGAGCCCTGCCGCGGCAAGTGAATCGGGCCTCGTTGCCGGTCAGTACAACGACTGGCTGCAGGATCTGCGGCTGCATCATGTGAATCCGCTGAAGCTGAAGCTCAAGCCGGGGAGCCTGCTTCAGGATTACGACACGGTCGACGTCGGCTGCTCGGACACTGAACTGCTGATCGCGACCGTCTTCAAGGGGGGCGGCGCCTTCCGGGCCGTCCAGGAACGCAAGAAAAAACCGGCGACCCGCGAGGCGATCGTCGAACATCTCTCGGCCAACAAGCCGGTGGATTCCCTGCCTGCCCCGGCACACGTGCACCTGGCTGGTGGGGACATCGCCCAGTTGCGGGTTGTCCAGCCCGCTCCGGCTGACGAGGAATCGCTGTTTGCGGGGGTGCCTGTTTTCGGCACGGGACGGATTGCCGTCCGGCTGCCCGGAACGGGTGAAAATGGAGTTCGCTCTTACCTCTCATTCTCACTGAGCGAATACCGCGGCTTTGCCCGCATGCTCGGACGAGTCGCGGGAATCGACAATTTCGGCGCAGAGCTGGGAATCCCGCTGACCGACACGTTCACCACGCTGAAGTGTCACTACAGCGATGAGCCGCTGCACGTCCTCGAAAACCTCGAGTACTACGAGGCCGACCCGAATCTGAAGCCGGTGCTGATCGGCCGCCGCTGCCAGGGTTGCGGCCTGGTGGTGAGCGAAGATTCCCGCAAGAAGGAAAAAATCGGCGGTCTCTCGGGAAGCGGCATTGCCCGGGCGAAGTGCCCGAAGTGCAGTGCGAAGTTCGGCGACATCTCCCTGTACGGCCTGCCCGCCGCCGCGCAACCCGCCCCGGAAGCCGCTGCTGAGGGCGCGTGAGGTCTCAATCGGACGCCCCGTTTTCCGCAGTGTCCCAAAACCGGCAAGGGAGGAGGCGGCAAACTCCCCCTCGGGGAGGCATCGCGGAGCATAGTCCTGGAGCGCGCCGTCGCTCAATTACGTTCTCAGCGGCGATGAGATCACCACGCGGAGCGTGGTGTTATGGGCGCGGCGGAATTCAGCACCAGCGCCCCCGTTCGCGCGGAACAACCACCCGCCCGGCTCGTCGCAGTCCGCGATCTTCTCCGAATGCGCGGAGTTGCTCCCTTCAGTCCCGGTGCGATAATCTGCAGTGTCGCCGCCAATCGTGGGGCACTTACGCGAGACTTCGACAACGAGCTTGAGCCGCCCCGTCACATCACGAGGCAACTTCCCCGCGAGTGCCTTTCCATTATCACTCGCAGTCCTCACGGGGTCGGTGGTCCAAACAGATCGCTGCAATCCGGAATAAAATAGGAAGAGAGATCAGGAGGGTCACGCCGGGCACGGCGCGCGACAGGGTCGCCGGGCACGACTTTCCGGAGAAAGACTGGACCTTCCTTTTCGGGCAGAACGGGTGAGAGCGGACATGCCTCCGATCGCGAAACTCCAGCGCTGGCTGCTTATTGTGTTGATCGGCCTCTTTGCGGGGCTGCTGCTCACGATCGGTATTCCGGCCATCGCCTATCGGGCCGGCGTTGCCTTCCGCAGGGGACAGGAGGACATGGCGGCACGCGGGCTGCAAAACCGCCTCCTCGAACTCAACGACACCTCGGAAGCCTTCCGCATGGTCTCCGAGAAAGTGAAGCCGTCGGTGGTGCATATCAACACCACTCGCGTCTATCACGACTGGGCTCCCGGACTTGGCCCCGGCGATCGCGAAGGTGTCCCCCGCCTGTTTGCCCAGCACGGACAGGGATCGGGCGTGGTCGTCGAAAAGGATGACCAGCACGGCTACATCCTCACCAACAACCATCTCGTCACCGAGGCCGAGGATCTCCGCGTCAAACTCCCCAGCGACTCGGAGTTCGTCCCTGCGGAAATTGTCGGCACCGATCCCGGAACCGACCTGGCGCTCCTGAAGATTGACATTCGCGGCAAGCGGGTAATCGCGGCGCGTCTCGGCAACAGCAAGGAGGTCGCAGTCGGCGACTGGGTACTTGCAATCGGCAATCCCTTCGGGCTCGACCAGTCGGTGACCGCCGGGATCGTCAGCGCCACCGGCCGCTCGAACCTGCTTGAGAATGTGGATGTCCAGGATTTCATCCAGACCGACGCGGCCATCAATCCGGGCAACAGCGGCGGCCCCCTGGTCAACCTGCGGGGTGAAGTGATCGGCATCAACACGGCCATTCTCGGGCAGGACAACAAGGGAATCGGGTTTGCGATCCCGTCGAACCTGGCGAGCTCGGCATGCCGACAGTTGCGCGATCACGGGCGGATCAGCCGCGGCTGGCTGGGTGTCTTCGTTCACGGACTCGACCAGAAGGGAGCCCGGGAACTGAATGTCTCACCTCCTGCCGTCGTCGTCGATTATGTGATTCCCGGTTCACCCGCGGAGAAGGGGAATCTCCGGGCGGGTGATGTCATCGTGGCCTTCAAGGGAAACAGCGTTCAAAGCGCGCGGCAATTGCAGCGGCAGATCAGCCAGACCAAGCCGCAGACCACAATCGCCATTCAGGCGGTTCGGGACGGCACTCCGTTCGATGCGAACGTCACGCTCGTCCAACAGCCGCACGAACCGTACATGCTTCCGGGAGAGCGGGAGTGGGGCATTCAGCTGCATGCGCTGACTCCCGACATGGCGCGGCGGATCGGTGTGGGGGACCGGGCGGGTGTGCTCATCGTCGGCGTCGATCCGCGCAAGGTTGCGGGCACGCAGCTTCGTCCGGGGGACATCATCGTCGCCGTCAACGACAAGGAAACCCCCTCGCTCGCCGAGTATGTCGCAATTGCCGGCGAATCGATCCGCGAGCAACGGAAGACGGAGTTGTCACTCCTCTCGCGCGACGGCATGCGGACGGTGATTTTCACGCCCGTTACTCCCCCCGCTGCCGGCTAGACGTTTCGCATCTTCCGCCTATGATGGAGTCGCACGGCGGCGTTTCGACTGTCGAGCGGCATTCGAACGGACCGCCGGGATTGAACGGTGCCAGCCGACGGCAGCAGGTATTGCCGTGCCCGTCCGCTTCGCGGCCCTCACGCCTCGAGGAATCCTCAAATGTCTGACTCGATGCCCCGGCAACCTTCCGCACACGACACATCCGCTACCGATCATCGACTCTATGTCCCGGAGCACGAGGGCTGGGAGGCCCGGCTCAAGCGAAGCTGGGATAACGAATACTGCTACTCCGCGAATCCCGGCGAGGACTATTTTCACCTGCTCCTGAACGGCGAAATCTATCTGCAGCGCGGCGACGAGAAATACTGCCTGAACTGCGCGCTGCGACAGGGCATCCTCACCACGAACCGCCTCTACTGGCAGCGGGGCGGGAACGGCACGGGTCCGGAAGCCACCAACTGACGCAGCCGGGAAATTCGCCGCTCGCTCCGGAGCCGCAATTCTGTCCCGCCCTCGCCGCAGATCTCTCCTGACTTTGCAGGGCGATCGACGGCGAATTTCCGGAGCACGGCATTCATACCGCAGAGTCTGCCCGCTCCACCCCGCTTCGCGTCAGCTCGGCCCTGCCTGCCCCCGGGATTCCCGCTATCCGCCACGATTGCCCGACGATCTTTCTCATTTCCGGGAAAGCGGTTGAATCCGGGCGGAGAGGGGTTTTCGACTGCGGCTGATTTTGCAGAATCGACGCTTGCAACCCCCGGGAAGTTGTGGCATAGTCAGCCTCTCACCGCAGCGATCGTTTCCGGAAACGAGAGTGTTGCGCGCTTCCCCCGGCGCTGGACCGGGGCGTGCGGCCCTGTCAAAGTCTCGACGGCCCCATGCCTCGCAGACCGTCTGGAATGTCGCAACGATCCGCAGCATTAGCGAAGGATAGCGAGTCGAACTCCATGAATCCGATCATCGCTACCAGTTCGATCGGGGAGTACCTCGAAGGGAACTGGCACCTGTCTGAGGGGTGGGCGATTCTCATCGCCGCGGTTGTTCACGCAGCCCTCGTGCTTGCCTTCTTTGGCGTCGCACCGCTGTTCTTCATCTGGCTGGAGCGAAAAGTCGCCGGCCGCATCCAGGACCGACTCGGCCCGACCCGCGTCGGCGGCCGTTTCGGCTGGCTGCAGACGCTCGCCGACGGGTTGAAGCTGATCCAGAAAGAGGATCTCCGCCCCCAGTCGGCCGACCCCTTCCTCTTTAACCTCTCCCCCTATCTCGTCTTCGTCGCATCGTTCGCCGCGTTCATCGCGCTGCCGTTCAGCGACGGCTGGGTCGCACAGAACCTCGACGTCGGAATTTTCTTCATCCTCGCGGTGATGTCGCTCGAAGTGATCGGCGTCATTCTCGCGGGATATTCGAGCGGTTCGAAGTGGGCCCTCTTCGGCGGCATGCGGGAAGCCGCCCAGGTGGTCAGCTACGAGATCCCGATGGCGATCTGCGTCCTTGTTCCGATTATCTCGGCCGGCTCACTGAGCCTCGTCGAAATCGGCCAGATGCAGTCCGGCTGGTTCTGGAACTGGCTGATCTTCAACAACCCGTTCACCTTCATCGCGTTCTTCGCCTATTTCACGGTGGCGACCGCCAGTGTGAAACGGGCTCCCTTCGATCTCGCCGAGGCCGAAAGCGAGCTCGTCGCCGGTTTTCACACCGAGTACAGCGGCATCCGCTGGTCGTACTTCTTTATGGCCGAGTACGCCAGCATGTTCGCCGTGAGCGGCATTGCCGTGCTGCTCTTCCTGGGTGGCTGGCACATCGGCCTGCCGATTCTCGACACAACGGTTCCCCGCGACTTCCCCGCCAGCTACTTTGCGAATCTGGTGGGGTTGTTTGTGTTCGTGGTGAAGTCGTGCTCGCTGGTCTTCCTGCAGATGTGGGTCCGCTGGACACTGCCCCGCCTGCGGATTGACCAGGTGATGACGACCTGCCTGAAGTACCTCCTGCCGATCAGTTGTTTCCTGTTCCTGGGTGCGGCGGTCTGGCCGTTGACGCTCGCGGCTTCGCTCGGGCGGACAACGTTGCTGCCGGAAACCCGGGCCACGGTCCTCGGCATGGATCTGCGAATCGGCGAGCCTCTGGGAGAACGGCTTTACAAGTCGGCGGCGCGTGTGGAGCGGCCGGTTCTGCTGCCGCCCGAAGCAGCGCTCCCCGGGGAGGGAGAACGACGATGACGATTCTCGATGTGCTCTTCTGGGTCTATGCACTGGCCGCTGCGGGGGGAGCGATCGCGGTCGTCCTCACGCATAACGTCGTGCGGATGGCCTTCTGGCTGATTGTCAGCCTCGGCTCGACCGCGGGGCTTTTCTTTCTGCTGAACGCCGACTTTGTCGGTACTGCGCAGCTGCTTGTCTATGTCGGCGGCACGCTTGTGCTGCTGATTTTCGGCGTGATGCTGACGGCCAGCGGCCCCTTCATCAACATGCGGACGAATCCGGGTGAAGGTGTGCTCGCCGGTGTGATTGCGGTCTCGCTGCTCGCCGCCATCGCGTCGTCGGTGTGCCGGGTCGACTGGGAAGACGTGTCGCAGCGCACCGCCGGGCCGCGCGGCTTCAACCCGCAGCAGGAACTCGCCGAGCGCTACTACCCGCCGCAATCCGGTTCAACGAGCCGGGCGATCGGTGCGGCCCTGCTGGGCGTGCGCGTCGACCGCGATCTGGGGACGGCGCGGACCAACCTGAGTCCCGGCTACCTGCTGCCGTTCGAAATCGCCTCGGTGCATCTGCTCGTCGTGCTCGTGGGTGCGGCTTATCTTGCCCGCGCCAAACGGCGGGTGAACGATCGCAGAGATTCGGAGGAGCCGACGGGGACGCAGCGCTGAGACAACAGGCAGACCACTCTCCGGCCGTCCTCTGAACGGCGGCTGTGACTTCGGGAGCGATGCAATGCAAGCGGTCGGATTGAATACGTATCTCTTCATCGGAGCCATTCTCTTCGTCGCCGGCATCGTCTGCATGGCCACCAAGCGGAACGGCATCGGTGTCTTGATGGGGGTCGAGCTGGTGCTGAACGGGGCGAACCTGAACTTCGTCGCCTTTTCCCGCTACACGCCGCTCGGGCTCGACGGCCAGGTAATTTCACTGTTTGTCATTGTCCTCGCCGCCGCGGAAGCTGCCGTGGCGCTGGCCATTGCCCTCAACTTTTATAACAACCATCTGACGATCGACGTCGACCGGGCGGACGATCTGCGCGGCTGACCGACTGGTTGCTGCGGCCCGATTGCCGTGTGTGGACACCGACCGACCCGCTGACGCGAGCGTAAGAGAACCATGGCTCCACAGACCTACGACAACACTGGCGACATCCTCTCCACGCTGCTGATGATTGCGTGGCTGCTCCCGCTGGCCGGCTTTGCCGTCGAGATCTTTGGCGGCTACTGGGGGACGCGGACGAGCAAGTTCGCCGCCTATCTCGCGGTGTTCTGTATCGGGACCGGTTTCGTCTGCAGCACCGCCGCCCTCGTCTACTGGGGACAGCAGACCGACTGGGTGGCGCTCTCGGGACACGGTGATCACGGAAGCCACGGGGCCACTCACGACGCCGAACACGGAGACGCGCATCCCGCCCCGGACGCCAGACACGAGTCGCACGGCGAAAAGCACGCGCATGCCGCTACCGGTCACGACGAGCATGCGGATTCCCATGCGGCGGACAAACACGCCCACGCAGCCCCGACCTCCTACGCGGGCACGCTCTATACGCTCGCCCACTTCGGTTCGCTGCGGGTCTCGATCGATTACTACATCGACAGCCTGACGCTGCTGATGTTCGTCATGGTGACGCTGATCGCGACGTGCATTCACATCTTCGCGATCGGCTACATGAGCGATGAGCTGACCGAGCACTACGAAGATCACCAGGTCCACACCGCCCACGGCCATTTCCATCGCCCCGGACGGTTCTATCGCTTCTTCGCGTTCCTGTCGCTGTTCTGCTTCTCGATGCTCGGCCTCGTGCTCGCGGGGAACATTTTCCTCGTGTTCATCTTCTGGGAACTGGTCGGCGTCTGCAGTTACTTCCTGATCGGTTTCTACGTCGAGCGAAAAACGGCTTCGAACGCCGCCAACAAGGCGTTCATCATGAACCGTGTCGGCGACTTCGGCTTTCTGATCGGGCTGATGATCCTCTGGACGTGGTTCGGCACTTTCCAGTTCGCCGACACGCAGGTGGACGGCCAGACCCGGCCGGGCCTGTTCACGATGGTTCGCGGCACGGACGGTGATCTGACTGTCTCCGAAACCGAGGCCGGCAACCCGGTCGTGCTGCTCAAGGGAAGCGACAACTCCGTCCTCACGACCGAAACGGGCGAGTCGCGGAGTATTCCCTACTATCTGCTGGTCGCCGCGGGCATCGGCGTTTTCGCCGGCTGCATCGGCAAGAGTGCCCAGTTCCCACTGCAAACCTGGCTTCCCGATGCGATGGAAGGGCCCACGCCCGTCTCGGCGCTCGTGCACTCGGCAACGATGGTCGCCGCCGGTGTCTATCTCGCGGGCCGGTTCTACCCGATGTTCACGCCCGAAGTGCTGCTGACGATTGCCTACGTCGGCTGCATCACGCTCTTCCTCGCCGCCACGATTGCCGTCGTCGCGACGGACATCAAGCGGGTGCTCGCCTACTCCACGATCAGCCAGCTGGGCTACATGATGCTGGCGATCGGTGTCGCGGGCTGGGGAGCGGGGCTGTTCCACCTCGTCACGCACGCGTTCTTCAAATCGCTGATGTTCCTCTGCTCGGGGGCCGTGATTTACGGCTGTCACCACGTGCAGGAAATGCCCCAGATGGGGGGGCTGCTCAAGAAGATGCCGATCACGGCCATCACGATGCTGGTCGGCGTGATTGCGATTGCGGGGCTGGCGATTCCCGGCGTGAGCATTTACGGGAATCCGATCGCGTTTTCGGGCTTCCACTCGAAGGATGCGATCGTGGCGACCGCGTTGACCTATGCGAAACTGAACGGTCACCTGCTGCTGTTCCTGATGCCGCTCATCGGTGCCGGGATCACCGCCTTCTACATGTTCCGGCTGTGGTTCTACACGTTCCTGGGCAAGCCGCGCGATCATCACGTCTATGAGCATGCTCATGAAGTTCCGCCGGTGATGTGGGTGCCTCTCGTGATTCTCTCGGTCTTCGCCGCGTTCTGTGCGTTTGGCGGCGAAGGGGGACCACTCTTCAGTCTGCTCATTCACAGCGAGCCGGCGGCCGTTGCCGAGGGAGTCCAGAACGCCGGTCGCATCGGCCTGCACCTGCCCGGGCACGCGGCGGTTGCCGAGAACCATGCCGCCGCGGGAACCTGGGCGTTGCTGGTGGCGATTGGTGGCGCCGTCCTCGCGTACGTCTTCTACGGAGCGCAGCTGGTGAATCCCGCCGATGTGAAGCGGCAGTTTGCCGGCCTGCATTCATTCCTCGTGAACAAGTGGCAATTCGACGAGCTGTACGACGTGATGTTCGTCCGCCCGGCGCATGTCGTGGCCCGCTGGTGCGCGACGATCGACCGGGTGGTCTTCGACGGGCTGCTCCATGCGGCCACGCGAACCGCCGTGGACATCGCGCACTGGGATCGCCGTTTCGACGAGACCTTCATCGATGGCCTGGTGAACTCCGTCGCGGGAGCGACGTACTCCTTCGGTCGTTCGCTGCGGACGCTGCAGACCGGGCAGCTCCGCAATTATGTCATGTTCATCGCCGTGGGAGTGCTCGGGCTCTTTGCCCTGCTCTTTGCGTTCTTCCCCCTGTAGGGAATTCGTCCTGATGGTTGGCCGTTGTACCGGCCCTGCCCTGAGCAAGAGACAATACTTCGAAATCCGAACGGGCGCCCCTGCCCGTTCGCGTGCTGGAAACCGACGAACCATGAGTGACACACTCCTTCTCAGCCTGATCATCTTCCTGCCGTCGGCGGGGGCGCTCTTTCTCCTGGCGTTTCAGGACAAAGCCGAAGAGCAGATGCGAAACTTCGCGTTCACCGTAACGGTGATCACGTTCGCGCTCACGGTGATGCTCACGTACAACAACTACAGCCGGACCGATCCCGGAATCCAGCCGGCAATCGCCGCCGCGGGAGCAACGCTCAATCCACTCGATGAGAATCGCGGGATCGCGTATTCGTGGATTGCGAACTGGAACATCTATTACCGGCTCGGCTACGACGGCATCAGCGTGCCGCTCGTGCTGCTGACCGGCTTGATCAGCATGCTGGCGATGCTCGCCTCGTGGAGCATCAAGAAGCAGGTGAAGGGTTACCTGATCCTGTTCCTGATCCTCGAGACCGGGATGATGGGGGTGTTCCTCGCCCTCGACTTCTTCCTGTTCTACGTCTTCTGGGAAGTCATGCTGCTGCCGATGTACTTCCTGATCGGCATCTGGGGGGGCCCGCGCCGCGAATACGCCGCGATCAAGTTCTTCCTGTACACGCTGCTCGGCGGCGTGCTGATGCTGATCGCGCTGCTGATGCTCTACTTCGGCAGCACCGGCGGGGGCGTCGCCGAACCGACCTTCAACCTGCTGCGGCTGGCGGCGATCGGCCAGGGACGCGTCCCCGGCGTGACGTTCAGCGAAACGGTGCAGATCATCGCCTTCATCCTGCTGTTCATCGGCTTTGCGATCAAGGTGCCGGTCTTCCCCTTCCACACCTGGCTGCCCGATGCTCACGTCGAAGCCCCCACCCCGATCAGTATGATCCTGGCCGGCGTGTTGCTGAAGATGGGGGGCTACGGCATCCTCCGTATCGCCTTCCCGATCTGCCCCGTCGGTGCCCAGTATGCCGCGTATACACTCGTGCTGCTCGGCGTGTGGAGCATCATCTATGGTGCGTTTGCCGCGATGGCCCAAACCGACTTCAAGCGGCTCGTCGCCTACAGCTCCGTGAGCCACATGGGTTACGTCCTGCTCGGCCTGGCTGTCTGGAAGATCAACGAGCAGAACGCCGCGGTCGGCAGCGAGTACTGGACGATGGGCATGAACGGCGCGATGTTCCAGATGCTCGCGCACGGAATTTCGTCCGCCGGCATGTTCTTTATGGTCGGCGTGATTTACGACCGCGTCCACCACCGCGACCTGAACCAGTTCGGCGGACTGATGGGCCGCATGCCGCTCTACGGCGGACTGGCGATCGGCCTGTTCTTCGCCGGAATGGGACTGCCGGGACTGTGCGGCTTCATCGGTGAAGTCTTCACCGTGCTGAGCGCCTGGAACTACAGTCCGCTGCTCGCGATCATTGCCGCGGCGGGGGTAATTCTGACGGCGGGATACATCCTCTGGGCGGTGCAGCGGGTCTATCTCGGCCCCGAATACAAGGGTCCGCACAGCGAAGACATCACCCCGATGAACGGTCGCGAGGCCTTCATTGGATTCGTCCTGCTCGGGCTCGCGATTCTGCTGGGAGTCTATCCCGAATCGATGTTCAGCCTGATGCGGGGGTCCATCGAGCTCCTCGTGGCGACTATCGATCAGGGATATCAGAACTCGATCGATGTGATGAGCACCGCGTTGCGACAGTAAGCATCACGGCGAATGAAGGACACCGGCCGATTGCCCACTCGATCAACCGAGCGGGGAGAACTGCCGGTCGGAGGGAAGGGCGTCGAGACGAAGAGTGAAAGCGTCGTGCGGATCGTGCCTGCCAATGCGTCGAACCTGGCGCTGGATGGCTGCTCGATCGCCGCAAGGGATCAACCAGGGCTGTCACGGGCAGCTTTCTGCTGAAGTTGAAACGCAAGCGCAATGAATCTTTCCGAGATTGTCAGCCGGCTCGTCGAGGATACCATCGGGAAATCCTCGTTCCTCGACCCCGCCAAGTACTGGAACGGATCGGGCCTGTCACTTTCCGACGGGTCGCTGCTGATGTTCGGCCCGGAACTGCTGCTGGCCGCGACGATCCTGCTCCTGCTGTTCGTCCGGCTGTTCAATGCCGACCGCTGGTTCCCCGGAACGGCGGTGGCGCTGATCGGATCATTCGCGGCACTGGCGGTCACCATCTTCCAGTTCCTCGAATTGAAAAGTTCCGGCGATGTCGTCAGCCGCGAGTTCTTCACCGGGCTGCTGGTCTATGACCAGTTCACAGTTTTCTTCCGGCTGTTCCTGCTGTTGTTCCTCGTCCTGGTGGTCTATCTCACCCGGATCAGCGGGATTCCCGACCGCGAAGATGCGCCGGACTTTTACACCCTGCTGATCGGTTCGACGATCGGCATGATGCTAATGGCGAGTGCCAATCACCTGCTGATCCTGTTCCTCGGCATCGAGATGACCAGCGTTCCGAGCTATGTGATGGTCGGCTTCCTGAAAGGTCGCCGCCAGAGCAGCGAAGCCTCACTCAAATACGTGATCTATGGTGCGGGTGCGGCGGGCGTGATGCTCTACGGCATCAGCCTGGTTGCCGGTCTGCTGGGCACGGCCAGCCTGCCGCTGATGGCGCAGCGGCTGTATGCGGTTGTCGGCGACAATCCCTCGATTACGAACCCGGCGGTCGCGACGCTCGTGCTCGGCGTGCTGATGGTGCTCGTCGGTGTGGCGTTCAAACTGTCGGTCGTGCCGTTCCACTTCTGGTGCCCGGATGCGTTCGAAGGCGCTGCCGCGGAAGTCGCCGGCTTCCTCTCGGTCGCTTCCAAGGGAGCCGCATTCGCGCTGCTCGTCCGCTTCTGTCTCGCCCTGATCGGAACGCGGGCCGACGATGTCGCCCCGATGTATCTGTTCCTGGGAGTCGGATTGGGCGTGATCGCCGCCATCACCGCGACGTTCGGCAATCTGGCCGCCTACACCCAGACGAACATGAAGCGGATGCTGGCCTATTCGACCATCGCGCACGCGGGCTACATGCTGATGGCGGTCGCCGCGATGATGGTGATCCTCAACGGTTCGAACGGCACGGATGCCGACATCGTGAACCGCGAAGCGGTCCGCAGCGTCGAGAGCCTGCTGTATTACCTGTGGGTCTACATGTTCATGAACCTCGGCGCGTTCGCCGTCGTCGCGCTGATTCGCAACGAGATCTTCAGCGAAGACATGACTGATTACGCGGGCCTGGCGCAGCATGCCCCGGTGCTCGCGGTCGCCATGGGGGTCTGTCTGTTCAGCCTGGTCGGGCTCCCGCCGCTGGGAGGTTTCGTCGGCAAATTCATGGTGTTCTATTCGCTCTTCCAGGCCGGGTGGTATCACTGGTCGATGTGGGCGGTGCTGGTCATCGGCGGTCTGAATACGGTCTTCAGCCTGTTCTATTACGTGCGGGTGTTGAAGTTCATGTTCCTGGGAGCGCCGGCGGAAGACGCCCGGGGCTTCCGCGTGCCGCTGCTGTCTCCCGCGGGGCTGTACGTCACGGGAATTGCGACGCTCGTCCTGCTGACCGGGTTTGCTCCGTTTGTCGTTGAGCCGCTGAGCCGCACGGCGAGTGAGGTGGCGCGGATCTTCTTTCCGCTGATCTGATTCTCTCACCTTTTGTCCACGGTGTCGTCACAGCTCATGGCTCAGCAGTACAATCGCGAACTGAACGACGTCCTCATCCGCCTCTACCGCAGCCTGCTCCAGTATGCGGGCGAAGCCTGGCCGTGGTCGGATGTGCTCGCGGGCGCTCCCGAACGGATCGCCGTCGATGAGCTTGCCGCCGAACAGAGGCGCGAGGTCGACGCGATTGCGGAGGTGCTGGGCGAACGCCGCTGGCCGATTGACGCGGGCAACTATCCTTCCCAATATGGAGATCTGCACTACGTCGCGCTGGAGCACCTGCTCCAGGAGATCATCCGGGATGAAGAAGACCTGATCGACTTCATCCAGGAGGTCGCCGAGAAGTGCGGAACATCCTCCCCGGAACGCCGCTTGCTTCAAGAAATCCTGCAGGCCGAGAGGGGGCATCTCCGGCGGTTGCGGGAGCTTGCCGACGGCGCGAATGCCTCAGCGTCCGCGAAGGTTCCCGTCGGCGTCTGATTCCCCGCTCGCGAGCATTCCTTCCACGCAGCCGCGGCCAGTCCGGCGGCCCGTGGGCGATTTTCCTTTTGTGACCCGACGGAGACTCCGATGGAACTCGTCGATACGCATTGCCATCTCGACGAGGACGCCTTTGAACCAGACCGGGACGAAGTCGTCGCGAAGTTTGTTCAGTCCGGCGTTGTCCACGCCATCACGATCGGCACGACGGCCGAGAGCAGCCGCCGCGCAGTGGAAGTGGCAAATCGCTATCCGTCCGTCTTCGCCGCGGTCGGCATTCAGCCCAACTATGTGCAGGAAGCGAAGCCGGCGGATTTCGAGGTGATCGCCGAGCTCGCCCGCGATCCGCGCGTCGTCGCGATCGGCGAGACGGGGCTCGACCGCTACTGGGACTATTCGCCCCTCGACCTGCAGATCGAATATTTCCATCGGCACATCGAACTTGCCCGGCAGCTTGATCTCCCGTTCGTCGTCCATTGCCGGGATGCCGAGGCGGAAACTGTCGCCGAGTTGCGGCGGGCGGCCGAAGCCGGTCCGTTGCGCGGCGTCATGCATTCCTTCAGCGGCTCGCTGGAGACCGCCCGGGCGTGCCTCGAACTGGGAATGTATCTCTCCTTTGCCGGGATGGTGACGTTCAAGAACGCGCACGCGCTGCGGGCCGTCGCGGCGGAGGTTCCCGCGGACCGCATTCTCGTCGAAACCGATTCTCCGTACCTCGCCCCGAGCCCGCATCGCGGCAAGCGGAACGAGCCGGCACACGTCACGTTGACGGCGGCGTGCCTCGCCGACCGTCGCGGCGTCTCGTTCGAAGAGTTCGCCCGGCAGACCACCGAAAATGCCCGGCGGCTGTTCAAGCTCACGGATCGCGGCTGAAAAGCGCCGCCCGACACGGCGCCCCACGCGACCTCTCGAACGAGTTTCCCATGTCGCGAGAACCTGACAAACGCTCCAGCGAGCCCCCGAAGCTCGGCAATCCGGAGGTGCTCGCTTCGATCCGCTCGCTGCTCCGCGAAGCAGGAATGGCGTTCCGGGAGATTCATCACGCTCCCACACTGACTTCGCAGGATTCAGCCCGCGAACGGGGCGAGGAGCTGCGCTTCGGCGGCAAGGCGCTGCTGATGCGGATCGAGGAAGAGTTCGCGCTGTTCGTCCTTCCCGCCGATCTGAAGGCCGATTCGGGAATCATCCGCCGCGAACTGGGGGCGCGGCGAATGCGGTTCGCCACCCGTGAAGAGCTTTTCGAGAAGACGGGACTCGTCCCGGGTTCCGTGCCTCCATTTGGAAAGCCAATCCTGCCGTTCCCGCTCTATGTGGATGCACGGATTGAGGGACACCCGCGGATCGCCTTCAATGCCGGGATGCTGACCGATTCGATCATTCTCGCGATTCCCGATTATCTGCAGGTCGCCCGTCCCGAGCGGATGTTTCCGTTCGCCGTCGAGGCGTAGAATCGCCCCTCGGGATTGGATGACCGATCAGGGATGTTCACCGGGCGGGCGAGAACCGGCTTGCCCTCGCGCTCGCGGTCGGGTCTGATGAAGAGGGACGTTTGAGGCTCCGCCATCTCCGCCGTTCCCGTGGCAACTCCGAGGCAACCATGACCGACGGCTGCGAATCGATTCTCCGGCAATTGATGACGCGCGCCCGCGCGGGAGACGAACAGGCACGCGACGAACTGTTTGCCCGTTGCCGCAATTACCTGGCGATCGTCGCCCGCACCCAGGTGGAAAGCTGGTTGCAAAGGAAGGTCGACGCTTCGGATCTTGTCCAGCAGTCGCTGCTCGACGCGCATCGCGGCTTCGAAAAATTTCGGGGCGAAACCGAGCAGGAATGGCTCGCCTGGCTGCGGCGGATCGTATCGCACAACGCGACCGATTACGTGCGGCGTTATCACGGCACCGCGAAGCGCGGCAAGGGGAAAGAAATTCCGCTGCAGACCGGGGCCGGCGACCTGTCGGACGCTGTATTCCACGACCCGGCCGATCCGCGGGAGAGTCCCAGTCAACTCGTCATGCAGCACGAACAGGAGATCCTCGTCGCCGACGCGATTGCGAGGCTGTCACCCGACCATCAGGAAGTGATCCAGCTCCGCAATCTGCAGCGACTCCCCTTTGAAGAAATCGCGGCACGCATGGGACGCTCCGGCCCTGCCGTGCAGATGCTGTGGGCACGGGCGATCCGCCGACTGCAGGAGCTCCTGAACGCCGAGAGCGTCAGCCCACGGCCCGATGTGTCCCCGCGCAACGGTGATGGCGGGCGATGACCGATCAACCACATTCGGAAGCCGACTGGGAATCGTTCCAGCGTCTCGATGCGTGCCTGCAGGCGCTCCGCGACGGCAATGCGGACCGTCTGGAGCAGTTGCTCGAACAACACCCCGAACTGCGGGAGACGCTCGCCTGCCTGGCGGCTCTGGAAGGACTTGCAACTCCGGGGCAGGTCAATTCACCGGCGAACGCCAATGACGCCGACGCGACAGTCCGCGGGAAGAGTGAGCACCGTTCGCAACGGGAATCCACCTTCAGTTCGCTGCGAGCACTCCCGGCGGCATTCGGCAAGTTTCTGCTGGAGGAAGAGCTTGGCCGCGGCGGCATGGGGATCGTCTATCGGGCGAGGCAGCGCGACCTCGGACGCACCGTCGCGGTCAAGATGATCCTCGCCAGCCAGCTGGCTTCTGACGAAGAAGTGCGCCGGTTCTACCGCGAAGCGGAGTCCGCCGGGCGATTGCGGCATCCCCACATCGTGGGCATCCACGAAGTCGGCGAGCTGAACGGGCAGCACTACTTCAGCATGGACTATATCTGCGGCCAGAGTCTTGCGCGCCTCATTGCCCAGGGACCGCTCGCCCCCGAGGTGGCCACGCGAAAGGTACTGCTGATCGCCCGGGCGGTCGACTACCTGCATTCGCAAGGTGTGTTGCATCGTGACCTGAAGCCGTCGAACATCATGATCGACGGCGAGGGTCAGCCGTATGTGACCGACTTCGGACTCGCGAAAATCGCGGATGATGCCGGGGCGACGCAGACCGGGACGATACTGGGAACGCCCGAATACATGCCGCCGGAACAGGCGGCGGGCCGCACCGCGGAGGTTTCCGTCCGCAGCGATGTGTACAGTCTCGGTGCGATTCTCTATGCCTGTCTGACCGGACGGCCCCCCTTTCAGGAGCGGACTCCGCTCGATACTCTCGTGCAGGTTCTGGAGGGAGAGCCGACCTTGCCCCGGAGACTGCGGCCGGCGATTCCCCGCGCGCTGGAGCTGATCTGCCTGCGCTGTCTTGAGAAGAATCCGGCAGACCGCTATGCCTCGGCGGCGGAACTGGCGGACGACCTCGAGCGGTACCTGAAGGGCGATCCGATCACCACCCGCGCGGCGGGAGTGGGGGAATGGCTCCGGCGCTGGTGGCGGCGCGAACCGGCGCTGGTCTCGCGCCTCGCGGGGCTTGCCGCGGCGACCGCCGTGCTCCAGGTGAACTATCAATTGCGGGGGACCGACCTCTCCTTTCACCTGACGATCCTGCTCATCATTGCCGCGTGGGCGGTGGCTTCCTTCATTTTCCAACAGCTCCTGAATCGGCCGCGGACCAGCAATCTCGCGCGCTTTGCCTGGGTGGGAGTCGACATCGCGCTTCTCACAACGCTGCTGGAGATGGCGGACGGCCCGATCGGGAGCCTGCTGATCGGTTACCCGCTGCTGGTGGTCGCCTCGGGGCTGTTCTTCCGCATCCGGCTGATCTGGTTTGCCACGCTGATTTCGCTGCTCTGCTATGGCGGCCTGATCGGGGCGAAGGGGCTTTATAATGAGCCCGCCCACTATCCGCTGATCTTCGCCGTCACGCTGATCGTGCTCGGGGGCATCGTCGCCTACCAGGTGAATCGAGTCCGTGCCCTGAGCCGCTTCTTTGAACAGCGCATGGACGGCCTGTAAATCACGGGTCATCTCGAACCGCGATTGCGCTCGCAGCGGCACCCCTCAGCAATCCATTGAGGGATCGCCGCGACGATTGCTGAAAAGAACGCAGGCGATCTACCGGAGATAGCCTTTGCGCCTCGTTCCTGAGTAAGAATACCTGACACGCGCTGGGATCTGCTGATTACACATAGCCGGAAGCGATCAGCGATAGCAGCGCAGGCGAACTGGTCGCTTAGCGTTCAGGCTGAAGGCTGCGTGTACTTGATTCCGGGCCTGTCAGCGAAGCACGTGGGAAAACCGGATACGCCGGGCGACTCCGGAGAAACCAGTGGAACTGCACTCCCTGTGAGGTTCGGAGTAGTCTACAGGTGTTCCCGCAAGCCACTTCGGCATAGTGGTTGCTGTCGAGCGGCAGGAAGTTACGCCCCGGAGCCCGAATCGCGGCCGTACATCTGCCCGGCAATCGACCGGCAGCTGTCGCCGGCATTGTTGAGGGGACTCAATTCACGTCGAGCACTGTGCGACACGCCCGCCTGCACCGAGTCAGGAGTGGCCACAGTGCGTGACTCAGTTCTTTCCCGAAAAGCGAAGGAAGTGCGAAAAGTCACCGGGAAGGTAATTGACCCCCACTCTCCCTCGCTTATCATCGCGTAAGAGGGCCAACGTGATCGGGTAGGGGTTCCGGGCGGCGGCCAGGCATTCTTCTGGCAGTCGGTTCCAAGGCTGGTTCAACATGATTGGCAAGAAGGAGAGAGCAATGAGGGATCGTAGAGCGTTGTGGTCGCTGCTGATCCTGGGGGTATTCCTCGTCCCCGGTGAAGCCGACGCAGGTCGTCGCTCCCGCTGTTGTTACGGGCCGGGAGCTCATGGTTACGTAGGAGCGTGCGGCTTTACATCCCCCTGTGGCGTTGGTGCTGCCTGCGGACCCGCGGCGGCTCCCTGCGGTGTTGGCGGCGCCTGCGGTGTCGGCGCGGCCTGCGCTCCAGGCGGTCCCTGCGGGGTCGGTGGTGCCTGCGCCCCCCAGCCGAACTACTATACGGTGCAAGTCCCTGAGTACTATACCGAGACGCGGACTTGTGAAGTCGTCGTGATGCGTCCCGAGCCCCGTCAGCGCACCGTGACGTACTTCGAGACGATCCCCGAAACCCGAACGATCGAAATTCCCTGCACCGTCATGGTCCCCGAGACGCGGACCCGCACCGAGCAGTTCACCGTCAGCCGCCCGGTCTGGCGCAACGTCACGCAGGAGTATACCGTCCAGGTTCCCTATACCGAGACACGCACGGCGACCCGGCAGGTGGCGCGTCCCGTCTATCGGAATGTGACTCAGGAGTATACGGTGATGGTTCCGCATACCGAAATGCGAACCGCCACCCGCACTGTCCGCCGCCCGGTGTTCCGCAATGTCCCCCAGGAATACACGGTGATGGTCCCCTACACCGAAATGCGGACCGCCACCCGCACCGTCGCGCGTCCGGTGACGCGAACCGTCACCCAGGAATACACGGTGATGGTTCCCTACACCGAAATGCGACAGGCCACCCGCACCGTCGCCCGCCCGGTCTATCGTGACGTTCCGCAGAACTATACGGTCATGGTCCCGCACACCGAAATGCGGACCGGCACCCGCATGGTTTCGCGCCCCGTCTACCGCGATGTTCCTCAAAACTACACGGTGATGGTCCCCTATACGGAAACGCGGACCGCCACCCGCACGGTTCAGCGCCCGGTGACGCGCACGATTCCGCAGCAGTACACCGTCATGGTACCGCACGTGGAAACGCGGCAGGCTACCCGGACCGTGTGCCGCATGGTTCCCTACCAGCAGACCCAGTATGTCTGCGAGGATCAGGGACGCTGGGAAGAGCGACCCGTCGCGGCCTACGGTGGTTTCGGTGCGTGTGATCCGTGTGCGTCGGGTGCCGTTCGCGCCTATGCCGCCTATGGTCCTTCCGATGCCTGTGGTGCGGGCGGGGCCTGTGGAGTCGGCGGAGCGTGCGGTGTTGGGGGCGCCTGTGGGGTCCAGGGTGCGTGCGGTGTCGCCGCCGCCTGTGCTCCCGCCACGTGCACGCAGCGCGTCTGGGTTCCGAACATCGTGCAGCGGCCCGTTCAGGTGACCTGCATGCGTCCGCAGTACGAACAGGTTCCCTACGAGTACCAGGTCACCGTGATGCGTCCGCAGGTGCAGACCCGCGAAATCCAGGTCTGCGAAATGGTCTGCGAGCAGCAGCCCTACCAGTATCAGGTGACGCTGCACCGGCCGGAAGTCCGCACCCGCACGATTCAGGTGTGCGAACACGTCTCCGAGCCGCAGCAGTTCCAGTATCCGGTGACGGTGATGCGGCCCGAACAGCGGACCCGCACCATTCGCGTCTGCGAAATGGTCTCCGAACAGCAGCCCTACCAGTTCCCGGTCACGCTGCAGCGGCCGGAGCGGCGGACTCGCCAGGTTCCGGTCTGCGAGATCGTTCATGAACAGCAGCCGTATCAGTATCCGGTGACGCTGCAACGTCCCGAAGTCCGCACGCGGACCGTCCAGGTCTGTGAGTGGGTGAACGAGCCGCAAACGTATCAGTTCCCCGTGACCGTGCAGCGGCCGGAAGTTCGCACGCGCACGATCCAGGTCTGCGAAACGCAGATGATCGAACAGCCGTATCAGTATCAGGTCACGCTGATGCGCCCTGAAGTCCGCACTCGCACCGTTCCGGTGTGTGAAGTGACTCAGGAAGTCCAGACTCGCGAAATCCCCTACACGGTTCAGGTCCCGCGGACTCACGTGCAGACGCGGCAGGTGACTGAATACCGCCAGGTGCCGCGGCAGCGGACCGAGACGTTCACCGTCATGGTTCCCCACCGCGAACAGCGCGAGTACCAGGTCCAGGCCTGCCGGCTCGTGACCCGGACCATGCCGTGCGAAACGAACGCATGTGCCCCGGGTGGTGCCTGCCTCGGCGGTGCCTGCGGAGTCTGTCAGTAGGATCATTCGTCAGGACTGATTCGTCTCGATGCCGCGGGCCGGAAATTTCTTCCGGCCCGCGGCCTGTTGAGCCCTCGTCAGTCCGACCGCTTTCAACTCGCATCTGAGTGCCGTGTGCTGCAATCCATTTGCGCGCCCGCGGCAGGCCTGTAGAGAGTGCGTGCGTTCGTTCCAGGGAATCGGTCCGTTCCGAATGAACACAGGAGTAACGCCATGATGCGGTCACGATGGTTGCGGGTGGTGTTCGCGGCGGCGTGCGTGATGGTTCCGATGAGTGGAGCCCAGGCACAGGTTCTCGGGGTCGATCCCCCGGTTTCTGACCTGGTGCAACAGATCAGTGCCCAGATCGCAGCGGACCCGACGCTGGCCGGTGTGACCATCCAGTCCGCCGACATCGGTCATACCGACCTGGGACGTCGCGAACTGTTCGTGCGCGTCACGCTGGCGCGGCCGACCCAGCTTCAGCCAGTGCGCGCGGCGGTCCTCTCGATCATGCGTGCGAATCCCGCCTGGAATGACTGGCTGGCCGTCAACGGCCTGACCGTCGTCTCCGCGGGACTGACGCCACCGACTTCCGTGTGTGCGGTTCCGTCGCCGGCGGTCGTCGAGCTCCTTCCCCCCCGCGATACCGACCTCCACACTCTGAGAAACATGGTGCAGGACCGGATTGAAGTCGATCCGCGTCTGGGCGGCGTGTTGATTGCCGAGATCCGTCGCGGCGGGCCGTCCGACGCGTCGGACTACTCCCTGCACGTCCGCGGCAAGCTGCTCGAAGATTCACAACGGGAGATCGTGCAGAGCCTCTTCGAGTTCGCGCTCGCCGAACACTCGGCGTTCGCCGGCGCGACAGTCGCCGTCGATCTCAATGCGATGGTGGTGACACCGCTTTCGCCGCGACTGGGGCTCCGCTACTATGAGATGGGTCTGAACGCGTTCTGGCACTGCGACTATGCCGTTGCGGACGAAGCTTTCATGCGGGCCCTCGCCGAGTCTCCCGGTTCGCAGGTCCTGCTCTACTGGCGCGTGCTGGCGTCGATCGCCCAGCATCAACTCGATCGTGCGGAGTTGAAGCTGCGTCCGCTGGTGGTGGCGAATCCGCCCGGTTCGCGTTCGGTGATCATCGCCCGCGAATTCGAACGGATTCAGGGCCCGCTTCGCTGGACGTTGTGCAAACTCGAGAATCGCATTCTGTTGAACCTTGTTCCCGAACTGCCGGGGCCCCTCGCGCCGCCGCCGGTTCCGGTCCCCGCTCCCAGTGCTGCCGCAACGAGCCCCACGGTCTCGCTGCGTTAGCCAATGGCGGCGCGGGAGACATACTCCTCAGGACTCCCGCTCCCGCCCATGAAGATCCGCCCCTGTCGCCCTGATGACCTTCCCTCCCTGCGCGAGATGACCGTCGAGGCATTTGACGGAGTCTCGATCGATCAGGGGATTGATGCGCTGTTCGGCCCGATCGGCGGACACGACTGGCGCTGGCGAAAGGCACGGCACGTCGACGAGGATGCCCGCCGCGACCCGGCGGGCCTCTTCGTCCTCGAAGACGACGACCGCCCGGTCGGCTACATCTCCACGTGGATCGATCGCGAGGCGGGACTCGGACACATCCCGAACCTCGTTCTATTGCCGGAGTATCGCGGACACGGGTGGGGACGGCGGCTGATCGAACACGCTCTGGAGCATTTCCGGGCCAACCAGATCACGCACGCCAAGATCGAAACGCTCGTGCAGAACGCCGTCGGCAATCACCTCTACACTTCGCTCGGCTTTCGCGAAGTGGCGAGGCAAATCCATTTTGTCGCCGACATTCGCCGTCCCGCGGCAGAGAACCCGTCTCCGGCCCCCGGTGAATGAGCCAGTCGCGTCTGCCCCCGCCACATTTCACGTGCAATCGGGCAACCGCGTTCATGCCGAATTGTTGAAGCGAACCGCCTTGTCGAATATCGCACGAGCAATTGCCGGCGGGCTTGATACCGCTCTGGAATCGAGTTGCCTATAATCAGCAGGACAGGCGGTGCGCGAGCTGCCGCCGCTGTCTGCTGGCGTTCGTTCTGCTCCGGAGATTTGAGCCTTGGAACTCCCCCGTAATCCCACGCGCACCGTCCGCATCGGCAAAGTTTCGGTGGGGAAAGACTTCCCGATCGCTGTTCAGAGCATGACGGCGACCCACACCCAGGATATCGCCGCCACCGTCGCCCAGGTGAACGCTCTTGAAGCGGCCGGAGCCGACGTCGTCCGCATCGCCGTCGACAGTTCCAAAGATGCCGAGGCTCTCGCCGAGATTCGCCGCCAGACGACCGCCAACCTCTCCGTCGACCTGCAGGAGAACTACCGGCTGGTGGCGCAGGTGGCGCCCCACGTCGACAAGGTCCGTTATAACCCGGGGCACCTCTATCACCACGAACGCTCGAAGCCGTGGCAGGAGAAGGTCAAGCTGATCGTCGACACCTGCGGCGAGAACGACTGCGCGATCCGCATCGGGGTGAATTGCGGCTCGGTCGACCCGGCCAAGCTGGAGAAGTACGGCGACGACGATTCCATCACGCCGATGCTCGAAAGTGCCTGGGAGCACTGCGACCTGCTCGATTCGCTTGGTTTCACCCGATATGTCGTGTCGCTGAAGGATTCTGACCCGGCCAAGGTGATCGAGGTGAACCAGCGGTTTGCCGAGCAGCGTCCGGATGTGCCGCTGCACCTGGGCGTAACCGAAGCCGGCCTCCCCCCGGATGGAATTATCAAGACGCGGATCGCGTTCGAGCAGTTGATCAGCCGCGGCATCGGCGACACGATCCGGGTTTCGCTCACGGTTCCCAACGCCCGCAAGCCGGAAGAGATCGCCGCCGGGCGGCAGATCCTGGCGGACATCGCGGCAGGACGCGTGCGGAGCTTTGTCGATTTCGGTCTGGATACGCTGAATATCATCAGCTGTCCCAGCTGTTCGCGCGTCGAGAACGAAGCCTTCATCGAGCTCGCGCAGGACGTGAAGGAGATGACGGCCTACGCCCGCGAACACGCCATCACGATTGCCGTCATGGGCTGCCGGGTGAACGGTCCCGGCGAGACCGACGATGCCGACCTCGGGCTGTGGTGCGGGCCGAATTTCGTGAATCTGAAGCGCGGCAGCGAAGAATTGGGGGCGTTTCCTTACGATCAGATCCTGCCGCGATTGAAGCAGGAACTGGACGCGCTCATTCAGAATTCGACGGCACGCTCCTGAAGCAAGAACCGGCAGAACCGCTTTTCGCGCAATGACCGGAACTCGTGCGCAGGTCTGGGCGGACAGGCTCACGCTGAAGAATCCGCGAAGGGTGTGTGAAGGTTTCGAATTGCCTTGACCCCCTTTCCGCAGGCACCGTAGCATGAGGGCTTCACGGAATCAAAACCCGGCGCGCTGAGCCGGCGCGACGGCCCGCCCCGAAACTCCGCCGTCCCCTTTGCACGGCAGGAGGGCGGTCGTCATTCGCCCCAGTGATCGCACCTGTCGCTTCCCTTCTCGAAGCCGAGTCCACCAGTGTCTGAACCACAGCGTCCGTCGGATTCCACCGACTCGAACGAGCCCGCAGCCGCAGCCAGCCCGACTTCTCCGGTGGGACTCCCGGAGTCGCAACCGCTCACTCCGGAGTTGCTCGAGGACGAGGCGATTCGCGGCGACTTCGTGATCAAGTGGGCCGTGATTCTGCTGGCCGTTCTGGCGGGGAGCACGGTCATCGCCGAGACGATGACGCTGGTGCACGTGAAGACCGGCCAGCATCTCGCCGCCCGGGGATGGATCCCGCCGGCGAATGATTTCCTCTCACACACCGCCGCCGATCGGCCGTGGGTGAACCTCTCGTGGCTGTTTGATCTGCTCGCGGCGGGGGTCGTTGCCGTCGGATCGTGGGCCGGACTGACAGTCGTGAAGGCCATCCTGGCGGGGGTGACGTTTGCGTTTCTGCTGAAGACGTCGCGGCCGGGACTGTCGACCTGGTGGGGATCGATCACTGCCGCCCTGGCGCTGATCGCCTGTCAGCCGCAGTTTACGGCCCAGCCCGAATTGATCACTCTGCTCGGGCTCGCTCTCACGCTCTGGATTCTGCACTCATGGAAAGACGAGGCCAGCGTCGAGCAGATCGTTGAACCGACGGGAGCCGAACGCAAACTGTGGCTGCTCGTCCCGCTCTTTCTGCTGTGGAGCAATCTCGACAGCCGCATGTTTCTCGGCCCGCTCGCGGTGCTGCTGTTCGCCATCGGGAACCAGCTGGAGAGTTTCCGGTCGCGCGGTTCGCAAACCGTGCCCCGCTGGGGTTCGCAGATCTGGATCGTATTCGCCGCCGGTTGCGTGGCCGCGATGATTCACCCCTTCGGCTGGAAGTGGCTGAGTGCCCCCTTCACGCTCGTACAGACGCTGTACCCCGAGATGCGGGAGTACGCGCCGAGCAATCCGCGGGGCTACTACCTGCAATACTTCCCGGTGGCGAGTGCCGCCTACTTCCGGGGGATCGACCTGGCGGGGATCGCGGCACTCGTGCTGTTCGTTCTGGCGGCCGGCGCGATGATTCTGAACCGGGCGCGGGTGTCGTTCGCGCATGTCCTGCTGCTCGTGGGCTTCCTGGCGGTGCCACTGCCTGGTGCACATGAGTTGCCGGCGGCGAGTCTGGTGTTCGCCGTCATCGCGGCACTGAACGGGCAGGCGTGGTATGCCGCCCGCTTTCCTCGCGACTATCGCGTCACGCTGCCGGCGGTTCTCTTTGCGCGGGGCGGGCGGGCGCTCACCGTGGTGGCCCTCTTCGCCATTGCCCTGTTTGTCGCCACGGGACGGCTGCGCGGCCCATCGGGTGCCCAGCTCGGCCTGGGTCTCGACCGCAGTCTTCGCGATGCGATGGACAGCTTCGCCGAACAGCTCAAGGAGCAGGTTGACGATCATCCCTTCAACTTCGTCCTGCAGCAGGGTGACCTGTTGATCTGGACGGGGAAAAAACCGTTTGTCGACAGCCGCGTCGTCATGTACGCAGGCCCGGGAGAGAACCTGCTCCAGGTCCATCGGAATGTTCGCGAGGCGGTCGCTCCGCACGGCGGGACGCAGGATCAGCGTCCCGACCCGCGCATCTGGAAGCCGATTTTCGATCAGTACCAGATCACGCATGCGCTTCCGCGTCTCACCGGCGCGAGTCCCGATTACCGCACGCTGCGGATGCTGCTCGGCTCGGGTGAATGGATGCTGTTCAGCCTCGGGTCGGCGACCGCGGTCCTCTATCGCACCGACATCCAGCAGCCGGAACTGCGGGACTTCATCGTCAAGAACCGCGAAAACTTCCTGCGACAGGCGTTTCGCGAAGAAGGCCCGGAAATCCCGCCCCGTCCCGCCTGGGTGCGTCCCCCTTCGTTCTACGACCGCTGGGTCTGGCGAAACGACCGGCATCTATCGGCCGAGGTGCAGAAAGCGCGGCATCTGCTCAGTCTTGTCGGCACGCCGATCTTTCAGGGATCCGAACTTCTGTACCTGACGATCCGGAATCTCCAGCGCGGCCTCGTTGAGAATCCCGATGATGCCGATGCCTACTTTCTGCTCGGCCAGGCGTACGGCTTCCTCGGGCAGATGGAGGTGATGGTCCGCGGCCAGCCCGGCGCAGAACTGCCGCAGATGCGCTATCTGCAGGCGGTTGTGTCGCTCAATCAGTCCCTCGTGGCGGAGCCCGACAACGTCGAGGCGCACGAAGCCCTCTTGATGCTCTACCGGCCGACGAACCGGCTCGATCTGATGCAGCGCGAGATCCGGGCGCTTGTCGAACTGGCGAAAGGGGGGCAGCAGTCGGTCAATCCACAGATGCCCCGCCTGGAACAGCTTCAGCAGCTGGACACGCAGATCGAAGACGTCGTGAAGCAGGTCGACACCGAGGTTAACAAGCTCGTGCAGCAGGGAGCGACCGCAGCGCAGGTCGCCAATCTGTATTTTCAGCGAGGCTGTATTCTCAAGTCGCTCGACCAGTTTCGCATGAATCCGCAACTGCTCGAAGATCCCGAACAGATGGCGATGTACCTGCGGCTGCTGCTCGAAGCCGGACGGGCCGAAGAAGCCTACATGGTCGGCGCACAGCTTGAAGCCATGTCGGAACAGACCGGCTATCAGCAGTGGCGCGGCGGCCGGGCGATGACGCACCTCGCCAACGGCGACTATGGTGCGGCGATCCAGCTCTGGAAGGAACAGGCCGAACTGGTCGACACTGCGGCGTTTGCCCGTCTGCTCGGCGGCCTTCCCCCGCGGATTCATCCTTCCTCGGAAGTTCAGTGGCCGATCGGCGAGATCCTGGCGGCCGCGCAGTACGTCGGACAGACCGCCCGCGACGTCTCGAATTTCCTGACGACGGCGGGGATGATCGAACTCGAAGCCGGCCGGCGGGAGGACTCGATCGCCACGTTCCGGCGCGCCCTGGAACGGGATCCCGAGACTTCCGACCGCCCGCTCGTCTCGTATTACCTGACCATGCTGACGGGCGAGCAGATCGATCCGCTTCCTCCGTCGGAGCGCATCCCGATTCTGTTCGAAGCCGAGGAATCTTCCCCGACGGCCGACGAACCCGCCGAGTCGCCGAAAAACGAGTAGTTTTTCCCTGCATCAACACAGAAAGGCCGGCGATTGCCGGCCTTTCTGCATGAACTGCCCAAACTCATTTCCGCCACTTCGCGCGGCGTGTCGCGTGCCGTCGCTACCGCGCGAGCGGGCGATAACGGATGCGATGCGGACGGTCGGCATCCTCTCCCAGCTGCTGGCGGCGGTACTGCTCGTAGAGCTTGTAGTTTCCTTCGAACCACGTCACCTGGCTGTCCCCTTCGAACGCGAGGATGTGCGTGGCGATGCGGTCGAGGAACCAGCGGTCGTGGCTGATCACCACGGCACAGCCGGCAAAGTTCAACAGACCTTCTTCGAGAGAGCGCAACGTATCGACATCGAGATCGTTCGTCGGCTCGTCGAGCAGCAGCAGGTTGCCTCCCGACTTCAACAGCTTGGCGAGATGCACGCGATTGCGCTCACCGCCCGAGAGCTGGCCGACCAGTTTCTGCTGATCGGGGCCCTTGAAGTTGAACCGGCCGACGTAACCGCGGGAATGGATGCGGACGTTTCCGACTTCGATGCGGTCGAGGCCGCCGGAAATCTCTTCGTAGACGGTCTTCCTGGGGTCGAGCGCATCGCGCGTCTGGTCGACGTACGAGAGCACGACGGTCTCGCCGACCTTCAGCGTGCCGCTGTCGGGCTGTTCGAGCCCCATGATCATCTTGAAGAGGGTCGTTTTCCCGGCCCCGTTCGGTCCGATCACGCCGACGATCCCGCCGCGCGGGAGCCGGAAGTTCAGGTTTTCGAACAGCAGGCGATCGCCGAAGCCTTTCGAGACATTTTCCGCAACAACGACGACATCGCCCAGCGGCGGGCCGGCGGGAATCTGGATGTCGGCGGCATCCTCGCGCTCGTCATAGACCTGCGAACGAAGCTGCTCGTACTGTTCAAGACGGGCCTTGTTCTTGGTGGCGCGAGCCTTGGGAGACATCCGCACCCACTCGAGCTCGCGTTTGAGGGTCTTTTGCCGCTTCGATTCCCGCTTCTCCTCGATAGCCAGCCGGGCTTCCTTCTGTTCCAGCCAGCTGGTGTAGTTTCCTTCGAACGGAATTCCGCGGCCGCGGTCGAGCTCGAGAATCCAGCCGGCCACATTGTCGAGGAAGTAGCGGTCGTGCGTCACCGCGACCACCGTTCCGGGGAAGTCGTGCAGGAAGCGTTCAAGCCAGGCGACCGACTCGGCATCGAGGTGGTTCGTCGGCTCGTCGAGCAGCAGGATGTCGGGATGCTGAAGAAGAATCCGGCAGAGCGCCACGCGCCGCTTCTCACCGCCGGAAAGATTCTTGATGAGCGCATCACCCGGCGGAAGCCGCATCGCGTCCATCGCGAGCTCGACGGTTCGTTCGAGCTCCCAGAGGTTGCCGGCGTCGATCTTGTCCTGGACCTTCGCGAGTTCATCGAGCACCTCTTCCATCTCTTCCGGCGAGAGGTCCTCGGCGAGCTTCATGTTCAGCTCGTTGTAACGGTCGAGGACCGCCTGGTCGGGAGCGACGGCCTGGGCGACACATTCATCGACGGTCAGGTCCTCGTCGAGCTGGGGCTCCTGCTGGAAATAGCCGATCGTCACCCCTTTGGCGGGGCGGGCGGTTCCCATGTAGTCCTTGTCCACCCCCGCCATGATCCGCAGCAGGGTGCTTTTCCCGGCGCCGTTGCTTCCCAGGACGCCGATCTTCGCACCGGGGAAGAATGACAGCCAGATATCGTGCAGAACTTCCTTCTGCTCGTAGATCCGCGTCAATCCTTCGATCGTGAAAATGTATTGCTGTGACATAACTCGCTGAACGATACCTCAAACAGGAGATCTCGGGGGGCCCGGACGCTGCCTTCGCCGTCGGCAGGTGCCCGAACGATCAAAGCCGCGGCAGTGGGGAAGGCGACAGAATCAGCGGTGTGCAAGGAGCCTCTTCAGGAAATCCGCAGCGAGCCGGGCAATTCCCGGCTGCAGGCTCTCGCGCGGTCCCGCGACGTTCAACGCGCGGACCGCGTGCGCTTTCAACCATGACACCACTTCGCCCACATCATATTCGCTTGTCAGGTCGACGACTAGGCATGGCCGGCGGCGCTTGCGTGCAGAGGCGACCGTGAGGGCGGTTCCCCCGGTCAGCGGCCCGACAGTCAGCACGAGCGTCGCATCCGAATCGCGGACATTCCAGGCGGTACGCTGCGCATACTGCCGCGAGGGCGTTTCCATCAGCGGATAACGCGGGTCCAGCGGGCCGTCTTCCGCCCGGCGTCCGCGCGGACACCAGCCGCCGCAGGGGATTCCCATTTCGAGGGCTACATCCAGGGCGGCCCGGTCGACTCCGGTCTGCCCGCCGGAGACGATCCGCTCGACGGGAATTCGTTCGGCACGCAGCGGCATCGCCTGTTGGACCGTCCTCAGGGACCAGGCGCGGCCGGGGCAGGTGCGTCCTCACGGCTGCCTGATCTTTTTCCCCTGTTCCCCTCCGTGACAGGAAGCCCGCGTCCGGGCGACAGTCACTCGGAGAGTTCCTGCCCGAACGCCAGCCGCTTCTGCGGATCGGTCTTGTCCTGCCACTCCTTGAAAAGCAGGCTGGGCTGGATGTCCTGATTGTTCTGATACTTCCCGGCGCGGTACTCGGTGATGTCGCCGCGAATATCGTGATAGAAGATCTGACAAATGCAGACGCCGGGATAAATCCGTACCGGCTGGACGGCGAACATTTCGAGGGTCCAGTATCCCTTGAAGCCGACATCGCCGAACCCGGCGGTGATGTGCACGAACAACCCCAGCCGCCCGACGGAAGAGCGTCCTTCCAGCATGGGGACGAAGTTATGCGTTTCCGTCCGCTCCATCGTGCGGCCCAGATAGAGTTGATTGGGGGCCAGCACCAGCCCTTCGGGAGGGATGGGCACGCGGCGGAAACGGTTCGGCCGCCGCATGTCGAGCACGATCTCTTCGTAAACGATCAGCTCATCATGCAGCCGGAGATTATAGCTGTTCGGGTTGAGTTGCCGCTCATCGAACGGATCGATGATGATGTTCTTCCCGAGTTCGGCCCGAATCTGGTTGCCCGAGAGGATCATGAGGTACGCATTTCCCAGTCCAGGGGTGAGCTTGCCCAACGTGTGAAAAACAGCCGCTCGGAGACTCCCGGCCCGCAGGGCATGCTATCGCGGCCCCCCTGCTCCGTCAATCGGCGACAGGCTTGCGGAATGAATGTGGAACCGCGTCATTGTTCCGCCGCGTCCCACCGGGACGCGCTCCCTCCCCGCGTCTGCGCACAGTCGAATCGCGGTGCCTCCCTGCTTCCACGACACCCGTTCAGGTAAGCGGCGGCAGTCCCACGCGGGGACAGAGCTTCAACAGCGGACATTCGAGACATTTCGGCCGCCGGGCAATACAGATCCGCCGCCCGTGATGGATCACACGATGCGAATAGTTGACCCACTCCTTCCGCGGGAGCAGCGCCATCAGGTCGCGTTCGATCTGTTCGGGATTCGCGCTTTTCGTCAGTCCGAGCAGGCGGCTGATGCGGCGGACGTGCGTATCGACAACGACCCCGCTGGCGATGCCGAATGCCGTCCCCAGTATCACGTTCGCCGTCTTGCGGCCGACGCCCGGCAGTTTGATGAGTTCTTCGAGTGTTCGTGGTACCTCGCCATTGTGATCTTCAACAAGCTTCTGCGCCATGCCGCGAATCGACGTCGCCTTCGCCCGGAAGAACCCGAGCGAATGAATGATCCGCTCCACATCCTCCTGTGAAGATTCGGCGAGAGCCTGCGGCGTGGGATAGCGTTCGAACAGGATCGGCGTCACCGCGTTCACCCGCTCATCGGTGCACTGGGCCGAGAGGATCGTCGCCACGAGCAGTTCAAAGGGATTCGAATGCGTGAGAGCGCAGACCGCATCGGGATACGTCCGCGCCAGCACGCGGGTAATCTGGAGCGCACGTTTCTTCAGCGCGGGATCGACGTGGATGCTGACTCCCTCCCCAGGGACGGTCTCCGAGCGTCGGGAAGGCGGCCGGGACGTGCGTTTGGTGGGACTTTTCCCGCTCATGGATTCCTCGGGCGTGGCGTTGTAGACAGCAGTTGCCGCCGGCCGGTACACTCGAAACAGAGGCATTCAGTCGAAGCCCCTCACCGGGCGAGCCGGGCTTCCTGATTCCGCCGATCCCAATTATGCGAAACGATGGCGGGACATGTCCGAAGAGTACCCGGAACAGTATCTGGAAGGTCTGCGGCTTTTCAATGCCGAGGAGTTCTTCGAGTGCCACGACGTGCTCGAAGAGCTCTGGGCGGAGACAATCGGCGAGTCGAAGAAATTCTATCAGGGGCTGATTCAGGCTTCGATCGCACTCTTCCATTTCGGGAACGAGAACCTTGGCGGCGCGCGTAAACTTTACGAGTCGTCGCGAAAATACCTCGAACCGTACGCGCCCCACTATGAGGGCATCGATGTCGCCCGGTTCCTCGCCGACATGGAGTATTGTTTTCAGGAACTGCTCGAAAGTCACGACACCTATCCGGCGGGGGTGGAACTCCAGGATGAACGCGTGCCGAAAATCGAGATGCCGGCCGGCACGGAATGAATAATGTCTGCTCCCTCGTCCTCTCGCGGGCCGCTCGACTCTTTTCGCGGCGAGGCCCCGCTCATTCCGCTTCCCAATCTGGTGCTGTTTCCGCACGCCTTGCAGACACTGCACGTGTTTGAGCCGCGCTACAGGCAACTGGTCGCCGATGCCCTCGAACGTGACCGGCTGATTGCCATTGCCCTCCTGAAGCCGGGCTGGGAGGAGACGAGTAACGAGCGCCCGCCGATCTTTTCGATGGCGTGTCTCGGCCGCATCCGGCTGGCGAAGCGGCTTCCGGGAGGGCGCTATGAACTGCTGGTGCAGGGACTCCGCCGGGCGCGGGTCATTCGTGAACAGCCTCCCGAGCAGTTGTACCGCATGGCGAAGCTGGAGCTGCCCCGCAGCCCGGTCGCCGACGCGAATCTCACTGAAGTCGCCCATCGGGCGCGCATCGGCCTGCTTCGCCACCTGGTTGCCGGGCTGCCCGAGGTGGAACAGTACCAGCGGCTGCTCGATTCGTCGCGATCACTGGGCGCGATCTGTGATGCGCTCGCCTTCGCCCTGCGGCTCCCGCCACTTGTCGCACAGGAACTGTTGGAGGAGATCGATGCCCAACGCCGCTTCGAGCGTCTGGTCCGCCAGCTCCGCGAACAGGCCGGCGACTCCTCACCACCGGAGAACTTCCCGCCGCGGTTCAGTGAGAATTAGAGGTAGACTGGAGACTGGAGTCCGGAGACTGTAGGGGATTCAGGTTCAGAACCGGTAGTGTCGTCTGAATTTCATTCCAGTCTCCAGTCTCCGGTCTCCAGCCTGTCCCCGGCGGTTGACGGTTGTGGCGGTGTCCCCTAGAATCGAGTGTCCCCCTTGCTTGACGTAAGCCGCTTTATTTCTCCCACCTTGCGTGTTTCCGGAGTGCAGCCCCGCCGTTGCCCGGTTCACAGCGGATCAGGTAGTTTGCATGTCTCAAGTCACTCAGACGTCCCCCGCCCGCGGCGATGGGCAAATTCCCTCCGAAGTTGACCTACCGCGGATCGAGCGGGCCGTCCGGGAAATTCTGCTGGCAATTGGCGAAGATCCGGACCGTCACAGTCTGCAGGAGACCCCCGCCCGCGTCGCGCGGATGTACGCCGAGCTTTGCTCGGGCCTGTACGCGAATCCTGCCCAGCACCTGACGCGGGTTTTCGAAGAGAACTACGACGAGCTTGTCCTCGTTCGCGACATCAGCTTCAACAGTCTCTGCGAACACCATCTGCTCCCCTTCATGGGTGTCGCGCATGTCGGCTACCTCCCCAGCGGCAAAGTCGCCGGACTGAGCAAGCTCGCGCGGGTCGTCGAGGAGATTTCGCACAAGCCGCAGGTGCAGGAACGGATGACGCACCAGATTGCCGACCTGCTGCACACCGAGCTCGATGCCAAAGGTGTGGTGGTCGTGATCGAAGCGACGCATACATGCATGACCATCCGGGGGATTCGCAAGCCGGGCAGCCTGACGGTGACAAGTGCGGTGCGGGGACTGTTCAAGTCGAACATCTCCAGCCGGGCCGAGGTAATGGCGCTCATCAACCGCAAGTGACGTCGCCGCTGCGCCCAGGGGAGAGGCCCGCCGGTTGCGGTGCCGCCCCTCCTGCACGGCGTGCCTGTCCGCGGCCATTGGTTTCCCGGCAAGCAACCTGCCCCCTCTTTTGACGCGACGGCCCCGACTCACTCCCATGCTCGTTCAATTTGCGATTCGGCTGATCTGCGGGATGTGTCTGATGCTGGGGCTGATGCCCCGCAAGACGGTCGCCTCGGGATTCTTCCGCGTGCAGATGCTGATCGTGCTGGGGCTGGCGGTGCTCGCGGTACTGGCTGCGGAGACCGGGGGACGCGTGGCCTCCGCCGGGGCCGATCCGGCAACACACGCCAGCTGGCTGCCGCTCGCACGGACCTGGACGTGCATTGCCCTGGGAGTCGGAGGCTTTCTGGGATCGGTGCTGTGGACGCTGGAACGCCGCGCTGCCGCGGCACGTCTGCTCGGCGGACTGGGGGCGCTGTCGGTCTTCGCGCTTTTGGTTTCGACCTCGATGATGTCCGCCGGAAGTACGATTCCCGGCCGACTCGACTGGTGGTCCGAGTTGGCGACGGCGGGAAGTCTCGGCGGTGCGATGACCGCGATGCTTCTCGGGCATTCGTATCTCACCACGCCAACGATGTCGCTCGATCCACTCAAACGGCTGAATCTGTATTTTGGCATTGCCGTGATCGTCCGCGCGATCATTTCGGCCATCGCGCTCGCGTTCGTGTGGAATTCGCTGAACGGTTCCACCTACTGGATGTGGCTGTCGCTGCGATGGCTGGCCGGAATCCTCGGACCACTCGTGGTCTTCGTGATGGTGCAGCAGATCCTGCGCTATCGAAATACGCAGGCGGCAACCGGGGTGCTGTTCGTCGGCGTGATTCTGACTTTCATCGGTGAGCTGACCGCCGGGCTGTTGTTTCAGGAGTTGCAGGTTCCGCTGTAATTGAGCATTTCGCGAATCGCCCGCCACCGGTTTCTTCAGGCGATCAATCCTCCCTGGTTTCCGCCCCCTGGGGGTCGGGAGCCAATCCATTGAGGCGTTTCGATCATGCACGTCCGCTATTCCTGCCCCAGTTGCCAGAGTATTGAACGGGCCGACCTGCCGACCCCCGACGGACAGCTTTCCTGCAGCCACTGCCACTGGCGGCGGCCGGTTCCGGGCGAAGACATCTCGGGCAATGTGCCGCGCCACTGCCTGATCTGCGGCTGCAACGATCTCTGGCGGCAGAAGGATTTCCCGCAGAAGCTGGGGCTCACGTTTGTGGTCATCGGCGCGACGCTCAGCACCATCGCCTGGGCGTACTACATGCCGGTCGTGGCCCTGGGCATCCTGATGGCGTTCGCTCTTGCCGACATGCTGTTGTACACTTGGATGGCGGACGTGCTGGTTTGCTATCGCTGCGGCACGCGGTACACGAAGTTCGCTCCGGAAGCCGAGACCCCGTACTTCAACCTCGAAACGGCGGAACGCTATCGCCAGGAAGCCAAACGGCTCGACGAGGCACAAAGCGGCCCGGCGCATTGACCATGCCGCGGTCGTCAAGGGCAGCGAAAGACGCCGTGTGGCCCGGGGTGAACGAAGGCGGCCCGGGGGGAGAAGTCCCTGGCGATCACCAGGCAGCCCCACATCCGACAGCCACCGGGATTGAGGGAACTTTACGGAACGAACTCCTGGTCGGAGACCGCCTTCTGGGCGACGACAACTCAACACGTGAAAACGAGCGGCATCCACCTCTTATCGAGCTTTCATGAGTCACCATTCCCCTCTCAACCCGGCGGAGTTCGGCCGCCCCGCGAAACGAGACCTGTCTCTGGCCGTCGCGCTCGCGGAATCTGCATTGTCTGGCAAAGTCGCTCCTGAGGGCTGACCGGCGTGAATGACGAACAGGCGCGGATTGTCGACGATCTCGCGGGAATCCTCGAAGGTGAACTTCGCTGCGATCCGCTCACGGTCTCGATGTACGCCAGCGATGCGAGCCTCTATCAGATCGCGCCGCTCGGCGTCGTCTTTCCGCGTCATCGCGAAGACGTCATCACCATCGCCCGCTACTGCAGCGAGATGCACATCCCGCTCATTCCCCGCGGAGCCGGAACGGGAGTCGCCGGCGCTGCACTGGGGCGCGGATTGATCGTCGATTTCTCCCGGCACATGCGGCGGATCGATGCGATCGATGATGAAACGATCCGCGTCCAGCCGGGAATGGTGTGCGACCGGTTGAATGCGCTGCTCCGCCCGTTCGGACGCTATTTCCCGCCCGACCCCTCCGGGTCGGCGGTGACGACGATCGGCAGCATGCTCGCGGTTGATGCCGCCGGCTCGCATTCCGTCCGCGTCGGTTCCACCCGCGATCACGTCCGCAGCATCGAAACCGTACTGGCCGGCGGGCAATGCATCGAAGCCGGCGAAGAGCCGCTCGAACTGCTGGCAATCCCCCCGCAGTCGCCCATTGAGATTCCTCCCGGCGAATCTGATCCGAACGTCAAACGAACGCTGATCAGCAAGCTGGTGAAGCTGCTCCGCGATCACGAGGCGCTGATCCTCGAACGGCAACCGCCTCAGTTGCAGAACCGCTGCGGCTATCATCTCCGCGGCGTACTGAGCGATACGCACATCCACCTCGCGCGGTTCCTGGTCGGCTCCGAGGGAACGCTCGGCCTGTTTACCGCCGCGACGCTGCACACCGCTCCTCTGCCGGCGCATCGAGGCGTCGCACTGATGTTCTTCGGGGAGCTCGAAGCGGCAACCCGTGCGGTACTGGCGATCTCGCCCCATCAGCCGAGCGCGTGCGACCTGCTGGATCGCCGCCTGCTCAGTCTGGCCCGCGAGGCCGATCCGCGGTTCGAGCCGCTCATCCCCCCCGCCGCCGAAGCGGCCCTGATCGTGGAGCTGAACGGTTTCAGCGAGCAGCAGGTGCACAGCCGGGTGCAGACGGTCATCCGCTGCGTCCGGTCGCTGGAGAGAATTTCGGTCGTCACCGTTGAAGGCTATACGTTCGAAGAGGTCGAGTTCCTCTGGTCGCTGCCGCAGAAGGTTGTTCCGCTGCTGACCCGTCTGCAGGGACCGACGCGGCCGCTGCCTCTGGTGGAGGACATTGCCGTCCCGCCGCCGACGCTGCACGAGTTCCTGATCCGTGCGCAGAACGTCTTCAAGAAGCACCAGGTCACGGCATCCCTTTACGCACATGCCGCCGCCGGTCAGCTGCATTTCCGGCCGTTCATGACTCCGCCGACTGCCGAGGACGCACAGCGGCTGGAGAGCCTCGCGCGTGACCTGTACCAGGTGGTCTTTTCGGTGGGGGGGACAATCAGCGGCGAGCACGGGACCGGTCTTTCGCGGACGGCCTTCATTCGCTCGCAGTACGGGCCGCTTTATAAGGTCTTCCGGGAGATCAAGGAGATCTTCGACCCGCACAACCTGATGAACCCGGGCAAGATCATCAGCGACGACCCGCACCTCACGATTCGGAACCTGCGTCCGCCGCCGGTCGCATCGCCGAGCGTTGTCGAACTTCAGCTCCGCTGGACTCCGGATGAAGTCGCCCAGGCGGCAGCCCGCTGCAATGGCTGCGGCAGTTGCCGGGCGCAGGACCACCAGGTGCGGATGTGCCCGCTGTTTCGCATCGATCCGCTCGAAGAGGCGAGTCCCCGTGCGAAGGCGAACCTGATGCGGAACTTCGCGGCCGGGCTGCTGAAGCCGGACGACTTCGCATCGCCCAACATGAAGCGAGTCGCGAATCTCTGCTTCAACTGCAAGCAGTGCGAGGAGGAATGTCCGTCGAACGTGAACATTCCGCAGATGATGATCGAAGCGAAAGCCGCGTATGTCGCCGCCCACGGACTCAGCCGGGCCGACTGGATCCTCTCGCGGGCCCATTCGTTCGGGGCGCTGGGGAGCCTGTTTCCGACCGTCACGAACTGGCTGCTGACGAACGGCTTCTCCCGCTGGCTGCTGGAGAAGACCTGCGGCATCGCGCGTCAGCGGAAGCTGCCTCCCTTCGCACCCCGCACCTTCATGAAGCAGGCCCGCAAGGAGATGCTCACCCGTCCCGTGCGCGGGCCCGAGCCTTCGCCGGTCGTCTACTTTGTCGATCATTTCGCGAACTATCACGATCCGCAGTTGGGGCGGGCGTTTGTCGCGATCCTGCGGCATCACGGAATCCCCGTGTACGTCCCTCCCGGACAGGTCGCCTCGGGGATGGCGCTCCTCTCGGCAGGTGATCTCGACGCGGCCCGCGAGCAGGCTGAGCACAACATTCGCGAGCTGGCGGAACTGGCGCGGGAGGGGATTCCGATTGTCTGCACCGAGCCTGCCGCCGCGCTCTGCCTGAAGCACGAATACCCGATGCTGATCGATCACCCCGATGTGCAGGTGGTCGCCGCCGCCACGGTCGAGGCGGGCGAATTCCTGCAGCGGCTGCATCGGGCCGGAAAGCTGCGAACCGACTTCCAGCCTCTCGATCTGGTGGCCGGGTATCACACGCCCTGTCATCTCAAGGCGCTCGGTGCGGGGACGCCGCTGCTGGAGCTGCTCAGTTTGATTCCCCAACTGCGGCTGCATAGAATCGAGAAGGGCTGTTCCGGCATGGCCGGGGCCTATGGACTCACGCGCGAAAACTACCGGAACTCGATCCGCATCGGCTGGGGGCTGATTTCCCGCATGCGGCAGAGTGATCTCACGATCGGCGTGACCGAATGCAGCAGTTGCAAGATGCAGATGGAGCAGGGAACGTCGACTCCCACCCTGCACCCACTGAAGGTCATGGCGTTGGCCTACGGGCTGATGCCGGAAATCGCACAAAAATTGAAACCGGCGCAGAAGCGCCTGGTGGTGACATGAAGGTGCAGGTGAAGCTGTTTGCCCGGGCGCGGGACATTGCCGGGGCTGACCTTGTGGAACTCGAACTTCCGGAGGCCGCATCGGTGGCCGATCTCCGCACCGCCCTCGCGGAAGAGTATCCCGCGATGGCCCCGATTGCGGAACGACTCCTCGTGGCCATCGGCACCGACTATGCGACCGAGGAGCAGGTTCTCGCCCCACATGCCGAGATCGCCTGCTTCCCCCCGGTCAGCGGCGGGTGAATCGCCCGAATCAGACGCCATCACCGCGCGGTCGGCCCGCTCCCCTCACCGCAGCCCACGTCTCCAGCCTCAGAACGAAAGCCTGATGAAGCTCACCCGTGAACCGATCGACTACACGGCCCTGACCGAGTCGGTCCGCTCTCCTGCCGCCGGCGCGGTTGTCCTTTTCCTCGGGACGGTCCGCGAGATGACCAACGGCCGCCGCACGCTGGCCCTCGACTATGAGGGATACGCCGAGATGGCCGAAGCGAAGCTTGCACAACTCGAACAGGAAGCCCGCGAACGGTGGCCGGTTGTTAACGTCGCCATCGTCCACCGGCTGGGGCACCTCGAACTGGGCGATATCAGCGTGGCGGTGGCGGTCAGTTGCCCTCATCGTCGCGACGCCTTCGAGGCGGGACAGTACCTCATCGACCGGCTCAAGGTTCTCGTGCCCATCTGGAAGAAGGAGAACTGGGACGACGGCACCACCGAGTGGGTGCATCCGGGAATCGAGGAGAACGCAACAAACCTTCCCCCCTTCCAGGGGCCCGAAACCCCTGTGTCCCGCTGAACGATCGGCCCGAACAGGGCCGATCACCCGATTCGCCGCGGTCGTCAGGGAATGACGTCCACTGCTTTGCAGGAAGCCAATTTCATCTCATCGAGCCGCCGGCAGACCGCATGAACGAACCACTCGTCGACAGCTTCGGCCGCGTGCACACCAATCTGCGGATCAGCGTGACCGACCGCTGCAATATCCGCTGCTTTTACTGCATGCCCGCCGAGAACGTGCAGTTCATGGAGCGACGGCAGCTTCTCACTTTCGAGGAGATCGAACGGTTTGTCCGCATCGCGGTGCCGCTCGGACTGCGAAAGATTCGGCTCACCGGCGGCGAACCGCTCGTCCGCCGCGACCTGCACGTCCTGATCGCCAAGCTCGCCGCGATTCCGGAGATCGAAGACATCGGACTGACTACCAACGGCATTCTGCTCGAAGAGCAGGCCCAGCAGCTTTTCGACGCGGGACTGAGACGGATCAACGTCAGTCTCGACGCGCTCGATCCGGTCAAGTTCCGCGAAGTCACCCGCCGCGAAGGATACGAGAAAGTCATCGCCGGCATTCAGGCAGCCCAGCGCGTCGGCTTCGATCCGGTGAAGGTGAACGCGGTTTCGATCCGCGGCCTCAGCGAAGACCAGACCGTTCCCTTCGGCCACTTTGCCCGCGAAACCGGCGTTGGCGTGCGCTTCATCGAGTTCATGCCCCTCGATGCGGACGGCAGCTGGCAGCGGGAGAAAGTTCTGTTCGCGCACGAGATCATCGAGAAGCTCTCGCAGGACATCATGCCGCTCGTCCCCTGGGGCGAGCAGGATCCGCATGCGCCGGCCACCGAGTTTGTCTTTGAAGACGGCATCGGCCGGATCGGGATCATTGCCTCCGTCAGCCGCCCCTTCTGCATGAGTTGCGACCGGTTCCGCATCACAGCCGACGGCAAGCTCCGCAACTGCCTGTTCAGTCTGGAAGAGACCGATGTGCGGGCGATGCTGCGGGGAGATGCGACGGATGACCAGATCGCCGCCGCGATTCGCGCCAGCGTCGCCGCCAAGCAGGAAGGGCACGAGATCAACACCGCGCGCTTCATCCAGCCCGACCGGCCGATGTATTCGATCGGAGGATAGACGCTGGATCCGAACGCGCCGCCATCAATTCGCCACTGGACTCTGTGAATCTCCCGTCGATGCCGATCTACCTCGATAACGCCGCGACCAGCTTTCCCAAGCCAGACACTGTTTACGCGGCGATGGACGACTACAACCGCCGGCTCGGCACTGCGGTCGGCCGCGGTGCATATCGGGCCGCGATTGAGGTCCGCGACATCGTCGATCGCTGCCGCAAACACGCTGCCGAGTTGCTCGGTGCCGCCAGTCCCGACCGGGTCGTCTTCACGTTCAATGGGACAGACGGCCTGAACCTCGCGCTCCACGGGCTGTTGAAGGCGGGCGACCACGTTGTCACATCCGTCGTCGAGCATAACTCGGTCCTGCGGCCGCTCCGCACATTGCAGACAAAGCTCGGCATCGAAGTGACTCACGTCCCCGCCGACGCAACCGGGCGGATCGATCCGGCGGATATTCGGGCGGCGATCACTCCCCAGACGCGACTGATCGCGCTCGTACACGCCTCGAATGTCAGTGGCGCGATTCAGCCGATTCTTGAGGTCGGCCGCATCGCGCGGGAGGCGGGTGTCCTCTTCCTCGTGGATGCCGCTCAAACCGCGGGGATCCTGCCGCTCAATCTCAAAGAGCAGCCAATCGACCTGCTCGCCTGTCCCGGACACAAGGGGCTGCTGGGGCCGCTGGGGACCGGATTGCTCTACATCGCCCCGGGAATCGAGAGCCAGCTCGACAGTCTCCGCCAGGGGGGAACCGGATCGCGGAGCGAAGACGACCGACAGCCCGACACGCTCCCCGAGAAGTATGAGCCGGGCAACCACAACGCACCGGGACTCGTCGGCCTGGCCGCAGCCCTCGACTACCTCCAGTCGCGCGGGCTCGATGCGATCCGTGCCCACGAGATGGACTGTGCCGGGCGATTGCTGTCGGGCCTGTCAGTCATCGATGGAGTCGAAGTCTACGGCCCCACGGAGATCGGCGATCGGGTGGGGGTCATCAGCTTCAACTTCACCGGCTACGATCCGCAGACGGCGGCCACCATTCTCGACGAAAATTTCGAGATCCAGACCCGCTCCGGCCTGCATTGCGCTCCGGGAGCGCATCGTTCCCTCGGAACCTTCGAGCTCGGCGGCACGGTGCGGATGAGCGTCGGACCGTTCACGACGCTCGAAGAGATTGATGCGGCCATCGCCGCCTGCACGGCCATCGCGGAATCCGCCGCGCTGTGATCCGCCTTAACAACGGCGTCGCTGGACTCCGGCCGCGCCAATCCTCCCGGCTACGTCCGCGTGTGATCCCTCCCGCATACCGCCGCGCAATCGTCCCGCCGCTTCACGCGATCTTCGGGAGCGGGACCAGCTTTGGAATCGGCACCCGCATGCCCACCACTCCGCCGTGACGGCTGTGCAGGGTACGGAAATCCTGTTTCAGAAAGGCGTACAGCTCCGCCGGCGGCCGCAGGCTGAGGTAATGCTCGGCCAGCCGCTCCATGTGCCGGTCGTACTCCTTCTGGCTGTGCGAATGGACATGGTAACGCCCCTCGAGCCGCCGGATATCACCATTGAATTCCGGGCTGATGTGGTACAGCTCGTGGAGGATGGTGATCATCTTCTCCCGGAACGAATGCTCGAGGAAACGGGGGAGATAGAAGGTGAGGATATAGAGTACCTCACGATCCCCCTGAAACAGCCGCTGAACGGTCCACACCCGCCCGTGCCGACGCGTCACCAGCTCGCCGTTCTCAAACCGCATCGGCGTGAGCTTCGCCTGCAGGCCGTGGGACACGCGGCTGCGCGCCTGGGCAAAGGTGACCGCGACCTGCGGCATTTGAATATGCGCGAGATCATCCAGCCGATTCACAATGTCGTCGCAGAGACGATACATCGCGCGGCTGAAATCGAAGGGCGATGCATTACTGTTGGACATGCTTCGAGAGAATCCTTTCTCCAAGCGCACCCATTCGCGAGCGGGCCAGCGTCGCGCGGCGCCGGCCCCTCGCGCCGCAGTCTGTCAGCCCTGAGCGGGCTTCTCTTCGCCACCTTCGTCCGAAGTCTGTTCGGCAGCACCTTCGCCCGGTTCCACTTCAGCGGTCGCCGTCGCGGTCTCGGAAGCCGGAGCTTCGGAGGTCGTGGTCTCCCCTTCCTCGTCGCGGGCAACGACCGGAGCAGCCCGCCGCACGCGGACACGATCCCGCTCGCCGACGAACTCGATCAGCGCCTGCGGCCCGGCATCCCCCAGCCGAACCGTCGACAGGCGGACGATACGCGTGTATCCGCCCGGACGATCGCGGAAACGGGGAGCCAGCTCGTCGAACAGGATCTCGACGGCTTCCTTGTCGCGGAGCAGTGCGAACGCCCGCCGACGGGCTTCGACAGCCGGAGCAATCGCCTGATTCCACTTCTGCCACTGGTCCGAATCACGCCACTGCTTCCACTCGGCCGAGTTCCGAGCCGCGGAGGTGCTGTAGCGATCGGCTTCTTCCTGGTGATCGAGCGCCTTGCGGGCGAGCGTAATCAGCCGCTCGACATACGGCCGCAGCTCCTTCGCCTTGGCGACCGTGGTGACGATCCGCCCCGGAACGCCGGGCTTGTTCGGCGCGTCTTCATCCGGCCGGAGCGTCTTGATCAGGCTGCTCGCCATGTTTCGCCACATGGCCCGGCGGTGAGACGCGTTGCGGCCGAGAATCCGGCCCTTGATTCGATGACGCATGGAACTAACCGTTATTTACAGATGTTTCAGGAGACGAATTTCTTAAACGCCGTTCGATCGTGCTGCCGTACCCGCGGCTGACTAGCCGCCGGTCTGCTGCGGCACCCGCATCCCGAGCCGCAGCCCGATCGACTCCAGACGCTCACGTACTTCCTGGAGCGTCGTTTCGCCGAAGTTGCGAACCTGCAGCAACTGCTCCTCCGTCCGACGGACGAGGTCGCGAACGGTATTGATTCCCTCCGACTCCAGGCAGTTCGTCGCCCGCACGGAGAGGTTCAGCTCAGCCAGACTCTGATTCAAACGCTCTTCGAGTTCGAGATCGACAGGAGCGTAGCCCGTCGCCTCCATCATCCCGCGCAGACCCGCTTCAGGCGGCATTTCCGGACCCGGCTCGCGGTAGGTCACGAACGGCGTCAGGTGCTTGCGGAAGATCTTCGAGGCCTCGATCAGCGCCATTTCCGGCGTGATCGTGCCGTTGGTCCAGATCTCAAGCGTCAGCTTGTCGTAGTTCGTCCGCTGACCGACGCGGGTGTCCTCGATCTTGTAACGCACCCGGGTGACCGGCGAGTAGATCGCATCCAGCGGAATCACTCCGACTTCCGGGTCGCCCTGGTAGTGCTCGGAGGTCGGCACATAACCGCGGCCGTTCTCGACGGTCAGCTCCATCACGAGCGGCACGTCGTCGGTCATCGTCGCGATCACGAGATCCTTGTTGATGACCTCCACCTGATCGTCGGTGATGATGTCGGCCCCCGTCACCACCCCCCGTTCGTGCCGCTCGATCCGCAGCGTCTTCGACGCCGCGCTGTAGTTCTTCACCACGAGCGACTTCAGGTTCAGAATGATATCCGTCACATCTTCCACGACGCCCGGAATCGTCGTGAACTCGTGCGGAACGCCCTGAATCTTCACGCGCGTGACGGCGCTTCCTTCAAGACTCGAGAGCAGAATCCGGCGGAGGCTGTTGCCAATCGTCGCACCGAATCCACGTTCGAAAGGTTCGGCGACAAACTTGCCGTACGTCGGCGTCGCGACTTCAAGATCAGGGGTCAAGCGGCTCGGAAGTTCCAAACCACGCCAACGAATTCGCATTGCTGCTTCTCCAACCTGAAAACGCCGCGGGGAGCCTCGTGCGATCTTCCGGGCAAAACCCGCCCGATCGGCCGCCAGCTCCCATCACGCCGCGAATTGAACTTTCTGCGGACCCCGCCACTCTCCACCAGGTCGGCCGCCCCGAAATCCCGCGCGCCGCCAACCCCCGCCGAGCACTACTTCGACACCAACTCGATGATGAGCGCCGGCTGAACCGGCAGCGACACATCGCCGATCTCCGGCAGCCGAACCACTTTCCCCTCGGGGTTGTCGCCGGTCGTCACGCTCAGGAAGTCCGGCACGTTCGGCCGAATCTCTTCCTGCACCGTCCGCACGAAACGCAGACTCTTCGGGCGGTTCTTCACCGTGATCGTATCCCCGGCCTTCACGAGGTAGCTGGGAATGTCGACCTTCTTCCCGTTCACCCGCAGGTGGCCGTGGTTAACCAGCTGACGCGCCTGCGCCCGAGAACCGGCGAACCCGAGACGATGCACAATGTTATCCAGCCGCCGCTCCAGCAGGCTCATCAGGATGTTACCGGTATTACCGGGCAACCGTTCGGCGATTTCGAGGTAACGGCGGAACTGCCGCTCGTACACCCCGTAATACCGCTTCACCTTCTGCTTCTCGCGCAGGCGGAGCGCGTAGTCGGTTGACTTCCGCCGCTTCATTGTGTGCATTCCCGGCGGATATTCCTTCCGCTCGACTGCACACTTCGGCGTATCGCACCGGGTGCTCTTCAGGAACAGCTTCAAACCTTCCCGGCGGCACAACCGACAGACTGGACCAGTGTAACGTCCCATGGGATCTGCTGAATTCTCGTATCGTGAAAACGGGGAGACCGCAGTCTCCGGAATATCCAAATACCCGCAGCAGGCGTCCGGCAAGCGCCGCCACCCCACTCACCGGGCCCCAGTCTCCGTCAGACGCGGCGCCGCTTCGGAGGCCGACAGCCGTTGTGCGGCAACGGAGTCACATCTTCAATCGCCTTGATCGTCAGGCCCGACGACTGGAGACCGGTGATCGCGCTCTCGCGCCCCGACCCGGGCCCCTTCACCTTGACCTCGATCTCTTTCACGCCGAACTTCGAGGCCTTTTCCGCACAGGTCTCGGCAGCCCGCTGCGCGGCGAACGGCGTGCTCTTCCGGCTTCCCTTGAAGCCGCTGGTCCCCGCGGTCGCCCAGCACAGCACGTCACCGTTCGTATCGGTGATCGTGACGGTCGTATTGTTGAACGTCGCCTTCACGTACGCGATCGCCCGCGTCACGTTCCGACGAATCTTCTTCTTCTTTGCTTTCCCCACGCCCATCTCCTGACAGTTGGCTTGTCACTCACCCGCACCGCGTCAGCGCTCAGGCCGCGGAGCGTCTCTCCCCTGCAGCAGCCATCCCCGGAGCTGCCCGTCTCACGCGACGGCACCCCCCCACCGGAAGGCCCGCTGCCAGGCTATCGCATGTCCTTGACGCCCTTCTTCCCGGCGACCGTCTTCCGGACGCCCTTCCGCGACCGCGCATTCGTCCGGGTTCGCTGACCGCGAACCGGCAAACCGCGGCGATGCCGCAGCCCACGGTAGCAACCGATGTCGCGCAACCGCGCGATATCCTGCGCCACCTTCCGCCGCAGCTGCCCCTCGACCGTGTACTCCTTGTCGAGGAGATTGGCGATGCGGGCAATGTCGTCTTCGGTCAGATCCTTCGCCGCGACCTGCAGGTCGATCCCCAGCGAGCGGCAGATCTCGATGGCAGTCGCCCGACCAACCCCGTACAGATTGGTCAGCGAGATGTAGATCGGTTTATCGTTCGGGATGTCGACACCCAGAATACGCGGCATGGAAGACCCGCTCCGTTGATCAAACTCGAAATTGTTTTCTGAACGTCTGACTCGGGCACCAGGGCACCGCCGCCCCGTTCGCCAGCCAGCTCACGCAAATTTCACTTCACCTGCACGCCGCACGCGACCAGACCGACATCAGCCCTGCCGCTGCTTGTGCCGCGGATTCGCGGCGCAGATCACGTAGATCTTTCCCTTGCGGCGAACAACCTTGCACTTCTCGCAGATCTGGCGGACACTCGCTCGAACTTTCATTGTCTCTCACGCCTTTATGCTGGACCTCGCCGTCTTCTGACGAGGAAAGCCGCCGCACCGAACCCCCTGGCGGGATTCGCACCGACGGAACTGACCACGCGATCCCGCAGGCCGCGATCGTCAAAGACGAAAGAGCCCAGGATTATATGCACGACACGCCACAACTCACAAGTAAAGCCGCCGATTTCCCGCGCAAGGCGATCGCCGACCTGTTTTCCGCCCGAATTTCACCAGGCTCCTCAGCACGACTCCGTCAGCACCAGCGGGCCGTCAGCGGTCATCGCAATCGTGTGCTCGAAGTGCACACTCGGCCTGCCGTCCCGGGTCGCCACCGTCCAATGGTCCACCGGTGACACCTGCACATGCCGCGTCCCGGCATTCACCATCGGCTCGACCGCGATCACCAGGCCTGGAATCAGCTCGAAATCCTGCCGCAGCACCTGCGGGCTCACGAAGTTCGGAACCTGCGGGTCCTCGTGCATTTCGCGTCCAATCCCGTGCCCGACGAACTCGCGGACCACGCTGAAGCCGCTCTGCTTCACCGCACGCTCCATCAGCCGTGCCACATCCGACCAGCACGACTGACGTCCGAGCTCCCGGATCGCCAGCTCCAGGTTCTCCTGGCCGACCTGCAACAGGCGCTGCTTCTCCTCATCAACCTCTCCGACGGGATACGTCCAGGCCGAATCCCCGCACCAGCCATCCAGCCGGCAGCCGGTATCGACGCTGACGATGTCCCCCGCCTCCAGCCTGCGATCGCCGGGAATCCCGTGCACCACCTGGTCATTCACCGAAATGCAGGTGACCGCGGGATAGGGAACTCGACCCGGAACCCCCTTGAACAGCGGTTCCGCGTCGTGCTCCTCGAACAGCTTTTCGACAGCCGCATCGATGTCGCGGGTACGAACGCCCGGTTCGATCATCCCGCGAATCAGACGATGCGCGAGTGCCACCACGCGGCCGGCCTCCCGCATCGCCTCAATCTGCCGCGGGGTCTTCAACTCGATCAAACGCTGCTCCCGCACCCTGAGACTCTTCTCCACGGTCTACGACTCACTCTCGAGCAGACCGCTGTAATTCCGCATCACGAGGTGGCTGTCGATCTTCTGCACCAGATCCAGCGCCACCGAGACGACGATCAGCAGACCGGTGCCACCGAAGAAGCTCGCCACCAGGTAATCGATATTCAGAAAGCTCGCCACCATCGTCGGAATCACGGCGACGATCGCCAGGAAGGCCGCTCCGACATAGGTGATGCGAACCATGACGCGTTCCAGATACTCCGCCGTGCGGCGGCCCGGGCGGTACCCCGGAATGAAACTTCCGTAATCCTTCAGGTTGTTCGCCATGTCCTTCGGATTGAAGGTGATCGCGGTCCAGAAGTAACAGAAGAAGTAAATCAGGATGATGTAAAACAGGTTGTACAGGAATCCCCGGTCGCTGCCGAAGGCCGACGCCAGCATTCGCAGCGTTTCCGACTCCGGCCACCAGGCCGACAGTTGGCTGAAAATAAACAACGGGAACATGAGCAGACTGGACGCGAAGATGATCGGCATCACACCGGCCTGATTGACCCGCAGCGGCAGGTATTGGCGCTGCCCGCCATACACCCGGCGACCACGAACGTGTTTCGCACTCTGCGTCGGGATCCGCCGCTGTCCCTGCGTGATCGCCACGACCGCAACCACAACCGCGACGAACAGGAACGCCAGCACCAGCAGCTTGTCGATACCTGCGTCCGTACCGAGGCCGATACCACTCGTCATGGCCGGCGCGAGCAGGTTCTTCGCCGCTTCGGGCATCCGGGCGAGAATTCCCGCCATGATCAGCAGACTGATCCCGTTCCCGATGCCGTACTCGTCGATCTGTTCACCGATCCACATGAGCAGGATGGTGCCGGCGGTCATCGTGATTGCCGCCGCGACATGGGACGGGAACGTATTGAAATCGGTCATGATCGGCGACGGGTCCATGGACGCCAGGTAGCGGATCCACATGTAACTCTGGCCGAGGCACAGCACCACCGTCGCGTATCGTGTGTATTCGTTAATCTTCTTCCGGCCCGACTCCCCTTCCTTCTGCAACGCTTCGAGCGGCGGATACACGCTCGCGAGCAGCTGGAAGATGATCGATGCCGAGATGTACGGCATGATTCCCAGGCCGAAGATCGTGCTCATGCCGATCTGCGAGGCGGAAAACAGCTCGACGACCTGCAACGCCCGCCCCAGTCCGCCATCCTGCTGCTGCTGGAGCGCCTGCAGGGTGTCGCGGAGCTGGTCCTGGTTGATAATCGGCAGCGGGATCTGGAATCCCATTCGGTAGACCGCGAGCAGGAACAGTGTCAGCAGAATCTTCTGCCGCAGCTCGGGAATCCGAAAGACGATCAGCATCTTCTCAAGCATGGAGACTGCATCCTCTTGTCGGGAAGCGACCCTGGGATCCTTCCGGGCACGTTGCCGACCGGGCCGTCGCCGCAACGGGCAGCCGACGGGTTCCGATCCGGCGTTTCAGTCCGCGATGCGCTTTCGGTTCCAAGCCATCCGCGAATTCGTTTCCAGGCGCGATCTCTAGAACTGCCGGCGCACGCCGGCCGAAATCACTCACATCCCTGAATCGTTAAATCACCGTCTCGACCGAGCCGCCCGCCGCCTTGACCTTCTCGGCGGCACCCTTCGAGATGCGGTTCACCTTCACCGTGAGCTTCTTCGTCAGCTCGCCGTCACCCAGCACCTTGATGGCGTCGTAACGACCCTTCACCAGGCCAGCGGCCTTCAGCGACTCGGCATCGACGACCGCACCATTCTCGAAGACGTTCTCCAGCGCTTCAAGATTGACGATCGCGACGCGCGTCGAGAAGAAGTTGTTGTTGAAGCCGCGCTTCGCAATCCGGCGCATGAGCGGCATCTGACCGCCCTCGAAGCCGAGCCGCGACGAGTAACCCGCACGGCTGCCGGCGCCTTTATGGCCGCGACCGGAGGTCTTGCCCAGACCCGACCCGGTGCCGCGTCCGAGACGTTTGCGTTCCTTATTCTTCCGTACCCCGCGATGGACGTCGTCGAGAATCATGCCGACCACCTGACCTTTATACAGTTCGCGTAATCACGCGGAATGAATTTCTTCCGGGCCTCGCGCCCGCGCCCCCTGCCGCCGATTGCCAAACCAGGCTCAGACGGTCACGCCCCGCAGCCGGGCGACTTCTTCGCGCGTCCGGAGCTTCTTCAGTCCGTCAAGCGTCGCCTTGACCACGTTGATCGGGTTGGTCGAGCCGCGGCACTTCGTGAGAATGTCGTGCACGCCAGCGGATTCCAGCACCGCGCGGACACTGTTCCCGGCGATAACGCCCGTACCCGGAGCAGCCGGCAGGAGCAGAACCCGCGACGATCCATAGCGGCCGATGACCGCGTGCGGAATCGTGTTTCCCGCCAGCGGGACGCTGATCATGTGCCGTGCTGAGTTCTTGACCGCCTTCTCGACCGCGTTGGGGACTTCGCCCCCCTTGCCGTAGCCGTAACCGACCCGGCCCTTCTGGTCGCCGACGACGACGAGCGCGGTGAAGCTGAAGCGGCGGCCACCCTTGACGACGCAGGCACACCGGCGGATCTGCACGACCCTTTCGGGGCCTTCAGTGCGAGTTTCAGACGACACGATCAATACTCCCGATGAAACGAGCAATCCGCCGGCCGCCTCAGCCCGCGGAGCACCCTCGAATGTTTCTGCACGGACGCAGTACTGGCACTGCGGCGCCGCTTCCCGCAGCCGGAGACCGACGGCGGTCTCCCCTGCGCCCCTTTGTTGTCAGAACTCCAGACCGCCGCTCCGCGCCGCGTCAGCAAGGGCCGCAACACGACCATGATAACGATACTGGCCCCGATCGAAAACCACCTGCTTGATTCCCTTTTCGAGCGCCCGGGCGGCAATCGTCTGGCCGACCTTCTCGGCGGCCGCCTTGTTGCTTCCCGAGCCCTCCACGAGGCCCTTCTCCGCAGTGCTGGCCGCAGCGAGCGTATGCCCGGTGGTGTCGTCGATAATCTGGGCGTACATGTGCTTGTTGCTGCGGAAGACCGACAACCGCACACGACCCGCCGTCTTCCGGATGCGATTCCGCACCCGGAACTGCCGGTTCTGACGCTGCTTGGTAATGCGTTCTGAAAGTCTCATGATCGAATCCGACCCGTTGATGTTGCCAACAATTCTGCGAATGCTTCCGGGTGACCGCGCTCGTGTGTCTCCCCGTCGCCCACTCAGCCGCCGCGAGCGGCGTTGCGGCCTGATCAGGCGCTACCGAATGCCTTACCGGCCTTGCGACGGATCTGCTCGCCCTGGTAGCGGATCCCCTTGCCCTTGTAGGGCTCGGGGGGCCGGACCCGGCGAACCTCGGCGGCGAACTGGCCGACGGCCTGCTTGTCGGTGCTTCGCAGCGTAATGTGCGTGTTGTCGGGAACTTCACACTGGACATTCGCGGGAATCGGCAGACGCACGATGTTCGCGTAGCCCACCTGCAGTTCCAGGTTCTTCCCCTTGATCGAGGCCTGATAACCGACGCCGACGATCTCGAGCTTTCGCTCGAACGGCGTCGTTGTGCCCTGAACCATGTTGTTGATCAGGCTCCGCGTCAGCCCGTGCAGCGCCTTGCTCATCCGCTCATCATCAGGCCGCTCGACAACGATCGCCTGCGCCCCTTCGTCCAGACGGACGCGGATTCTCGGATGGACCTGCAGCTTCAGCTCGCCGGCCTTCCCCTTCACGGTCACCAGCTGGTTCTCGATCTTGACTTCCGTACCGCTGGGGACGGGGATGGGCTTCTTACCGATTCGCGACATGGCTAACGTACCTGAAACGCTGTGTCTGTGAACTGCTGAGTGATGCCGGCGGCCGTCTCTCCGCGACGCCCCGTCCTCGTCCGACTACCAGAGCTTGCAGAGAACCTCTCCACCGACGCCCTGAGCCTTCGCTTCGCGGTTGCTCAGCAGGCCCTTGTTCGTCGACAGGATGCTGATCCCCAGCCCCTGCAGCACATCCGTGAGCTCGTCCACCGCCGAGTACACCCGGCAGCCGGGCTTGCTGACGCGCTGAATGAACTGGATCAGGCGCTCGCCGTTGGGGCCGTACTTCAGGTTGATCCGGAGAATGTTGTTCGGCTGCTGCTCGAACACCTCGTAGTCCCAGATGTAACCTTCCCGCTGGAGGACGTTCGCGATCCCGATCTTAATCTTCGAAGCCGGGACATCCACAAACGGACGCTCAATCGCCACGGCATTCCGGATGCGGGTGAGCAGGTCGGCAATCGGATCGGTCATCATACGCGGAAATTCCTCGAATCACGTGGCTCCGATCAATCAGTCTCGGTGCCGGTGTATTGTCTGTGTCTAGCTTGAGAGTGCTCTTGTCGTTGTATCAACCTGCCGCCGGCGAACGGACACCGTTCACGCCTGCTCCGTCCGGAACGGAAGGCCGATCTCCTTCAGGAGCAGACGACCTTCCTCGTTCGTCTTCGCGGTCGTGACAATGGTGATGTGCATCCCCTGCACATGATTCACCTTGTCGGCTTCAATTTCCGGGAAGACCAGCTGCTCGCTGAGCCCCAGGCTGTAGTTTCCACGACCGTCAAACCCCTTCGGGTTCAAGCCGCGGAAGTCGCGAACGCGCGGCAGCGCCAGGCTGATCAGCCGGTCGAGGAATTCCCACATCCGGGCTCCCCGCAGCGTCACCATGCAGCCGATCTCCTGGTTCTCACGCAGCCGGAAGCCTGAAATCGACTTCTTCGCCTTCGTGATCTTCGGCTTCTGTCCGCTCAGAGTCGCCAGGTTCTGGGTCGCCTCCTCAAGTCGCTTGCGATCCTGAGTGGCCGCCCCGACCCCCATGTTCACCACGACCTTCGTGAGGCCGGGAAGTGCATGAGGATTCGTCCGTCCGAGTTCCTTCTGGAGCCGCGGAAGAACTTCTTTGCGATACTGCTCTTGTAACCTGGGTACCATCGTGCTTTCCCAACCACTGTCTTGTCGCCGGCAGACTGTCGTGGCTGCGGATTCCGCTCGCTACGACCTGAGTCTCATGTCCGATTGCCGAGTTCGCGTCGTGCCCGGCGTCCGTCCACCCGGATCAGCCGACAGAGACCGCGATGTCTTCTAATGAAAGCCACCCGCAGCCTGAAGCTGCGGGAGCCGGATCAACCTTTGTTTGCCTTCGCCGCGCCAATCTGGCCGTGCTCTTTACCGCAGCGTTTGCAGACGCGGAACTTCGTCCCGTCTTCACGCACGCTGACGCCGACCCGGACACCCCGGCCGCACGCGTCACAGTAAAGCTGCACATTGGAAATGTCAATCGGCATCTCCAGCGACAGCCGGCCCCCCTGCGGGCTCTTGGGGTGACCACGGCGCACATGCTTGTACACCCGGTTCACGCCTTCGACCACAACCTTGCGACCGCCATCGACAAGCTGCAACACCTTGCGGGGAGTCGGGCGAGCGTCGTCACCGTTGGTCACCTGGACCAGATCACCACGTCGAATTTTCATCTCTACACCACCTCGCTCGCCAGACTGATAATCTTCATGAACCGGCGATCCCGGAGTTCCCGGGCGACGGCTCCGAAGATGCGCGTCCCTTTCGGGTTCATGTCGTTGTCGATGAGAACGACCGCGTTCTTGTCGAACCGCACGTAGCTGCCGTCGGCACGCCGCGTCGCCTTCTTGCAGCGGACGATCACCGCCCGCGCGACTTCCCCGGCCTTGATCGAGCTGCCCGGCATCGCCTTCTTGATGCTGACGACGATGACGTCACCCAGACCTGCCGTCCGCCGGCCCGTCCCGCCCAGCACCTTGATGCATCCTGCAACTTTCGCCCCGCTGTTATCCGCAACGTCGAGGAGCGTCTGCATCTGAATCATGATTTATTCACCACCTGAAATCGATTCTCAAAAAATCGATCTACTTCGCGATCTCGATTCGAGACCAGACGCCACACTGCGTCGAGGACTCGTTGCGGTTTGCTGTCTGCGGCGTCTCACCCGTTAAGAGGTTCCAGACCGCCTCTTGCCCCGCCTTCAGGAACCCGTTTCGGTCGCATCCGTCTTTCCGGCCGCTTCCGCCTCATCGGCAAGATCCGCCGGAGCGACGCCGTTGCCGCGCTGAACAATCCGCAGCAGCTCCCACCGCTTCAGCCGCGACCGCGGCCGGCATTCCACGATTTCAACAACATCCCCTTCGCGGGTGACATTCTCTTCATCGTGGACGTGACAGACGGTAATGCTCCGCAGGCGCTTGCCGTACTTCGGGTGCTTGTACAACCGCTGCACTTCAACCCGACGCGACTTCTGCATCTTGTCGCTGGTGACGACGCCGATTTCTCGCTTCTTCATGACTCACCTTGAGTGTGACCGACCGTTGAGCGGCGACTTGCCCCGACCTCAACCAGGCTGACCGGCTTCCGCCGCCGCCTGCTGACTCCCCGCTCCCGACGCACGCGAACGCTCGTGCTGAATCGTCTTGATGCGGGCAATCTCCCTTCGCATTTTGCGCAGGTTGCTCGGGGCGTCGAGCCGCTCCGTGGCGGCCTGGAACCGCAGTCGGAACAGCGACTCCTGTGCTTCACGCAGAGCGAACGTGAGTTGCTCGTCGCTCATCTCCCGCAATTCTTTAACCTTCGCCATCGCCAGCTTTCCTCGCGGCCCGCTTTCACAGCTGTCGGCTCACCACACCGCCTGCCCGGAACAGCTCCGGCGCCGGCGGCGGATTCGACAGTCTCTACGAACCGCCGCGTATAGACTGAGTAAGTATCTGCTATTCCCCGGGACGACGACCAACCAGACGCACGCGAAGCGGCAGCTTGTAGGCGACACGCGCGAAGCACTCCCGCGCCGCGTCCTGAGTCACGCCGGCGAGTTCAAACAGAACCGTGCCCGGCTTGACGACTGCCACCCAGTGATCCGGTTCACCCTTACCCTTACCCATTCGGGTTTCGAGCGGACGAGCCGTCACGGGCTTGTGCGGGAAGATCCGGATGAACAACCGGCCGTCGCCGCGAATGTATTGCTGTGCCGCGATACGGCACGCCTCGATCACATTGGCGGCAATGTAGCCGCCCTGCGTCGCCTGCAACCCCCAGTCCCCGAGGACGACGGTGTTGCCCCGCGTCGCATTACCTCTTATGCGCCCTCTTTGGCTTTTGCGGTGCTTGACCCGCTTTGGCATGAGTGCCATCGCCCGTCTCCTCGTCAGAATAATCCCCGAGATCAATCCACACTTTAACGCCGATGGTTCCCATAGTCGTCGCCGACTTCGCGAACCCGTAATCAATATGCTTCCGCAGCGTCGAGAGCGGAATCGAGCCGCGGCTCGCCTTCTCGCAGCGGGACATTTCCGCACCGCCGAGACGCCCCGACAGCTGCACCTTGACTCCGTGCACGCCCGCTTCCATCACCTGGTCGAGCGCCCGCTTGATCGTCCGCCGGAAACTTCCCCGCTTCGCGAGCTGCTGAGCGATGTCTTCCGCCACCAGCACCGCACTGCGGTTGGGATTCGTGACTTCAACGATCTTCAGTTCCATCCGCCGTCCGACCAGGTCTTCGAGCTCCGCCTTCAGGCGATCGACTTCCTGCCCCTTGCGGCCGATGATGATCCCCGGCCGCGCGGTGTGCAGGTGCACGATCACCTGATCGCGAGTGCGCTCGATCTCAACCTTCGGAATTCCGGCGAAGAGATACTTCTTCTTGATGAACTCGCGGATCTTGTAGTCTTCCACGAGCAGCTCACCGAATTCCTTCTTGGAGGCGTACCAGCGGCTCCGCCAGTCTTCGGTGATCCCGATCCGGAATCCTGTTGGTCGAACTTTTTGGCCCATGGCCGAAATCCTCTCGCGTCTTTGCTACCGTTGAACCAGTGTTTCGCGACCACAGGATCAGACGAGATCCTGACCCTCGATCCCCACATGGATGTGCGAGAACTTGCGCTTGATGAGGTAGGCCATGCCCCGCGCCCGCGGTCGCAACCGCTTGAACATTGGCCCCTCGTCAACGCGGGCCTCAAGAATCCGCAGCGACTCGACGTTGCGGGCGCCGCGATCTTCCGCGTTGGCCATCGCGCTCTTCAGCACCTTCTCGAGCATCCGCGCCCCGCGGTTCGGAATGTACCGCAGCGTGTTGACGCCCTCGACCGCCGACTTGCCGCGAATCAGATCCGCGAACGGACGCACTTTGGTCGGAGCAATCCGCGCGAACCGGTGCGTGGCTTTATACATCATGACGTTAAACTCCTGCCGCTGTACATCCAACGTGTGTTGCTCTGCAATCGCCTGCCGCCAGTGACCCGATGCCCGCGGCTCGAAATGCCGCCGTCACACCTTCAACCGGCAACTACTTCTTCCCGCCCTTGCCGCCGTGTCCGCGGAAGGTCCGGGTCGGCGCGAATTCGCCGAGCTTGTGTCCGACCATCTCCTCAGTCACGTACACGTTGATGTGTGCCCGGCCGTTGTGAACCAGGAACGTGTAGCCAATGAACTCCGGAGCGATGGTGGAACGACGGCACCAGGTCTTGATCGGCTCCTTGGACCGCGCGGCCTCGCGCTGCTCGACCTTCTTCAGGAGCTTCAGATCGACATAAGGCCCTTTTTTCAGTGAACGACCCATGAGCTTTCCTCACCAGTGGACCATCTCGCCCCGCGTCGGGGACTGTGGCCGTAGATACCGTTGTTTTCTCACCGACCGAAGAGATTCGCCGCGACTACTTCAGCTGACCGTAACGCACCGACTTCCGGCGGCGAATAATCGCCTTGGTCGAAGCCTTGCGACGATTCCGCGTCCGCCCGCCCTTCGCCAGCTTGCCCGTGGGGCTGACCGGGTGACGGCCACCCGAGCGACGGCCTTCACCACCACCCATCGGGTGAGCGTGCGGGTTCATCGCCGATCCGCGGACGCTCGGACGAATTCCCTTCCACCGCTTCCGACCCGCCTTGCCCAGGCGAATCTTGATGTGTTCCGAATTGCCGATCACACCGATCGTCGCCCGGCACTTGCTCGAGAGCCGGCGAATTTCGCCCGAGGGCAACGTGATCTGCGCCCACTGCCCTTCGCGGGCGTTCATCGTCGCGCCGGTCCCGGCACTGCGGCAAAGCTGTCCGCCGTGCCCGGGGATCATCTCGATGTTGTGAATCACCGTTCCCGGCGGGATCTTCGACAGCGGCATGCAGTTGCCGACGTTCGGCTCAACATCTTCGCCGCTGATCACCGTCTGACCGGCGGTCAGGCCTTCGGGAGCGAGAATGTAGGTCTTCTCGCCATCCGCGTAGTGGAGCAGCGCGATTCGCGCCGTGCGGTTGGGATCGTACTCGATATAAGCGACCTTGGCCGGCACGCCGTCCTTCGTCCGCTTGAAGTCGATGATCCGGTACATCCGCTTGTGACCACCGCCGATATGACGCGAGGTGATCTTCCCCTGGAAGTTCCGGCCGCCCGTCTTCTTGTAGCGGACCAGCAGTGACTTTTCAGGCTTCTTGCGGCGATCCGTGATTTCCGCGAAGTCGCTGACAGACGCACCGCGTCGAGCAGCGCTTGTTGGCTTGTAGTAGCGGATTCCCATGGCCGACCTTCTAAACTACTTGAAACCGTGGCCGCCGCAGCATGCCGGCGACGAGTGTACCCAATGAATCCCGACCGTCCTGAACCGAACCGCAGCGCTCCTTAGAAGAACGCGATGCGATCTTCCTCGTGCAGTTCGACGATCGCCTTCTTCCAGTCCTGCGTGTGACCGATCTTCATCTTCGTGCGACGGGGCTTGCCGACGCGGTTCTGCGTCCGCACCTTCAGGACACGGACATCCCAGAGGCTCTCGACCGCCTTGCGGATGTCGGTCTTCGTCGCGAGCTTGTTCACCTCGAAGGCGTACGCATTGTAACGGCTGGAGATGTGCGTCCCCTTCTCCGTGACGAGCGGCCGCAGCACGATCTGGTAGGGCTCGAGCTCAACACCAGACTCAGTCAAGATTGCCATTTCACACCACCTGTCTTCGATCGAAACGCCTCAGCCGCCGGCCGCCCGGCACCCGTCCTTCTGCCCTATTCCGCCGCTTCAGCCGGGGCCGCCTTGGCCCGCAGCCGGTCGAGCGCCGCCTTCGTCAGCACGAGCTGCTTCTGACGCAACACGTCATAAGCATTCAGGTCCGAAGCCGGCGAGACCTGCAGCGTCGGGATATTCCGAGCCGACTTGTACACATTGCGGTCATGCTGCTCGACCGTGATCAGACAGCTCGTCTCTTCGAGACCGAGCGCCTTCAGCAGCTGAGCGATCGTCTTCGTCTTCGGTTCCGCCACACTCAACTCATCGAGGATCGTCACCTGCTGATCCAGGAACTTGCTGAGCACCGCCATCCGCGTCGCCAGGCGAACTGCCTTCTTCGGCAGCCGATAGCCCCAATCTTTGGGGAGCTTCCGGAAGGCATGACCGCCGCCACGACGGACGGGGGTCCGCTTCGGACCCATACGGGCCCGGCCGGTCCCCTTCTGCCGGTACAGCTTCTTTGTGCTTCCCGCCACTTCGCCGCGGGACTTCGTCCGGGCGGTCCCCACACGGCGATTCGCCTCGTACATCACGACGACGTCATGCAGCAACTGCCGATTGACACTGGCAGCCAGTTCGCTGGTGTCGAACTCATAGGTTCCGACTTGCTGGCCGGACGCGTTTTGAACAGGAAGCGTAATCATAGATCTAACCGAAACCTGTACTGATCGGGAGCCGCCTCACCCCGGCGTGCCGCAACGGCAACACCGGCAGCAAACCGCAGACTAACCCAGCTTGTTCGTCTTCCGAATCATCACCAGCCCGTCCTTCGGGCCGGGGATCGCACCGAGAACAACCAGGCAGTTGTTCTCTTCGTCAACCCGCACCACCTTCAGGTTACGAATGGTGACCCGCTCGTTGCCGTAGCGGCCGGCCATTCGCTTACCCTTTTTGATCCGCCCGCTGAAACCGCGGTTGGTCGCATGACCGCCGATACCACCCGCAGCGCGGTGCTTTCGCTGAACGCCGTGGCTCGCACGCAGACCACCGAAATTGTGCCGCTTCATGACACCCGCCGTACCGCGCCCCTTCGTGGTGCCAATCACATCCACATGCGTCACCTCGGCGAACAGACCGACCGTCACCTGCTGACCGACGTCAACGGCCACCTCTTCACCGTCTGTCCGAAACTCCCGCACGAACCGGGGCGGTTCGCAGTTCGCCTTCGGCAGCAACGCCACGCCACCCGCGGCACGCCGCCGCGAACGCTTGCTGCTGATCTGGGCAACATGACCGCGCTCCGACCGACGGGCGAGACGCCGCGGCTTCTCCTCGAAGCCGAGCTGAACCGCCTCGTAGCCATCGCGATCGAGGGTCCGCAACTGCAGAACCGTGCAAGGCCCGGCCTTGATCACAGTGACCGGCAGAATATTCCCCTGGTCATCATAGACCTGAGTCATCCCCACTTTCCGGCCTAACAATCCAACAGGCATGGTTGCGCCTTCCGCAATTCAGACTACCCAAGCACCAATCAACAACAACACGCCCACACACCGCAGCAGGAATCCGCGGAGCACACCAGCCGCCTGCGAGCCGATCGCCAGGACGCCGCAGACACCGCCCTCACAACGAGAGCAGAGACGGCACCCGAACCAACACAAGCCGGCAACAGAAGGGCCGAAGCCCCGGCCGGCAGTGCCACAGCTCAGCAACAGGCAGCGGGAACTACCCGTTTCCCCCCACAACCAACTCGACGATCAGGTCCCGGCAGCCGAGGCCTTGATCTTGATATCCACACCAGCCGGCAGCGACAGCTTGTTCAGCGCGTCAATCGTCTTGCCGGTCGGCTGAATAATATCGATCAGACGCTTGTGCGTCCGAATCTCAAACTGCTCTCTCGACTTCTTGTCGATGTGGGGGCTCCGCAACACCGTATAGCGCTCGATTCGCGTCGGAAGGGGGATTGGGCCGTGAACAACGGCTCCGGTCCGCTTCGCCGTGTCGACGATATCCGTAGCCGACTGATCAAGCACCGAGTGATCGTATGCTTCCATGCGGATCCGGATTCGTTCTTGTTTCTTCCCAGCCACCCCAGCGTTCCTTCCCATTATGCGTCCCGGGCGACCCCGCTGCGACGCGAAACAAAGTGTGGAAAACCCGAAATACTAGTGAGCCAAAATCTGTTTGTCAAGAATCGCCATCACGGTTTCGTGGATTTTCGAAACTGCCGTCAGAAAACCACTCTCCCCGCTACCCTCGCCGCCTCTTCGCGGACCGATCACGTCTCCGACAAACCACACGTCAATACACTGCGGAGGGAGAACCCCGCAAGCGAGCCGCCAGCCGGCTCCCTCGGGACTTCACGTCCCCATCATCTCCCGGAGCACCTCCGGCGGCGCCTCGGCATACGTGAGCGGTTCCATTGCGTAAGATGCGCGGCCTTGAGAAAGACTGCGAACCTGCGTGGAATAACCGAACATGCGAGCCAGGGGAACTTCAGCGACGATCACCCGCAGCTCACCCCGCTGTTCGGTACTCACAATCGAGGCCTTGCGGGACATCAGATCGGACTGGATGTTCCCCAGGAACTCATCCGGAGTCGTCACCTCCAGCCGCATGATCGGCTCAAGGAGCACAAGGCCCGCCTGATCCAGCGCCTTCCGCACCGCATCCGCCGCGGCCGCCTGGAGCGCCACCTCGACGGCATCATTCTGGCTATAATCGGCGTCCAGCAGGGTGAACTTCACCTGCGTCAGCGGATAGCCGAGCGTGCCGCCTCCCAGCGCCTCGTCCCGAATCGACTGCTCGATCACCTGCACCAGCGCCTTCGGCAACTGATTCGGCTTAAGCTCATTCTTCAACTGAATTCCAACTTCCGCCGGTGCCGGTTCGACCCGCACCCGCACGTGGGCCGACTGCGTGACCCCAGCCGTCGTGCGGTTGAACTCTCCGGTAACGGTCGTCGGGTTCCGGATCGTCTCGCGATAGCTCACCCGAGGCTTGTGCACGCGGACGTTCAGCTTGAAGTCGCGCTGCATCCGGTGACGGATCACCTCAAGGTGCAGCTCGCCCATCCCGCTGATCGTCGTCTGCCCGTTTTCCTCTTCCCGCGCCTTGAACGTGGGATCCTGCCGCGCGAGCAACCGCAAGGTCTCTGCGAGCTTCTTTCGATCCGCGCTCGACTCCGGCTCGACCGCCATCGAAATGACAGTATCGGGGAAAGTGATGCTCTCCAGCAGAATCGGCCGGTGCGGGTCGCACAGCGTATCCCCGGTCACCGCATCCTTCAGCCCGACAACACCGACGATCGTCCCCGCCGGAGCCTCATCAACCTTCTCGCGACGGTCGGCGTGGATGTGCCAGAGCTGATTCACCAGCTCCTTCTTCCCCGTCCGCGGATTCAATACCCGCGCCCGGCTCGACAACACCCCCGAATAGACACGGACGAAACAGAAATCGCCGTGCTGATCGGCAACGATCTTGAACACCAGCCCGCAGAACGGCTCATCCACCGAAGGCTTGCGGACAACAATCTCTTCTTTCTTCGAGTCCGGCTTCACCCCCTGCACGGGGGGAATATCAACCGGGCTTGGGAGGTACCGCTCAACCGCATCCAGGAGCGGCTGCACCCCGATGTAATTTAACGAGGACCCACACAGTACCGGTTGCAACTGATTGTGCACCGTCCCCTGCCGGAGCAGCCGATAGACATCCTCAGCCGGGATGTCCTCGGTCTCCATGTACGCACTCAGCACGTCGTCATCGAGCAGCGCGACGCTTTCGAGCAGTTTCCGCCGGGCCTCGGCCGCCTGTTCCCGGTACTCTTCGGGAATCTCCTCGACGCGAATGACGGCTCCCTGCGCCTCCGAGTCGAAGTACAGCGCCTTTTGTTCGATCAGGTCGATAATGCCCCGGAACGCATTCGGATCGGGCGGCGACCCGGCCCCCATCGGAATCTGCACGGCGACAGGATGCGCCTGCAGGCGGACCCGAATCTGTTCGAACACGCGATCGAAATCCGCCCCGACCCGGTCCATCTTGTTGATGAAGCAAACGCGGGGGACGTGATACTTGTTCGCCTGCCGCCAGACAGTCTCGCTTTGCGCCTCAACGCCTTCGCGGGCGCTGAAAATCACGACACCGCCGTCCAGCACGCGGAGACTGCGCTCCACCTCGGCGGTAAAGTCGACGTGGCCCGGCGTATCGATGATATTGATCATCGTGTCGTGCCAGTAGCACGTCACCGCGGCCGAGTAGATTGTGATGCCCCGCTGCTGTTCCTCCGGATCGAAGTCGGTCTCGGTGGTTCCCTCATCCACCTCCCCCATGCGGTGGGAAGTCCCGGTGTAGAAGAGAATCCGCTCGGTCGTTGTCGTCTTACCGGCATCAATGTGAGCAATGATGCCGATATTGCGGATTTTTTCTATCGGGGAAGACATGGGAAAACAGGTCCAGCGGAGTGGCTGCCCGGGACAGCCGCAGGGGATCGATCCAGCTTAAAATGAGACGCCGCCGGTCGCAGCGGCGGCAATCAGACCCCGCAGAAATCGGACCGACTTGAACAAATAATGCGGCCAATCACGTTGCCGAGTTTGGCCGCATTGCCAGTTTTTCCAGACACCCGCCTTACCAGGCGAAGTGCGCGAACGCCTTGTTGGCTTCCGCCATGCGATGGACGTTGTCTCGCTTCGTCATCGCCGCACCTTCGCGGCGCGACGCGGCGACCAGCTCGTCCGCGAGCCGCAGTTCCATCGGGCGGCCCTTCTTGTCGCGGCACGCCTCGAGAATCCAGCGAATCGCCAGCGTCTGCTGCCGACGGGAGTTAACCGGCGTCGGCACCTGGTAGTTCGCACCACCCACCCGCTTCGACCGCACTTCGATCGAGGGCTTCACGTTCTCGATCGCCGCGTTGAAGACGTCCAGCGGCTCGGCATCGGGCACCCGCTTCTTGATGTGATCCATCGCGGCATACAGCACCCGCAACGCGACACTCTTCTTGCCGTCGTGCATCAGGCAGTTGGCGAATTTCGACAGAAGCAGAGAGTGATACCGCGGATCGGGCCGAAGCTGCGACTTGCTGGCGGTGTACCGAGTGGCCATAAGGACGACCTTCTGCAGGGAACTGGATGCACGGGCTTCCCTCTACGGAAGCCGCCCACCCTGAGTCTACGAAACTTGTGATCGATTGAATTCAACAGACCGGAGCACGCCCGGCGAAACTCCGGCAACAAAGCGAGCGGGCAACTTTTCTCACCCGCCCATCCTGCCCAACACCCACTATTTGGGGGCCTTCGCTCCGTAGCGGCTGCGCGCCTGCTTACGGCCGTTGACGCCGAGGGTATCGAGAACACCGCGAATAATCTTGTACCGCACACCCGGCAGGTCACGCACACGACCGCCGCGAACCAGCACGATCGAGTGTTCCTGCAGGTTGTGCCCCTCACCGGGGATGTAGGCGGTCACTTCCTTGCCGTTCGAGAGCCGCACGCGGGCCACCTTCCGCAGAGCGGAGTTCGGCTTCTTGGGGGTGATCGTCTTCACCTGCAGACAGACGCCGCGCTTCTGCGGGCAGCCTTCCAGAACAGGCGTCTTCGACTTCGAAGACTGCTTCTTGCGCGGCTTGCGAATCAGTTGATTGATCGTGGGCATCGGTTTTCCCTGGAATAACACACGACCGGGACACCCCGGCCGAGCTTCCCAACCCGCAGCAGTTTCTCGCCGACGGGGAAGATTTCAGGCGTCAGTTTTTGGATCATGCACAATAGCCGCTTCCCTGCAGGTCGTCAAGGCGCTGAGACCCGCAGAAACCCGGCTTTCCCGCGCTTTTCGGGCTGCTGTTCGTGGAGCGCGTCAAAGTGGCGACTCCACGAACGATTTTCCCATCCGGCGCGACATTGACCGGCTTCGCCCCCTCAGGATCGTCTCTTCCCGGCAGGAGAAACCGGCAGTCCGGCAATGAGCCACCGGGAAATATCTCGGCAGCTCATCGCCTTAAATCAACGGAATTTTAAAAGTCAGACTACTCCGGCGACTGACCGTCTCCACTTTGGGATTCGGGAGCCGTCGAACCCGCACCGTCGCGGCTTTCGTTCAGCAGCAGCGAGCGGGCGGCGAGCATGCGTTCCTTCTCGGCCTGCAGCTCGACCAGCGCTTCCGGACGGATCCGGACCTCCGCTTCCTGGTGCATCCGGAACCCGGTTCCCGCGGGAACGAGGTGACCCAGGATTACGTTTTCCTTGAGTCCGACCAGGCGGTCCACCTTGCCGGCGAGTGCCGCCTCGGTGAGCACCTTTGTCGTCTCCTGGAAGCTGGCCGCGGAGATAAAGCTTTCGCTCTGGACCGCCGCCTTGGTGATTCCCAGCAGCTGCGTGCTGGCCGTGGCGGGCTTCGGCCTGGTGTGGGTGGCCGGTCGCCCGTTCGCCATCTCGACCTGCGAGTTGACTTCCTCGAACGTCGCGAGGGGAACGATGTCCCCTTCGTGGAACTCGGTGTCGCCCGGATCGACGACCTTCACGCATTCGAGCAGCTGCTGGTTGATCCGCCGCAGCTCGAACTTGTCGATCACGATTCCCGGCAGCAGGTTGGTATCTCCCACCTTGTCCACGCGGAGCTTCCGCAACATCTGAGCGATTGTAATCTCGATGTGCTTGTCGTCAATTTCCACGCGCTGCGACCGGTAGACATTCTGGACTTCCCGCAGCAGATACTGCTGCACGGCTTCCTCGCCGCTGACGCGGAGAATGTCGTGAGGCACCAGCGGACCGTCGACGAGCGGGTCGCCCGCACGCACGATGTCCTTCGCGTGCACCCGCAGGTGCTTACCGTGCGGAATGATGTGCTCGCGTTCGGTTCCATCCTCGCCGCGGATGATGATCACCCGCTTGCCACGCTTCTTCTCGGCGACGATTTCCACTTCGCCGTCGATCTCGGCGATGATCGCCGGATCTTTCGGCTTGCGGGCTTCGAAGAGCTCGGTGACGCGCGGCAGACCACCGGTGATGTCCTGCGTACCGGCCGATTCACGCGGCGTTTTCGCCAGCACGGTACCGGCCGAAACCTGCGCCCCCCGCTCGACTTCGATATTTGCCCGTTCCGGCAGGTAGTAGAAGTCGAGAATCTTTCCGGCGGCATCTTCGAGGATGATCTGCGGGTGCAGGTCCCCCTTGCTTTCGATGACCGTCCGCCGCACGTGACCGCTGTGCTCGACCTCGGTACGAATCGATTCGCCTTCGACGCATTCCTCGTAACGGACGCGCCCACCCACTTCCGCCAGAATCGGCACCGAGTGCGGGTCCCACTGGCAGATGATCGTGCCGACCTGCACTTCGTCTTCCTCGTTGACGAGCAGCACCGCACCGTTCGGCACGGTATGCTTCTCGAGCTCACGCTCCTTCGCGTCAACGATGATGACCTCACCCTGACGGGCGAGCACGACGTTCTTGCCTTCCGCGTTGACGACCGTGCGAATGCGGGCGAACCGCACGCGACCGGCACGCTTGGTGCGAATTTCGCTCTCTTCAACCTCGCGGGAGGCCGTTCCACCGATGTGGAAGGTCCGCATCGTCAGCTGCGTACCCGGTTCACCGATACTCTGGGCGGCGATGATTCCGACCGCCATCCCCTCTTCCACCAGGGCACCGGTCGAGAGGTCCATGCCGTAGCACAGGCGGCACATGCCCAGTGCGGCCTCGCAGGTCATCGGGCTGCGGACCTGGATCTTCTCCAGACCCAGCGCCTGAATCTTCCGGGCGATGTCGACCGTGATCAGCTCGCCTTCCCGGACGATCACCTCGTCGGTGATCGGGTTGACGATGTTGGTCCGGCTCACGCGGCCGCGAATGGCGTCCGCGAGACTGACTTCGACCTTCTCACCACGATAGACCACGCCGCGGGTAATCCCCTGCGTCGTGCCGCAGTCGTGCATGGTGATGACCATGTTCTGACAGATGTCGGCCAGCTTGCGGGTGAGGTAACCGCTGTCCGCCGTCTTGAGAGCCGTGTCGGCCAACCCCTTGCGGGCACCGTGCGTCGAGCTGAAGTACTCGAGCACCGACAGCCCTTCGCGGAAGTTCGCCTTGATCGGCGTTTCGATAATCTCGCCGCTCGGCTTGGCCATCAGTCCCCGCATGCCGGCGAGCTGCCGAATCTGCTCGACACCACCACGGGCACCCGAGTTCGCCATCAGGAAGATCGGGTTGACGTACTTGCCGCCGTCGCGGACGTCGTTCTCCAGCTCCGCCATCATGGCGGTGGTGATCTGTTCGCGGGCGTGGGTCCAGGTATCGAGAACCTGGTTGTAACGCTCCTGATCGGTGATGATGCCGCGCTCGAACAGCTTCTGCCGCTGCAGCACCAGCTTCTCCGCTTCGCCGATCACCTTCTCCTTGTTCGGGGGAGTGATCAGGTCGCTGGTCGCGAAGGAGAGACCGCTGCGCGTCGACTCCTGGAACCCGAGCTCTTTCATCCGGTCGAGCAGCTCGATGGTCGCCCGCCGTCCGAGTTCGAGGTAGCAGTCGGAAATGACGTTCGCCAGGTCCTTGCTCCGCATGGTCAGGTTGTAGTAGGCCATGCTCGGGTGGACGATGTCGTTGAAGAACACGCGCCCCACCGTCGTGCTGATCAGCTTGCCCGGCTTGTGCGTGTCGGCACCTTCGCCCTTGACCTTCTTGTCGCGGGGCAGACGCACCTTGATCCGGGCGTGTGTCGCCACCTTCCCCTGGGCGTACGCCAGGTGCACCTCGGCGGTCGAGGCGAAGGTCATCCCGTCGCCTCGCATGCCTTCCTTCGACAGCGTGACGTAGTAGCAACCCATGACGATGTCTTGCGACGGCGAGATAATCGGCGCACCGTTGCCGGGGCTGAAGATGTTGTTCGTCGACATCATCAGCGTCGTCGCTTCGACCTGGGCCTCGATCGAGAGCGGCAGGTGGACGGCCATCTGGTCGCCGTCGAAGTCCGCGTTGAAACCCTTGCAGACGAGCGGGTGGATGCGGATCGCGTTCCCTTCGACCAGAGTCGGCTCGAACGCCTGGATACCCATCCGGTGCAGCGTCGGAGCACGATTCAACAGGACCGGGTGATTGGTGATCACCTCGTCGAGGATATCCCACACATCCTCGTCCTTCCGCTCCAGCATCCGCTTCGCGCTCTTGATCGTGTCGGCATGGCCGAGCTCCTTCAGGCGGCGAATGACGAACGGCTGGAAGAGCTCGAGGGCGATCTTCTTCGGCAAGCCGCACTGGTGCAGCTTCAGCTCGGGGCCGACGACGATCACGCTTCGCGCGGAGTAGTCGACGCGCTTACCCAGCAGGTTTTCGCGGAACCGCCCCTGCTTCCCCTTGATCATGTCGGTCAGCGACTTCAACGGCCGGTTCGACGAACCGAGCACGGGCCGTTTGCAGCGGTTGTTGTCGAACAGGGCATCGACCGACTGCTGCAGCATCCGCTTCTCGTTGCGGACGATGACTTCGGGCGCGTTCAGGTCGACGAGTTTCTTCAGCCGGTTATTGCGGTTGATGATCCGGCGGTAGAGGTCGTTCAGGTCGCTCGTCGCGAAGTTCCCCGAGTCGAGGAGCACGAGCGGACGCAGGTCCGGCGGAATCACCGGAATGACGTCGAGAACCATCCACTCCGGCTTGTTGTCGCTGTCGCGGAGGCTTTCGACGATCTTCAGCCGCTTGATGAGCTCCTTCATCTTCTGCTGGCTGCCGGTCGTCTTCAGCTCTTCGCGGAGCTTCTGCGACAGTTCAACCAGGTTGAGGTTCATCAGCAGCTTCTTGATCGCCTCAGCACCCATGTCGATCTCGAACGTCCCTTCGCCGTACTTGGCGCGGGCGTGCCGGGCTTCTTCCTCGGTGAGCAGCTGGTTCTGACGCAGCGGCGTATCGCCCGGATCGATGACGACATAGTCCTGGAAGTAGATGACCTTCTCCAGGCTGGTCGTCTTCATGTTCAGCAGCGAACCGAGCCGGCTCGGCATCGACTTGAAGAACCAGATGTGGACGACGGGGGCCGCGAGCTCGATGTGCCCCATCCGCTTGCGGCGGACGCGGCTGTGGGTCACCTTCACCCCGCAGCGGTCGCAGATCATCCCCTTGTACTTCATGCCGCGGTACTTGCCGCAGGCGCACTCCCAGTCCTTTTCCGGTCCGAAAATGCGCTCGCAGAAGAGGCCGTCTCGCTCCGGTCGGTACGTGCGATAGTTGATCGTTTCGGGTTTCTTGACCTCGCCGAATGACCAGCTCCGGATGTCGTGCGGACTCGCGAGTCCGATCTTCACGGCACCGTAGTCATTGACGCGATCGTATGCTGTTTCGCCGATACTCACTTCACACGCTCCTTCTATCTTGTGCGGAAGAAGTGGTCAGATGTTGGGAGCAGCGACCACCCTGCCCTACCGCCTGCGCGACGACAACCGCGAAGCCGACACGCGGCTTCCGCCCCTCCGGAAACGCCCGGCGGCGGGAGCCGGGCTCATCCGCGGAGATGGCGTGACCCCCACTGCGGACGCGAATCCAGATTGAGCTGCAACCGGAGAACCCGCCAGCCATGAATCATAGACCGGTGGGCAAGTTCTCCGGCACCGGACGTTAGACCCGCTTCTTCTCGAGCTGCAGGTTCAGCCCCAGACCGCGGATCTCGTTGTTGAGCACGTCGAAGCTCGCCGGGGTTCCCGCCTCGAGCGTGTTCTCCCCCTTGACCATCGACTCGTAAATCTTCGTCCGCCCTTCCACGTCGTCGCTCTTCACGGTGAGCAACTCCTGCAGAATGTAAGCGGCACCGTAGGCCTCCAGTGCCCAGACTTCCATCTCTCCAAACCGCTGACCACCGAACCGCGCCTTGCCACCCAGCGGCTGCTGCGTGATGAGCGAGTACGGTCCGGTCGCACGGGCGTGGACCTTGTCATCCACGAGGTGATGCAGCTTCAGCATGTAGATGATGCCGACCGTCACCTTCTGCTCGAGCGCTTCACCCGTCCGGCCGTCGTAGAGCACCGACTTGCCGTCTTCCGACAGACCGGCGTCACGCAGCAGGCTCTGAATCTCCTCCTCGGAGGCACCGTCGAAGACCGGGCAGATCGCCTGGAAGCCGTGCTTCAACGCCGCGTAGCCAAGGTGGGTCTCCAGAATCTGACCGACGTTCATGCGGCTCGGAACGCCCAGCGGGTTCAGGATGATGTCCACCGGCGTACCGTCCTCCAGGAACGGCATGTCTTCCACCGGGAGGATCTTCGAGATCACACCCTTGTTTCCGTGCCGACCGGCCATCTTGTCGCCGACCGAGATCTGCCGCTTCGAGGCGACGTACACCTTGACCATCTGCAGCACGCCGCTGGGGAGTTCGTCCCCGCGCTTCATCGTGTTCAGCTCGTGGTCCAGCTCGTCGATCGCCTTCTCAACCAGCGGCCAGTGCTCCTTGATGACCTGGTTCGCGGCTGCCCGCTTCTGCGGACTCCGCAGATCGAACCGCTCGAACTTGTGCAGGAAGTCGCGTGCGAACGGAGCGACGATCTTCTCGTCCTTCTCCTTCCGCAGCTCCCGCCCGTCATCGTCGGTCACCGGCTGACCGATCGCTGCTTCGAACTCCACCAGGAAGTTGCGGAACGCTTCGGCAATCGCCTGGTTCCCCTTCTCTTCCTTGCTCTTCAGCTCGGCTTCGAACTTCTTCCGCTCGGCGTCCGAAAGGCTCATCCGGCGGGAGAACTTCTGCGTGTCGATGACAATTCCCTCGACACCGCTCGGCACTTCCAGCGACTCGTTCTTCACGTCTTCGCCGGCACGGCCGAAGATCGCGTGCAGCAGCTTCTCTTCGGGAGTCAGCTCCGACTTCGCTTTCGGCGACACCTTGCCGACGAGAATGTCTCCCGGCTGGACACGCGTGCCGATCTGCACGATGCCGTCTTCGTTCAGGTGCCGCAGCGCCTTCTCGCTGACATTCGGAATATCACGCGTGAATTCTTCCCGACCGAGCTTCGTCTCGCGGATCTCGACGTCGAATTCGTCGATGTGGATCGACGTGTAGACGTCGTCCTTCACGAGCCGCTCGGACAGAATGATCGCGTCCTCGAAGTTGTAGCCTTCCCACGACATGAAGGCGACGAGCACGTTGCGACCGAGCGCCAGCTCACCGTTATCGGTCGCCGCACCGTCGCAGAGCACCTCGCCCTTCTTCACGCGCTGGCCGACCTTGACGATCGGCTTCTGGTTCAGGCACGTCCGTTCGTTCAGACCGACGAACTTCCGCAGCGGATAGCGGACGCCGTCGACTTCGACCACGTTCGCGTCGACGTAAGTCACCTTGCCCGCCTTCTCGGCACGCACGACCATGCCCGAGTTCTGGGCGACCGGGCGCTCCAGCCCCGTGCCGACCAGCGGAGCTTCCGTCACGAGCAGCGGCACTGCCTGCCGTTGCATGTTCGAGCCCATCAACGCCCGGTTGGCGTCGTCGTGTTCGAGGAACGGAATCAACCCGGCGGAAACGCCGACCATCTGCGCGGGAGCCACGTCCATGTACTGGACCTGTTTCGCGCTCACCATGACGAAGTCGCTCTGGTAACGGGCAAGCACGCGGTCGTCGCGCAGCTTTCCATCGACAACGGGCGTGTCGGCGGGGGCCAGATACACGTCGGATTCTTCGTCCGCACGCAGCCACTGAACCTCGTCCGTCACCTTCGTGTCGACGACCTTACGGTACGGCGTGATCAGGAAGCCGTATTCGTCGACCTTCGAATAGATACTGAGGCTCGAAATCAGACCGATGTTCGTACCTTCCGGCGTCTCGATCGGGCAGATACGGCCGTAGTGCGAAATATGCACGTCGCGAACTTCGAAGCCCGCCCGTTTGCGGTTCAAGCCGCCGGGACCGAGGGCACTCAGACGCCGCTCGTGCGTGAGCATCGCCAGCGGGTTCGTCTGGTCGACGACCTGCGAGAGCTCGCCGCGGCCGAAGAAGTACTCGATCGCCGCCGAAACACTCTTGGGGTTGATGAGCGTCCGCGGCGTCATTTCCTCGACGTCCTTCAGGCTCATCCGCTCCTGCACGGTGCGGCGGAGTTTCAGGAAGCCCTTACGGATTTCGTCGGTCGCCAGCTCGTCGATCGTGCGCAGACGTCGGTTACCGAGGTTGTCGATGTCGTCCACGTGAGCCGTCGGATCGTTCGCCCGCAACCGCATCAGATAGCGGATCGCGTTGATGAAGTCCTCCGGACGGAGCGTCATCTCGTCATCCGGAATGTCCTGGTTGAACTTCCGGTTGATGCGGAACCGCCCCACGCGGCCGAGCCGGTAGCGGTTCACGTCGAAGAACTTCTCGCGGAACAGATCGATTGCCTTGTCGAGCTGCGGCGGGTTCCCGGGACGCAGCCGCTGGTAAATCCGCAGCAGCGCTTCCTGGTGGCTGGAGGTACCGTCGTCCGCAAGGCTGTTGATGATCAGCTGGTCGTCAAGCTGTTCGATGATCTCGATCGACTTGATGCCTGCAACCAGGAGTTCGTCGGCGACCTTCTGGGTGATCGTCTGCCCGGCTTCGACAATGATCTCACCGGAGCGCTCGTGCCGGACATCGTAAATCACATCCTCAACCGACGCCTTGCCGACCAGCTCGCCCATATCCGCGGCGGAAATCTTGACGGTCTTCGTCGGATGGAACAGCCGGATCAATGCCGCATCGGTCGAGTACTGCGGATCCATCGCGCGGAGCAGCGTCATCGCCGAGAACCGCCCGCTCTGATCGATGCGGACGCCGAGGCTTTCGCGCTTGCTGATGTTGAGCTCAATCCAGCTTCCGCGCTCGGGGATGACCCGGCAGGAGAAGGTCTTCTTCTCGCCCGGCTCCGAGGCCGAGACGAAATCCACACCGGGCGACCGGTGCAGCTGGCTGACCACGACGCGTTCGGCCCCGTTGATGATGAACTCGCCGCCGCCGATCATGATCGGCATATCGCCGAGATAGACCTCTTCCTCGATCGGCTGCTCCTTGTTCAGGCGGAGCCAGACGCGGAAGGGGCGACCGTAGGTGAGTCGCAGCTGGCGACACTCGACCGGGCTGTAGCGCGGTTTTCCGAGTTCATACTTGACGAACTCGAGTTTGTACTTCCCGTCGTAGCTCTCGATCGGGAAGATCTCCTCCAGAATCTCCTGCAGTCCCTGCGGCTGCCGGTCCCGAAACTCCTTGTCGAGTTGCAGAAAGCGGGCGTACGAAACGGTTTGAATCTGCGTCAGGTCGGACAGCTCGAACTCACTCCGAAGCTGACCGAAGTTGCGAACCTTTTCCGGAGTGATCTTACGGGTCGCGGGCGTCGGCATACGGCACTTCTTTCCCTGCTTACTTGACCTTCGCAATCGCTGGAGGGCGCGATGGAGGTCGATCCTCTTGCTGATGGGACTTACCGGACGTGGCGGCGGACAGGCCCATCAACAGTGACACAACGGCCCTCCCCCAAAGGGCCTTCACCGGAAGGCAGAACGGGCGCGCACCGCGCGCCACCGGCCACCCGTCGCTTGGGACCGCCGGCGCGTGCGTCCCCCCTGCAGTCCGCCGGCACAGAACCGTCCCAGACACTCTTTATAGCGATCCCGTCAAGGCGCACCGCCCCCCTGACGGCACGCGCCACCGCTTCAGGACCGACTCCACGAGTCGTGGTGTTCTTCATCCAGTCCCTTGCCGCGATACGAATTCGCGCGGCGATTACGACAGGATCCGGACAACTCCCCTTCCGTTCCTGCCACAGTCCCACCTCTTCGCGCCCGATATCTCATCAGCCTATCGGGCATGGCTGACTGGTCACGCTGCGCTCTCCCGCAGAGTGTAACACTCTTTCCGTCGTCAGACGAGACTCCCGCCGAAAGTGACGGGCACCTTCGGCGGGAGGAGTTCGGGAGTACGTTCGCGTGCGTCAGCAGCAGAAACTACTTCACTTCGGCGGTACCGCCGGCCGCTTCGATCTCCGCCTTCAGCTTCTTGGCCTCGTCTTCCGAGATGCCGGTCTTCAGCGGCTTGGGCACACCTTCGACCAGTTCCTTCGCCTCCTTGAGGCCCAGGCCGGTCGCCGCGCGAACCACCTTGATCACCGAAATCTTGTTGTCGCCGAAGCCGGTGAGCACGACGTCGAACTCGGTCTTCGCCTCAGCGGCTTCCGCCGCTCCGCCGCCACCGGCCGCGCCGCCGGCGACCATCATCACGCCGCCGCCAGCTGGCTTAATCCCCAGCGACTCAAGATAGTCGCCCAGATCACGCGCCTGCAGCAGCGTCAGGCCGGCGATCTTGTCGCCCAGCTCTTTCGTTGCGGCATCGAACTCCCGGGTTTCCTCAGCAGTTGCCATCGTCTCCCTCTCCCTTTCTCGCCACGCCGGACGGCGTGGTTCTTCAACCAGACAGAATCAATGCAATGGTTTAAAACGTTGAATTCTTCCGCAACCGCAATCCGCACGAGGCAACCGCAGGCGGAAACCTACCAAACTGCGCTGCACCTCAAGCGGCCGGCGCCTCTTCCTTCTTCTCGTCGGACAGTGCCTTGACCTGACCGGCGATCTTGCCACCCGGCCCGTTGAACGCCGAGATAAGCTGCCCGCCGGGGCTGCGGATCAACATCAGGACGCGACCGATCAACTCTTCGCGGCCCGGGCTCTTGCTGAGCGCGTCGACTTCCGCCGCATCCAGCGAATTTCCGTCGAGCGTCCCCCCCTTGATCTGCAGATTGGGGCTTTCTTTCGCCCACTTCGTCATCTCCTTCGCGAGGGCGACGATGTCGGCACCACCCCAGACCAGGGACGAAGGCCCCTTCAGGAAGGGCTCGAGGCCGGAGACACCCAGCTCGCCCAGCGCCTTCCGCGCCAGCGTGTTCTTCACGGAGAGCACGGAGATGTTCTTCTCCTGCAGCTTCAACCGCAACTGATTCACACTGAAGGCGTCCATCTTCGACGCATCGATCACCAGCAGATCGCGGGTCTCGCCGAGACGACCCCGCAGATCCGAAATAATCATGTCCTTGACGAGCTTACTCATGGCTCTGACCGTGTTTCCAAATGCTGTTGGCAGTACGGGCTAATCGCGGCTCGCCTGGCCGCCCGATCGAACAGCGCCTCGACCACCGCTCCGAACATCCCGAAGCCGCCAGCAGCCGAAGAACTCTCCGATGACCTCTTGCCGCCCCGAGGCGACATGGTGACGACCGGGCGCCTACGCCGCGACCGTGATTCCCGGCGTGACGGTCGCCGAGATCGCCACGTTCCGCACGTAAACCCCCTTGGACGAAGCCGGCTTCAACGTGCGAATGTATCGCAGCATGGCTTCAATGTTCTCCACCAGCTGCTGTTCGCTGAACGACAGCTTGCCGACCACGCAGTGGACATTTCCCCCCGCATCCACCCGGAACTCAACCTTACCCGCCTTATACTCGCGGACCGTCGTCTCGACATCCTGCGTCACCGTGCCGGCACGGGGCGAAGGCATCAAGCCGCGAGGACCGAGGACACGGCCAAGCGGACCGACCACGCCCATCATGTCGGGCGTCGCGATGGCCGCGTCGAAGTCGACCCAGCCCCCCTTGATCTTGTCCGCCAGATCCTTGCCGCCGACGTAATCCGCACCGGCCTTCTCGGCAAGCGCCGCGTTCTCGCCCTGCGCGAACACCAGCACCCGCTTCGACTTGCCGATCCCGTGCGGCAGCACGATCGAGCCGCGAACGACCTGATCGGCCTGCTTCGGGTCGACCCCGAGCCGAACGGCCAGCTCGACGGTCTGGTCGAACCGGCAACGCTTGATGTTCTTCGGCAGACTCTCTTCAAGCGACTTCAGACGCGCCACCGCCGCCGACAAGTCGAGCGCCTGCACGTCCTGCAGTTGCTCCTGAAGAAATCGGATCCGTTTTGACTGACGTGCCATCGACCTACACCAATCGATTGATAACCTGAAAAGCTGCAATAATCACAAACCCGCATCTGCCGCGTCGAGCAGACCACACAGCCGACGCAACGCGCCGCCACGACTCACGACAGCGGCCGCCGCAGTGCAGGGAGCACTAATCGACGACTTCGATCCCCATGCTTCGCGCGGTTCCCGCGATAATCCGGGCAGCGTGCTCCAGATTCGGCGCGTTCAGATCGGCGAACTTCTTCTGAGCAATTTCCGTCAGCTGGGCCTGGGTCACCTTGCCAACTTTCGTCGAGCGCGGGTTGTTCGACCCCTTGGCGATCTGCGCCGCCTGCTTCAGCAGCACCGCGGCCGGCGGGCTCTTCGTCACGAACTCGAACGAGCGATCGCTGTAGATCGTGATCACGACGGGGATCGTCGTCCCCGTCATGTCCCGGGTCCGTTCGTTGAACTGCATCACGAACTGACCGATGTTGACGCCGTGCGGTCCGAGCGCCGTACCGACCGGGGGGGCCGGAGTCGCCTGGCCGCCGGTCACCTGAATCTTCACCTGAGCCGTTACTTGCTTGGCCATCGCTGCCTACTTCTTACCAGTTGAGTCCTCGACCGACTATCGCCGCGCTTCGCCACATCAGCCCCAAGTGACCTTCGGGCGTCGCCACTCCCGCCAGACGATACCTGCCGGCATGAAACACCGCTCTCGCCGCAGCCGAACGCCTAGACGGCCTCGACTTGCCAATACTCCAGCTCCACGGCCGTGGAGCGGCCGAAAATTTCAATCAGTACAGTCACCCGACCGTTCGCCTCGTCGACCGCATCCACAGTGCCTTCGAAGCTTTCGAACGCCCCTTCCTTCACCTTGACGGTGTCGCCCGGAACGAAATCGATCTTCACCCGCACCGGCTCTGCCGCCTTCTCGGTCTCGCGACCGAGCATCTTGGCGATCTCGTGCTCCTCCATCGGAATCGGCTTACCCGCCGCCCCGGTGAAGTCGCCAATGCCGCTTGTCTCCCGCACCAGAAACCAGGTCTCTTCGTTCAGCACCATCTCGACGAAGAGGTAGCCGGGATACAGCTTCCGCTCGGTGACTTTTTTCTTCCCCCCCTTTGTCTCCGCGACCTTCTCCGTCGGAATCTTGATCTCGCCGAAATACCGCTCGAGCCCTTCGCGTTTCACTCTCCTCAGGAGATTGTCGCGGATCGACTTCTCGCGATTGCTCTGAACCTTCAGCACATACCAGCGCTTCGGCTCTTCGCCATTCGTATCACCGGTGGGGGGACCGGTAACTGTGTCGATCATTCCAGAAAATCCTGACTCAGGGTCTTGAGACGAATCCATAGCGACTGGCAGTCCTGACGCGGCTTAACCGGAGATGCCAGTGACCGGTGACCGCTCTCTTCCGGAATGAATCCGACAGCAGTCAGCACGCTGCAACCTGGCCGCGACAGCCTTCTCGCGATTTCGGGGTCGCGAAAACGCAATAGTGTAACAATGCGGAGTGGCTTCGGTCAAACCCGCAGAACCCGGAGCGCGGAAAGAATGTTGTACCAGATCAGGTCGTAGGCGTAGAGCACCGCACCGAGAAAGACCATTGTCAGGATGACAACGATTGTCGCCCGGTACAATTCCGGCCAGCTCGCCCAGGAAACCTTGTCCATCTCCCCTTCCACTGAAATCAGAAAGTCAGCGAAAGGAGGGTAATTCACAAGACGGAAGGCAACCCAGACTCCCACCAGCGAAATGGCGACAGGCACCCCCGTCCGGATCGGCGTATCGTACGAGGACAGCGGACCCAGTGAAGCACTCCACGCCCCCAGGATCACGATCGCCGCCAATGCCAAGCCGGTCAACTGGCGGGTGATCCGCCCCTGGCTCTGCTTGTAAATCCTGACGGCGAACAGCTCTCCCCAGAAAGCGGTACGGGTATTCGATTTCGCCATAGCACCAGATTCGTCTAGACCGCGGACTGTCCGCAGAGACCGTCAGCCACCTTGCCGCAAGCGTCCCAGCGGACGGCAAGGAGGTCGCCCGCAAAGGCGTATCCCCGCGTAGTTCACAAACCGCCTGCAGCCGGCGTCCCGCGGTGACCCCGACTCTCAGCAATAAGCAGGGGCGGAGGGACTTGAACCCCCAACCGCTGGATTTGGAATCCAGTGCTCTGCCAATTGAGCTACACCCCTGAAGGGCACGACAGCGTTCGCCGTCATGCACGCGACCCCTTCGCGGAGCCGCAACCACCCGCACTACTTCTTGCGGGATTCTTTATGGATCGTGTGCCGACGGAGCTTGGGGCAGTACTTCTTCAGCTCCAGCCGTTCGGTCCCCCGCGTCTCCTTCGGAGTACGGTAGTTCCGGGCACCCGTTTCCGTGCACTCGAGCCAGACGTATTCGCGAACCATCGTTCGACCTTTCCCGTGATCTCACCGAAAAGCGGGCCTCGGCGGCCCGCAACGCGTTTCGCCGGACTTCAAGTGCACCCGACGAGACCCATCAGCACCCTGAAAGCCCATCCCCCGCTCGACCGGCCGGCCGAGCGGGGGGGGAGTGAACCAACCAGCAGACCTCGAACTACTCGAGGATCTTCGTGACAACGCCCGAGCCGACGGTCTTGCCACCTTCGCGGATCGCGAAGCGGCTTCCCTCTTCGAGGGCGATCGGCGACTGAAGCTCAACTTCCAGAGCCACGTTGTCACCAGGCATACACATTTCCGCACCACCGAGCAGCTTCGTGCTTCCGGTCACGTCCGTCGTGCGGAAGTAGAACTGGGGACGATAGCCGCTGAAGAACGGCGTATGACGTCCACCTTCTTCCTTGCTCAGGACGTAAACCTCGCCCTGGAACTTGGTGTGCGGCTTGATCGAGCCGGGCTTCGCGAGAACCTGACCACGCTCGATCTGATCACGCTCGATACCCCGCAGGAGCAGACCGACGTTGTCGCCCGCCTGACCCTCTTCGAGGATCTTCTTGAACATTTCGACGCCGGTGCAGGTGGTTTCCTGGGTCGGACGCAGACCGACGATTTCGATCTTGTCACCAACCTTGATGATTCCCTGCTCGATACGGCCGGTCGCGACCGTTCCACGCCCCTTGATCGAGAACACGTCTTCGACAGCCATCAGGAACGGCTTGTCGGTGGCGCGAACCGGATCCGGGATGTAGGAGTCGAGAGCGTCCATCAACTGCTGGATGCACTCGGTCGCCTTCGGGTCGGTCGGGTTGTCGTACGCAGCCTTGGCCTGACCACGAATGATCGGAATGTCGTCGCCGGGGAAGTCGTACTTGCTGAGCAGTTCGCGAACTTCCATCTCGACGAGCTCGAGCAGCTCTTCGTCGTCGACCAGATCGCACTTGTTCAGGAAGACGACGAGCGCCGGCACACCGACCTGACGGGCGAGCAGGATGTGCTCGCGAGTCTGCGGCATCGGGCCGTCAGCCGCCGAGACGACGAGAATCGCGCCGTCCATCTGGGCGGCACCGGTGATCATGTTCTTGATGTAGTCAGCGTGGCCCGGGCAGTCGATGTGGGCATAGTGCCGCTTGTCCGACTCGTACTCCACGTGGCTGACAGCGATGGTGACGGTCTTCGTTTCGTCACGAACCGTACCACCCTTGGCGATTTCCGCGTAGTCCTTCTTCTCGGCCAGCCCCTTCGCCGTCTGGGTCGCCAGGATGGCAGCCGTGAGGGTCGTCTTTCCGTGGTCAATGTGGCCAATCGTCCCCACATTGACGTGTGGCTTCGTGCGGACGAAGGTGTCCTTAGCCATCTTTCCTCCCTAAGAATTCAATCGTAAGTAAGTCTATCGTTTCCAGAATCGGGCAGCCGCGCCGGCCACCATCGACAATCTCGAAGAGTTTACCGACCGCCAGACAGCCAACCCGTCTGACCCGGCCCCCACGAGCCACCAGCCGCCACACTTAATTGCCACTCAAAGTGGACTCACACCAACGGCCCACCTCACGAAGAGCTGCCGCCAGAACGAACATCAAGCCCAGCTTAGCCAACAGCACACGGGAGACAGGAGCACAAGAGCTGCTGATGGGACTCGAACCCACGACCTCGTCCTTACCAAGGACGCGCTCTACCAACTGAGCTACAGCAGCATCAACTTTTTCGACCCGCCGCCAACCCGCACCGGCAGCCTGCACACCAACTTTTCGCCGATTCGCGGGCTCCGCAGATTACCTGACGGCGGCTCCACTTGCCAAACTCCGCTCAGCCGGAGCGTTTCAGATCCCAACCGGCCTGTCACCGGTAAAGAAAAAAAGGAGCGGGCGATGGGAATCGAACCCACGCAACCAGCTTGGAAGGCTGGGGCTCTACCACTGAGCTACGCCCGCACACGCCGGAGCTGCTTCCCGCCGGCACAGCCCGAACCGGACCGATCGCCTGACGAATTCCAGCAACCCCGAACCCCACCGCCCACGAACCGCCCCTAAGAGGAGCCGAACCAGGCAGTCGAGCCAACTCACAACAACCAACACACAAAACTCAAAGTGGGGGAAGTAGGATTCGAACCTACGAAGGCAGAGCCACCAGATTTACAGTCTGGCCCATTTGGCCACTCTGGAATTCCCCCTGAAACACCGCCCGCAACCGGGTCGGTAATACCGCATTACGACGCAACAAAGCTTCCCGCCATCCGGACGCCACCGACAGCAGCCTTGCAGCCGCTGCCCGCCGCCAGGAGAGCGGGACCTGAACTCTCCCACCCAAGAGCTAGCGGTGGGATTCGAACCCACAACCTCCGGTTTACAAAACCGGAGCTCTGCCGTTGAGCTACGCTAGCGAGCAAGCCTTCACAGCAGTAAACCGCTCAATATAGCAGCCGGGACTTCGCTTGCAAGCGAGAATCGCTGGTGGGCAAAGAAAATTTCGACGCCGCCAACCATCGGCGGAGATCGGCTGCCGATTTAGCCGATTTTCGGCAGAGTTGCAAGTGAACCCGCATCTTTCTCTGCCGGCCGGCAAGGTCTCGCAATCTTGAAGAGCTTCTCAAATCCCGGGAATATCGAGTTTCCCGTCCTGCGCGATTTTGCGCAATTTCCCTAAAGCGCGGGCCTCCAGCTGGCGAATCCGCTCCTTCGTCACGCCGAAGTGGCTTCCCACCTGCTCCAGAGTTTGCGGCTCCGTCCCCTGATTCAGTCCGAAGCGGAACATGATGATGTCCTTCTCCCGCTCATCCAGCTGATCCAGAATACTCATGATCACCTGGTGCTGCCGGTGGTTCACCAGCTCCTGCTCAAACTGGTCGCTGCGGTCATCCCGCGAGCTCTGGAACAGCTCCTCGTTGCCGGTGCGGAACCGGTCGAGGTGCGAATGCTCCGCCGGAATCGACCGGGCGAAGTTCTTCATGATCGCCCAGCTGGCGTACGTCGAGAACTTGTTCCCCTTGCTGTAGTCGAACTTCTCGATTGCCCGGATGAGCGACATGTTCCCGTCGCTGACCATCTCGAAGAAGTTGCTCGTCGGCTTGATGTGCCGCTTGGCGATCGAGACCACCAGCCGCAGATTGCTGCGAATCAGCAGATTCTTGACTTCGAGACTCTGGTCGAGGAAGGTCTCGATCTGATCCATGTCGCGAGACCGGGCGCGCGTGACATCCAGCTGGTCCCGCAACCGGGCCGCGCAGAACTTCAGATAATTCATCTTGCGAAAATAATAGACTTCCTCCTCTTTCGAGAGAAGGGGGACGTTGTAGAGACTGGCGAGGTACGGCGGCAGCCCCGGAGGGGACTTCAGCCGCCCCTGCTTCCGCTCGACTTCCGGCGGCGGCCCCAGGATGACCTGCGCCGCATTCGCCATTTCGAACTCGGGGCTGTAAATGAACTCGATCGGCTGCTCCAGCAGCCGCCGCGCCCGCGTCTCCGAGATGATCCGGTAGATACTCGCCTTGGTCCGGCAGTACATGGCCGCCAGCCGCTCCGCCGGCACGCCCCGGCGAAAATCATTATAGATCTGCTGTTTCGACTCCTCGGTGAGCGGGTGCATCGCATTCGGGAAGATCGCCGATTCGGGATGCTCCCGGTCGTAGTTCTTCAGCGTATATCGAATCGTCTCCGCCGAGCGCCCCAGCCGCACGGCCAGCCGCCGGCTGATCTCCGCGGGGCAGCCGCCGGCCCGCGCCAGCCGCCGCGCCCGATGAATAATCTCCTCTTTCTCGGCTTCCGAGAGCTGACTGAAATTACTCCCCCGGCGCACGTCCTCCGGATGCGTCTTCACAAACCGCTCGACCGATGACTGCAGGAAGCCGATCCGCTTCCGGTTGCCGAACATCAGCCGGCGACTCACGAGCCCCCGGTCCCGCCAGCGATCCACAGTCTTCGTCGAGACGTTATAGCGGCGGCTCACGTCATCGACGGTCAGCACCTGCTCTTCCAGGCTCTCCGCATCGATGTCCGCACTGTCCGAGAGATCCTCCACGAAAAGCCGCAGATCGTGAACAGCGTCCTCACCCGAGAGCACCAGGTCCGGATACATCTCCGGGCGATACGAAGTAATCCGCCGGCAAATCTCCTGATAGCGGTATTCCTGCCCCACGTCGATTTCGTTGAGAAGCTTCTCGGCCTGATCGATCTGAGCCAGCCGCACCTCGCGCGGTGCGTAGCGCACCTGCTGGTCCTTGAGCTGCCTCATCGCCGGGTTTCGGTAGCGCGACATGGTGATGACCTTCCTTCCAGCGGCTGTTGGAGTGCTTCTGGAGCAGCCCGCCCGGAGGTGCAAGATTTGTGCCTTGACGTCTCGCTGGCCCGCCGATTCGTCACCTTTTGGCAATGCACCCGTTGACAATGCGCGTCAGAGCGCTATAGCCACATACGCTCAAGAAGACACAAGCGTGGGAGAAATGGTTCGCCAGCGAACAGATTGATTCCACCCCCTGGTTCGCCGACGACCACCCGCCCGGGCTCCACGCCTGCCCCGCAATTTCCGCCACAAGTCGCGAACTGGTTGTCGTTTGCGACACACATCCTGCTGCCGGCACTCGCCCGCTGTCATCCAGGGCAGATCACGAGGGGTGTTCGCCTGTCCTCCTGGAAAGATTCTCCCTCGCCAGCCGCGGTCAACCAGGCGAATTCAGCCCCGCAGTGCCTTTTAAACTCTCCCAGGTGTCGGTACACAGCGCCACGGACCTGCGGGTCCGTGGCTGCTCCGTTCTGTATCAACAGCGGACAGGTGCTGCAAAATGCGCCACCCCCAGCCCGGATCTCAATCGGCGCGCGAGGGCAATTCCGGCTGAATCTGCGTCACCGCCGGTGCGTCCTCCGCAGCGGCAGGCAGGGGGCGAACCTTCAGAAAACCGGAGATCGCCACAATCAGGGTCGCCAGGACCACGTTCACCATCAGCCAGGTCCGCGCATTCCGGCGGAAGACTTCGGTTGCGGCCGAACGGCCCGTCAAAGCGATCGCCACGAAGAAGACAACCAGCGCCATGAGGATCTTCATCCCGATCAACGCGTGGTACAGCCCGTCCCCCTTGTGCAGCGGCCGGGTGACGACGAGGTAGTTGTAAAAACCGCTCAGCAGGAAGAACAGTACGCCCGTGTGAACGATGAACTTCCAGCGCGACATGATCCGCTCACGCAGCGCGGTATGTTCCGCGTCCGGGAGCTGGGCCGCCGCCGGCATCAGGATGAAGCGGAGAAAGATTGTCCCGCCCACGAGCACAATCGCCGTGCCCACGTGCACCCACCGCGAGAGAACCGCAACGAAATCGACTGAATCCATGAGCAGAGAGACTCCGGAGTGAGGAGGAAGTTGTGACAATCAATTCCGTCACGTCGCACCTGGCGCGGACGGTGTGACAACGAAAGGGTCGGCTGCAGTTTCCCGCCCCGCCCACCGGATTGCAAGGCGATGCTCACCACTCACGCGTGCAGCCGCCGTTTCCCGCCCGCGACTTTCCCGCGGAACACATCGCCGCGCGTTCGACCCGGCCAACCTTCCTGACGTCGCATCCCTCACTCCCCGGCCAGACGCACACAGTGCGTCGCGGCAGCCGGTGGAATTTCGCCCCCGGGCCTGTCACAATCCGGCTACTCTCACGGCCATCATCAACACAATCGAAGATGTCGATCCCGGCCCCTGCGCATACAGCCGGACCGGCGTCTTCCCCTCCGGCAAACCCTGCTCCAGCGCGAGGATCGAGAAATCATGGGCGTGTACCTGGGAATTGATGTCGGCACGAGCGGAACGAAGTCGCTGGCTATTGGTGAAGATGGCCAGATCCTCGCGATGGCGACCCGCGATTATCCCCTCTCGACCCCGCGCCCGGGCTGGTCGGAACAGGAGCCGGAGCACTGGTGGCAAGCCACGATCGAAGGTGTCCGCAAGATCCTCAAACAGGGCAGGATCAAGCCCGCCGACGTCAAGGGGATCGGGCTCAGCGGACAGATGCACGGCAGCGTATTTCTGAACCGCGAACATCAGGTGATCCGTCCGGCACTGCTCTGGAACGATCAGCGGACCGCCGCGGAGTGTGCGGAAATCGAAGAAGCCGCCGGCGGTCGCAAGAAGCTGATTCAACTGGTGGCCAATCCGGCCCTGACCGGGTTTACGGCCCCGAAGATTCTCTGGCTGCGAAAGCACGAACCAAAGAACTTCGCCCGGACCGTGCAGGTCCTGCTGCCGAAAGACTACGTCCGCTTCCGTCTGACAGGCGAGTTTGCAACCGAGGTGAGCGATGCCTCGGGGACGCTCCTGCTCGACGTCAAGCGCCGCCGCTGGTCGCAACCGCTGCTCGACAAACTGCAACTCGACAGTGCGCTGCTGCCGCGCGTGTATGAATCGGAGGAAGTCAGTGGCCAGTTGTCCGCGGCGACGGCAAAGGAACTCGGGCTTCCCGCGGGAATCCCGGTGGTCGGCGGCGGGGGAGATCAGGCAGCGGGGGCGATCGGCAACGGCATCGTCCGCGGCGGCGTTATTTCGGCGACGATGGGGACGAGCGGCGTCGTGTTCGCGCACAGCGACGAGGTGCAGATCGACCCGCAGGGACGCGTCCACACCTTTTGTCATGCGGTTCGCGACAAGTGGCACGTGATGGGGGTCGTCCTCTCCGCCGCCGGCAGCCTGCAATGGTATCGCAACCAGCTTGGAGATCTGGAAGTAGCCGCGGCGAAGAAGCAGAAAGTCGATCCCTACGAAATCCTCACCGCGACGGCGGCGACCGCTCCCGCAGGGAGCGAGGGGCTGTTCTTCCTGCCGTACCTCGCGGGCGAGCGGACACCGCACGCCGATCCGCACGCCCGGGCGGCGTGGATTGGTCTCAGCCTGCGGCACGGCCGCCCGCACCTGATTCGCTCGGTCATGGAAGGAGCAACCTACGCGATGCGCGACTGCTTCGAGATCATCGAGGGAATGCAGATCCCGATTCGCGAAGTCCGGCTGTCGGGGGGCGGAGCGCGGAGCCAGTTCTGGAGACAGATGCAGGCCGACATCTACGGCCGCAAGGTCGTCACGATCAACGCGGAGGAAGGCCCGGCCTACGGAGCCGCCCTGCTCGCCGCCGCGGGAACCGGCGCTTACAAGGATGTCGTCGAAGCCTGCAGCGCGGCAATTTCCGTCACCAGCAGCACGGCCCCCGACCGGAAGGCAAAGCAGGTCTACGATCGCGCCTATCCGGTGTACGGGCAGTTGTACCGCTCCCTGAAAGCCGACTTCCGCACGATTGCCGACCTCGTGCAGCAATCCTGAGCCAGCGGCCCGAGCAGCGCGGCACCTGCTGCGGTGTTCTGACCACCTTGTGGAGGTTTCGACGCTCTGGCCAGATGAGACGCGTCGGCCGCGTTTTCCTCGGGTCAGAAATTCGGGACAACGCCATCGCGGGTGCCGGCCACGGCAACTGCGGACGAACGTTCTGCCTGTTCGTGCTGGCGACAGACCTCAGCGAGCGTGTTCGCCGCATCGGTGAATTCCGCGAGCAGCGCGGAGCGAATTCGTGGAAAGCCGCGGGGAATCTCCCTGGCTTTCGACGAGACTTCGAGCTGGCTGATCCCCAGGGCAAGTCCGGTCCAACTGTAGAGCCGCAGGATGGAATCGAGCGAAGTCAGCAGTCTCCGCATCGCCGGATCGGCTTCCTCAGGGACGAGAAACGCTTCTCGCACGAGGTCGTGCCGGCGGTGCTGCAGCAGCTTTTCCAGGTGGAATGCCGCATGGATGGTTTGCGTCCAGCCGGTGGAGAACCGCACGCCGCCCCGAGACGGTGAAGTGCCTTCCTCATCGGCGATCGGAAATGAATCGTGAATGCACTGCGCAAGGAGCTGCGCGGCGGTCGCGATCTGACGGACATGCGGCCAGTCGAAGAAGTCGAGACGATTGGCACCGGGCCGAAAGCGCAAGTGCAGGCGGGTCTCGGCAATAGCCCAGCCCAAGCCAAGCGGCATGACGCTGATCACTGCGGCAGTCAGCCCTGCACCAACCAGTTCGGCCACCGCTGCTCCAAAGGTGACAGCCTGCCAGACGATTCCGCAGCAGGTCCTAAACAGAAGATAACCGGCAAACAGCAGCATCCCGAGCGTGACCGCAGTCGAAACAGGTGACTTCGCGAAGGTTGCCAGGCCAAACGCAACTCCCAACAGGGCAACTGTCCCGCACCCGAGCACAAACACACTCAGCAGCAACTCCCCCAGCCCGATTCCAGAGAACAGGTAGGCCATGCAGAACAAGGGGCCGAGCGTCGAGAGGTACAACAGTGCGTGCAGCAATCCCGCCAGGAACTTCCCCTCGACCAGAGTCGTCGAGTGCAGGGGCGACATCCAGACCGGCTCGTTTCGCTCATCGAGGTCCGCACGAAAGTTGAAGAAGGCCAGAAATGGGATGACGACGAAGTTGGGAACGACGAGCAGAAGCAGGAACCAACCGGAGAGAGACCGGACGCTGTCCGCAACCAGGAGCGATCCCCCGGAGTAGAAACCATTCGACATGCGGAGAGCCGACACCACCGCCAGCCACCAGGCCATCAGAATCATCGCCATCAGGCCGACGGCAAACAGACGGCTCTTCAGCATCCGCCGGACTTCCCAGACGAACACGGGGTTCAGACAGTCACTGAACCGCTCCAGCCAGCCATCAGGTGGACTCTGCATCGGGAATCCATGGGCGAAGTGAGCAGGGAACTGCGATTCGAAGTGCGCTTTCCATGCTCGCCCCCCACGCCGCCCGCCGTCAAGAAGAAAGTGACCGTCTTCATCACGGGTAGCGGGGTAATTGGGACAACGGGACCTTTACTGATTACCGAATCTCGTCAGCCACCGGTTCCGGTGACAACAGCCAGGGTCATCCGTAATCTGCGTCAATCTGCGAAATCTGCGGATGAATCTTTTTCCCCTTGAGTCCTGCATGCGAAGTCGCAGGGGGCGTGCGATTGTGGGGAGGAGTGGAAAGCGTGGCCCGCACGGCGGGAAAAATTCCCGCCGCTCATAACGGTGAGTGCAATCTCTTGCGGTAACGTGGAGAGGGGGCGGAGACGCCTCGCTTGCGCGGGCCGCCAGTCAATCTCCGTCACAGCCCCTTCAAAAATCCATCACACGCGACGCCGGGTCAGGCGAGATCGAAGAGCAGCACTTCGGCCGGGGCATCGCTGCGGATGACGATCTCCGGTTCCTCGCTGATCGCCGCGCCATCGCCGGCGGTGAGGGGGCGGTCATTCAGATGAATCTGCCCCCGCGTCACCTGCAACCAGCCGAATCGCTCCGGGCGAAAGCCATAGTGCAGGGTGCTCTCCGGTTCGATGCCCCCCAGCAGCACATCGGCATCCTGATGAATCAACACGCTGCCGTCGCGGGCTTCCCGGCTGGCGATGAGCTGCCAACGGTTCTGCCGCCCCGCGGCATCGAATTTCCGCTGCTCGTAACCGGGCGTGAGCCCCTTCTGCTCGGGGAAAATCCAGATCTGCAGCAGATGCACCGGGTCGATCTCGGACGGATTGAATTCGCTGTGCGAAATCCCCGTGCCAGCCGTCATCCGCTGCACTTCGCCGGCCTCGATGACCGACGCGTTCCCGAGACTGTCCGTATGGGCGAGGCTGCCGGACAGCACATACGTGAGGATCTCCATGTCGTGATGATCGTGCATGCCGAACCCCTGCCCCGGGGCGACCCGGTCTTCATTGATGACCCGCAGGGTGCGGAAGCGGACGTGCTCCCGATCGCGATAGTCGGCAAACGAGAACGTGTGATACGTCTCCAGCCAGCCATGATTGAAATAGCCGCGTTCTCCCGATGCTCGAACGACGATCATTGTTCCCCTCCCGGAATCGAATCCTGCGGCGCATCTCACCTGGTCCCCTGCAGGCAGTTCCTGTGCCGCGACGGTGCGGCACGGCACCCACCTGTCGCCGCGACACCCGCGCCGTTGTCCACGGGGACGACTGGCCACTCTCGCCGCTGCCGGCTATGATCGACTCAAGTTCACGCGTGCAGGAAGGAGAGGCCACATGGCCAAGTTTGCCGTCATTCTACCGGCTGCCGGCAAGAGCACTCGTTTCGCTCTGAAGAACCGCAAGAAGCCGTTCCTCGATCTGAAGGGGCGGGCGGTCTGGCTGCGGGCCGCCGAGCACTTTGTCAATCGCGACGATGTCGTGCAGACGCTGGTCGTCATCTCGCCCGAGGACATCGACGACTTCAAGGAAAAGTTCGCGCCGAACCTGGCGTTCATGAATATCGAGATCGTCCCCGGCGGAGCCGAGCGGGGCGATTCGGTCCGGAATGCCCTGGCCCGCGTCCGTGCCGATGCCGATTATGTCGCCGTGCACGATGCGGCCCGCCCGCTGCTGGTCAAGGAGTGGGTGGACGAGATCTTCCAGGCGGCCGAGAAAACCGGGGCAGCCATTCCGGCGATTCCCGTCACCAGTACGTTGAAGCGGGTCGGCCCCGATCAGCAGATCGTCGAAACGGTCTCCCGCGAAGGACTCTGGCAGGCGCAGACGCCGCAGGTCTTCCGCCGCGACTGGCTCCTCGAAGCCTACGCTCAACAGGGGAACCTGCAGCCGACCGATGAGGCCCAGCTGGTCGAACAACTCGGCAAGCCGATCACGATTGTCGAAGGTTCGCCGCTGAACATGAAGATCACCTCGCAGGCCGACTTTCGCCTCGCGGAGGTCGCACTCGACGCCTTGCCGAAACCGAAAATCCTGCGGGCTTTGCATCCCTTCGCGGATGAGGAACCCCATTTCCTGTAAACTTCTCCCGCTTTGCCAGTTGGAAACGCTGTGATCTCCCTGAGACACGGCGAAACCGGGAAGACCGTTCGGCACCCGGTCCGCGGGAGTCGCAAAGCGGTGTTTTGCCGATTCTCCGCCGATTCACAATTGGCGGGAATCGGCGGTGGTGACGATTCCATCCCCCTTGGCAAAGTGCCTCCGGCTATCTTACGATAGAGGAGTCTGTATCAAGTCCCGAAAGTCTCTGCTGCGTCTTCCGTTCCGAAGGTCCGCGTCGTATGAGCAGTCTACAGATCCCCTGCCCCCAATGTGGAGCCGGGCTCCGTTTACGCGACCCCAAACTCCTGGGAAAGACCGGCAAGTGCCCCAAGTGCGGGCATAAGTTCGTCCTCCAGGAACCGGACGAGGTGCAGCTCGAACTCGCCGAGGCGCCGGCCGCTGCGCCGGCCCAGCAGCAACCGCTGGTCGGAACCGCCGCGCAGTGGGTGCCCGACTCGGCACCGGCGACTGCCGCTGCTCCGAATCCCGCGGCCGCGGTTGCCACGTTCGCCCCCGACCCCGCAACGGACCGGGTCCGGCAGTTTCGCAAGAAACGCCGTCGCAGCCGCAAGCAGATGATGATGAACCTGGTCGTGCTGCTCGTCATCGTCGCGGCGGGTGGGGGCGGCTTCTACGCCCTCAGCCGGATGGAATCTCCCGGCGCGCCGGCGGCAGCCACCACCGCAGCAAAACCGAAGCTCGCGGCAACGACCACGCCTGCCCAGCCCGTCGAACCGGACTGGACCGACCTCGTCGCCGAACAGACAGCGGGCAAAAAGGGCGAGCCGATCGAACTTCGCAACGTCCCCGCGGGGGCGCGGATCATCTTCAACCTCCGCCCGGCGGAACTCTGGAAAGCGGGGCGGCTGGGTGAAGGAGAGTTCATGGCGTGCCTCGGCCCCGTGGGCACCTGGATGAAGTCGGCCCTGCAATCGCTCTGCCTCGAAGACCCGGCGAACATCGAAGAGGCAATGGTCTGCATCATTCCCGGAATGCGCGGCACTCCGCCCGACGTCTCGGTTGTGGTCCATCTCGTCAACGAAGCGAAGAAATCGGACCTGCTCGAAAAGTTCGCGGCCGAGCGAATGGACGACCTGAACCGCGTCTATTATGCGAACGATGACCGGGCGTTCATGATTCTCGACCTGAAGACGTATGCCATCTCTCCGCGGAAGCTCGCCGCCGAGATGGTGCAGGGGGCCGATTACGCTCCCACCGACATCGGGATTGAGGAACTGCTGCCGCACACCGATCGTTCGAAAATGTTCACGGCGGTCTTCGTGCCGCAGGACGTGCGGCTGAACAGCGAGTTTCTCGCTCCGACGGCGGCCCAGTCGTTCCTGCAGCATGCGATCGACTGGCTTTCGAGCGATGGAGAAGTCGAGGCGGTCGCGTGGAGCCTGCATCCGGGTGAGCCGTTCGAATCGCAGCTGCTGCTCCGCAACAAGGGGCTGGTCCGTCCGCACACGCTCCAGAAAACGATGCAGGCGAATCTCGAAAAGTTGCCGCGGCGCATCCTCGAAACAGTCGAGAAGATGAACCCGCAGCAGAAGGGGCAGCGCCGCCTCATCGGCCGCGTACCGGCCATGAGCAAGATGTTCGCGATGAAGACGAAGTTCGGCGTCGGCGAGCGGTATGTCGCGTTGAATACGGTCCTTCCCGAACGCGCCGGCCCCAACCTGGCGCTCGGAACCCTGCTTGCCTGGGACGAATCAACCCGGACCGACTTCAGCCCCTCCGCGGCACCGACGCCTCAGCCGTCGACTTCGAAGGTACCTGAGCTGATTGCCGACCGTCTGAAGACGGTCATCGACGTCGATTTCCGCCGGGAACCGCTGGAACGGGCCTTCCTGTATATTGCCGGCGAGGCGAAATTCGACCTGACGGTCGATGGCGAGGCACTCAAGCTCGGCGGCTTTACGAAGAACATGGAGCAGAATTTCCAACTGGGTAAGGTCACGGCTGCCGCAGCCATGCAGGCGATCCTCGAGCAGAAGGGCTACGAACAGATGGCGATCGTCGTCGATGAACAGCGAAAGCTCGTGACTGTCACGACACGAAAAGCCGCCGAGGATCAGGGGCTGAAGGTTTGGGAGTTCAAATAGAACGGCCGATCGAGACCAGGGGAATGGTCAGTCGCGCGATCCGGTGGGCCACCCTGGGATGAGAAGTTTCTGACATGCCGGCCCTCAGTTTTTCGTGTCCGTATTGCGCTGCGCCGCTGAAGGTCCGCGACGAGTCCTTCGTCGGTCAGACGGTCCCCTGCCCGGAATGCGAGCGGGTTCTGCAGATCGGCCGGAATGACGACGGGCACGTGATCGGCCAGGAATGGACCGGAACCGAGAACGCGGCTGCCCCGGCTGCACCGGCGAAAGACGAAGCCCCGCCGAGCACTGCTCGCCGCCGGAAAGCCGCGGCCGCGAATGCTGCGGGCACTTCCCCCAAATCCGCGGCTCCCGCTGAACGGGGAACTCTCGCGGCCGAACTGCACGAGCGGACCAGTCTCGGCGCGCCGCACCAGACGCCGAAGATGGTCGCGTGGTCGGTCGCCGGCATCTGTCTCGCGGGATTCTGCTTCTTCATGATTCCGTGGAGCGGCGGGACCGGCTCCGAGGAAGCCCCCGCCGCCGAGGAACCGGCTTCGAATGTCCCCCCGGCGGTCGCCGCCGACAGGCCCGATGACCCGGCCCCTGCCAACGCCACCGCGCCGCCAAAAGGGCCGCCCACAGTCGAAAGCCGCCTGCGCGACCTCGGCACGCAACTTCTGGCAAGGGCGAAACGCGACGGGCACTTTCTTCCCGGAACGGTCGCCGGCGACTTGCCGCCGTCGAACCGATTCAGTTGGCAGGCGGTCCTCGCGGCAGAGATGGCTCCGAACGGACCGGCTCCGTTGTGGGAGCGCGGCTGGAGAGATCCCCTGAACGATCGCTTCGTCCGCCGCCGCCTGGTTGAGTTTCAAAACCCCCGCGTCCGCGATCTGACCGGCGCGGACAGTTATCCCGCCACGCATTTTGTCGGCGTCGCCGGTGTCGGAGCGGACGCCGCGGAGCTGCCCGCAAGCGATTCCCGCGCGGGCATCTTCGGCACCGACCGCAAGACCCGGCTGGAAGACGTTCGTGACGGGCTTGCGAACACAATGCTGGTGGCCGGGGTGGACCGCGAACTCGGCTCCTGGGCCTCCGGCGGGGCCGCCACCGTTCGCTCGTTCAATCACGAACCGTATATCAACGGCCCGGACGGATTCGGCACCGGCGATCCGAACCAGATGTTCGTCCTGATGGCGGACGGGAGCGTGCGGAGCATTTCGAAAGATACTGATCCGCGGATCGTACGGCGGATGGCGGCGATGGCGGACGGATTGCCGCTCGATCCGCAGGTTCCCGGCGAACCGGGCGACCGTCCCAACGCGACTCCGCCGGCGGACGATCCGCAGCTGGCCGCGAAACCGGATCCCGAAGCCGCCGCTCCTCCGGCGGAAGGCAATCCCCCCGCCCCGAAGGCGGAAGTGACTGCTCCCAAACCGGCCACCCCGCCGGAACCCGAAATGCCGGCGGTCGACATCCCGGCGGCATTGGCGCAGAAGATCCTGCTGATCGATCAGCCCAAGCCGGTTCCCGTTTCCGAGCTGTTGTTTCAGGTGGAGGAGATGCTCGGCGTCCCCATTGTGATCGACCGCGAACGCCTGGGAGACTCGGCCGCGAAGCTCGACAAATCGATCAGCCTGAAACTGCACCGGGTGACCGTCGGCGAGATCCTGAAAGCTGTGCTCGAGCGGGGAGAACTGGACTATCGCATTGAAGAAAACCGCATCGAAGTCATTCCGATCGCCTCGGGAGCGAAGTGAAACTCCCGGAGAAACCGGGATTGCCTGCGTACGCTCTCCCCGCGTCACGCAGCCGTCATGAGGAAACACCAAAACGGCCGATGGCCGTGTGCGACAAAGGGACGTAGTGGAACTCGACGACCAGATTTGTTATTGCTTTCACATCACGAAGCGGAAGATCGTCAACTTCATCCGCATCTACAAGCCACGGCGGGCAAGTCAAATCAGCGAGTGCGGCGGGGCGGGAACCGGCTGCGGCTGGTGCGTGCCGTACCTGAAACGCTACTTCGAAGAGGCTGTTTCGGGGAAGGTCACCGAAGCAGACACCATCACTCCCGCCGATTACGCGCAACAGCGGGCCTCGTACGTCCGGTCCGGCAAGGGGACACCCCCGGCGGGCGCGACACCGCTGCCCGCCGAAACGCCCGAGCCACCTGACGGCGAAAAATGACGTGGATGCTCCCTGGCTCGGACTTCGACGGCGATGCGACAGTGGTGAAATCAGTTCGAAACGGACCTGTCCCGGGGGATCTCTCCCGGGGGGAGAATGGCGGCTGTGAGTGAATCCGGAAAACCGGCAGTGGTCCTCGTGAGCGGTGGCCTGGACTCCGCCACGATCCTGGCGATGGCCCGTCACGCCGGATTCACACCGTATGCCCTCAGCTTCGACTACGGGCAGCGACACCAGTTCGAACTGGAAGCGGCCGCCCGCGTCTGTGCCGCCCAGCAGGTCGCCCGGCACGTGGTCATGAAGATCGACCTGCGGGCGTTCGGCGGCTCGGCCCTGACCTCGGAACTCGAGGTCCCGAAGGATCGCCCCGTCGAGGAGATGGAAACCGGCATCCCGATCACGTACGTTCCCGCCCGGAACACCGTGTTCCTCTCGTTCGCGCTCGGATGGGCCGAGGTGCTCGGAGCCTTCGACATCTTCATCGGCGTCAACGCGGTCGATTACAGCGGATATCCCGACTGCCGGCCGGAATATATTGCCGCGTTCGAACGGCTGGCGAACCTCGCGACGCGTGCCGGGGTCGAGGGAACCGGGAAGTTCGTGATTCACACTCCCTTGATCCACCTGACCAAAGCCGGGATTATTAAGCAGGGGCAGGCCCTGGGGGTCGATTACAGCCTGACTCACACCTGCTATGATCCTGACCCGCAAGGCCGTTCGTGCGGCCATTGCGACGCGTGTCAGCTCCGCCGAAAAGGCTTTGCCGAAGCAGGACTGGTCGACCCGATCGAGTACGTCGGCAGTTGCTGACCGAGGCGGAACCACTCTTCGGGGACCGACCGCCGGCCGGTCCTTTCCCCGCGGGGCCGAATGGCCCATCCCGCCCGAGTGGAGGGGATCTCCTGATGTTTGCGGAACCTCACTGTGCGAATTGCCGAACTGTTTCATTCCGTGCAGGGCGAAGGGGCGTTTACCGGAACGCCGTCGGTCTTCGTGCGCACGACCGGCTGTAATTTGCGGTGCTGGTTCTGCGACACGCCGTACACGTCGTGGGAGCCGGAAGGGGCACAGCGCTGCTGGCGTGACGTGCTCGCGGAGGTTCTACAGTTCGACTGCGAGCACGTGGTGCTCACGGGGGGCGAACCGCTGCTGCAGGCCGACGTCGTGCCGTTCACGCACGCGTTGCGCGACGCGGGGCGATTCATCACGATCGAGACGGCGGGGACGGTGCTTCGCCCGGTCGCTGCCGACCTGATGTCGATCAGTCCGAAGCTGTCGAATTCGACTCCTCAGGCCGCGACCGCCGGCCGCTGGGCCGCCCGTCACGAGCGTGTCCGGCAGAGCCGCGAACTGATCCTGCAACTGATTGCCGATTATCCGTACCAGCTGAAGTTCGTGATCGATCAGCAGCAGGATCTGGAGGAGGTGAACCGTTATCTGGCCGAGCCGCCGGCCATTCCCGCCGAGCACGTCTGGCTGATGCCCCAGGCACGCACGCGCGAAGCCCTGCGGGCGCAGAACGAATGGCTCGCCCCGCTCGCCGCCGCCCACGGCTACCGCCTCTCCCCACGCCTGCACATCGAACAGTTCGGCAATGTGAGGGGGAGGTAGGCTATAGGCTGGAGACTGTAGGCTGTAGGAAGCGGGGACTCATGCCTTCGGGACACGCAAGGTTCAGCCGCGTCCCTGCGGGACGCGTCGCCCCCGGGGTTGGGCATCGACCGCACGCGTCCCGAGGGGACGCGGCTAAATGTTACGATGCTATATATGACGCAACGCTATTTGCAGCCCAACAGATAACCTATCGAGCGCGCGTCTCCAGTCTCCAGTCTCCAGTCTCCAGCCTATTTCCCCGCCAGTACGCGGAGTTCGCGAGGGAGGGGGAACTGGACGAACTCTTCACGGAGGGTGACCGGGGTGACGGTTGCGCCGTAACGTTCGCGGAGGAACTCGACGCACTCCTGCACCACGACTTCCGGAGCACTCGCGCCGGCGGTGATCAGCACCTTTTCAACGCCCGTGAACCAGGCGTCTTCGATCTCGGAGGCACCGTCGATGAGATAAGCGGGCTTCCCGTGCGAGGCGGCAATCTCCGCCAGCCGACGGCTGTTGGAGCTGTTCTGGCTCCCCAGGACGAGCACCACGTCGGCCCGCGGCGTCAACTCGGCCACCGCGTGCTGCCGGTTTGTCGTTGCATAGCAGATGTCTTCCTTCGGCGGCGAGGCGATATCGGGGAACCGTTCGCGCAGCCGGGCAATGACGCGGTTCGCATCTTCGACACTCAAGGTCGTCTGCGTCAGGTATGCGAGCTTCGTCCCCGGGGGAAACTCGAGCGCATCGACTTCCTCGGGAGTCTCCACGAGCACGATGCTCTCGGGCGCTTCCCCCATGGTGCCGATGACCTCGTCGTGCCCCTCGTGTCCGATGAGCACCATCCTGTAACCGTCGCGGGCGAAGCGGATCGCCTCCAGATGGACCTTGGTGACCAGCGGGCAGGTCGCGTCGATCGTCCGCAGCCGCCGCTCGCGGGCCACGCGGCGGATCTCCGGGGAGACGCCGTGCGCGCTATACAGCAGGATCGCGCCTTCCGGCACTTCTTCGAGATGATCGACGAAGGTCACACCCTGCCGGGTAAACTGCTCGACGACGTACTTGTTGTGAACGATCTCGTGATAGACGTAGATGTCCGATCCGAATCGGCGGATTGCCTCGTCCAGAGCCTCGATCGCCATGTTCACGCCGGCACAGAAGCCGCGCGGATTCGCCAGCAGGATTTCCATTTTCACGCTCATCAGTTGAAGATTCATTCCTCGCCGCACCGCTCTGCCCCGCGGAGGGGTGCGGGCCTTCCGAATTGTACCAGCCGTTGCTGACCGCGTCGCCTTCGGCAGGGGCCGTTCGGGCCGGCGGCTCTCTCGCCGCGTATCACCTACACGGTGAGCAGCCGCCGCGTTGCGAGGAGCTCGCGCGTCAATCCCTCGACCAGCGTCGCGGAACTTCGTTCTCCCCGCATTTCCGGCAGGACTTCCCAGGTGTAGGTCTCGACCTCCAGGTGCGGTGCATACTTCAATTCGGCGACCGCCTGCAATGCCTGTTTGACCTGCGAACGCGTCGTGCTCAGCGGCCCCAGCGACTCGGCATCGACCGGGACATGGAAATGAATCCGCCACGACTCGGCCTGCCGGAACTCGCGCGGCGGCTGGAGCGCCAGCGCGCGTGAAAGATCGACCGAGCGCACGCCCGCCCCCGTGTTCGCACTGGCCACCGTCTGATGCAGGTAGCGAGGCTCGACATAGCGGGCGAGTGCCTCGCGGCCTTCGGTGTTCTCGTCCGGCCGGTCCAGCTGCAGGGCACAGGTGATATGCAGCTTATTGATGCGGATGCCCGCGCTCGCCAACTGCCCGATCGAGGCGACAATGTCTTCGTACTCGACCGCCTGATGACAGACGTCGTAGCACACCCCGAGGTGCCGCTCGGCGATCTCGAGCACTCCCGAATCCGCGGCCCGTTCGCGCAGCCGCGAGAAGAAGCGAAGCGTTTCCGGCGTGGTTTCCAGCACGCAGAATGGTTCCGGCTCGATCGCCAGGCGAATGGTCCGCCCGGTCCCGGAAGCCAGCCGATCGAGTCTCTGCGCCAGTTCGAGCAGGTTCGAAATCGAGCGGTCCTCGAAATCGAGCGAATGGGCAAATCCCTTGAACCCCAGCGGCACCGTCGAAATGCTCCCTTCCCCCCCTTCCGGGAGGAGGGTCGCCAGGATGCGGGCGCAGCGGGTGGTGTACTCCAGCCGATCGGCACTCGTCCAGTCGGGCAGATAGACCTTCTCCTTCACCCGCTCGCTGTGAAAGTCGCCGTAGGGGAAGGCATTCAATGTGTGACACTGAAGCCCGCGGCGGGCGAGTCCCTCCGCAAAGCGTGCGAGCACACTTTCTCCCCCGTCGAGAAGTTCGGCCGCGACCGGCTGCGCCAGCCAGAGTCCCGCCGCCAGCGGAGCACCGAAATTCTGACGAACGGGGACGGTGAACTCGTCGAGCCCGCGCTCCACTTCCGCGAGGCTGCGGCCGGGGTGGACGTTCGTGCAATAGCTGAGGGGAAGCTGCGAGATTGTCATGATGGAGAGGAAAACGCAGGCGGGGAAACGAGAATGCCGCTTGAAGCAGCAGGCCAGTGTTCTGCCGGGGGCAATCAGGACAGGCGATGGCTCTGGATTCATGCTAACGCCCCGCTCGCGGGAAAACTATCTTCAGCACAGGCATTTCACCGCGAAACGAGGCCCGGCCTTCACCATCGGCATGGCGGAATTCGCAGGCATCCCCCATTCGCTCGACAAGGTGCTAGATTTTCCCCTCGCAAGTGGGGATGATTTCCCCTGGGACTGTTGCCGTTGCGAAGCGATGGGGAAGCATGCCGGAGCTCCGGCAGTCTCCGCTCACCGGCAGCGACTTCCCTCGACTATTGCGGCACTGTGCGGCGTATCCTTCATCGGGCGACGACTTTTTCAACCTCCTGACCGCAGCAGACGTGGCCATCAGCGATTCCACCCCCGCCGTCGAGATCCACGATCCGGACGTCCGCCTCATGCTGCGGACGAAGGACGGAGATGAAGCGGCATTCGCCGAGTTGGTGAACACTTACCGGGACCGCCTCGTGGCTGTGCTGTTTCATCTCGTGCAGGACCAGCAGACTGCCGAGGATCTTGCCCAGGAGGTATTCCTGCGGATTTACCGGGCGCGTCACGGTTACGAGCCGACGGCGAAGTTCTCGACCTGGCTCTTCAAGATCGCTAACAATCTGGCCAGCAATTCGCGGCGGAACCAGGGGCGCCGCCGTGAAGTCGCGCTGGACGTTCACGAATCCGGCCCGCTGGGTCCACGTCCCGAAGAGCAGCTCGCCGCCGAAAAATCGGCCTTCATGCCTGCCCGGCAACTCGACAAGCATGAATTGCGGCAGGTCGTTCAGGAGGCCGTCGCCTCGCTTAACGAGCGGCAGCGGCTGGCCGTGCTGCTCCACAAGTTCGAAGAGATGAGCTATGCCGACATCGGTGCGGCCATGGACCTCACCCCCGCGGCGGTCAAGTCGCTCCTCTCCCGCGCCCGCGACAATCTGCGCATCAAGCTCGAACCGTACATCCGGCAAGGAACGCTCGCACTGACCGAGACTTCCGAGGAGAGTGCCTGACACGCTCGCCCGCCAGACGCCCCGCTGACGGGCAGTACCCGTCGGCATCGAGACCATCATGGAAAAACTGATCCGCCTGAGTGCCGAAGAACGCGATAATCTCGCCGCCTACCTCGATGGCGAGCTGGACGATGACTCCGCCGAGCAGATCGAACGCAAGCTCGCCGCGAGCCAGACGGCCCGTCACGATGTCGAGCTGCTCTCGCGGAGTTACGACCTGCTCGATCTGCTCCCGCGGCCGCAGACAAACGAACAGTTCACCGACCGCACTCTCTCGATGGCGCGGCTCGAAGCGGCCCGGCCGGCTCTTCACGAGCAGGCCTGGTTTCCGTGGGTGCGGCGTGCCGCGATTCTCGTTGCGTGGGTCGCTGGTCTGGCGGGGGCGGCGGCACTCGGCTACCGCGTGACGCACGACTGGATTCCCAACGACGCCGAACTGCTCCTTCACGATCTCCCCGTCATTGAGAATCTGGATGCGTATCGCGAAGTGGAAAGCATCGAATTCCTGCGGGAACTCCAAAAGAGCAAGACCTTCAATGCCCCCAGCGAATCGTCCGACAACTGAGCCGCCCGCGGGAGATCCCGCTTCTCACGCCGGGGTACGCACACAGCGACACTCCCGCTCGGCATGGCCGCTGCGCCTGTGCGTCGGGATGCTCGTCGTCGGCTTTTCCACAGCGGCCCTCGACGCCCAGGAAAGCATCGAGCAGCGGCTGCGACGGATTGAATCGATGTCCCCCGCCGAGCGACAGCGGCTCGACGAGAATTTCTCCCGCTACAAGTCGCTCTCTGAATCCGAACGCGAGCACTATCGCCGGCTGCACGAAGAGATTCAGCGCGAACCGCGGCTGAAAGAGGTCCTGCAGCAATACGACCACTGGCTGAAGTCGCTGAGCGAAAACGACCGGGCAAAGATCCGGGAGGAAAAGAATCCGCAGCGGCGGCAGGAGCTCGTCGCGCGAATGTACGCAGAAGCACAGCAGGCCCAATCCCGGGAACCGATGCCCGAGCAGGAACCCGAGCGACGGCGTCCCTCAGGCCGGCCGCCCTCTGACTCTTCCCGACCTGCTCCTTTAAGTCCGCCTGACCTCGCGGCGGTGATGGAAGTCATCGAGCGCAACCTCGTCGAGTCGCAGGACTTGCCCGCGAGCGAGCGCGAGCAACTGCAGCGTGAACGGGAGAGCATTCGATATTTTCTGCTGCTCGAACGACTGACCCGGGCGGAGCGGGGTTTCACGCCGCAACTCGTTGAACAGGCAATCGAGGCCATCGGCAACACGGCTCAGCGGAGTCAGCTTGAGACGCTCCCTCCCGATGCCCGCCGAACTGGTTTGAAGCGATTACTGGCATTCAATGTTGTCGCGCGAGTCTCGCGCGAGCTGGAGGACACCGACCGTCCGCGAGAATTTCTGGACCGACTCGGAGCGGGCCTGGACGAGCGGGAGCGGCAACACTGGAACGAGCAGATTTCCCGGCAGCGGCCTCCCGAAATTCGCCGCTGGCTGGCCGATCGACTGCAGAGACATCTGGACATTCCCCCCTTCATGGAAGGTCACGAGCCTCCCCCGGGCCGCCCCCCGCGATTCGGCCGCCCCGGCCCCCCCCCCCCCGGCCACCCCCCCCCCCCCCCCGAGTAACCTCCAACCCTCGGTACGTCCGTCCTACCGTCTCCGGTCTCCAGCCTACAGCCTACTCCTCCCCCCCCTCGCTCATCCCCAGCTGCCGCATCTTGCGGTAGAGGTTCGAGCGATGCAGGCCGAGCAGGCGGGCGGCTTCGCTCATGTTCCCTTTCACCCGCTTGATCGCCTGGCGGATGTACTCCCGCTGGAAGTGATCGGTCGCTTCGCTCAGCCCGGCGTTTTCCGTCCCCCCCGACGCCGGTTCGCGATCGGGACTGAGGATGAACGCCAGATCCTCCGGCTCGACGCGGTCGGTCGGGCTGAGGAACGCCACCCGCTCCATGAGGTTCCGCAACTCACGGATGTTGCCCGGCCAGGCATGCGCCTGCAACCGCCGCCGGGCGTCGGGGGAAATCGTGAGCGTCTTCCGATTCGCCTGCCGGCAGAACTGCTGCAGGAAGTACTCCGCGAGAAGCAGTACATCTTCAGGGCGTTCACGCAACGGCGGCAGGTCGAGCGTCACCACGCTCAACCGGTAGTAGAGATCTTCGCGGAATTTCTTCTCGCGAACCGCTGCGGAAAGATTGGCATTCGTCGCGGCAACGACACGGACGTTGATCGGAATCGGCACCGAACCGCCGACCCGCGTGATCACCTTCTGTTCGAGGACGCGCAGCAGCTTCGCCTGGCCGCCCAGGCTCATATCGCCGATCTCGTCGAGGAACAGCGTCCCCCCGTTCGCGAGTTCAAACTTCCCCTGCCGGGCCTCGTGGGCGTCGGTGAAGGCTCCCTTCTCATGTCCGAACAGTTCGCTTTCGAGCAACGTCTCGGCAAGTGCCGCACAGTTCACCGCGATGAACGAGTTGTCTTTCCGGGCACCGCGATAGTGCAGGGCCTGGGCGACGACTTCTTTCCCGGTGCCGCTCTCGCCGAGAATCAGCACCGGCAGGTCGGTCGCCGCCAGTCGCTCGATGGTTGCCCGCAGCGCGACGATGGGAGGACTCTCGCCGATGATCCGCACCCCCTGCGTGACCTGCTCGGTCAACTGCTGGTGCCGACGGACCATCTGTTCCCGCTCGCGCGTGTTTTCGAGAGCGATTGCCGCCTGCTTGCCGAGTTCGACGAGACTCTCTTCGTCGTCCTCGTCGAAGAGCCCGCGTTCCTTGTTGATGACTTCGAACGCGCCGATTCGCTGTCCGTCGGGATCGATGAGCGGCACGCAGAGCAGGTTCCGCGTCCGGTAGCCGCTCTTCAGGTCCACATCCTTGTTGAACCGCGCATCGCTGTACGCGTCATCGACGCGAATCCGGCAGCCGGTCTGAATCACTTCGCCGACAATTCCGACGCTGTCCGGCAGCCGCAGCGGCCCTTCGACACCGAGAGCCGGGCAGGCGACGACCTCTCCCTGCTCGCGATCCCAGATAAAAATGCTTGCGCGGTCCGCCCCGAGAAGGCGGGTCGCCTCCCGCGCAATCAGTTCGAGCAGCGGCTGCGTCTCGCGGGCGGCGGCAAACTGCGAGGCAATCCGGAGCGTCGTCCGCAGGCGGTCGATCCGCTGCGCATCCTGGTCGCGCCGCTGCTGAATCCGCAGGCTGAGCCCGAGGGTTCTCCCCACGACGAGTGCCGCCGGCAGGGTCTCCGCCGAGAGGGTCCGCGACGCAAGGAGCAGCATCCCGCCGGCAAGACTCTGATCTCCCAGCGGAATCCCCATCAGACCGACGCTGTTGGCCCCTGAAGTCAGCGGCCAGTAGCCCGCGGCATCCCGGTCGAGTGCCTCTTCGAGGAGTCGATACGGCAGTTCATCGATGGGACGGCGGCCGAACTCGGCGGCCATTTGCCAGGTCGGTGTCCGGCTGATGACACCCGCCCACTGGACAGAGAATTCGTTGGTGATCTCGGGAAGCTGCTCGCGAAGGAAGCTGACCAGCCCCGTCGCGTCAATCGCCGAGGCCAGCAGCCGCTCGCAAAGCTGCAGCGTACCTCCCATGCTTTCCGAGCGTGACAGCCAGGGGAGCTCTTCCCACTTCAACCAATGCTGCTGCAATTGCCTGTCCTCAGTTGGAACTCGAGAGTTGCCCTGCCCGCGGAATCACATTGAGTGCCCACAGCAGCCGAACGTTTCAGGCCCGACAGCCACTGTAATCAGGATGATAACAACCGAGGCCGTTCTGTCTACCCTGTGAGCGGGGAGTCCCGGATTCGGCTGCGGACACACTCCGGTGTGGCTCTCCAATCGCAAGCGCAGGGGGGAGCGTCGTTGTGACTCCCGATTCGCAACCGGCAAATTGCTACGGTGCGGGGGAATCCTTGACGCTCTGCCCCGGGAGCCCTAAATTTGGGGAGTATTCTCCGGTTCCGGTCCGTCAGCGATCGGCCCGCCAGAAATCGCGGCGTGCAGGGGCATCAGAGGCAAAATGGAAATCTTCGTGAATGGCGAGTCGCGGGAGGTGGCCCCCGGGACCACCGTCAAGCGGCTGCTCGAAGCACTCGAAATGCAGCCCCGCTTTGTCGCGGTCGAGCGGAATCTGCAGATCGTGCCCCGGAACACGCACGCCGACTGCATCCTGGAACCGGGCGATCGACTCGAAATTGTTACACTTGTCGGTGGGGGGTGAACCAGAATGGCGACAACAACTCATAGCGATACCCCCCTTGTGCTCGGCTCCCATCAGTTCGACTCGCGACTGATCGTGGGGACCGGAAAGTACACGACCTACGAGCTGATGCGGGACTGCCTCGAAGCCAGTGCCGCCGAGGTCATCACCGTCGCGGTTCGCCGCGAGCGGCTGATCGACAAAGAGGGGCGCAGCATCCTCGATTTCATCGATCTCGACCGCTACACGATTCTGCCGAACACTGCCGGCTGTTTCACCGCCGAGGATGCGGTCCGGGTGGCCCGGCTCGGCCGCGAGATTCTCTCCGGCCTCGAGAACCCCGGTGCGAACTGGGTGAAGCTCGAAGTGCTCGGCGACACCAAGACCCTGCTCCCCGACCCCGTCGCGACCTTACAGGCGACCGAACAGTTGGTCGCCGAGGGCTTTCAGGTGCTGTGCTACACCACCGATGACCCGATCACCGCCCGGCGACTGAAGCAGGCGGGCGCGACGTCGGTCATGCCGGCGGGAAGCCCGATCGGCAGCGGTCAGGGCATCCTCAACCCGAACAACATTCGCATCTGCCTCGAATACCTGAAGGACGGCGACCCGGACTATCCGGTGATTGTCGATGCCGGGGTGGGCACCGCCAGCGATGTCACGTTCGCGATGGAGCTTGGCTGCGATGGCGTGCTGCTGAACACCGGGATCGCCGGGGCGCGTGACCCGCTGCTCATGGCCCACGCGATGCGTGACGGTGTCCGTGCCGGCCGCATGGCCTACCTTGCCGGCCGGATTCCCCGCAAGCTCTACGCGACCGCCTCCAGCCCCGAGACCGGGACGGTCGCCCCCTCCGCCCGCGGCTGAACTGCCGTTGTCTGCCGCATGAACTAGGGCACTACCGCATCAGCACCGGTATTTTCACCGTGATTGACTTGCGGTAATTCGCGCTCCATGAGCATTTCCACCAGCTCGCGAGCTGTTGCGGCGGTCCCGTCATCCTGCATGACCTGACGGACGACGATTGCGCCGTCGAGGATCATGCAGTAGCGTTTCGCGAACCCCTGCGGATCGCGGGCCCCCGCGCGTGCGGCCCGTTCGCGGATCGCCTCCAGGACTCGCTGCTTGTGCACCGCCGCGGCCCGATGCGCCGGATCGTGAGGCAGGGGAAACTCGGCGGCGGCATTGATGAAAATGCAGCCGCGAAACTCTTCCGAATTGAACCACTCGTCGAGCACCTCGAACATCGCCAATAATTGTGCGCGGGGGTCATCGCCGGCCCGTTCGAGAATCGCGTTGTTGAAGGTTTCGAACTCCCAATCGTCCCGCCGTTTGATGACTTCGAGAATCAGGTCATCACGGCTCTCGAAGTGGTTGTAGAAGGTGGTCTTGGTGACCCCCACTTCGGCCAGGATGCGATCGAGGCCGACGGCATGAAAGCCGTTGTAGTAGAAGAGCTCCATCGCCGTCTGGATCAACCGTTCGCGCGTCGATCCGGTGGCCGCCGTTGGCATGGATGTCCCTTTCCGTGTCGCTCAACCCGGAAGATTCGCCTGCGGGAACTCGTCAGGAACGAAGTTGACCAGGAGTCAACCGAACTTGACTTCAAGTCCACTCGTCCTACGCGGGAAAGCGGATAGGATGCGGGAGGGGCGTGCGGTTCTCTGACGCTGTTTTCACTCCCGGCGTGCAGCCAATTCCTGTCCGCCGTTTCCAGGCCTATTGTCCCAGAGGAGAACGAAATGACAACAGCGATTACGATTGAGAGTCTTGAAGAACAGGAGCGGAATCGCCGTCGCGAAGCCTTTGCCAACCGGATGCTCGACGTCTTGAATTCCGCGGGGCTGGCGCTGATGTGTTCGATCGGTCACCGCACCGGACTGTTCGACACGATGGCGCAGATGCCTCCGGCGACCAGTCAGGAGATTGCGGAGCGCGCGGGGCTCAACGAACGGTATGTCCGCGAATGGCTGGGGGCCCTCGTGCTCGGCCGGATCGTCGAATACAACCCCGACACGAAGACCTATCATCTTCCCGCCGATCATGCGGCATTTCTGACGCGGGCCGCGGTGCCGAACAATCTCTGCAGCCCGATGCAGTGGGTGCCGGTGCTGGCGTCGGTCGAAGACCAGATCATCGAGTGCTTCCAAAAGGGAGGCGGGGTGGACTACTCCGCTTATCGGCGCTTCCATGAAGTGATGGCGGAGGAGAGTGCGCAAAGCGTCGTTGCCGGGCTGGAGGAACATATCATTCCGCTCGTGCCGGGTCTCGCCGAGGCCCTGCAGGCGGGGTGCGACGTCCTCGACGTCGGATGCGGCGAAGCCTGGGGCATGATCGCCCTCGCGCAGAAGTATCCCAACAGCCGCTTCGCCGGTTACGACTTCTCGGCGGAAGCAATTGCCGCCGGGCGCGCGAAGGCCGAGTCGCTGGGGCTCTCGAACATTCGCCTCGAAGTGAAGGACGCCGCGGCGATCGGAGAATCGGCCCGCTATGACCTGATCACCGCGTTCGATGCGATTCACGACCAGCGCGACCCGGCACGGGTGCTCTCGGAAATCGCGGCGGCTCTCCGTCCCGACGGCACTTTTCTGATGCAGGACATCCACACCTCAAGCCACCTGCACCAGAACATGGAGCATCCGCTCGGCCCGTTCCTGTTCACGATCTCCTGCATGCACTGCATGACCGTCTCGCTCGCCCAGGGAGGAGCAGGACTCGGCACCTGCTGGGGAGAAGAGCTGGCCTGCGAAATGCTCGCCAGGGCCGGCTTCAGGAATGTCTCGGTCCACCAGTTGCCGCACGACATTCTGAACAGCTACTACGTGGCTAGACTATAGACTTTAGGCTGTAGGCTTTAGGGGATTGCGATTGCGAGTGCGGAATGAGCTATTGGTCTTTGCCGTTGGATTCTTTGCGGCGGAGGCGGGAGAGCGATTCTTCGAGGGCGCGCTGTTCGCGGCGGATTCGTGAAAGTTCCGCCTGCGTGTGGAAGCGGCTGGAGACCGCATCCGCAATCGCGAGCGTAACGATCCACGCTGTCAGCAGCAGCAGAACGCCGACGTAGATCGTGAAGAGCAGCGGCGCCTGCCGCCAGGGAATCTTCTCGGTCGAGAGCATCAGCAGCAGGCCGAGCAGCACCAGCAGCCCGGAGGCCTGCATGCGGCGGCGATAGCGCGCCCGCAGGTGCGTCCGCTCCCCTTCCGCGAGCTCCTCGTCGGCGCGCTGCTCACGCCACTTCCGCACGTGCATCCAGAGCAGGCCCCCGCCGAGCAGGCTCACACTCCCCCCGACGAGCAACGGAATCAACAACTCCTTCACCGATCGCGGCTCCCGCAGCTCAGACAGAGGGACAATGGCTGGTCAAATTCGAAGCGTGAATCATCGGGCCGGCGGCGGAACCTGCGTCAGCCATTCCAGCAGAACGGCTCCCACTTTGGCCATGCTTGCCCCCGAACAGTTCGCCGGCACGTCACGCGTCGTGTGCCAGTGCGGGTAGTCGAAATCGATGATGTCGATGGTGGGAATCCGCGCAATGTTGTTGAGCGGCAGGTGGTCGTCCTGGACCTCGTACTTCGGCCGCGCGATGAACTCGCGGATATTCATGCGGCCCGCCGTCTCCCAGACGCTCTCCACCAGATCGGGCGCGAACTTCAGGCTGTTGATCTCCTGATACAGGTTCAGGTTCTTGTCGGCAATCATGTCGATCAGAATGCCGTAGACATATCGATGCTGCGGCGGCCGGTCGCGATACTCCGTCGCGAAGAACTCCGAACCGAGAAAGTACTTCCCGCGGTTGCCGTACACCAGTTCTTCCCCGTCGAACATGACGAAGTCGACGCCGTAGGTCGGCTTCAGCGTCGCCATGTGATGCGCCATTTCCATGAAGAAGGCCACGCCGCTCGCGCCATCGTTGGCACCGATGAACGGGCGGTTGCGGGCAGAAGGGAGGATCTCCCGATCGGCTTCGGGGCGGGTATCGTAGTGACAGGCGAGCAGCACGCGTTCTTTCGCCTCCGGGTGCCACGAAACGATGATGTTCGCCATCCGTACCGGCTCGCCGGTCAGCGGATGCACGGCATCGAACGGCTGAAACTGCACCTTGGCAGCGTCGAACTTCGCGAAGTGCTTGACGATCAGTTCCTGCTGCTTCTGCATTCCTTCCGATCCGCTGTAACGCGGACCGATGTTGCAGATGTCGGTCAGATAGCCGAACACCCGTTGCGAGTCGAACGGCCCGGGGGCGGCCTGCTCCTGCTTTCCGCGAAACAGCCCGCGAGGTTGCGAATTCACCATCGACTCTCGTCCTGCAAAGTACCAGGTGACCAGAACGAGCACGAAACCGGCCGGCAGTGCAGTTCGCCAGCGCAACAGGCGGCCAGATCGTCTGGGCTGTCCGCTGCCGGTCGCGCCGCCAGCAGGAGAGACAGAACGGGACATGAATCGGAATCCTCTCTCACAGGGGAGTTCAGCGGAGCCGACAGAGCCGCCTCCGCAGACGGCACGGCTGACCGGGATCTCGTCGCTCGGCCTTCCAAATCATAACGGCACGGGCCCCCATGGCCTATACAGGATCGCCGGGCCACGGGCAAGCAGGGGGCAGCCTGCCGATCACATCCCCCGGGAATTCGATGCCTGCCTCTGGAAGCCTCACCCCCGCCACATGCTCTTCCCGGCAGACGTGCCGACGGGGAGCCGGACGGCTAGAATAGCAGCATGACATTCACTCCCGACCAGATCGCAACGGCCTATCACGAAGCGGGACACGCCGTCCTTGCGCTGGCGTTGGGCCGCCCGGTGCAGCGGGTCAGCATTCTCGCGAACCAGCAGCGTCTCGGGCACTGCGAGATCCGGAAAGGGTCGTTTCGCCCCTCGAAAGATACCCTGGAAACCGAAATCCTGATTCTCCTCGGCGGACTGGCCGCCGAAGCACGTCACACGGGGCGATACGGCTGGGAGGCCGCCACGAAAGACCTGCTCGATGTCCGCAGTCTCACGCAACGCCGGGCCGGCAGCGCGCGACAGGTGGAGCGGCTGGAACGGCGGATGCTCGACAAGACCGAACACATCCTCGATCAGCCGGGGGTCTGGACCGCCGTGGAACGGATCGCTGAGGAGCTGCTCCGCTGCACGACCATCAGCGGCCGCGCGGCCCGGCACTTCTTCGATCAGGCAACCGCTCAGGCCGCCAGCGAACGCTGAGCCAGGCGGGATCAGACTCGCCCCGGGATGAAGGACTCCCCCGCCGGGCTGTCTTGCATCCCCCTTCGTCGAAATCCATACTGCGCAACGCGACCCGTTTCTTTCCGCTCTCACGAATCGGCACGGCATGATTCTCCTCAAGGACCAGACTTCCACCGAACTGGCGCAGGCGCTTGCGGACCTCGCTCCATCGCCGCGGCTCATCCGGCAACTGCACGCCGCCGCCGTCCGCCGCGGCGCGACCGAGTTGCCCCGGGAGCTGCCGGAAGTCTCGTGGCGGCTGCTGGAACAGATCCGTTCGCGCGTGGCGATTCCCCGGCTGACACTCCTCGACAAGGTGGTGTCCCCGACCGACGGGTTCACCCGGTACCTGTTCCGCGGAGAGGGAAAAGGAGAATTCGAAGCGGTCCGCATTCCGCTTCTGCATCGGCCCGAAGACCAGAAGTATGTCGTCTGCGTCAGCTCGCAGGTCGGCTGTGCGCTGGGCTGCGCCTTCTGCGCCACCGGGCGGATGGGCTTTCAGCGAAACCTCGCCACCTGGGAGATCGTCGATCAGGTCACGCAGATTCAGGCCGACTCTCCGCACCCCGTTCGCGGCGTCGTCTTCATGGGGATGGGAGAGCCGATGCTGAACTACGAACGGGTGATTCGCGCGGCCCGGATCTTCTCGGAGCCGTGCGGAATGGCCATCCAGGCGAAGGCGATCACCGTTTCAACGGTCGGCGTTGTCCCCGGGATCCGCCGCTTCACCGCCGAGAGACATCCTTATCGGCTGATCGTGTCGCTCACCTCGGCCCGCTCCGAAACGCGCCGCGAAGTGCTGCCGATCGAGCACACCTACCCGCTTCCCGAACTTCTGAGCGCGGTCCGCGAGTATCACGCGGCCACGAAAAAGCGGGTGACGTTCGCCTGGACGGTCCTCAGCGGAATCAACACGAGCCGGGAAGAAGCGCGGGCACTCGCCGAGCTGACGCGCGGCCTGCCGATCCTGCTCGACCTGATCGATGTGAACGACCCGACAGGTCAGTTCCGCCGTCCTTCGACGGAAGAGGCGAACGCCTTCCGGGATGCGCTCCGCGAAGAGCTGGCGATGCCGGTGCAGCGGCGCTACAGCGGCGGTCAGGATATTCACGGAGCCTGCGGCATGCTCGCCGCCACGACCGGCAACAACGCATGAAATTCGCTGACGGTCACGACGATTCCGGCCAGCACTGCATGGCGGTCTCGGCGATTTCGAGAAGCTGTTCGCGCGTCGCGCCCCCGGCGGCCTGCACCGACATCCCCCAGATGACCGTCATCAGAAACCGCGCGAGCTTCTCGGCATCGACACTCACGGGCAGGTCGCCTTCAGCAATCGCCCGTTCGAAACGCTGGCGGACCACCGCCTCGCCCCCCGCCCGCCGCTGACCAAGTTCCTTGCGAATCGACTCCGCCGACGGCCCGGAGGCCAGTGCCCCCTGCACCAGCAGGCAGCCATCGGGGTGATTCGGCTGCATCACCATCTCGATCGCCGAGCGGAGCGCTTTCTCGGCGGCTGCGCGGGCGGTCGGCTCCTGCATGGCCTTGCCGAGATAGCTGGCCGGCTTCTGGATGTACCGATCGACGACCTTGCGGAACAGCGACTCCTTGTTGCCAAACGCCGCGTAAAGGCTGGGCATGTTGATGCCCATGGCCTCGGTCAACGCGGCGAGTGAAGTCCCTTCGTAGCCATGCCGCCAGAACAGCAGCATCGCCTTGTCCAAAGCTTCGTCCGGATCGAATGCTCTCGGGCGTCCGCGAGGCATTTCCCTCCTCCTCCTGAAAATTTGATCACTGGCCTGGCAAGGGGCTTGACCAGCAATCTGCCGCCAATTATATTAGCGATCACTACAGAATTCAATGGGAGCCGGGAACTGCTCTCGTGGGCCGCTTTGCGTTTTGCATAACATGGTCAGGGGGACGCAGCCGAGCCGTCAGACTCGCGTGCTCCCGCAGAGTTCACATCGTTCCAAAGCGTGCCGTTGATGAGCGGGCCATTCCTCGAGCCACAGGTGTGCTGATGAACCACGAGACCACCGCCCTGCACGACCGTCGGGCCGTCGATGTTTCGCTGCTGATCGTTCGCGTCGCCGCCGGAACCATCTTTGTTGCACACGGGGCCCAGAAGCTCTTCGGGGCGTTCGAAGGGCCGGGACTGGCGAAGATCGTCGAGATGATGGGAGCGATGGCTTATCCGGTCAGCATCGGCGAGTTCTTCGGCGGCCTGGGGCTGATTTTCGGATTTCTCTCGCGCTTCTCGGCCGCATCGCTGACGGTCATCATGCTCGGCGCGATTGCCCTCGTGCACGGGAAAAACGGGTTCTTCCTCGACAAGGGGGGCTTTGAATTCAACCTGGCCCTGATCGGGCTGCTGTTGCCGACATTAATCGCCGGCCCCGGCCGCTTCGCGGTCGGACGCTTCTTGCCGTTACCCAGGTCGAAGCCGTCGGATCGTCCGATCCCGGCTCTCGAATAAGCTCCCGGTCGCTTTCCGCGGCCAGCGCGTTCTCCTCAACGGGCCTTTTTGTCAGTTCTCTTGCGCGGCTTCATTTCACATGAGCCGCAACAGGAAGCAGGTGCGCGACGCGGCTTCCTGAAGAGAGACACTCTGTACCGAGAGTCGTTCCCAGCGGTCGTTTCCCCCGGGAGTTCTCAGCTCCCGGGTCGTCACCTCTGGAACTTCAACAGATTCACAATCGCCCCGCCCGCTGCGGGCGAGCTTCGAGCCCCCTCTATCGTTTCCCGGGAGTAGCGTCCTCATGTGGAAGAAGATTCTCATCGGCGTCTCCGCTGTCGTTGTCCTGCTGCTCGTCACCGTCGCCCTGCAACCCGCGGAGTTCCGCTGCGAGCGATCGGCAAAGCTGCCCGCCCCTCCTTCGGTCGTCTTCGCGCAGGTCAACAACTTCCAGAACTGGCGGGCGTGGTCCCCGTGGGAACCGGTCGATCCCGGCCTGACCCGGACCTACGACGGCCCTTCGTCGGGAGTCGGTTCAACCTATTCGTGGATCGGCAATGCAGAAGTCGGCGAAGGCCGCATGACGATCATCGAGAGCCGACCTTCTGAACTGATCCGCATCAGGCTCGAGTTCTTCAAACCGTTCGCGGCAACGAACCTTACCGAGTTCACTTTCAAGCCCGAAGGGGACGAGACGCTGATGACCTGGACCATGACCGGCACGAACGGCTTCTGCGGCAAGGCCATGTGCATGCTGATGGACATGGACCAGATGGTCGGCAGCCAGTTCGAACAGGGGCTCGACAATCTGAAATCGGTCGTCGCCAAGGCGGCTGCCTCTGACAGTGATTCCGACGAGCAGCCCTGACCGTTCACAATTTCACACGTCACTGAACGAATCCGCTTCACTCCATAGCAGGGAGATATCGCAATGCATGCTGAACCGCAGAAGGAACATGAATGGCTGCAGAAACTCGCCGGCGAATGGACGTCGGAGATGGAAGCCTCCATGGGCCCCGACCAGCCGCCTCAAACCTTTCGCGGGACCGACAGCGTCCGCCTGATCGGCGGCCTCTGGGCCGTGTGCGAAGGGAAGGGCGACATGCCGGGAGGCGGAATCGCGACGACGATCATGACGATCGGCTATGATCCCGCACGCAAGAAGTATGTTGGCACCTTTATCGGCTCGATGATGACTCACATGTGGGTCTATGAAGGCGAGCTGAATGCCGAAGAGACGACTCTCACCCTGGAAACCGAGGGGCCGAACTTCGCCGCCGAGGGAAAAATGGCCAAATTCCGCGACATCATCGAATTCAAGAGCGACGATCACCGCACGCTGTCATCGTACATGCTCACCGACGATGGCAACTGGCAGCACTTCATGACCGCGCATTACAGGCGGAGTTAGGCTTCAGGCTATAGACTGCAGGCTATAGGGGAGGTGGTTCGAGAGCTCTCCAGTTACACGCGAGCGTTACCTTGGGCACACGTTATTCCCGCAGGGAATAACGCACGCACGCGGCACCGAATCACAGACACGGCACCAACCTCTCCAACGGCCCGCAAGTCGCCTTGAGCCCCACAGCACAAAACGTCCAGCCGCGTCCCAACGGGACGCGCTCCCCCCCGGGAGTTGGACATCGAATGCTCGCGTCCCGCAGGGACGCGGCTAAACGTTATCAGGTGATAAGCATGACTAACATGCAAACTATCGCTTCAACCATTAACTATCACTTCCTGACTCCTACAGCCTGAAGTCTACAACCTACAGCCTATTCCCCAAGGAGCAACGATGAGCGGAGTCCGTGTTCTCGTAGGCACTCGCAAGGGCGCCTTCATCCTCACTTCGGACGGCAAGCGTGAAAAATGGGAGGTCAGCGGCCCCCACTTCGGCGGATGGGAGATCTATCACATCAACGGCTCGCCGGCGGATCCGAACCGCCTCTATGCCTCGCAGTCCAGCGGCTGGTTCGGACAGATCATCCAGCGCTCCGACGATGGCGGCAAGACCTGGGAAGCAGTCGGAAACGAGTTTGCCTACGAAGGGGAAACCGGCACGCACCAGTGGTACGACGGCACCCCGCACCCCTGGGAGTTCAAACGCGTCTGGCACTTCGAACCCTCATTGATCGATCCCGACACCGTCTATGCCGGCGTCGAAGATGCCGCGCTGTTCAAGTCAACGGACGGCGGCAAGTCCTGGCAGGAGCTTCCCGGACTGCGGCAGCACGGGTCGGGCCCGCGCTGGCAACCGGGAGCCGGGGGAATGTGCCTGCACACGATCATGCTCGACCCGAGCAATCCCGAGCGGATCTACATCGCGATTTCCGCCGCCGGCGCGTTCCGCAGCGACGATGGTGGACAGACCTGGAAACCGATCAACCGCGGCCTGAAGTCCGAGTACATCCCCGATCCCGATGCCGAGGTCGGCCACTGCGTGCATCGCATCGCCATGCATCCGTCCCGCCCGAACGTGCTCTTCATGCAGAAGCACTGGGACATCATGCGGAGCGATGATGCGGGGGATACGTGGCGTGAAGTCAGCGGCAACCTGCCCACCGACTTCGGGTTCCCCATCGCCGTGCACGCCCACGAGCCCGAAACAATCTACGTCGTCCCGATCAAGAGCGATTCGGAGCACTATCCTCCCGAAGGCAAGCTGCGGGTCTATCGCAGCCGCAGCGGCGGGAATGAGTGGGAACCGCTTACGAACGGGCTCCCGCAGAGCAATTGCTATGTGAATGTGCTCCGCGACGCGATGGCGGTCGATTCGCTCGATTCGGGCGGCATCTATTTCGGAACGACCGGCGGCCAGGTGTACGCCTCGGCGGACTCCGGCGATCACTGGACGGCAATCGTCCGCGACCTGCCTCCCGTCGTCTCCGTGGAGGTACAGACACTCCCATGATTCGTGTGGCGCTGCCCTATCACTTGCGACGGCTCGCGGACGTCGGCTCCGAAGTCACCCTCAATGTCGCTCCCCCCGTGACGCAACGGGCGGTGCTCGATGCCCTGGAAGAGCGCTATCCGATGCTGCGGGGAACGATCCGCGATCATACGTCGGGGAAGCGGCGGGCATTTCTCCGCTTCTTCGCCTGCGAGCAGGACCTTTCGCTCGACTCGCCCGACACTCCGTTGCCCGAGGCCGTCGTTTCCGGTGCGGAACCGTTCTGCATTATCGGGGCCATCGCGGGTGGGTAGGTCGGCTCGTCTTCGGGTGCAACGATGCTCCTCTGATACAGAGTCACCGCAACAAGAAGATTCCGCCAGTCGTTGCGTCGGGCGCGACGACTGGCGGGAGCTGATTCTCGTGACTGCGAGGGCAAGCCGCTGGCTTAACTGCCGACGACTTCGAACTCGACCGGGACATTTCCACGAGTCGCGTGGGAATAGGGACAGATCTTCTCGTGTGCTTCCTGGACAAACGCCTGGAGCTCGCTCTGCGGAAGGCTCGGGTCCTCGACGCGCATCTTGACGGCGAGCCCGAATCCTCCCGCTTCCCGCTTTCCGATGGTGACCGAGCAGGTCACGGTGGCCCCCGAGGCGTCCTTTTTATGCTGCTTTGCCACAAAGTCGAGTGCCCCGCCGAAGCAGGCTGCATAGCCCGCCGCAAAGAGGTGTTCGGGCGTCGTGGTTCCCGGCTTGCCGGGGCCGCCCATTTCCTTGGGGACCGAGAGATCGGCTTTCACCGACCCGTCGCGCGATTCGGTGTGCCCGTTGCGTCCCCCCGTCGCTGTCGCCGTCGCGGTGACCAGTGGCTGAATCTGATCCATCGTTCCGTCTCCGTCGCAGGTTCGTTTCAGGTTCCTTCACCGCCAGACCTCGCCCGTCAACAGGCTGGCGCTGTGCCGCTACTCTCCCATTATCGCGGCCCGCCGGGAATGTAACAGAGGGCCTTTCCCCAGGCCGGAGAGCCCAAACCGCCACCTGCCCTGAACCCGATCGCCACACGTATGGGAGCAACTTCGATCGCCACGATCGTCTACCCGCTCCATCGAAACCCGATTCCACGACTTCCCCTCACATTACAGTGAAAGGAAAAAAGCGATGAAGAACAGCGTGAAGGTCACAACGTCCGGCGATCGCGAGATCGTCGTCACCCGCGTCTTCGATGCCCCCCGCGAACAGGTCTTCGCAGTCATGACGAAGCCCGAGCTCATCAAGCGCTGGCTCTCCGGCCCGCCGGGCTGGGAGATGACCGACTGCGAGAACGATCCGCAGGTCGGCGGCCGCTTTCGCCACGTCTGGCGCGGCCCGAACGGCATCGAAATGGCCATGCACGGCGTTTATCGCGAGGTCGCTGCTCCCGAGCGTCTCGTCCGCACCGAGGCCTTCGAGGTCGGCTGCGCTCCGCAGGCCGGCGAGCAACTGGGGACGCTCGTCCTCACCGAGGCTGACGGCAAGACCACGCTGACGCTCACCGTCCTTTACCCCACCAAAGAAGCCCGCGACGGCACCCTCGCCTCCGGCATGGAACAAGGCATCACCGCCGGCTACAACCGCGTCGACGATCTCCTTGCGTCAAGCGCCGCCGGATGAGTTCGACGTCAGACACTTCCCTCGAGAGGAATCGTCCGCAGATTTCGCGGATTGACGCAGATTTACGGTTGCCGGTCGTGTGGCCGGGGCGGGACGAAGGAAGCCCCGGGGGAGAAGACGCTGGAAGTCACCAACCAGCGGCATTCCCCAAAGCCAATATGATTCAGTGAGACACACCGAAGGAATGGAGTCCCCATCGGATTCCGCCTCGCCTTGGACATGAGAGCACCGCGTCAATAGGAGCGGGAGGGTGGCTGGGGTCAGGTTGTCGCCGTAGAGCGTGAACTGTGGATTTGCCTCTCCCGACAACCTGCCCCCAGGCGGGCGCTGCATCACTGGGGGCAGGTTGCCGATCACATCCACCGGGGATTCAAGACGTTTCCCTGGCAACCTGACCCTGATTCTATGAAAGAGCTGGGCGCCCCAAAAAAGTAAGGTTCTCCTGGACGAGTTGTTGAAGCGGCGCAGCCGAAGCTCGCCCAGTTGGCACACGTACAG